>Ga0126369_10001215_pt1 | contig 17658 bp, 10 predicted proteins | sample PanSoiMetaPlot_1_FD_109646 | JGI IMG/M metagenome (GOLD analysis project Ga0126369, IMG submission 109646) | Tropical forest soil microbial communities from Panama - MetaG Plot_1 | ecosystem: Environmental > Terrestrial > Soil > Tropical forest > Bulk soil | place: Panama | collected 2016-02-17 | reverse complement strand
TTGATGGCCCAGCAACAGGACAAGGGTTCCCCCAATTTCCACAAATGGCTGACGCCGCAACAATTCGGCGCGCAGTTCGGACCGGCCGATGCCGACATTCAAACCATCACCGACTGGCTCACAAGGCAAGGGTTTCAGGGAATCAAGGTTAGCAACGGGCGAACTGCGATTGAGTTCTCTGGAAACGTGGGACACGTGCGCAATGCGTTTCACACCGAGATTCACCGTTATCAGGTGAATGGGCAAATCCGTCAGGCGAATTCGGCAGACCCGCAGATACCTGCTGCGCTGACTCCGGTAGTAGCCGGAATCGTCACTCTGCACAACTTTCCCAGGAAGTCCATGAAGCGAGATGCCGGCGCATTTCTGGGAAAAAGAACGAACGGAACGGGGCCTCAGTTCACCACAACCTCGGGTTGTGGCCCGTCGAATAGCTCGCCGTGCTACATCGTCGGCCCGGCGGACTTCGCGAAGATTTACAGCTTGCCCCCCACCGCAACACTCGATGGAACAGGCGTAACGATTGCTCTGGTTGCCGACTCCAACATTGATCCGCAAGACGTTGCGGACTTTCGCGCGCTGTTCGGCCTTTCTGCCAACTTCACTTCAGCGAACATAATCGTCAACGGACCTGATCCGGGCATGAACGGCGATGAAGGAGAAGCGGACCTCGACGCTCAGACCGCGGGAATGGTGGCACCAGGAGCAACAATCAAACTTGTGGTTTCGGGAGACACACAAACCACGTTTGGTATTGACCTATCCGCCTTCTACATCGTCGACAACAATATTGCGGACGTCGTGAGCGAGAGCTTTGGCATCTGCGAGCCAGGGTTGGGAGCAACCGGCACCCAGTTTTATGGCGCTTTGTGGGAGCAAGCGGCGGCCCAAGGCAGCACCGCGATGGTATCCGCGGGAGACAACGGCTCGGCGGGGTGCGACGATTTCACCACGGAAAGTGTCGCTACAGCAGGGCTGGCCGTCAGCGGAATTGCCTCCACACCGTTCAACGTTGCGGTCGGTGGAACGGATTTTGATGATGCAGGTACTCAGACGAGCGGCGGTTTTTGGAGTTCTACTAACGCTACAGGGACACGAGAATCCGCACAGGGCTACATTCACGAAATCCCATGGAACGATTCCTGCGCTGCAGCAGCCACCAGCACGAACCTAAACACTGTTTGCGCCAGCGCGAACAACATTGTTGCTGCCAGCGGTGGTGCCAGTTCGGTTTTCGCAAAGCCTTCCTGGCAAAGCGGAACCATTACTCCGGCCGACGGCCATAGGGATTTACCCGATGTTTCGCTCTTTGCGAGCGACGGCTTACTGAGTGACAGCTTTTACCTCTTTTGCCAAGCGGATGCCGTCGCGCCGGGAAGTTCGCCTTCATGCGCGTCTTCGGGCACATTCAGTTTTTTTGGCGCCGGAGGCACTTCAGCCTCCTCCCCTGCGTTCGCCGGAATTATGGCGCTGATTAACCAGCAAGAAAACGGCAGGCAGGGTAATGCCAATCCCGTGCTTTACACCATCGCCAAGGCGGAGACATTCTCTAGCTGCAACTCCTCAACAATCCCTTTAACCGGTTCCGCCTGCGTCTTTTATGACGTGACCAAAGGCAACAACTCCGTTCCTTGTGCCGGAACGTCAGCTACGACTTGCAGCAGCAAAACAGCAAACGTGAACGGCGTTCTCGTCACCGCTAGCGGTTCGACCACTCCCGCTTTCACGACGGGAACTGGCTATGACATCGCGACGGGACTTGGTACCGTGAACGTTACAAACCTGGCTGCCGCCTGGAAGACGACAGTGGGTGCGTTCAAGGCCTCGAGCACCGCCACGAAAATCAATGGAGGGACCGGAACCGTCACGATTACCCACGGCATGTCCGTGAGTCTCGCAGCAACAGTTACGTCAGGTTCAGGAACGCCAACCGGGGACGTTTCGTTTCTTGCCCCCACAGGTGTAAATGGGGGAGTCGGCTGCGTTCAACTCTTCCCGTCAAGCTGTTCACAAACTCTTAGTGCCGGGACGGCCACTGTCGCAACCACATTCTTACCAGGAGGGAGTTACTCGCTGAAGGCGCACTACGCGGGCGATGGAAACTTTGCTCCGAGCGACGATCCCACGGGCGTTCCGGTGACGGTAAACAAGGAAAACAGCCGTCTCCAGTACGGGATTGTTACCTTTGACCCGGTAACGGGCGCTGTCATAAGTACCAACGCCACAACCGTTTCCTACGGCTCGCCCTACATCTTGCGTTTCGACATCCTGAATAGCACGACAAATGCATGCACGCCCCTTTCCGGGGCTCCCGTTTTCACGGGTTGCGCTTTCGATGCAACAGGCACCGTAACCATTACGGACAATGGCAGCCCGCTGACGTGCAGCCCACTCGTCGCTGGGTGCACGAGTCCTTTCACGGTAAATAGCCAAGGCAGCGGCGAAGACCAACCGATTCAGCTCACCGGTGGCTCGCACGCTCTTGCAGCAACCTACTCGGGAGACATCAGTTATAACCCTGTAACCACTCCGCTAAACGACACGGTCATGGTCACTCCGGCCAGCACGTCCGCCGTCTTGACCGCCGCGGCAAACCCCGTGCCAGCAAACCAAGCGGTAACCTTGTCGGTGGCAATTAGTTCGCAGAGCAACAGTGCGCAGGGCCCGACGGGCAGCGTCACTTTCAAGGACGGGAGCAACACCATAGGGACAGCAACGGTCACTCCCGCAGGTGCATCAACAGTGGGCGCGAGCGGGACGGCTTCCATGAGCGCCACTTTCACCACGACAGGCTCTCACTCCCTTACGGCTGTGTACGGCGGGGACACAAACTACGCAACCTCCACATCGTCCGCCGTTTCATTGACCGTGGGGCAGACGACAACCACAAGCGTTAGCCCCTCCGCCACGACCATCTCCTCAGGCGGAAGCATTACGTTCACCGCAACGGTCGTGGGCACCGGCGCGGGTGCGAGCCCCACAGGAACCGTACAATTCATGAATGGAGGCGCATTGCTTGGCACTGCACAAACGTGCTCTGCGGTGTCTGGTGCAACGTCTCCGACCTGCAAGGCGACCCTGGCGACTACATTAGCGTTCCTCGCGCCACCATCCGGGCCGAATCGCATTCCAAATTTCCCCACGCCACTGACACTGTTGGTGGGAATTGTTCTTATGATTCTTCTCCTGCTTAACTTGAAGAGGGTCCCACCACGCTATCGCAGGGTCTACGCCACAGTCAGCTTGTTGTTGCTGGCGGGACTCCTAGCCGGTCTTGCGGCTGGTTGCGGAGGAGGCTATGGCGGTGGTGGAAAAGGCCCGCACTACGACAGCATCACAGCGGTCTATGGCGGCGATTCCAACTATTCTGGGTCCACTTCCGCTGCGGTGCAAATCACAGTTCAATAGCCCGCGATCTGTAGGACACGGAGTGGCCCCGAGGTTTGGGGCCACTTCTGTTTCTCAACGACCACAACAAAATGGTCGCGGTCAAACGTATCTCCTGTCGGGCTTTAATTCACATTCGGCGGGAAGAAAATATTCCAGAATTGGGGAGCGGGCGAGAGAAATTCAACGGGCACAAGCGAACCTTCCTGATTGAGCTGTGCCGGACGAGCGACATTCACTTCAACCCTCTGCTGCGTTCGAGGATTCTCGAGGGTAAATTTCGTTCCAGCCTCCAGACCTTCCCGAAGAATGATCGTGCCACCGGTTGCGCTGACGGTGTGTGTGGTGGCGTCGATGGGTTTTTCTCTGCCCTTCAGGTGGACCAGGATGGGAATGCGCAGATGGACGCGCTGGGCGCGGCGGCGCTCCTCTGCTGTGGGCTGGCGTTGCAGAGCGGGACGCACGGCCGGTGACTGACCGGGCCTGGCATAAGCGGAGGGCGTTCCGGGCTTTGCCCCGGGCACCAATGGTTTCACAGTTCGAGTCCCCAGAAGTCCATTTCCGGCGCCAACAGTTCGACGCCGTATTCCCATCCGTCGGGCCGCGATTGGCCTTTCCAAACGATGATGGCCGCGTTGCTGGAGTGCGTGGCCAGGTTCGTAAGTGCCACACGCTGCTCGAGCCCCAAGGTATTCGGCAGGACCACCATGCAGCCGTAGGGATTGATAATCCGCGTATGGGCCTCCGCGCTCGAGCGCTTGCCGGACACTTCGTCCCATTCCAAGCGCACCGGAACACGCGAATTCATCCGCCGGCCACGGCGCCGCTCTGAGGATTTTGAAGGCGGGGCGGCAACCAGAGTGTTTTTTCTCTCGTGAACTTTCGGAGGCATTTTCCCCTCTAGAACGCCATGCTAAAGTTGTGCACTTAAAAGGGTCAATGGTACGAAAATGTATGAACGCGCAAAAGAATAGCTGGCCGAATGGGCAGGTAAAATCGCCTGAACAGGACAGGTCGTGAAAAATCTGATCGTCAATGCCGATGACCTGGGATGGACGGACGGCGTCAACCGCGGCATCTTGGACGCTTTTCGCGGCGGAATCGTCACCAGCACGTCGCTGCTCGCCAACGGCGCGGCCTTCGCGGAAGCAGCAACGCTTGCGAAGTCGGCGCCTCGCATGGGAGTGGGAGTCCATTTGAATTTGAGCGACGGCGCGCCAACCGCTGACCGCGAAAGTGTTACGAGCCTGTTGAACGACGATGGAATGCTCGCCGATAGCCCCGAAAATCTACTGTTGAAGCGGGCGCGCCGAAAGCTGGTCCTCGATGAAGTGGAAGAAGAGTGGGATGCGCAAATTAAAAAAGTGCGCGAGGTAGGCATCCGGCCAACCCACGTTGACGGTCACAAACACGTGCACATGCTCCCCGGATTGTTTTCGATTGCTCTGCGATTGGCAAAAAAGCATGGCATCGAAGCCATCCGGGTTTCACTCGAGGAATCAAGCCTGCGGACAGCCCTTGCCTCAGGTCAACATCGCGCTGGAGTTGTAATGAAGCAAGGCGTGCAGGCGCGAGGCCTTAAGTTGCTCGCCCGCGACGCCCGCAAGGAAGCCGCACGCATGGGCATTGGCACCGCCGACTACTTTTGCGGCATCGCCCAAACGGGCGAGCTCACTCTAGAAGGCGTCGAGCACCTTCTCAAAAACCTGCCCGATGGCACGACCGAACTCATGTGCCATCCCGGATACGCCGACGATGCACTCCAAAAAACAGCTACGCGGCTGCAGGGCTCGCGCCAGAAAGAACTGGAGATACTGACCGACACCAAAATCCGAAATCTTGTCGCCTCGCGGGGGATTCGCCTGATAGACTATGGTTCCGTGCTGCAAGAAGTTTGAGGGGGTGCACGAAGTCCTGATGAGAAGCGATTCGCCCGTCCAGTATTCGATTGTCGTTCCTTTCTTCAATGAACAGGAAAACATTCCCCCTTTGTACATGAAACTCACGGAAGTGATGGCTGGAATCGGCGAGCCCTATGAACTGATCTTTGTAGACGACGGGAGCAAGGACAGCACATTCAAAGTTCTATCCGACATTTACGAACACGACCACCGAGTCAACGTCGTGCGGCTACGGCGAAATTTCGGGCAGGCGCCTGCCCTAAAAGCCGGATTTGACTTCGCCCGCGGCGAAATCATCATCTCCATGGACGGGGATTTGCAGCACGATCCCGATGAAATTCCGAGATTTCTTGAAAAGATGGAAGAAGGCTACGACATCGTCAGCGGGTGGCGCGTCGAGCGGACCGACCACTGGCTCATGCGGCAACTTCCGAGCCGCATCGCAAACAAAATGATGGCAAAGCTCTCACGGGTGGACCTGCACGATTTCGGGACCACCTTCAAAGCCTACCGCCGCGAAGTGTTGTCCGAGATTCATTTGTACGGCGAGCTGCACCGCTTTATTCCCGCGCTCGCAAGCTGGGCCGGAGCGTCGGTTGCGGAAGTGCCAATTTCTAATCTCCAGCGGAAGAATGGGGCGTCGAATTACGGGATCTCCCGGACCGTGCGTGTGTTGCTGGACCTGCTGAGCGTGAAGTTTCTGCTGGATTATTCCACAAAGCCCTTGCAGTTTTTTGGCTTGGCGGGATTGCTGTGTCTGGCCAGCGGCGGCGGAATTGGATTGTGGATATTCCTCCGAAAGGCGCTTTGGGACGAAGGGCTACTGGCAAACCATGGGCCTTTGATGATCCTTGGGATGGCGCTGGTCATGGGCGGAATTCAGTTCATCGCTACCGGACTGATCGGGGAGATGCTGGCGCGTACTTATTACGAGTCCCAAAACAAGCCCGTCTACACGGTGCGAGAAGTCCGGAGCAGGCGCGAAGCCATGGCCGGCCGCGATGAGCCTCCGCGGACCGCCGGGGCCGGGGGCTGGTAGCTTCTCGAGACTTTGCGCAAGCCTTCCAACGATTTCACAGCTTCCCAATGATGTTGCGGACTGCCCGTGTCTCAAATTCTGAGGGGAGCCTAGGTTTCTAGATAATATGCGACGCGAAGCATTGAATTATCTTGCCTGCCCGAATTGCGGCGGCGAACTAGGTCTTTCCGGAGACCTCCGCGAAGACGAACAACACGTCATGGGCGGCAAGCTGGCGTGTGCCGCGTGCAAGCTTGCGTTTTCCATCCGCGATGGCGTGCCCATTCTTTTGCCGGCAGCGCTCGAACACTTGAAATTAGAGACGGCATCACGCTTCGCCGAAGAGTGGACACGATGGAGCGATTTGCGTGGCTACTACACTCAGGAGTTTTTTGACTGGGTTGCGCCGGTAACCGGAGAAGACTTTCAGGGCAAGACAGTTTTCGAGGGGGGATGCGGGAAGGGGCGCCATACGTCCATCGTGGCCTCGCAAGGGGCGCGCGCGATTGTGTCTCTGGACCTCGGTGAAAGCGCATTTGTCGCCTTTGCGCATACTCGAGATCTGCCAAACGCGCATGTCATCATCGGCGATTTGCTGCATCCGCCCGTGCGTCCGGTTTTCGACATGGCGTTTTCGGTCGGAGTTTTACACCACTTGCCCGACCCGGCGGCAGGATTCGCCAGCCTTGCCTCCCGCGTCCGAAACGGAGGGCGCGTCTTCTTCTGGGTCTATGGATACGAGGGAAACGAGTGGATCACGCGTTATGTAAACCCGATTCGGAAGGCCGTCACTTCCAAGTTGCCGGCGGCGTTGTTGCGTGTGCTATGCCTTGTCCCGTCCGTGTTTTTGTGGGCGGTGATCAAACTTTTCTACCGGCCGCGCGCGGATGGAAAAGGCCCGGAACATCTTCCGTACGGAGATTATTTTGCAGCGATGTACAGTTATCCTTTCGACGAAATTCATGCCAACGTCTTCGACCAGCTGGTGACCCCGGTAGCGTTCTACCTGAAGGAAGAGGAAGTGCGGCCGTGGCTGTCAACCGGATTCGAGGATGTTTCGTTGCGCTCCCACCGGGGATATAGCTGGACGGGGCTCGCGACCGTAAACCGGCACTGAGGATCTCGCTGCCAAGTAGGCGCCAAGCGGCCCAACCAAATGTTTCGCTTGATTGCCGCGCCTATTGCCGCCCGATGTGGCGGTACTCGCCGCGAAAAAAGAGCAGCGGTTCCCCGCCCTGAATTTCCGCGTCTTCTACCCTTCCGACGATAATGGTGTGATCCCCGGCCAAGTGTGCAGCCACCACGCTGCACCCCAGTTGCACGACCGTGTCATTGAGAACGGGCACGCCTTCAGGCGTCCAGCGATACCGCAAGCCCAGCCGATGCTCGGCTTCGGCGTCCTGCTGAGCTTGCGCGAAGTACTCCGAGAGCGCCCGTTGGTCATGCTTCAGCACGCTGACCCCAAACCTTTGTTTCTTGTGCAGATGAGGAAGGATTTTCGCCCGCTCCTCCACACACACTAGAATCAGCATGGGGTCCAGCGAGACAGACGTGAACGCATTCGCCGTCATCCCAAACACCGACCCCGGTTCGCGCTCCACGGTAACCACCGTGATTCCCGTGGCAAACTGCCCGAGAGCGTTGCGAAATTCGCGCGCTGTAAGTGCTGTCGCCATCTTGTGAGAAGTTTTTGAAGATATCACACTTCACAGGTCGAGCAGAGCCTGCGCCAGCTTGCGTTTCTGCCCCAGCGTTTTCATAACCGTGGGCACAACCGCAACTTTCATGCCCAGCGCCGGAATGTCGGCCGCGTGTCTCTTGTCCGCGGCATCAATCACAAACGTCCCGATGAAATCCGAGTAAAGCTTCGCCACTCCGAGCGCCGTTGCTTCATAACCGAGTTGTGCAAGCATCTTGTCCGAGGGCCCCTTCAGCGACCTGCCGCCCACGATCGGACACACGGCAACAACGTTTTCCTTTCGGGCGCGCAACTCCTCCCGTATTCGCGGAACCGCCAGAATCGGCCCGATGCTAATCAGCGGATTACTGGGGCAGATGATAATGCGTTCTGCCTCTCGAATCGCCTCCAACACGCCCGGCGCCGGTCTCGCCTGCTCCACACCCGCGAACCGAATCCCTTCAACAATCGGTTCCGCACGCCGCTTTATTAAATACTTCTGAAAATGCATCGGGCCTTCGTTCGTCTCGATGATCGTCGGCACCGGATTATCGGACATGGGAACAATCCTTGCCTTCACTCCGAGCGCCACGCGAATCGACTCCGCCACCTCTGACAGAGTCTTCCCTTCCTCGATCAACGCGCTGCGGTGAATATGCGTAGCCAAATCACGGTCGCCCAGATTGAACCAGTCCGGGCGCCCATAAACAGCCAAGCGCTTCAATGCATGAAAGGTTTCCCCGCGAAATCCCCAGCCCCTCGCAGGATCAACGATTCCCGCCAGCGTGTACGTCACAATGTCCAGGTCCGGAGAAATCTTCAATCCGTGCAGGACAAGGTCGTCCCCCGTGTTGACGATGATGGTTAGCTCCGCCGGGTCCATCACTTGATAAAGCCCAAGAAGCAGCTTCGACGCGCCTACGCCGCCCGCCAGCGCCGTGATTTTGTGCTTTTTGAGTTTTTTGTCTTTGCCGCCCAGCATGAAGTGCCCACGGAAGATGCCCAAGGGAATTTAACATAGAGCACACCATCGACGCAGAGCTGCTGGTCATTTGAAGAGATCCGGGTTGCCTCATTGGATGCTGTGAAGCTCGTCGGAGCGTCTCAGTTGATCCAGCGTCTCCACCCTAGTGGACGAAATTCCCGCCGACCAGAACGATCTGGCCTGCATCCGTATTGAACGCCAACCCGTTTTGTCCCCAGCGGATGAGGCGAATCGGGTTTCCGCTGACACCGGAGAAAACGATCCAACTGACGGGAGCAAAAGTAGTGAGATTGTAGGAATAGATTGCGATTGCGTTAGACCCCGTCTGTGTGGCAAAGAAAGCCAAATTCAAGCTGGAGTCCGGCACCATGATGGGCGACATAAGTCCCGTGACCGAGAACGTCCCTACGGCCTTCCCAGTCGCGGGATCTACAACGTGGCCGTCATCGGAGTACACAAGCTTTGTTCCTGGATCGAAATGAATCTTGTTGGAAAAGCTCGAGAAAGTATTTGGGAAGTCACTCGCTAAAGACACACCACTAGAAGTGACGGACAAAGTGTAGAAGTCGAAGGCGCTATCCTCGTAGTTCGCGGCGAAAAGTGAAGTGGCGTCCGCCCCCCATTGGATCGAGTCGTAAAGTACACCGCCGCCACCGCCAGGGCCGAAGCCTTTTGCGACGGTGGGTCTCTCCGTGGCGTCGTCGAAAATGGTTACTCCGCCCAGGGCTTCTGGCGAAGAGCCGGGGACTGCCAAAGACACCGCCGTGGTGTGGGGAGAGCCTGGCGCCACTTGGAGATCCAGGGCAAAGAACGGACCGCTCCCGAAGGAGGACAATCCGAGCACGTAGACAATGTCGGGCGCGAGGCTTGGCAGCAAGAACCGCTGAACGGCGGAAGACCCGTCAAGCCCCGCATAAAGAAACTGCCCGTCGCCCGAAATTGTCAGGGCGTTCGGATTACTTCCCGCGTATTGCTGTCCAACAATTGTGTCTGTCGCCGGATCGAGCACCGCGATGGTGTTCCCGGTTGTCGCGGAATTGGGAACCGAAAGATAGAGGCGCTCGCTTGCGGGATCAAAGGCTAGCTTTTTGGATGCTTGATTCACGATTTGGAATGCGAATCCAGTTCCGGTGGAGCTTGTCCCACTGGATATGCCGACGAAGAACGCCGCGCTAGCGGAGTTCCCGCCATTGGCTGGCGGATTGGCCACCACTACACCGGCAGTGCCCGAACTCCTAACCGTCCCTGGAGGAACCACCGCTTGCAACTGCGTGCTCGATACATAGGTGGTGGACAATGCACTGCCGTTGAACAGCACGGTCGCAGCGGGATCGAACTGGGTTCCCGTAACATTCAAGGTAAAGAGCTGGTTGGGCCAATAAGACGAGCTGGGATTCAGGGATGAAATTGTGGGCGCATTCGGCGCCGGCACAGGCGGAACGACAGGCGCTGGAGGTGGCGTGAGAACAAAGGGCGGTGCGGCAGAGACAAAGTCACCACCGAGAAGAACGACCTGACTGGTTCCGTTGGCATTCTTGCCAATAAATGCCAGTCCATTCTGTCCCCAGCGAATCAAGCGCGAAGGCCTGCCAGTGACCCCGGGAATCGTCACAGTGTTGATGGGAGTGAAATGCGCAAGGTCGAAAGACTCGATAGTAGCTATAGAGTTCGAGTTCAAGCTGGCGAAGAAGGCCGTGTTCAGCCCCGCATCTACGGCCATCACTCCGGTTGCGTTAAAGTTCCCGACAGGGAGGCCCGTGGCCGGATTGATCGCGTGGCCTTCGTCTGAGTAAATGAGCTTTGTGCCGGTGTCGAAATGAATCGAGTCGCCGAACCGCGTAAACGTACTCGGGAAGTCCTGGTTGAGCGTGACCCCGTTCGAGTTCACTGTGAGCGCGTAGAAGTCAAATCCCGTACCTTCTGTATTGGAGGCGAAGAGCGTGCCAGCATCCGCGCCCCATTGCAAGGAATCGAAGAGCAGGCCTGTTCCGCCAAACCCAGGAGTTTTTGTCGGTCTTGGCGTAACATCGTCGAAGATGGTTATTCCACCCTCTGCTGCGGGGCTAACCCCGCCGTTACCAAGCGAAACCGCGACTGTGTGAGGAGCGCCCGGAGCCACTTGCATATCCAAAGCGACATACGGGCCGTAGTACTGACTTGCGCCAAGGGAATACAGGATGTCCGGCAAGAGTCCGGGCAGGGTAAACCGCTCGACGGTCGAGTTTCCATCAATTCCCGCGTAGAGAAACTGGCTATCGTCGGATATGGCAAGCACATTAGGATTGTTTCCGGCAGGCTGTGAAGACCTGATGGTGGCCATCGCAGGATCGAGGATGGCAATCGTATTTGGATTCGTGGAGGCTGTTCCCGGCACGGAGAGATAGAACACTTGGTTTGTCGGATCGTAGACGATGTCTTGAGCCACTTGATTTATGACGATCGTGGCGAAATTGCTTCCGCCAGTCTGTCCCACAAAGAAGGTGGCCGAATTGGAAACGCCGCCGCCGACACTTGCGTTGGAAACGTTGATCCTTGCAGCGCCAATGCTGGCAACGTTGCTGGATGTGACTGTTGCTTGCAGTTGGGTGCTGGATAGGAAAGTCGTCGCCAACACATTCCCGTTCCACTGAACGGTGGAAGAGGATGCAAAACCGGTTCCTGTAACGGTAATCGTCTGCGGTCCACCGCCGACGATCGCCGAACTCGGACTCACGCTGGTAACGGTTGGCGGCGGTGGAGGAGGCGTCACGGTAAAGTTCACACCGTTGCTGGCCAAACCGCCAACGATAACCACCACGTTTCCTGTTGTCGCACCGCTGGGTACGTTCAACACAATCGTGGCGTCGCTCCAACTATTGGCAAATGTAATCTGGGCGCCGTTGAAGGAGACTGTGCTGTTTACTTGGCCTGGACCGAAGCCGCTACCGGTGATCGTAATCGACGTACCTACGGTACCCGACGTCGGGTTCAAACTCGTAATGGTCGCCGCGCCTGGCGTGGTAGCGCTGGCGATATTGGAATAGGCGCTCAGATTGCCGGCCGCATCCGTAGCTCGCACACGGTATGAGTAGCTAGTCGAGCCGACCGCGCTGACGTCCGACATTGAAGTCGATGCATTAGGTTCATAAACAGTCGAGAACAGCGTGAAATTCGTGCAGCCCGCTCCCTGGCAGCGCTCCATCTGATAAGTCGAAACCCCGACGTTATCGGTTGACGCATTCCAGTAAAGGTCAATCTCTCCTGCGGAAGAGGCCATGGCGGTCAGGTTTGCCGGCGCGGTGGGTGGAGTTGCGTCTGGACCGACAGTAAACGCGAGGCCGTTGCTAGCGACACCGGCAATCGTGACCAGGACGTTTCCAGTCGTAGCGCCTGCTGGCACGGAAACAACAATGTTCGTGGCGCTCCAGCTTGTGGGAGTTGCCGACGCGCCATTGAATGTGACCGTGCTGGTGCCTTGCGTGGATCCGAAATTAGCCCCCGTTATTGTTACAGATGATCCAACCGGACCAGTGGCTGGATTGAGACTGGTAATGGACGGCGTCGGCGTGATGGAGAAATTGGTTTGGTTACTGGCAAGACCAAGAACTACAACCTGCACTAAGGCATTGGCATTGCCGGACAGGGACGTTGGAACTGCGGCAACGATACTGGTGTTGCTCCAGCTTGTGGGAATGACTTGGGTTGAATTGAACCATAGAACACTAGAACCTTGGGTGTTTCCAAAATTCGTGCCGGTGATCGCTATGGACGAGCCCAGGGGGCCGGAAGATGGATTCAAGCTACTGATATTCGGCGCCGTAGCTTGGACTACGGTAATCGTCGCGGACGCCGATTTGGTTGGATCGGTTACAGAAGTCGCTGTTAGCGTGACGCCAGAGGGATTGGGTGCGGTGGCCGGCGCATTGTAAACCTCACCGGGTGCTGCGTTGTAAGGTTGTATCGTTCCGCAAGCCGCGCCACTGCAGCCCGCTCCGGAAAGAGACCAAGTCACGCCGTTGCCCAGAGAGTCGTTTTGCAGTGTTGCGAAGAAGATCTGTTGCGCGCCTGTCCCCAATGTGACCGCGGATGGAGAAACACTTACGGAAATGGGGTTAACTGTGAATGGCGCTCCGTTGCTGGACAGGCCGTTCACCGTAACCACCACGTTGCCTGTGGTCGCACCGACAGGAATCGGCACGACAACTCCTGTATTCGTCCAGGTCGTGGGTACGGCCGACGTCCCATTGAACGTAACCGTACTGGTTCCTTGTGTGGAACCAAAGTTGGTCCCCGCGATAGTGACGGAGGTTCCCACGGCACCAGCAGTGGGCGACAGACTGGTGATGCTTGGTGGAGGGATTAAGGTGAAGAGAACGCCGTTGCTAGCGAGGCTGCCTACCGTGACGGCGACGTTTCCGGTTGTGGCTCCGCTCGGAACCGGCACAACGATACTCGCGGCGCTCCAACTGGAGGGAGTCGCTGCAGTTCCGTTGAAAGTAACGGCGCTGGTGCCCTGAGTGGCGCCAAAGTTCGTTCCGGTGATCGTGACAGAAGTACCCACCGGACCAGCCGTCGGCAAGAGGCTCGTGATGCTCGGTGGAACCAAAACCGTGAAGGGGACGCCATTGCTGGCGAGGCCGCCCACGGTAACGACGACATTCCCCGTATTCGCGCCGCTAGGAACCGGCACAACAATGCTCGTGGCGCTCCAGCTGGTTGGAGTTGCGGCCGTGCCGTTGAAGGTGACGGTGCTGGTCCCTTGTGAGGCGCCAAAGCTCGTTCCGGTGATCGTGACAGAAGTACCCACCGGACCAGCCGTCGGCGAGAGGCTTGTGAGGCTCGGCGTGACTGTGAACAAAACCCGATTACTGCCAATTCCGTTGACCATGACGATGACATTGCCAGTGGTTGCCCCCGCGGGAACTGGCACAACGATGGTCGTGGTGCTCCAACTCGTGGGTGTAGCAGTGTACGCGCCAAAGGTTACGGCGCTTGTGCCCTGAGTGGCGCCAAAGCTTGTTCCGGTGATCGTGACGGAAGTACCCACAGGGCCAGACGTCGGCGAAAGGCTGGCGATGCTCGGCGCCACGCTAAAGGGTACGCCGTTGCTGGCCAAGCCGTTGACGGTTACGACGACATTGCCGGTTGATGCACCGCTCGGAACAGTCACAACTATGCTCGCGGCGCTCCAACTCGTGGGAATTGCTGTCGCGCCGTTGAAGGTGACGGTGCTGGTCCCCTGCGAAGCGCCAAAATCTGTTCCGGTGATAGTCACCGAAGCACCCAAGGGGGCGAACGTCGGGCTGAGACTGGTAATACTCGGCGGGGCGACTACCGTAAACGCGATGGGATTGCTGGCGACGCCGCCGACGGTGACGACCACATTGCCGGTTGTGGCTCCGCTTGGAACAGGCACAACAATGCCTGTGGTGCTCCAACTCGTGGGTGACCCTGCAGTGCCATTAAACGCGACCGTGCTCGTCCCCTGTGTTGAGCCAAAGTTCGTTCCCGTAATCGTCACCGACGTGCCAACGGGGCCGGAGGTCGGATTCAAGCTCGAGATGCTTGGGACAGCCACACCGCCTGCTGGTTTGAAGGCTGCCAATAGAGCGCCCCAGGTGTCAGAAGCGCTCAGCGTCGCTGTAGCTGAGGCGGTTCCTGCTGCTGCCTGGATCTGGTCTTCGGTAATCATTTTGGCGCCCGAACCGTTCGGCACAGAATCACGAATCACGTAACCTGTTCCGGCGGTGAAAGTCGCGCCGTTCACCGTCGAAAGGGAACCCAGCAGCAAATCACCGTTGACCGCGGTAGTTGTGTTACCGCTGCTCGCGATCTTTCCCGTTCCGGTAGCCGCCGCTGTGGTGTCCAAAGAGTTGGACGTGGCTACGCCGGAGTATTCCAGAATGGCGAAACGCAAAGGAGCGTTAACCGTCATGGATACCGTGACGGTGTTCGCGCCGCCCTTGATGTTCTCCGCGTAATAGATCGCCGACGTGACGGCGCTTGCCGTGAAGCCAATCTGTGTTGCTTTATTGTAGGTGTTGCCGTTGGAGTCCTTGACCGTAAACACCTGGGAACTGGAAAGACCACCGCGAATAGCAACAGCAATGAAGTTTCCTGCGGTGTTCGGGTTCTGGAAGGCGACCGAACCGGTGGTGTTAGTGCCGGCGTCCTTGCCTTTATGCTGAACCAGAGTAATCCCCGTCGCTGCAGCGGGCGCTTGTGAATGGAATAGGAGCAACAAGCAGAAGAAAGCCAGGCGACGGGCAAAAACATACATTCTCGAGGAAAGGCTACGGTCGGTTGGGTGCATCGTATCCCCCGGCAGACAGGAATCGAAGTTTTTAATGGACCACTCGGCCTTCGGAAGAAATCAAGGAATATGAATCCGCAATCACAAAAAAAACTAATACACCGAGGCGCCTGTTACTAGGAAAATTAGCGCAAAGGTTGCCGGTGTAGTAATCAAATATGAGAGGGATATCATTGAGAGATGACGGCAGGAAAACAATTACCCTTGTGCTCGGCTCTGAACGCCGCCCAGGCCATTTTTCATACGGCGCGGCAGTTCTCAGCAGCTCCATGCTCCGCTGCGGATTGTTCTTGGAAAGCTCCTCCTCAGCACGAACGGTAGGGAGAATCACCGACTGCATGATCGTCCCCCCTGGCATTTGCTTGGCGAGGCCGTTGACGAGCAACTCGGCCCGCGAGGTGTCTCCTAACCAGCAAAGGTCAGCGACGCGTTAGCCTTCGCGTCCTTACCCGCCATCTGCTCGTCCAGGGCTGAAATTGCCTCTTGCCGCGCTGTACATACTGACAGTTGCCAGAATCTTTGCCGGCGCTTACAAACCAACAAAAGACAAGATTCATGCGGACGGCACGATGGAAGAGAGTCGGGCCGTAATTCTCGTTTGGATCATACGCTTGTTTGAGAAAGCCTGAAGCTTCGAGAAGAAAGGTTGACACTTGTGACTCAGCCAGTTTCCCCGCCCCGCAGCTTCCAGTTAGGCCATGCGCTCTTGAAACGTCTGGAGTGGTTGATTGTGTTGCTGCTCACCGGGCAAGTCTGTGCGCAAACCACCGGTCCCACGTTTCCGAATCCGGGCAATGCGCACATGTCACGCGACAACCAGCGTGCGCTGGGCCTCCAGGCCGCATCACAGGTCTATCAGCAGATGCCGGTCCTGTCTGACAGCAGCCCTGAAACGCAATACATACGCCAACTCGGCAAGAAACTGGTCGCCACCATACCGCCGGAATACTCCTGGCCGTTTGAATTCCATGTCGTCGCTCAAAAAGAGATCAACGCCTTCGCGCTGCCTGGCGGCCAGATGTTCGTCAACATCGGGACGATCACTGCCGCCGCCAACGAAGCCCAGCTCGCCGGTGTCATGGCGCACGAAATGTCGCACGTATATATGCAACACTCTGCCAAGCAAGCACACAAGGAGGAGACTACCGGCATTCTTGCAGGAATCGCCGACGCTGCCCTCGGTGCAACGGTGGGAGGAAAGGCGGGAGGAATGGTGGGACAGGTTGGGCAGATGGGAATTCAAATGGGAGCCCAAGGCCTCATGCTGAAGTACTCTCGCAGCGACGAATCGCAGGCCGACGCGGTCGGCGCCATGATCCTCTATAAGGCTGGCTACAACCCGCAAGCCATGGCTGATTTCTTCAAGACCCTCGAATCCGAGGGTGGTAAAAACCCGCCGCAATGGCTCAGCGATCACCCGAATCCCGGCAATCGCGAGCAGGCCATCGAAAAGGAAATCAGGAGCTGGTCTGCAGAAAACTACGCTGGCGACAGTCCCGCTTTTCACAAGGTACGCCAACACGCCCTGGGAGTAAAAGCCTACACAGGAGAGGAAATTGCGAAAGGTGCAAAGTCCGGCGAATGGGCTACACTCAACAAAAAGAACGGGGCTGCCCTTAAGCCAGCCGGCGCGACGGGGTTACTCGCAAGCGCATCGGCCCCCGTTTCCAATTCCTCACCCGACGCGGCGGCGGTCTCGCTCGAGAGCGTTCTCCCCTCCTCCAAAATGGTCACTGCTGATCTTGGCCCCATGAGAATTGAGCATCCTGAAAATTGGCCAGTCATGATGCCCAAGGAGCGGGGGCACTTCGTCACCATTGCTCCCCGTGACGGCATCACCGCCGATGGTGTGGGTTACGGGGTGCTCCTCAACGGCGTTGCGTCACCCCAAGGTGAGCGTCTGGACATCGACGACGTCACCCGTCAGCTCGTGCAGGGCATGCAACAAAATAGTGGGTTGCAACCAGAGGGCGACGCACAGCCGATTACCATAGACGGTATTCAAGGCCGCGCTGTCTCTTTGCAATCGACTTCACCCTTTCCCACCCCAAACGGTCAACCACAGAAGGAGCAAGACTGGCTAGTTGTAATCCCGCAACCCGATGGCTCCGTTATCTTTATGGTCTTTGTGGCGCCGCAGTCAGATTTCAACCGATTCCGTGCAACCTTCGAAGCGATGTTGAAGAGCGTGCGGCTCTAATGCTTGTTTCTTCCACTCGCTATTTGGCCGGCGTACACAAGTTCGCGATTAATGGGCTGCCGTGCATTCGGTACTAGCAGCAAGATGTCGGTTTGTACTTATCAGGACCCGAGCAAGAACTAGAAGTTTTTACAGTTTGAAACAGCGCAACGTCTCGAAATACTCGCTTCTTACACTCGCCTTCGTACAGAAATGAC
>Ga0126369_10001214_pt1 | contig 17665 bp, 15 predicted proteins | sample PanSoiMetaPlot_1_FD_109646 | JGI IMG/M metagenome (GOLD analysis project Ga0126369, IMG submission 109646) | Tropical forest soil microbial communities from Panama - MetaG Plot_1 | ecosystem: Environmental > Terrestrial > Soil > Tropical forest > Bulk soil | place: Panama | collected 2016-02-17 | reverse complement strand
GGCGATGGCCCGTATTCGGGCGCATAGCTCAGTTGGTAGAGCAGCTGACTCTTAATCAGCGGGTCCCAGGTTCGAGCCCTGGTGCGCCCACCATTGCCGGAGCGAAAAAAGGCCCGCACCGCGGGCCTTTTTTTGGTAGGTCGCGCTCGGGGGCGTTTGCCGTCCTCTTAGCTTAGGCTCTTCCTAGGCTCATCGTTCGCAATCGATGCGGATCGTCGGTGCGAATCCTGTCGCGCGTAGCTGGCACCTGCGCCTTTGGATCGAACAAGGAGCGTAGGGCGCTGCCTCCGCGGTGAAGAAGACCCTGTTGATCTCTGAGCCAGCGCCCTCGACCCAACGCTCTCGCCATGGCCGGCAGTTCGTCCCGCGCCCGGCGAGGCGGTATTCGAGCGGTGTGCGCCCTTGGTATCAGGTGCCGAAGCCCCAGGCGTTCATCGGCACGTGGAAGTGGCGGGTCGGACGCTCGTGGGAGGGAAACAGTCATTCGGCGGCCCGGTCGAGGACCAGGCCAAGGGCCGCGGCGACGCCCGCGCCATAGGCTGGATCGGCCTTGGCGCAGTTGGCGATGTGGCGCTGCTTGACCTCGGGCCGCGCGTCGCCCAGGGCGCGGGCGGTGTTCTCGAACAGCAGCCGCTGCTGCCGGGCGCTCATCTTGCGGAACAGAATGCCCGGCTGCTCGTAGTGATCGTCGTCGACGCGATGATCCCACCAGGTCGCGTCGCCCGAGATCGGTAGTGGCGGGTCCATCAGCGCCGGGTCGCGGTCCATCCATGCGCCCTTGCTGTTGGGCCAGTAACTCGGTGTCGCGCCGAGATTGCCGTCGGTCCGCATCGCGCCGTCGCGGTGATAGGAGTGGAATGGGCATTGCGGTGCATTGACCGGAATATGGTTGAAGTTGATGCCCAGCCGATAGCGCTGGGCGTCGCCGTACGAGAAGAGTCGACCCTGCAGCATCTTGTCCGGCGAGAAGCCGATACCCGGGACGATATTGGCCGGCGAGAAGGCCGCCTGCTCGACTTCGGCGAAATAGTTCTCCGGCCAGCGGTTGAGTTCCATCACGCCGACTTCGATCAGCGGATAGTCGGCCTTCGGCCACACCTTGGTGAGATCGAACGGATTGTGCCTGTGGTGCCGCGCCTGCTCGTCACTCATCACCTGGATCGACAGTGTCCATTTCGGGAATCGGCCGCCGTCGATCGCTGTAAGCAGGTCGCGGCCATGGCTCTCGCGATCATTGGCGACGATTGCGGCAGCCTCCTCGTCGGTGAGGTTCTCGATGCCTTGCTGCGTGCGGAAGTGGAACTTGACCCAGACGCGCTCGTTGTTGGCGTTAATCATCGAGAAGGTGTGGCTGCCGAAGACGTGCATGTGGCGGAACGATCTCGGGATGCCGCGATCGGACATGACGATGGTGACCTGGTGCAGCGCCTCCGGCAGCAACGACCAGAAATCCCAGTTGTTGTCGGCGGAGCGCAGGCCGCTGCGCGGATCGCGCTTGATCGCGTGGTTGAGGTCCGAAAAGCGTAGCGGATCGCGGAAGAAGAAGACCGGCGTGTTGTTGCCGACGATGTCCCAGTTGCCTTCCTCGGTGTAAAACTTCACTGCGAAGCCGCGGATGTCGCGTTCGGCATCGGCCGCGCCGCGCTCGCCGGCCACCGTGGAGAAGCGGACGAACAGCGGCGTCTGCTTGCCGACCTCGCCGAAGATCTTCGCCTTGGTATAGCGGGTGATGTCGTTGGTGACGGTGAAGGTGCCGTGTGCGCCCCAGCCCTTGGCATGCATGCGCCGCTCGGGGATCACCTCGCGATCGAAATGCGCGAGCTTCTCGATCAGCCAGATGTCTTGCAGCAGCGCCGGACCGCGCGGTCCCGCCGTCTGGATGTTGGTATTGTCGACGACGGGCGTCCCCGTGTCGTGGGTCATGGACGGCGTACGGCCGGTCATAAGGCTCTCCTTGGTTGATGCCATGCCATCAATGTAGAAAATGGTCTGGAAGACGGCTTTGGCTGTATTGCCCAAATCGGCACTGATTTGCGCCGATCGCCGCACACGTCCCCCTCGCTGGCGCCGCGTTCGCAAATCGGCACGGCGCGTATGGGGATCTGCGCAAGATCACCCAAAGATTCATGTCGCCGATCATGACCACGGACGCGCCTGCTGCACCTGCAGTCCGCATAGGGCGAACGCGCTTTTCGCAAGAAGAACAAAGTCATGGCATTACCCGCAAAGTTATTGGCCGCGTTGATGCCCAATTGCTGACATGCAGGCTTTCGGCAAATCGAAACGTCGCCGGCATTGCCCGCACTGTGACTGACGTTCATTTCGGGAGATCAGCGATGTCCGATCGGATTGCACCCAAGCTCCTGGCGGAGTTTATTGGCACCTTCGCCTTCGTCTTCATCGGCGCCGGCGCCTCGGCCATAGTCGGCGATGCTGTCGGGTCGCCCGGCATCACCGCGATTGCCTTGGCCCATGGCTTGACGATCATGGCCTTCGCCTACGCCTACGGCCACGTGTCGGGCGGGCACATGAATCCCGCCGTCACCGTCGGCGTGCTCGCAGCCGGCGCGATGCGCGCCGTCGAGGCGGCCGGCTACATCGTCAGCCAACTGGTTGGTGGTGTCCTGGCCGCCTACTTGTTGCGGCTTGTATTGAACGGTCCGGCGAGCGGCCTCGGCACACCCGCCCTTGCGCACAACCTCTCGCTGGGCATCACCAGCGTTACGATCACGCCCATGGCCGGTTTCGTGATCGAGGCGGTGCTGGCCTTTTTCCTGGTCACGGTCGTGCTCAGCACGGCGGTTGCGGGGCGCGCCGGCAATTTCGCGCCGCTGGCGATCGGCATGACCGTGACCCTCAACATCATCATGGGTGGGCCCCTCACGGGCGCCGCTTTCAACCCGGCGCTGGTGCTGGGCCCAATGATCGTCACGGGCGATCTCAGCAATGCCTGGCTTTACACGGCAGCCCCGGTCGCTGGCGCCCTCATCGCTGTCATCGTGAGCAGGGGCCTCGTCCGGCTTGCCCGGGAGCCGGCGACGGCGCCCGTGCCGACGCTGGCCGAGTGAGCCCTGGTCGCGGCATTGCGAGTTGTCGACGCTGATTCCGATGAGGTCATCGACCTCGCCCCTTCCAATCTTTGGCGCGGAAAGAGATGTTTGCTATAAGCGGCTGTCTGTTACAAAATCATAAGACTTTGGGGTTTGCGTGCGTTCGGCGGATGCAGCCCTAGGCTTTCAGCCATCCTCACCAGGTCAGCAAGCGACCTTGCTTTCATCTTCTTCATGGCGCGGCCGCGATGGATCTTGACAGTGATCTCGCTGAGACCGAGGTCGCTGGCGACTTGCTTGTTCATCAGGCCCGACGTGACCAGCGCCATGACCTCGCGTTCGCGGGCGGTCAGCCGTTCGAACGACTCGCGCAGGGTCCGATTCGCCTCGTCGACCTCGCGGGCGTGTTCGTCGCACCTGAGGCCTGCGGCCACGGCATCCAGCATGTCCTGATCGCGAAACGGCTTGGCCAGGAAGTCAATGGCACCCGCCTTCATGGCGCGCACTGACATGGGTATGTCGCCATGCCCCGTCATGAAGATGATCGGGATGCGAATATTCACCTTCGGGAGCTGGGTCTGGAAATCCAGGCCGCTTACGCCTGGCAGCCGGATATCGAGCACCAGGCAACTCGCCCCCTCGGACCGCTTGTGCTGTAGGAACTCGGCGGCGGACGCGAAAAGCTCGACTTGCAGGTCGACCGAGCGAAACAGGCTGTCCAGCGCCTCACGTATCGAGGGATCGTCGTCGACGACGAAGACCCGGCTCACGCTGCGTTCTCCGCCTGAAGCGGCAGGGCGAAGCGGAAGGTCGCCTCCGGTCCGTCGTTGGACATGGCCCATATCCGTCCTCCGTGCACTTCGACGATCGAGCGGCAGATCGAGAGACCATGCCCATGCCGCCGTCTCGCGTGGTGAAAAAGGGAGTGAACAGTCGGGCCGAAGCAGCAGGTTCCAGGCCGATGCCCGAGCCCCGCACGACTACTAGCGCCTGCATGGCCTCGACGCTCGAGCCGCCGCGGGCCTGCAGGATGGCTCGATCGTCCGGATGCACGCGTTGCAGCAGCAGGTCGATCGTCGCCTTCTCGCCGCGGTCGATATCCGGAACGCGATACGCTTCCTTCGACCAAAAGATCGCGCCGCTGGCGATCTTCCAGCCGACGCTGCCGATGTGTCTGAAAGACGCTGCGTCCGCTATCGATATGGCGCTGTCCATCAAGGTCGCCAATTGAACGAAGGTATGGTTCAAGAATGCTCGACCGCAGGCGCGCCTCGTCCGGCTTTGCCTGACTTCAACCAACCGGCCAGCCGGTCGAGATAGAGGAAGACCACCGGCGTCGTGTAGAGCGTCAGAACCTGGGAGAGCAGTAGGCCGCCGACAATGGCATATCCCAGAGGCTGACGGATCTCCGATCCCGTTCCGGTGCCGAGCATCAACGGCACGCCGCCGAGCAGCGCCGCCATGGTCGTCATCAGGATGGGGCGGAACCGCATGATGCAGGCTCGATAGATGGACTCCTCGGGACCCAGTCCTTCATTGCGTTCGACCTCGAGGGCGAAGTCGACCAGCATGATCCCGTTCTTCTTGACGATGCCGATCAGCAGGATGATGCCGATCATGGCGATGACGCTGAGATCGAGGTGCACCGCCATCAGCAAGAGCAGGGCGCCGATGCCAGCCGACGGTAGGGTGGACAGGATGGTGATGGGATGGATCGCGCTCTCATAGAGCACACCCAGAATGATGTAGATCACGATCAGCGCCGCAGCGATCAGCAGCGGCGTTCCGGAGAGCGAAGCCTGGAAAGCCTGTGCGTTGCCTTGAAAGGACGTGGCGAGCGACAAGGGCTTGCCGGTCTCTTTCTCCATCTGCTGGATGGCGGCGACCTCGTCGCCCAGCGCCCTGCCCGGCTGCAGGTTGAACGAGATCGTGACTGAGGGGAACATCCCCTGGTGGTTGATGACGATCGGCGCTGGCTGGATGTTGCTGTTCACCAGCGTGCTCAGCGGCACCTGCTGGCCGGCCGACGAGTTCAGGTAGATATCCCGGAGTGCCTCCGGGCTGTACTGAAAGCGCGGGTCGACCTCGAGCACGACGTGATACTGGTTGAGCGGGGTGTACATCGTCGAGACGATGCGCTGTCCGTAAGCATCGTCCAGAACATTGTCGATCGTGGATGGAAGGATCCCGAAGGTCGATGCGACCTCGCGGTTGACCGTCACGTTGAGCATGGGGCCGGCATTAGCCTGGTCGCTGGCGACATCGATGATGCCGGGGATGGCCTTCATCTTTTCGAGGAAGATTGCCGACCAGTGGGCAAGCTCGGTCGAGTCGGCGTCGATCAGCGTATATTGATACTGTGTCTTCGCCAGACGCGCGCCGATGGTGATGTCCTGCGCCGCCTGCATATAAAGGGCGATTCCCTGGACCTTGGCGAGCTGGGGGCGCAGGCGGCCGATGATCTGGTCGGCGCTGGCGTCGCGCTGGTTGGAGGGCTTCAAGTTGATGAACACCCGGCCCTGGTTCAGCGTGGCTGTCGGGCCGCCGGGCCCGATGTAGCTGCCGACCGATTGAATCGCCGGGTCTTTCAGCAGGATATTCACCAAGGCCTGCTGGCGCTGAGCCATCGCAGGAAAGGAGATGTCCTGCGAAGCCTCGGTGATGCCAAGGATCTGCCCCGTGTCCTGCTGCGGGAAGAAGCCCTTGGGGATGACGATGTAGAGATAGCCGGTCAGGGCAATGGTGCCCAGCATCACCATCAGCGTGATGAAGCGGCGGCGCAACACCACCTTCAGCCCCTTCTCGTAGAGCGCCAGAATGCCGTCGAAGCCGCGCTCGAACATCCGATAGAGCCTTCCGTGGCGCCGGTGGGTCTCGTCCTTTAGCAGGCGCGCGCACATCATGGGCGTCAGCGTCAGCGAGACGATGAGCGACAGAAGCAGCGAGACCGAGATCGCGATCGCGAACTCCTGGAACAGCTTGCCGACATAGCCGCCCATGAAAAACAGCGGGATGAAGACGGCGATCAGCGACAGTGTGATGGATATGATGGTAAAGCCGATTTCCTCCGATCCCTTCAACGCGGCTTCCATCGGGCTCAGGCCCTCCTCGAGATGGCGCACGATGTTCTCGATCACGACGACCGCGTCGTCGACCACGAAGCCGACGGCGATCGACAAGGCCATGAGCGACAGATTGTCCAGGCTGTAGCCCAGCACGTAGAGCACCGCGAACGTGCCGATCAGCGACAGCGGCACCGTCACGGCCGGAATGACGGTCGCCCAGAAATTGCGCAGGAAGAGGAAGATGACCATCACGACGAGGGCGACGGTCAACAAAAGGGTGAACTGCACGTCGGCGACCGAGGCCCGGATGGTGGTCGTCCGATCGGCCTGGATGCTGACCTTTATCGCCGGAGGCATCGAGGCCTGGAGCTGCGGAAGCAGCGCCTTGATGCGATCGACCGTGTCGATCACGTTGGCGCCCGGCACGCGCTGTATGGCGAGGATGACGGCGCGGTGCTGGTTGAACCAGCCCGCCATAAGATTGTTCTCAGGCGCCTCGATCGCCCTGCCGATATCGCGAATGCGCACGGGCGAGCCGTTGCGGTAGGCGACGATCAACGGCTCGTAGGCATCGGGCGTCAGCAACTGGTCGTTGGTGTTCAGCGTATAGGTCTGGCGCGGGCTGTTGAGCGTGCCCTTGGGCAGATTGACGTTCGCCTGGGCGATCACGCTGCGAACGTCTTCCAGGCCGATGCCGCGCGCCGCCAGCGCCTGTGGATTGACTTGGATGCGGATCGCGGGCTTTTGCTGTCCGCCAATGCCCACGAGGCCCACCCCCGAGATCTGCGAGATCTTCGGCAGCAGGATGCTCTCCGCATAGGCATCGATGGTGGTGAGCGGCAAGGTGTCGGATGTGAGCGCGAGAAGCAGGACCGGCGTCTCGGCCGGGTTCACTTTCCTGATCGTCGGCGGATAGGGAATGTTCGTCGGAAGATAGGGGCTTGCTGCATTGATGGCCGCGAGCACGTCCACCGCGGCGCTGTCGACCGTCCGGGCGAGTTCGAATTGGACGGTCACCGACGTCACCCCCAGCGCGCTGGTCGAAGCGAGCTGCGTCACGCCGGGAATCTGGCTGAATTGCTGCTCGAGCGGCGTGGCGACCGTGGACGCCATGGTCTGCGGGTCTGCGCCGGGTAGCTGGGCGGTGACCAGGATCGTCGGATAGTTGACATTCGGTAGAGCCGCGACCGGCAGCAAGGGATAGGTCGCCAGCCCACACAGCAGCAATCCCGCCATGAGCAGGATGGTGGCGATCGGCCGACGGATGAACGGCGCCGAGAAGTTCACGGGATCTCCTTCTCGACTGCGCTCTGCAGGTCCGCTTGCTTGGCTGCCTTGCCATGGAGCACTTGGACAGGAATTCCCTCGGTCAGCCGGTACTGACCGTCGACGACAACGGTCTCGTTGGCCTTGAGGCCCGTGTCGATCAGCGCCTGTCCCTCGCTGATCTGCGCCACGGTAACGGGGCGCACGTGCGCCTTCCCGTCCGGCGAGATGACGTAGACATAGGGTCCGTTCTGGCCCTGCTGCACGGCCGGCGCTGCAATGGTCAGCCCGTCTTTTCGCGTATCGACGAGCAGTCGGGCATTGACCAGCTGCCCCGGCCAAAGCCGGTGCGCGGTATTCGCGAAGTTCGCCTTGAGCTGGATCGTGCCCGTCGCCTGGGAGATCTGATTGTTGACCAGCAGTAGCGTGCCTTCATCCAGCTTGATCTTGTCGTCCTGGCTGTAGGCGATCACGGTGAGCGGACCCTTGGCCATTTGCGCCTGGATCTGCGGCAGTTCGTCTTGGGGCAGCGTGAAGATCAGTGAAATCGGCTCTACCTGCGTGACCGCCACTAGCCCGCTGGGGTCGGTCGGATGGATGATGTTGCCGAGGTCGATCTGTCGCACGCCGGTGACGCCCGGTATCGGCGACGTAAGCCGCGTGTAACTGAGCTGGACCTCGGCTGCAGCAATCATCGCTTCGTCGGCTTTGATCGCGGCTTGCAACTGTGCGACCTGCGCTTTCTGGGTGTCGGACAATTGCGCTGAGGCAAAGCCCTTGCTCTGCAGATCCGAATAGCGGCCGAGATTGCCCAGGGCATTGACGAGTTGCGCCTGGTCTCGATCGCGATTCGCCTTCATCTGCTCGAGCTGCGCCTGGTAGGGCCGAGGATCGATCTGCGCAAGCAGGTCGCCGGCCTTCACGGTCTGACCTTCCGTGAAGATGATGCCGGTGAGCTCGCCCTGGATCTGGCTCCGCACGACGGTGGTGTTGTAGGCAATCACCGTACCGACGCCGCGCAGATAGATCGGCACATCGTGGTTGGCCACGACGCCGGCGACGACCGGGACTGCGGGAGGCGCTGCGGCCGCTGCGGGAGCCTTCTGAAAATCGGACGCGAGGTTGATGTAAAGCGCGCCGGAGAACGCGAGTGCGGCGGCCGAGATGACCCCAATAACGATGAGCTTCCGCTTCATGGGCTACCTGCTCGCGCTTGAAAGTAAATCAACAGCCGGGCGCGGCCGCCGTGCCACTGCCGGCGTTGGATACAGCCTGTCTCCGCGTGGATCCGCCGGTAAAGGTACCGATGACCGGACATGGCGGCGTCAACGGCGCAGGCGGAGCTCCCATCGTCGTTGTCGTGGCTGGCGAAGATAGGGTCAGAGGAATCACCGGTGAAACGAAGGGCGGCGTAAGTGGCGGCATCGGACTGAGCCCCGGGCCTGCGATCTCGGTGGACCCGAGCGGAATGCCGACGCGTCCGGCCCGCAAGGTGGATGGCGCCGGCATCGATGTGGCTGCATCGGTGTTGCCGGCTTGCGCGCAGCCCGTCGTCCCGGCCATGCTGCCGCCATCGAACAGCGCCGTTCCCATTTGCGATGTCGATCCGCCCGTTGTTCCGCATCCCATGGTGGAGGGTGGGCCCGGACTGATGCCCGGAGCAGTGAGCTCCATCGCGCCGAGCGGAATCCCGACGGGTCCGACTGGCGTCGTGGGGCCGATAGTCAAGGGTGAGGCGCTAAGCGGCGACGGACCGGCGCTGCTCATCTGGGCGAGCGCGCAACCGCAGGCCAGGAGCGTTGTGGCCAAAGTGGTTGTCACCAAGGATATCTTCATGGCTCGATCTCCTCCGTCTCTTGAAACTCCGGCAGAGTTCGACGATAGGCCGTCGGCGTGAGCCCGGTCGTCTTGTGGAAGGCCGCCGTGAACGAACTCGTCTCGCTGTAACCAACTGTCAGTCCGACCTCCGTCACCGAGGAGGTGGTCTTGGCCAGCAGGCGCTTGGCGTACTCGATCCGACGATGGCAGTGATAGCGATGCGGCGGCAGGCCGAGTGATTGCTTGAAGGCGCGGCAGAAATGGTAGGGGCTGAGGTCCACCAGCCGGGCAAGCGCGGCAAGCCCGATCGGCTCGGCGAGGTGGTTCTCGATGTAGGTCGTGACCTCGCGCTGCTGCCAAGGAGCAAGCCCGCCCTTCGCCGGCCGCTTGGGAGGCGACGTCTCAGCACCGAGGCCGAGCAGTTCATAGGCGAGCACGGAGCCGAGGGCCTCGATATACGGGCTGCCGGCGCCATTGCTTTCGACCAGCCGCCCGAGTCTGGTCGCCATGCCCAGGAGCGTGGCGTCCTCGAACAGCAGCCGTGGCGCCAAGGCAGCGGACGCCGGCAGGCGGCCGGGATCGAAATAGAAGTACAACATCCGTGTGAGCGCACGCGGCTCATGCCAGTCGCCGTATGCGTGGCCGGCCGGGACGAAGGTGAGCTTGCGCGTAACGTCGCGCAGCGTCGATCGCGGCAGCCCCTCGACGACTGTCTCCCCCTCGCGCCGCAAGCCCTGGTCGCAGGCAGCGAGAAGGTGACGAGGCCCGCGATAGCCGAACGCCATCCTGTCGCGCCGGGTCGCCTGCACGATCTCTGCCGTCATGCCGTTCCAGCTCACCATGCGGCGAGTCACCACGCCGGTTGGATGGACCTCCACGCGACCGGTCTCGTCCTCCGCGGATCGACCGGGCGAGATCACAGGCGGACACGATGGGGCCACGAGCATTGTTCGACCTTTGACGTTCGAGAGGGCTTGCCCGACGGGGCGATGACCACGTCAAGCTAGGTCGATCGAGCGGGGCTGTTCCATCGCACGGAGGTTTCCGCGACTGCCGTATTGGTTTGGAGCCCTCATACTTTGATTGGCCCTGCTTTCACGCAAGGCTCCGCCACCGCGGCGTCAGACGCCACGGTGGCGAGGTCCTTCGAGGCTTGCTGTGTGTCAGCTCCGGGGCGGCACGGCTATGTCCCTGTCACGCAGCTGCTGCTCGAGCACTGGGATCGCCGGGCCGGGCTCGCCCTCGTCGCACTGGGCGATGGCCACGGCGGCCGCGTTGCTGACCGCGAGGCCGCCGCGCCCGCGCCCAAGGCCAACGTCCCGGAGTGTCTTGACGAGCGACTTGCAATAGGCCTCGTCGCTCATCGGCGACTGGGCGTTGCTGCTGGTGGAGAGGGCCAGGCCCGCGATCACGGAGGTGACCGCGGCGGCGAGGACAATGGATTTCTTCATGGCAAGCACCTTTCGCGGCTGACCAGGAACGCCCTAGTGCGTCCGGGCCTGTCGGAGAAACTGTGGATCCGCTCGCCCCCTTGCCTGCGCCGGATTGCCCGCTGTTGATCATTGTTGTCGGAACCTTCGGCGCAAGATCGATGCAATCTGCGCAAGGCCGATCAAGCCGTCAGTCCCGAGCCGTCTATGATCTCGCCCTCCGTCGAACGAGCGGATGAGGACATGGTGCGGATCGCCACGCTATTGGCCCTGTGTGCAGGCACGATGACGGTCGCCGTCCTTGGCGAGGTACGGGCCCAAGCATCCGCCGATCAGCGGGCCTATCGGCCGAACTTCGGCGACCTGATGACCGCGGCCGTCCAACCGCGCCATATCAAGCTCGGCCTGGCCGGGCAGGAGAGGAACTGGCCCTACGCAGCGTATGAGCTGCGTGAGCTGCAGGGCGCGTTCCAACGGATAGCACATGCGGTGCCGGTCTACAGGTCGACGGACATGGCCGCTTTGATCAGTGCGACCACGGCTGCCCCGATGGACGACGTCGCGGCGGCGATCAAGAGCGGCGATGCGGACAAGTTTGCCGCGGCCTACGCGCAACTCACCGCGACCTGCAATGCCTGTCATCAGAGCACGGACCACGCTGCGATCGTAATCCAGGTCCCGCGGACGTCGTCCTATCCTGATCAGGACTTTCGGCCTCAGAAGCCTTGACGTTAGCCAGGAGGAGTCCCCGCTCCGGAAGCGGTCGCCAGCCGATGCTGTCGCTTGATGAGTCGTGCCATCATGTCTTGGTTCGTGCGTTGTTCGCCTTCAGGTCGTCCGGATTGATCGGCAAGGCCCGAATGCGTTTGCCGGTGGCCGCGAAGATCGCGTTGCAGATCGCCGGCGCGGTCGGCGGCACGCCAGGCTCGCCTACGCCGCCCGGCGGCGCGTTGCTCTCGACGAAGTGGACATGGGTTTGCGGCGCGATGTCGGTGCGCGCAACCTGGTAGTCGCCGAAATTGCTTTGCTCGATACGTCCCCGCTTGAGGCTGATGCTGCTGTAGAGGGTGTTGCTGATCGCCATGATAACGGCGCCCTCGAACTGGGCGCGCACGCGGTCCGGATTGACGACCAGACCGCAATCGACGGCGACATCGACCCGGGGTATCGTGACCGCCCCGTCGTTGCCGACGGCCACCTCGGCAATCACCGCGACGTAGCTCAGGAAGCTGCGATGGACCGCGACCCCACGTCCGTGCCGCGGCGGCAGCGGCTGGCCCCATTCGCTGTTCTGCACGACGAGGTCGAGAACGCTGCGCAAGCGGCTGGTGTCGACCGGATACAGGTCAAGAGAGGCGCCGTAGTTTGGATAGTTGACATTCGTCGCGGCAAAATCGAGTTTCCGAGGATCGCCCAGCAACTGCCGCAAATGCTCGACCGGATCCTTGCCCGCCGCATGGGCGAGTTCGTCGGCGAACGAGCACACCGCGAAGGCATGCGGGATGTTGTAGACCGATCGGTACCACCCGATCCGCACGTGGTTGGCCGCTGGCCCGTTCTCGCAGCGCACATTGGCGATCGCGTAGGGCATGTCGGTGACCCCCTGCTGGAGCTCGCCGGCGCTGCCATAGGTGACGTCCGGCTGGAACGTCGATTCGATGGCCGGAAACACCGTGCGGTGAAGCCATGCGGTTGCGCGGCCGTCGGCGTCCAGCCCGGCCTCCAGATGCTGCGCGCAGATCGCGTGGTAGTAATCGTGCCGGACGTCGTCCTCGCGAGTCCATGTCAGCTTGACTGGTGCGCCAATCTCGCGCGACAGGAGTGCCGCCTCGGCGACATAGTCGGGCTTTGACTTGCGACCGAATGCGCCTCCCAGCAGGGTCACATTGACGGTCACCTGCTCGAGCCGCAGACCCAACACTTCCGCGACTGTTGTCCGGGCCGCCTGCGGGAATTGCGTGGGCGTCCAGATCTCGCACCTGTCCGCGACGACATTGGCGACTGCATTCGGCACCTCCATCGGAGCGTGCGAGTAGTAGGGCACGAAATAGTCGGCCGCGACACGGTGCGAGGCAGTTGCAAGCGCAGTGTCGACGTTGCCCTGGTTTCGCACGACACGACCGGGCTGTTTCGCCGTGGCCTCGAGCTCCGTGCGGTATGCGCCCGAATCGTGGTTGGCATTGGGACCGAAATCCCAGGTGATCTTGAGCTTCTGCCGGCCCTGCTGGGCGGCCCAGGTATTGCTGGCAATGACCGCGATGCCCCCCAACGGGTTGAAGCCCGATGGGATGGGCGTAGCAGGGATCGCGACCACGCGCTCGACACCGGAGACCTTCAGTGCCTCGCTGGTGTCGAAGGTCGCAACCTTGCCGCCATAGACCGGGCACCGTTCGATCGAAGCGTATTTCATTCCCGGCAACACGACGTCGATGCCGAACGTCGCCTTGCCGCGTACGATGTCGTGGAGATCGACGATCGGCATGGGCTTGCCCACGTAGCGGCGCTCGCTTGCCGGCTTGAACGTAAGGTCAAGATGATCGGCCGGTGGCACCTCCAGCGTTGCGGCGACCTTGGCGACATCACCGAAAGCAAGCTGCCGTCCGGTGGGAATGTGGACGACCATATGGTTGCGCGCTCGACAATCTCTAGGGTGGACGCCCCATTTACGGGCCGCGGCGGTCTCGAGCATCTGGCGCGCCGACGCGCCAGCCACGCGCATCGGCTCATAGAATTGCCATGTGCTGCGTGAGCCGTCGGTGTTCTGATCGCCGTATTTTGCATCGCCCTGGGCCTGGACGACTTTTACGCGCGTCCAGTCGGCTTCCAGTTCGTCGGCAAGGACCATGGGCAACCCGGTGCGAATGCCGGTGCCCATCTCCGACCGGTGCGCCACGATCGTGACCAGCCCGGTCTCATCGATGGCGAGATAGACGTTGGGCGAGAAAATCGTCGGCGTTGCCGCATCGGCGAACGGGATCTTGCGCGATCCCACGTGGAAGCCCAGCACCAGGCCGGTCATGCCAGCGATGACGTTGCGCCGGCTCATGTTCAGGATGGCGGTCATTTCGCGTTCTCCGTGGCTGACTTGATGGCGGCGCGGATCCGCTGGTAGGTGCCGCAACGGCAGATGTTGCCCGTCATGGCGTCCACGATCTCCTGATCGCTCGGCTTGGGATTCTGTTTGAGCAAGGCTGCGGCCTGCATGATCTGACCGGGCTGGCAATAGCCGCATTGGGGAACGTTGTTGGCTTCCCAGGCGCGTTGCACTGGGTGCGTGCCGTCAGGGCTCAGGCCCTCGATGGTCACGATGTCGTGCCCGCTGGCATCAGCGAGCGTCGTGATGCAGGAGCGGATGGCCTGGCCATCCATGTGCACCGTGCAGGCGCCGCACGCCCCGATGCCGCAGCCGAACTTGGTGCCGGTCAAGCCGACAATGTCGCGGATTGTCCAAAGAAGCGGCGTCTGCGGGTCGGCATCGATCTCGCGCTGCGTGCCGTTGAGCCGAAGGGTTGTCATGGGCGATCTCTCTCGGTCGAGGTTTCGGGGATGCGATGCTCACTTGATGGAGGCCGGCGATGCGTCCGCGCCTTGCGACAAGGTCTTGAGGTAGGCGATCAGGTTCTGCCGGTCCGTGCTGCTCGGAACGCTCGCAAACATCGTGGTGCCGTGGACCAGGCCGGGGGGATTCCGCAGCCACTTGTCCAGCGTTGCGCTGTCCCAGGTCAGGTGCGCATTCTTCAATGCCGGCGAATAGTTGAAGTCCGGCACGCCGCCGCTTGGCCCGCCGAAGACGCCGGCGAGCGTCGGACCCATCTTCTTCGCGCCGGTCGTGACCCCATGGCACGAGGCACAATGCGTGGCGAAGGCATGCTGCCCCGCGACCGCATCGTCGGCAGCGAATGCGAGCATCGGGGTCAGAACAACAGTAGTCACGGCAATGCATGTGCAGGCCATGAGTCTCATTGTCAGGCGGCGTGGCTTGCTTCCGATCATGTTGCGAGACCCGTTCATTCGATCGCAGGTAGACGTCTGGTCGTCTTCGAGCCTTGCGGCCCGTGCGTTCAATCTAGGGACGTGCGGGTGCCACGCTTGTCGAAGCTTGCCGTGCCTGATGCGATCTTGCTCAGAAGCTCTCAAACACTCGGCGCGAGATCAGTGAGGTTGACAGTGTGGCCGGGCGCTTGGACCGTGCAAACGCCAGTCGGTAGGAGTCTCATACGTTGGGTTGGCAGGCCCGAACACAGCAATCCAACAAAAGCATCGATGCGAACGGAACCATAGTTTCCCCGACGCGCGAAGAACCAATGGTGCGTTCCTCGCAAGATAGGAAAGGTCCCTTCATGAAAAAGACTGCTATTCCCTTCGTCGCGTCGCTCGTGCCCATGATCGCGGGTATCTGCTTTGCCACAGCGAGCAACGCCCAGCCCAATGTGAGCGATCAGGAGTACTGCACGTCGCTCACCCGTTCGTTTGGGATGGGCCGTGCCGAGCGGGGTTTTAGCCCGCTGAGCAACGACACCGCAGTCGCAATCGCTCAGTGCCGGGCGGGCGACCCCGAGTCGTCGATCCCAGTGCTCGAGCAGAGGCTGCGCGACATGGGCTACACCCTGCCGTCGCGTTCGTAAAGTACGGCGCGACTCCTCGATAACACCTGCTCAACGCGGCCGTCTCCCTCCGGCTCAGGTGATGTGAAGAGGCCTCGGCAAACGGCTTCGCCGTCGTGATCAGCAGTAGTCCGGCGGCGAAGCATTCCGAGCCTAACGAGGTATTCGACTCACCAAATGGCGATGCTTAAGCGGAGGGCAACAAGCAGTCCGGTGTGAAATCTACGACGTCACAACAGGTTTGAATTGAGGCTTTCCAACGCCAAGATGGACGAGGGCCTTATCCATCGACCTGACGATCTTTGGCGCGGCCGTCGAGGCTCACGGCGGAAGCCTATCGGCCTCGCCCAATGTCGACCGGGTGCGACGCTTCAGTTCGCTCTGCCCGCGTCCAGGCAAGCGGCGGTGTGATGCGGCGGCGTCGGGCGATCGCTCGCGTTCGGAGCTAGAGTTTCGCTACCGGCACCGGGCCTGACGCGCAGTTGAACAATGCGCTCATTGCGGTCTGACGGTGATAGCTCAACAATTCCATGCGCTCAAAATGGGCGGTCTTGCCAAGACGTTTGCAATACCGCTCGGCGAACGGTCGGCCCTCCGTCTCGTTTTTCACGTTCGCGATATTCACCGACAGCCCGTCGCCGTAGGTCCGCTTCAGGCTTGAACTGTGGAAAGCGCCCTCTTCGCCCCGCGAGCAGGCGCTGAGCCAGAAGGCCAATAGTCCGACCAGGAATCCTGTCGTCAATCGCATGGCACGCTCAGCGATGCGGCTCGTATTCAAGTCCAGGCGGATCACTTTTTGTCTGCGCGTCCAAGACTCTTCGCGACGAAATCCCAGTATGGACGGTCGCCCTCATGCCGCAAGACTGTCCGATGGCGGCGCCATGAATTCCGGACCGACGGGATCGACGATGCATTGCCGTAGGATCCGATCGATTTCGGTCTTGGCGGTGCGATCGACCGTCCAGCCACTGACCTGATCGATCGGGTCCAATTGATCGGCATGTCGAGCACCCCACAAGGCGGTCGTGATACCCTGATCAAGCATCCGGCGTACGGCGAGGTGAATGACGCGCTTGCCGAACCGGACTTTGGCCAGTTGGTCCAGTTGCTGCGCCGCGGCCAGATACTGTTCGAACCGCGGTGGCTGGAACTTTGGATCGGTACGACGCAGATCATCGCCACCGAACACCGTATCCAGCCGCATCCGGCCTGACAGGAGACCACGACACAGCGCCCCATAGCCGAAGGTGGTGATGTTGTTGGCGCGACAGTACGGCAGGATCTCGGTCTCAATGCTGCGCTCAAAGAGATTGTAAGGCGATTGAACCACATGGAGCGGAGCGACACGGCGGAACCGGTCCATCTGTGCGACCGAGAAGTTGCTGACGCCGATCGTCCTGATCTTTCCCTCTCGGAACAGCGTGTGCATGGCCTCGGCCGTTTCTTCGATCGGCACCAGCGGATCAGGCCAATGGACCTGATAGATATCGATGCGATCGGTCCGCAGGCGCCGCAGCGAGTCCTCGATCTCGCGGATGATGCGCTGGCGGCTGGCGTTGCGGAACGGCCTCTTGCCATGCCAGTCGAGGCCCACCTTGGTGGCGATCAACACGCGATCGCGTAGGCCTGGCTCGGCGATTGCCCGCCCGACGATGTCCTCCGCACGGCCAAATCCATAGACCGGCGCGGTATCGATGAGATTGATCCCGTGGTCCAACGCCGCGCGGATCGTCGATATCGATTCTTCATCGTCGGATCCGCCCCACATCCAGCCGCCCATGGCCCATGTTCCCAGGCCAATGCGTGAGACTTGCAGGGATGTGCCGGGAATAGCAGCGAATTCCATGTCGGTCCGCGTGCCGCGTGCTTGAGCTGTCATGATCTCATTCCTCTTTGGTTGCATTTTCGGCCAACCCGGCTTCCTCGGCGGCAACGAGCCCTAGTGCCGACCAGTCGAGATCTGCATGACCCATCGCGATCCCGGTCAGCAGCCGGTCGCGCACGACGCTTATCGAAGGCATCGGCACCGCGGCCGCGTCCGCCTCGGCCAGTGCCAGACGCACATCCTTGAGCGCCAGCGGCAGGACTAAACCGCCCGCCGTGTAGTGGCGGCTCGCGATTTTGCTGCCATAGATCCGGTGGACACGGATACCGAACATCGTTGCGGTCAGGATCGTCATCAGCAGTTCAGGATCGAGCCCACGCTTGCGCGCCAGCGCCAGAATCTCGCCCATGGTCTCCATGGCCGCCGCGCTCATGACGTTTCCGGCGAGCTTGACGAGATTGGCCGCAGCCGGATCGGCGCCTATGACGAATACCTTTTGCCCGAGAACATCGAGAAGCGGCCGACAGCGGGCGACATGATCGGATGCACCGGCGGCAACGACAAAGAGCTCGCGAGCCTTTGCAGCATCCGGATTTCCGAACACGGG
>Ga0126369_10001212_pt1 | contig 17673 bp, 17 predicted proteins | sample PanSoiMetaPlot_1_FD_109646 | JGI IMG/M metagenome (GOLD analysis project Ga0126369, IMG submission 109646) | Tropical forest soil microbial communities from Panama - MetaG Plot_1 | ecosystem: Environmental > Terrestrial > Soil > Tropical forest > Bulk soil | place: Panama | collected 2016-02-17 | reverse complement strand
GTGCCCGCGGCGGAGTTGATCCTCCCCGCGGGGATGAAGCCGCGCTCCTGTGCGTCGAGGAACCGCGCTTCCCAGTGGGCGCGCTTGTCCTCCGCCTCTGCCATGGCGAGCGCGCGCGCGACGCGGCGGCGCACGTCCGCGGCGGTGCGCTCGGCGCCCTTGGCGTATTTCTCGACCAGCACCTCGCCGGAGATCTCCTGCTCGGGCGGCGGCGAGGCGGCGATCTTGATGGCTTCGTTTTTGGATTCAACGGGTTGCATTTTCTCGATCTCCGGGATGCGCGGCGCGAACCGTGAGCTTACAAGCGACGGGGGCTCGTGCCGTGAACCAGATCAAGTCGTGTCGGGGAGCCGTTAAACGTACTCCTTGTGGTTTGGCCGCGCAAGCGTTCGTGTCCCACATGTCGTGGGAAGGGGCGGAAAACACCTCAACCTATTGGGGTCGAGCAGAGGCCAGTGGCCGCCGGTGCGGCCGGCGCGGGTTTTCGGTGACAATGCACTTCGCCCGCGCGGTGCGATCGAGCCGGTCTCTCTTGCTTGTTCGTCGCAAGGAGTTGCCCGCCGGCGCGACCAACAGAGCACGAAGGAGCTTTCAACCATGGCTGCGCAGCCCATCCCTCCGGACCAAATGCCCGCCGGCAAGGAAGTCGCCACGCTCGCCGGCGGCTGCTTCTGGTGCCTGGAAGCCGTCTACGACGATCTCGCCGGCGTCGAGTCGGTCGAGTCCGGTTACATGGGCGGGCACACGAAGAGCCCGTCTTACGAGGCCGTGTGCTCCGGCGAGACCGGCCACGCCGAGGCGACCCGCATCACGTTCGATCCCAAGACCGTCTCGTTCCGCGAGCTGCTCGAGATCTTCTTCGTGATCCACGATCCGACGACGCTCAACCGCCAGGGGAACGACGTCGGCACGCAATATCGCTCGGCGATTTTCTATCACTCGCCCGAGCAGAAGCGCATCGCGGACGAGGTGGTCGCCGAGCTCGCTCGCGAAAAGGTCTACGACGACCCGATCGTGACCGAGATCGCGCCGGCGTCCGATTTCTGGGTCGCCGAGAACTACCACCAGGAGTACTTCCGGCGCAACCCCGGACAGCCGTACTGCATGTGGGTGGTGGCGCCCAAGGTCCAGAAGTTCCGCAAGCACTTTCTCGCGAAGGTGAAGAAGGCGGCGCGCTGACGCGCGTGATGGCAATCGCGCGGCCGAGAGGCGCAATGCACGACACCGCCGCCGGCCATCGACGCATCGCCGCGGAGGAAGCGTGGGCGCCGCCCGAGATCCTCGACCGGTATCGACGGCTTCTCGGCGCCGAGCCGCCGTTCGACGACCCGGGCTTCCGCAGCCTCTGGGGCTTTTACGGCGGGAAATCGCCGCGCGCGACCGATCTCGTGGCGCGGATCCAGGACCTCGGCGAGCGACGCCTCCGCGAGATGGACGAGAGTGGCATCGCGAAGCAGATCGTGTCTCTGACCGCGCCCGGCGTGCAGATCTTCGACGCCCGGACCGCGACCGCGCTCGCGCGCTCGACCAACGATCAGCTCGCGGAGGCCGTCCGCCGGCACCCCGACCGCTTTGCCGGCCTGGCAGCGATCGCGCCGCACGACCCGCAGGGCGCCGCTAAGGAGCTCGAGCGGGCGGTGACGCACCTCGGGCTGAAGGGCGCGGTCGTCAACTCCCACACCCGCGGCGAGTACCTCGACGACCCGAAGTTCTGGGACATCTTCGCGGCGGCCCAGGCGCTCGACGTTCCGATCTACCTGCACCCGACCACACCTTCGCCAGCGATGATCCGCCCGTTCCTCGAGCGCGGGCTCGACGGCGCGGTGTACGGCTTCGCGGTGGAGACCGGCCTGCACATTCTGCGCATCATCGTGAGCGGCGCCTTCGACCGCTTTCCCCGCCTGCGGATGGTCGTCGGCCACCTCGGCGAGGGCCTCCCGTACTTCCTGTTCCGGATCGATTTCATGCACCGGCACATGGTGGTCTCGAGCCGGTACGAGAGCGTGAAGCCGCTCGCGCGGCGGCCGAGCGACTACTTGAAGGAGAACTTCCACTACACCACGAGCGGGATGCAGTGGGCGCCGGCGATCCTGTTCGCGCTGTCGGTCCTGGGCCCCGACCGCGTGCTGTACGCGATGGACTACCCGTACCAGTTCGTCCCGGAGGAGGTGAAAGTGACCGACGAGCTGCCGATCAGCGACTCGGACAAGAAGAAGCTCTACCAGCTGAACGCGGAACGGGTGTTCGGCCTGTAGCCGGCGGCGGCCGACCGCAACGCTGCGCATGACGCCGCGCCGTCTTCACCGCTGGGACCTCACGCCGAAACAGGCGATGGCGCTGCAGGCGAGGCTCCGGGACCGCGTCGATCGCGCGGACCGCATCGGCGTCGTGCGGCGCGTCGCCGGCGTGGACGTGGGCTTTGAGCGGGAAGGGGCGGTGACGCGCGCCGCGGTCGCGGTGCTCGCCTTCCCGGAGCTTGCGCTCGTCGAGCACGCCGTCGTGCGGCGGCCGACTCGGTTTCCCTACGTGCCCGGCCTGCTCTCGTTCCGCGAGGCGCCCGCGGTCCTCGCCGCCTTCGCGCGCGTACGCGCGGCGCCGGACCTGATCTTCTACGACGGCCACGGCGTCGCGCATCCGCGCCGCTTCGGCATCGCGAGCCATCTTGGCGTCCTGCTCGACACGCCGACGATCGGTGTTGCGAAGACGCGTCTTGTCGGCGCTCATGGCGCGCTGCGAGCGCAGCGTGGCGCGTGGGTGCCGCTCGTCGACGACGGCGAAACGATCGGTGCGGTCCTGCGCACGCGTGCCGGCGTCAAGCCGGTCTATGTTTCGACCGGGCACCGGGTAGGCCTGGAGAGCGCCGTGCGCTGGGTGATCGCGTGCGCGCCGAAATACCGGCTCCCCGAGACGACGCGGTGGGCGCACCGGCTCGCATCGGGGTGAAGCGCTTCAATCCCGCTGCGGGGGATCGAACAGGGGCAGCTGCACCGTCCCGAGCAGGACGGCCTCCTCGACCGCGCGCTTCGCGTCCTTGAGCGTGACCGACACGCCGGCCTGGTTGCCCGCTTCCCAACGGTACTTGCCGCCGGCAGGGGACGTGGGGTCGATCCTCACCGCCCCGAGCTTCGCCTTGCCGAGCCACAGCCCATGCGAGAGGTAGCCTCGCTCCCAGACCGGCTTCTTGTTGATCCGCCGCTTCTTCGTCGCCATCGCGCCGCTCCCAGGCCGCGAATCCTAGCGCGAACCCCCGCCGGGCGGCGTCGAATGGCGCGGGGCCTACCAGCGGCCGGGCCAGAGCGTGACCCAGAACCCGAGCGTCGCGACGTCGTTGAACCGCGATATCTTCGGGAAGAACGTCAGATTGAGGGTCAGCGGCCCGAGGTCCCAGGCGAGCAGCGGCAGCGGCGCGATGAACGCCTGCCCGCGGTTGTACGTGTCGCTGTGGAGCACCGCGAGCGCTGCGCCCGCCTGGAAGCCGGAGCCGAAGTCCCACAGCGCGCCCGCACCCGCATACGTCGCCGTGTTCCGCCCGGAGTCGTAGTACGCCCCGGCGTCGGCGAAGAACTGCCAGCGCTTCCAGTCGGCGAAACGGTAGCGGAAGCCGAGACCCGGATTGACGCTGTTATCGACGCCCATCGCCTGCGCGTTCGCGCGGTTGAAGTGATACGAGAGCCCGTAGACGTTCATGCCGAACTCGTCGGCGCGCGCGGCGCCGGACGCAGCCGCGGCGAGAACCGCGGCGCAGAGCCGCGCGAAGTGTCTTGGGCGCGCGGCGGGCACATCCATCCTGTTGGTCGTAGGTCGTCGGGTCCGCGCGCCGCGGGAGCGGCGCGGGTCGATTATGACATCGGGATAACTCGGTGCGCGACGGAGCGCGACCGGCCGCGCGCTGCGCGCGGCCAGGTGTGAATCAGCTCACGCCGCGGCCCGAAGCGGCGCGACCGACTCCGCGGCCGGCAGCGCGGTCGTGGCACCGGCTGCGCGCGGGCCGAGCGTCGCGATCCAGCCGCAGACGAGCGCCGCGGCGTACGGCAGCGATTGCGCGGCGAGGATTGCCGCCCACAGCATCGCTTCGACGTGGTCCGTGCCGAAACGGACTGCGACCCCCGCGATCCCGAGCGCGAGCGCGACGAGCATCAGCGCCTCCTCGCGCACCGCGGCGAGCCAGCCGAAGCGGACCGGCCCGCTCGCCCCGCGGGCGGTGGGCTTGAAAATGCCATTCCGTCGCGCAAGACCATGGAAGACGCCGCGCGCGACCGCATGCGAGAGCCCCATGCTCGCCAGCGACGCGCCGAGGACGTCCGCCCAACGGCAGCGTACGCGGGCGCAATACAGCACCGGCCCGAAGAGCGCCTTGCACGCGAGAAAGCCGAGCACCGGCACGAGATAGAGGTCGAGCGGCAGGGTGAAGACGCCCGGCGCGGCGATCGCGCCGATCGTCCAGGCGAGCGCGCCGAACGCGAAGAGCAGGTGCAGCGCGTCCGCGAACCACGAGAACCACCCGGTGAGGAAGTGATAGCGCTGGCCGGCTGTAAGGCGGCTCGGGCCGACGAGCGCGCGCGTGTGGCGTTTGAGGATCTGCATCGCGCCGAACGCCCACCGGAAGCGCTGCGCCTTGAGCGCCTTGAAGTCCGCTGGCGTCAGCCCGCGCCCGAGCACCTCGTCCACATAGCGGACGTCGTAGCCCGCGGCGATCAACCGGAGGCCGAGCTCCGCATCCTCGCAGATGCACCACTCGGCCCAGCCGCCGACGCCCGCCAGAGCGCTCTTCCTGACGAGCGTCATGGTGCCGTGCTGGATGATCGCGTTGCGCTCGTTCCGGTGATGCATCCCGATCCGGAAGAAGCCGTCGAACTCCCAGTTGGCCATCCGCCGGAACGGGCTCGGCGCGAAATCGCGATGGGCCTGCGGCGCCTGGACCACGGCGACGCCGGCGTCGCCGAAGTGCGCGACAAGCTTCCTCAGCCAGTCGCGATCGACGACGTAGTCCGCGTCCACGACGCCGATCACCTCGGCGTGCGGGTCGGTCTCCCGTAGCGCGAAGTTCAGCGCGCCCGCCTTGAAGCCCGGCCACTCGGGGAGATGGAAGAAGCGGAAGCGGGGTCCGAGCTTCGCGACGTGCTCCGCCACCGGCTGCCACAGCCGCTCGTCACGAGTGTTGTTGTCGACGACGACGACCTCGAAGTGCTCGTAGTCGAGGCGCGCGAGCGAGTCGAGCGTGAGGATGACCATCTCCGGCGGCTCGTTGCACGCCGGCAGGTGGATCGAGACGAACGGCGCGCGCGCGCCCGCGGCGAGCGGCGCGGCGTGGAACGCGCGCCGCCAGGCGCGGCGCCACAACACTTCGACGAACTCGAACCCGTTCGTGAGCAGCACTGCCGCCATCGCGACCGCTGCCGGCAGCAGGAAGGCGATCGCCACCCAGTCAATCGGACGGAGGTAGAACTGAAGCGGGATCGTCGCGAGCCAGACGAGCGCGGCGACCGCGCCTTGGATCAGCGCGCAGAAGAGCAGGCGCCCGGCGGGCCGCACGCTACGGAACGCGAACGCGAACCACACCATCAGCGGCGCCGCGATAAACGCGGCTGCGAGCGCTTTCGTTCGCCACGCCGGGTCGCCCTCCACCGCGCCGGCGAGCGCGAGCTTCGGCGTGCGATCGGCGTAGAACGCGCCCCAATACGCGCCGGCGCGGCCCTCGGCCGACTGCTTCCAGGGCTGATCGAACATCTCCATCAGGTAGTAGTCGAGCGGCCGCTGCTGCGTGTGGGCGAGAAAATCGCGCACGACTTTCGCCTGCGCGACGGGCGATGCGATCGCGCCGCCAACGCGGTCGCCGTGGCTCGGCCAGCCGATCTCGCCGATCACGATGCGCTTCTTGGGGAATGCTCGTCGCAACTCGTCATAACGGGCGAGCGCGTAGTCGACCGCGTGCTCGGCCGGCACGCCCTCCCAGTACGGCAGCAGATGCACGGTGATGAAGTCGACCTGTCGCGCGAGCTCGGGATAGCGGAGCCAAACGTGCCACGGCTCGGCGGTCGAGACCGGGAGGCGAAGCTGCTTCTTCACGCGCTTCAACTGCTGGACGAGCTCGGGCACCTTCAGGTCGCCGCGCAGGACCGTTTCGTTCCCGACGACCACCCGGTCGACATTGCGGTTCGCGCGCGCCGCCCGAACGAGCGCCGCGAGTTCGACCTCGTTGTTCGCCGCGTTCCGATCGAGCCACGCCCCGGCGGTGATTCGCAACCCGCGCTCGCCGGCAAGCCGCGCCACGGCCTCGTTCTCGGCCGACGAGTACGTCCGGATCCGGTCGGCGAACTCGGCGACGCGGGCGACATCCTGTGCAAGTTCTTCCTCGGTCGGGTAAATCTTTCGTGTCGGGTCCTGATGCCGCTGGAAACCGCTGTAGGCGACGCCGTGCACCTTGTCGTACCCGCCGGCTAGCTCGACCGGGCGGTTTGCGGCCGCCCAGAGACCGAAATTGGCGGCTGCGACCAAAGCCGCGGTCACGATTGCGGCGAGGAAGGCGGAAGCCGGGTGGCGCTCGATTGGCGCAGGCAATACGAGGACGTTCGCGGCGGCGCTCATAGGGGTGGAAGAGGGGGAGCCAAGATGCAAACGCTTACGGCGCGCGGGCGTTGACGCAAGCGCCGTGCCACTGCTCTTATAGTTGCTTGGACGCGCACCCGACGGTGCGCGGCGCGCGGAAGTCTCGGATCTCGGGCGGAAGGTGTCGGGTGGCGGCGACAGACGGCATGAAAGCGCTGGTGCGGTTCTCGATCGCGGTTGGCGGAAGCGCTGCCGCGGCGGCGGCCATCCGGTACGCGATCATTGAGCACACGGAGCTCGCGCACCTCTGCGAATCAGCCAGTGCGCCGTCGTGGTGCATCCTCCGGGCGGCCGCCGTCGCGGTCTTGACGACGGCGGCGCCGGGAATCGCGGCCCTTGCGGCCGGCATCGTTGCGACGTTGACGCGCTCGTCAACCTGGGGTCTGGTCGCGGCTTGCCTCGGCGCCGCGGGGCTCCTGCTCTATGCGGTCGAGACCGGCGCGGCCGCTTTTCTCCTCGGTCTCCTCGTGTTGGCGAGACACGTCGCCGCTGGCCCGCGTCCGCCAGGCGCTCCCGGCAAGCACGAGGCATAGCGCGCTCCACGCCAGTGCCTCCGTGTTCGCGAGGCCTTCCCGGAAAGCGATCACGAGCGAAGCGGCGGCGAGCACCGCGGCGAGCACGCGCTCCTCGAGCGCGACGGGCGAGGGAACGACCCAGGCTAGGACGCCGAAGCCGAGCGCGGGCGGCGCGAACAGCGCGAGTGGAAAGTCGCGGTAGCGCGGATCGAATGCGAGCGCCAAGGCCACCACCGCTGCCGCGAAGAGGAGCGCGAACCGGCATGCGCCGAGCCAGCGTTCGCCCGCGGCGTGCACCCGGAGACGGTCGACGACGGCGGCCGCCGGCAGCGGGCGAAGCGGCCGTCGACCGGCGATCCAGTGTGCGAGGGTCACTGCGAGCATCATCGTCGCGACGATCGCGAGGGCAGTGGACGCTCCTCCCACCGCCCATTCAAGCGCGTCGCGGCTGCGCGCGACGAGCCCATCGAGCTGAGCGCACAGCGCCGCTCCCGCGGCGGCGCCGTAGAGCGCGAGCAGACCAGCTCCGGCCGCGGAGGGGCGCGGCGCCGTGAGCAGCGCGGCCAGGAGGAATGCAAGCGCGCCGACCGCCGCGGCAATGATCCCACGCATCCAGCGCGGATCCTCGGCGACCGCTCCGTGCAGCGGAAACTTCGCGCGCCCGTCCGCATCGAGGAGGCCCCAGTAGCCGCCGACGGTTCCTTCGAGGCGCCGCTTCCACGGCTGGTCGAACGCCTCCATCACGCTATAGCGCAAGCCCTCCGCGGTCGCCGCGGCGGTGAGTTCGCGCACGAAACGCGCCTGGTTCACTAGCGACGGCACGGCGCCCCGCCGTTGCCGGCCCTGGCTCGGCCAGCCGGCCTCGCCGACGAGGATCTCCTTGTCCGGGAATGCGGCGCGCACCTGGGCGTGGGCCCAGAGGAGATGCTCGACGGCGCGATCGATCGGTACCGGCTCGTCCTCCCAGTACGGCAGGAGGTGGACGGTGACGAACGCCACCGCGCCCGCGAGCTCGCGGTTGCGCAGCCAGAACTCCCACACATCGCCGTAGGTCACCGGCAGCGGCGTCGCGGCCGCGACGCGTCCGATGTACTTCGCCAGCTCGGCCGTCGGGAGCTCGCGCCGCAGCAGCACCTCGTTGCCGACGATCACCGCGTCGATCACGTCGGCGTCGCGCCGGATCACCGCCAGCCCCCGCTCGAGCTCGCGCTCGTTCTCCGCGCGATCGCGGCCGATCCACAGCCCGAGCAGGACGCGCAGGCCGTGCTTGCGCGCCAGGCGCGGGACCTCGGCGAGGCCCTGATCGACCGAGTAGGTGCGCACACACGCGGTCCGCGTCGCGAGCAGCGCGAGGTCGGCGTCGATCTCCGCCGGACTCGCCACGATCCCCTTGGTGAACGGCGTCTGGCCCGACCGTCGGAAGGGTGCGTACGAGGCGCAGTGCAGCCGTGCGACGCGTACCTCGGGCAGCGCGACCGGAACGCCGCGGTCGTGCCACCAGGCGACGCCGAAGACCGCGCCGAGCGCAGCGACGGTGAGCACCGCGGCGCGCTTCATCGCGCTACGGGGCGAGGCGTTCGATCGTCCAGCCGCCGCGCGAGCGCCGATACCGGATCCGGTCGTGGAGGCGGCTCGGCCGCCCCTGCCAGAACTCGAACTCGCGCGGGACCACGCGATACCCGCCCCAGTTAGGCGGGCGCGACGGGTTGATCCCGTGGCGCAATCCCATCTCGGCGACACGCGCCATCAGCGCGCCCTTGCCGAGCACCGCGCTCTGCGGGGACGCCCACGCGCCGATCCGGGCGCCGAGCGGTCGAGTCTTGTAATACTCGTCTGACTCCGCGGCGGAGATCTTCTCGACGTCGCCCTCGATGCGGACCTGCCGCTCGAGCTCCGCCCAGTAGAGCAGCGCGGCCGCATGCTCGTTACCGGTGAGCTCCCCGCCCTTGCGGCTCTCGTAGTTGGTAAAGAACACCAACCCGCGGTCATCGAAGCTCTTGAGGAGCACCATCCGTGCCGACGGCCGGCCATCGGCACCCACAGTCGCGAGCGCCATCGCGGTCGGTTCCCGCAGCTCGGACTTCAGCGCCGCGTCGAACCACTTCGCGAACTGGTCAAACGGGTCGCGCGCGACCGCGTCCTCGTCGAGGCTCTCGCGCGCGTACTCGCGTCGGCGGTCGGCGATGTCCATGGCGGCGGTCGTGAGGGTCACGGTACGGCGCCCGATTCTACCTTGCGGGTCCGCGCGTCCTGCCAGAGGATGAGCGCCGTGCCGAGGAGTACGAGGCCGCACCCGGCCGCCATCGTCGACGTGATCGCTTCGCCGAGGAAGAGCGCGCCCCAGAGCATGCCGAACGCGGGGAGCAGGAACGTAACGGTAAGAGCGCGCGTCGGCCCCACGTCGGCAATCAACCGGAAGTAGAGGAGGTAGGCGATCGCAGTACAAAGCACGCCCAGGAGAGCCGCCGCCGCCCACTCGCCAGCGGTGGGCAAGGCCGCCGGCGGCAGCACGGGCAGAAGCGGCAGGAGCACCAGACCGGCCGCGAGCTGGCTCCCGGTTGCGAGCGCGGCCGAGTCCGCGCCGGCGGCGCGCCGCTTGAGGTACGCAGCGGCGAGCGCGTAGCAGAGGGCCGCGAGCGCGCTCGCGACGATCGCCGCGACTACTGGCGGCGAGGGCGTGATCGGACCGAGCCCGACAAGCATTGCCACGCCGCTCACGCCCGCGCCGAGCCCGAGCGCGGCCCGCGCGGTGAGGCGCTGGCGCAGCCACACGGCGGACACGGCCGCCCCGAAGAGCGGGGCGGTCGCGTTGAGCACGACCAGATACGAGGCCGGCAGATGCAGTGCGCCGAACGCGAAGAGCGCGAACGGCGCCGCGGAGTTCATCACGCCGACGACGAGATAGCGCCGCCAGTGCGCGCGCCAGGCGAGGTCGATCCCCGCGACGCGGAGCCAGGCGAGCAGCGCCGCGCCCGCGAGCAGGACGCGCAGGTCGGCGGTCGCGATCGGCCCGAGCGGCGGCGCCGCGACGCGCATGAACAGAAACGAGCCGCCCCAGATCGCGGCCAGGAGGATGAGGCGCGCGAGATCGCGCGAGCGCACGGCCCGCGTCAGACGGTGCACCGCTCGCAGACGCAAGCCGGTGCAAAAGAGCGGGTCATCGCAACAGACATGGCGAAGCATTCATTCGTGCCGCGCAGTCTAGGCGGCGGCGCGCCGCCTCGCCATCCGGATGTTGCGATCCAATCCCGTGCCGTTCAGTCGCCGGGCTTCCCCGAGCTGCGGCAGGCGTTCGTCTCGCCCGCATCCGGTCCGGTATGGGTGGTTCTCGTGGAAGCTCTGACGGCATGCGGTCGCGACGGGCGGATTTGCGCCCTGCGGGCGTTGTCGGGGCGAACGGCGCGCGCTGGGACGAGCGTACGCGAGTCGCCCCGGGTGCGATCGTCGCGCCACAGAGCGAAAAACCCCTTGCGCGTTGGCCCGCGCTTGGGGCATCCTTCCGTCGCCGAGCCGCTCGCGAGGGGCGGGGATGCTAGACGGTCGAGACTTCTCGACTCGAGACAAACACGCTAGTGGAGGTTCAACGATGGCGACGAAGAAGAAGTCGAGGAAAGCTGCGAGGAAACCAGCGAAGAAGATGACGGGCCGCAGGTCGGCGGCGCCGAAGAAGTCGGGCGCGAAGCGCAAACCGAATCCGGCGTTCATGAAGCCGATGACCCCGAGCGCGGTGCTCGCCGCGGTGGTGGGTCCGGTGGCGCAGGCGCGCACCGAGATCACGAAGAAGATCTGGGGATACATCAAGCGCAACAAGCTGCAGGACGAGATCAACCGCCGGATGATCAACGCCGACGAGAAGCTGCGCGAGATCTTCGGCGGCAAGCGCCAGGTCTCGATGTTCGAGATGACGAAGCTCGTCAACAAGCACCTGAAGTAGGCCCGGTCACCGGGAGTGGCGGCCGGCCCCGCGCTTCGTGCGCGGCGCCGGCCGGTCTTTTTTGGCGGGTGTCGGCGAGCAGCGCTTCGTACGACGCGCGTCGGAGGCAGCGGGCTCGCCAGGCCGGCGAAGCCGGCCGGACCTCAGATCCTCAGACCACCCCGACCTCAGCGAGGAACCGCTCGCGTTCCGCCGTAGAAGCGAGGTGGTCGGCGAGCAGCATGTAGAACTGGCGCGAGGTCTTCGCCTGCGTCGCCGCCTTCTTGACGATCACCCGCGCGATCGGCCCCAGGTAGCCGGCGAGCTTCTGCTGTGCGGCGGCGATCGCCTCCGGCGTGAGTGGTGCCGAGATCCGCGAACCGTAGGTCATTCCCTGCTCGGCGGCGCGCAGCGTGCCCGGCTTCGACGCCGGCGCGGCGCGGAGCCGCGTGCGCGTGGCGAGAAAGCCTTTCCGGTCGTCGGCCGAAGCGAGGTTCTCGGCCAGCAAGGCGTAGAGCTCGTCGACGTCAATAGTGCGCCGGCCCAGCCGCCGCACCAGCACCTTCGCCACCGGACCGACGAAGTACGCGTAGTGCGCTTCGATCTGCCGCAGCAGCTCCAGGTCCCAGCCCGCCGGCGGCTCGGTCGTCCGCGCGGGCGTGGGCGTCGCCTCGGTCGGTCCTTGCGAGGGGTGCGTAGGCTCGATCCGGATCGTCGTCGGGATGATCTCGGTGATGATCGTCTCCTCGGACACGGTCGCGGCAACCGGAGCGGCATACGCGTCGAGCAGCGCGGCGCGGAACTTCAGCGCGTTCTGGTATCTGTCCTCGCGCTTCTTGGCCATCGCCCGGGCGACGACCGCGTCGTAACGCGATGACACGCGCTCCGGGTCGAGCTGGGAAGGCGGGGGCGCGTCCTCGTAGCAGACCTTGTAGGCGATCGACTCCGTCGAGCCGGTGAACGGCTTCACGCCGGTGAGCAGCTGGTACAGCACGACGCCCGAGGAGAAGAGGTCGGCGCGCCAGTCGACGTCCGACCCGGCGTACTGCTCCGGGGCCATGTAGCCCGGCGTGCCCATGATCGCGCCGATCTGGGTCAGGTTCGACGAGTCGATGCGCGCGATGCCGAAATCGGCGATCTTCAGCTTGCCGCTCGTCATGATGATGATGTTCGCGGGCTTGATGTCGCGGTGGTAGACGCCCTGCTCGTGCGCGTAGGCGAGCGCCTCGAGCAGCTGCGCCGTGATCGACACCACGTCCCGGTCCTCGAACCGGGTGTTGCGGTTGAAGTACTCGCGCAGGCTGTTGCCCTGCACGTACTCCATCGCGATGTAGGCGAGGTCGCCCTCCTCCCCGTACTCGAAGACCGCGACGATGCCGGGATGCGAGAGCCGGCCCGCGGCCTGCGCCTCGTTCTTGAACCGCGCGAGCATGGTGTGCGAGCGATCGTCGTCGATCAGCTCCTTGCGGATCGTCTTGAGCGCGACTTGTCGGCGGATGTTCGGGTCGAACGCCTTGTAGACGATGCCCATGGCGCCCTTCCCGAGCACCTCGGTGATCTGATACTTGCCGAGCCGTTCCAGCGTCGTCATCTTCGGTCGCGCACGCGGGCGAGCGCCCGGCTCACTCCTCGAGCATCTTCATCGCCTGCACCAGGCTCTTCTTCATGCGGTTGAACGAATCGGCGAGCACGCCGATCTCGTCCTTGGAGCGCACGTGGAAGTCCGCGACGTCCATGTTCCCGAGGCTCACCTGGTCGGCGAGCTTCGAGAGCTTCGCGACCGGTCGGATGACCATCGCGAGCAGCATCAGGTTGAGCGCGATGCCGATCAGCACGAACACCGCGGTGAGCGAGGTCATGAACGTCCGGTACGCCGCGGTGGCGCGCGCGATCGGCACGTCGGTCGGCACCGAGACCACCTGCGCGCCGACGACCTCGTTCAGCTGCCACCCGAAGCCGTTCGCCGGACCGTAGCGGTCGACCATGGTCTTCGGCGCCGCCTCGACCGTGCTGTGGCACGGCAGGCACGCCGCGTCCTTGATCTGCAGCGGCCGCGCGATGTACAGCGAGCGGCCGGTCGGCGCGTCGCGCTCGCCGACGAGCTCGCCCTGGTCGGGGCTCGCGCGGAACTTGTTGACGATGTCCGCTTCCCAGTCGACCGCGCGGTCGCGCGGATTGGTCGGGTTCAGCGTGGCCTCCTTGTACGCGTAGTCGGGGAACTTCTTCCGCAGGCCGTTGAGCACCTCGTGCGCCGAGTACGACGGCACCGACTGCGGCAGGAACGAGTATTTCATCTGCGTTTCGAGCAACGGGCGGACCTGGCCCGAGGTGTAGGCGCGGGTCGCGAGCGCGGTCTCCATCACCAGGCGGGCGTTCTGCAGGATTTCCTCGCGGGCATTCTGCTGCAGGAGCTGGTTGGAGATGTATCCGGCCGCGCCCAGGCCGATGAGGAAGATGGCGATGAACACCAGGTTGAACTTGAGGATCAGCTTCATGGTCTCGCTCCGTCGTTCGGCATGCGAATCACTGGAGGCTCGGAACCTTCGCCGCCGTACCCGTGGCGGGCGCCGCGGCCGGCGGTTCGGGCGGCGGCTTCGGCTTGTACTTCTCGGGGAAGAGGATCGGATCCCACTCCGGGTGGAACCGCAGGTTCGCGACGAGCGCCTGGCGGAAAGCGGGGTCGTGCGCTTTCGCGACGAAGCGCTGCATGACCGCGCGCCGGATCTCCGGCGGCGCCTTCAGGTACAGCTCCACGTCGGCATACGCGAGTTCGCCCGTCGGCCTGGGCGGCACCTCCCGGTCCTTGTACTTCGCTGCCCGGCTCGGCAGGTTGTCCATGTAGGACTTCGGCATGGCAGAGACGAACGCCGGCGCCGGCCGCGACAGGACGACGCCTTTCTGGTCGGTCTTGCGGAAATAGAACTCGCCGCTCCTCAGCCGCGTGGCAGTATCCCGCCCGGCTTTCGTGAAGCCGTCCGCAACGCGGGCCTCGCCGGATTCGAGGAACACCGCCCCCTCGCCGTCGGCGATCTGCACCACCACGGTCGCATCGGTGGTCCCCAGGCCGAAGATCGGCGTGTTGTAGCGCGACGGCACCCCCGCCTTCCCGCTCGTGATCTTGCTCCAACCCTGCATGAGATAGAGATCGGAGACCCCGCCCTTCTGGACGCGTCCGACAATCCCGCCGGCATAGAAGCGGGTCCTCGGCCCGAGGCTGAGGATCACGCCGTCCGCGAACTCGATCTGCACGACGCCCTTGTCGCCGAGCTCGATGATGTCGCCGGTCTGCAGGCGCACGCCTTCGGCGAGCGCGTAACGCGACGTACCGCGCAGCAGCGCGCCACCGCCGCCCTCGGTGAGGGTAACGACAGCCGGCGCCTCCGCACCGAGAACGGCGAGCGGAACAGCGGCGCAAACGGCGACGAGGCAGATCGCGGTAACGACTCGCACGTAAGTCCCCTCCCGCAGAGCCCCCCGAACGCACACTTGGCCGCCGTCGACCGCATGCCTCCGGGGTGCCGTCGGGCGGGCGTCAGGCCGCCGATACTAGGCGCCCCCGGCGGGGGGCGTCAATCGGCTTTTCGGACAGTGACTTATACTCGACCCGTCCCGGACTCGGCCGAACGGACGATGCCTGCACCTCCCCAGCCCTGCGCGGTGATGTTCGTGGACATCAGCGGGAGCACGCGGCTCTACGAGGAACTCGGGGACGCCGAGGCCCTGGCGCGCGTCGAGAGTTGTCTGGGGCTCCTCCAGCGGGCCGCCGGCGAGCTCCAGGGGCGCGTCGTCAAGACGACCGGCGACGGGTTGATGTGCGCGTTCGGGGAGCCCGAGGCCGCGCTTCAGGCGGCGCGCGTGATGCAGGTCAGGGTGCTCGAGCAGGGCGCGCTCGGCGGCCCCGCTCTCGGCATCCACGTCGGCTGCCACTACGGCCAGGTGATCGAGGCCGCGGGCGACCTCTACGGGGACTGCGTGAACGCCGCGGCGCGCGTCGCCGGGCTCGCGAAGGTCGGCCAGATCATCACGACGCAGGAGACGGTGGTGAGGCTCTCCGGACCGATCCGCGACAAGGTGCGGATGCTCGACCGCGTGACGGTCAAAGGCAAGCGCGAGCCGATCGAGATCTACGAGGTCGTGTGGCAGGACCCCGAGGAGCTCACCACGCTCGGCACGCGGTTCACCGAAGAGCGCGTACCCCGACTGAGGCTCGTCTTCGGCGAGCGCGAGCTTTGGTTCGACGGCTCCGGCAGCGGCAGCGTGACGCTCGGGCGCGACGCGAGCTGCGACATCGTGATCGGCGATCGCAAGACCTCGCGCCACCACGCCCGGATCGAAAAGCGCCGCGACAAGTTTGTCGTTGCCGACCACAGCTCGAACGGCACGTTCGTGAAGATCGCCGACGAGGCGGAGGTCTGCCTGCGGCGCGAGGAGCTCATGCTGCGCACGCGCGGGCGCATTACGCTCGGGCACCGCACGAGCGAGGCTGAGGCGACGGTCGTCGAGTACTTCTGCGAGTGAGCCGCGGCGGGCGGCTCACCCCTTCCCGGCAGCTCGACCTCTCACCGACGCCGGGCGAACACCGCGCCGCCGGCGAGCACGAGCGCCATCACCCAGAAGACCGGGAGCATCCCGAGCGCGGCGCCGAGCGCGCCGGAGGCGAGCGGAATGAAGGTCTGGCTGCCGGTGAGGAGCGTCGTGCGCAGGCCGAGCGCCTCGCCGGCACGCCCGGGAGGTGCCGCGCCATAGAGGAGCGACATCACGAGCGGCTGCGAGAGCCCGAGCCCCGTGCCGAGCACAAAGGCGAACACCATGAGCAGCGGCACGCCGGTCACGAGTGGGAAGACGACGAACGTCGCGCAGGCGATCAGCAGCGCGGCGAAGAGCAGATGCCACTCGCGGAAGCGGCGGGCGAGGGCGGGCAGCGCGACCCGCACGAGGAAGATCGCCGCGCCGAATGCCCCGAGCACCAGCCCGATCGTCGACGCCGAAAGGCCGATTCCCGTGCCGTAGATCGGCGTGAGGAAGGTGAACATGTCCCACGTCATGTTCGAGATGGCGCTCACGACGAGGACCTTGCGAAGCGGGGCGATCGCGAGGAGCTCGAACGCGTTTCGTCCGGTGGGCGCATCGCCGCGGGGCCGCGCTCCCGGCAGCGGCGGTCGCGCGAGCGCGAACGCGAGGAGGCCGATGCCCGGGAACGCAGCGAGCAAGAGGAACGTTCGCCAGTGGCCGAGGGCGTCGATCGCGAAGCCGGCGAGGATCGGTCCGAGGAACGCCGAGGTCGAGAAGCCGAGCGAGAGGACGCTGAAGTTGCGCACGCGCTCGGCGGCCGAGCCGAGCGTGCCCGCGGTGTGGTTCGCGGCGATGTGAAACAGCATGAAGCCGGTGCCGACCACCGCGCTCATCGCGTACAGCGTCGCGAGCGCGGGCCAGACGAACGCAGATGCCGTGCCCACCGCCACGACCGCGGCCCCGGCCGCCATCGGACGCCGGACGCCGACGCGGTCGACCCATCGGCCCATGCTCACCGCGGACAACATCGGCACCACGGCGAAGAGCGCGGCGAGCGTGCCGACGGTGAACGGCGAAGCGCCGAGGCTGATCGCGGTGAGCGCAACGGTCACGCGGGCGCCGGCGAAGGCGAGATGCGTGAGGATCGTGACGAGAACGACGAAGGAGAGCGCCAGAACCGCGACCCCGAAAGGGGCGGATTCTACAAGGCGGGATGTTCAGCGCGCCGCCTGCTCGCGCAGATAGGCGATCAGGTCGGCGCGGTCGGCCGCTTCCGAAACCGAGTAGCCCATGCGCTGGCCCGGGACGAGTTGCTCCGGGTCGGCGAGCCAGCGATCGAGGGTCTGGGCGTCCCAGACGAGGCGGGCGTTCCGCAGCGCGGGCGAGTAGTCGTAGTCCTTCGCGGCGCCTGCCTTGCGCCCGAAGACGCCACGGTGCGCGGGGCCGACGCGGTTTGCGTCGAGCGAGTGGCAGCCGATGCAGCGCCTGTCGTAGAGCATCCTGCCCCGCTCCGCGTCGGCGCCGTGCGCGGCGCAAGCGATCGCCGATAGCAGCAGGCAGGCGAGGCGTTTCCGCATGTGCAGTTTCGTTGTGGGGCCGCGCCGCCGCGGCCCCACAACCTCTCCGCTACGCGCCGAAGCTCAGCGCCGCCATCGGGATCGGTTTCCCGAGGGCGTTCGCGAGGATCGACCAGTGCATCGTCTCGTCCGCCGCGAGCCGGCCGGCGACCTTCGCGAGGCCCGCGTCCTTGAACGCCGGGATCACCCCGAGGTAGGCGTTGGTCGCGCCGAGCTCGAGGCGCGCGGCGAGCTCGAGGATGTCGGCCTGCGACTTGATCGCCGCGGCGTTCAATGCCTTGGCGTACTCGTCCATCGACTTCTCCGCGACGGGCGTGCCGCCCATCTTGCGGATGGTCGCGACGAGCGCGTCGCGGTGGCCCTTGTGGTGGCTCTGGAAAAGGACGGCCACGTCGAGCACCGGCTTCGTGAGGAGCCCGGATTGCGCGCCGAGCTGGTAGGCGTTGATCGCCTCGTGCTCGAGGCCGAGGGCGACGTTGAGGATGTCGACATCGCGCGCCCCGTTCATGCCCATGGCGAGACTGCGGCCGGGAATTCCGGCGATCAGGCC
>Ga0126369_10001211_pt1 | contig 17687 bp, 17 predicted proteins | sample PanSoiMetaPlot_1_FD_109646 | JGI IMG/M metagenome (GOLD analysis project Ga0126369, IMG submission 109646) | Tropical forest soil microbial communities from Panama - MetaG Plot_1 | ecosystem: Environmental > Terrestrial > Soil > Tropical forest > Bulk soil | place: Panama | collected 2016-02-17 | reverse complement strand
CTCGTGCGGCCCGGCGTTGGTGCCGATCATGAACGTGCCGGCGCCCGTCACCGTCGGCGCCACCGCCAGCATCACGTTAGACCAGATGACGCCGGAGACGAAGTTGACCTTGTGCTTCTTGAGCATCTCGTCGGCGAGCTGCTTACCCACGTCGGGCTTGACCTGGTCGTCGCCGTAGATCACCTCGACGTCCAGGCCCCCGACCTTCCGGCCGAGATGATCGAGCGCGAGCTCGACCGAGTTCTTCATGTGCTCGCCGATGGCGCCCTGCGGTCCGGACTGGGTCGTGATGAAGCCGATCTTCACGGTCTGCGCCGACGCGGGCGCCACTCCCACGACGGCGACGAGAAGTCCCGCCAGAACAGCACGTATTGTTGTCGTTGTCACGATCGGAGCCTCCTGCTGGAACGAGTTGCGCGATTCTAGCAAACGGCGGAGCGGCCTAGAAAATCTTGCGGCCGCGATCCTCGGGCGGCACCTCGAGGCCGAGGCCGCGGATCTGCGCGTCGATATCATCCTTGTACATGCGCCTGAGCTCGGCGTTGCCCCACCGGCGGATCCCGTAGGCGACAGCCAGGTCGCTGAAGCGCGACTCCGACTTGCCGAACGTGTCGAGCGCGCGCGGATACCACTTCTCGATCGCGTGCTGCACCTCGTCCTTACCCGCGCCGCATAGCCGCGCGTACTCCGCGCTCCGCACCACGTCGGCGACGCGCCGCGCTCCGAACGAGGCATGGAACTTCTCCTCGTGGACCATCGTGGTCATCTCGCGCGCCCACGGCGCGAAGCTCGAGTTCTCTATGGCGCGCAAGTGGTACCAGGCGACCAGGTCCATCGTGAAGCAGAACGTGATCGTGTCGATCCAGCTCTCGAACGGCACGTTGAAGGCATCGATCGGATGCTCGCCCATGCGGCGCCGCAAGAGGGCATCGGCCTCGGCCTGGCCCTCCGGTCCGAACGAGCGCAGCAGGCGACAGTCGATGAATCCTTGATGCGCCTCGTCGGCCGCGACCTGCGCCTGGATGTAGCGATCCTCCGCCGTGGGCCCCTTGTTGATCCAGGGATGGTGCTGCTCGACCGACGCGAACTCGGTCGACGCAAGGGCCGCCAGGAGCTTCAGGATGACCTGACGATATTCCTCGGGCATCTGCTCGACCGTCTCGATCTTGCGCATGCCGAGCAGGACGCCCCACTCGACTCCGCGCGAGACCGACATGACGTGCCTCCTGCGCCGCGATGCGGACGTCGCGCCCGCGGCTGTGCGGCGCGGCCCGAGTATACATGGGCCGCCGCGTCAGGCGGGCCGCGCGGCGCTGACGATCAGCCCCGAAGTCGGGCGAGCACGTCTTCGGGGATCGGGCGAGCGTGGAGCTGTTCGGCGGCCGACTTCGGCCGGCCGACCCAGGCGCGCACCTCGAAGCCCTGCGAGCAGAGCCGCGCGCCGACCGCGATCTCGTGCTCCATGCGGAAGGTCCTGGTCTTCACCCAGGCAACCCTCGATCGGATCGTCAGCACGTCGCCGTAGCGGGCCGGGCTCAGGAATTTCGAGCCGGACTCGACGATGGGAACGCCGACGATGTCGTACTTGGGAAACGCCTCGGGCCACGGCAGTCCGAGTGACGCGAAGAGCGCCTCGCATCCCAGGTCGTACCATTCGAAGAAGCGCGGATAGAAGACGATCCCGGCGGGATCGACGTCGCTCCAGCGAATCTGCACCTGCGTCGTGTGCTCGACCATGGCTCACGAGGATACGCGAAGTGACGTCCGGACAGCGACGCCGCTATCATGAGCGATCCAGCGATGCCCATATCGCCCGAGACGCTCATCGTCGTGGTGTTCGTCGTGCTCGTCGGGTACACGGTGTTCGGCGCGACGGGCTTCGGCGCATCGCCGATCACGATCCCCATCCTCGCCCAGGTCCTGCCGTTGACCTTCGTGCTCTCGCTGGCGGCGCTCCTCGACCTCGGCTCCGCACTGGCTCTCGGCTTTCACACGCGCAAGCAGGCGGACACGCGAGAAATCATCGTCCTGGTGCCGTTCACGCTCGTCGGCCTCGCGCTGGGCGTCACCCTCCTGGTCGGACTGCCGCGTCAGGCCACGGTGCTGGCGCTGGGGTTATTCGTGTGCGTGTACGCGCTCCACGTGATCTTTCGCCGCGGAGGCCCCGCCAGACCGCTCAGCCGGCGCTGGGCGGCGCCGGCCGGCATGCTCGGCGGCGTCATCGGAGCGCTGTTCGGCATGGGCGGTCCACCGTACGTGATTTACATCACCGGCCGGATTCCCGACCCGGCGGCCCAGCGGGCCACGATCTCACAAATGGTGATCGTGAACGTCGGCCTGCGCGTCGTGACCTTCGCGCTCGCCGGACTGCTGCTCTCTCGCGCTCTCTGCCTCACCGCAATTCTCCTGCTCCCGGTGGCATGGGCGGGACTCTGGCTCGGCAACCGAGTGCACATGAGGGTGGCGCCCGCGACGACGGCCCGCATCATCGGCGGGGCACTGCTCCTCACCGGCGGCGCGCTGATCGTGCGGGCGCTCTAGGCAAGCCGCCCGGACCGCTTCGGGCAAAGTTCCTTGCAGGCCCGCTGCCGGCGCCCCGTCGACCGGAGAGATACGCGCATTTTCACGAGAATCCGGCTCACCCAGCGCTTGGCATGTCATGCGCAACTGCCCTCAGCCCGCAGTCTCCCGGGGGGAGATGAAAAACTCCCAGGAGGTCGATTTGGAGGAGTCACAACCGACCGATCACAAGGAGGTCACACCTATGGTGAAGCCCCTACGAGCGCTCGGCTTCGCGAGCAGCGCCCGGATCACCGCGTTGGTTCTGTGCCTGACCGGCGTCTGTTTCGCGCGCCAGGCAGCCGCCAACGAGGTCGTCCAGTGGAACGAGACGACGATGAAGGCCATCGCCGCGAACGGCCAGAACAACCTCGTGTCCACACGCACCCTGGCCATGGTGCAGGCCGCCGTGCACGACGCCTTGAACGCGATCAGCCGCCGCTACGACGCGTATTACTTCGAAGGACCGGCAGACCCCGCGGCCTCGCCCGACGCCGCGGTCGCGGCGGCGGCACACACCGTGCTCGTGGGCGTCGTCGGAAGCTTCGGTACGCCGGCACAGCGAGTGGACACCCTCGCGCTGGTCGACCAGGCCTACGCGACGTCGATCGCGCGCATCACCGATGGGCCCGCGCGAAACAAGGGCGTGACGGTCGGCCGCGCCGCCGGCGCGGCGATCCTCGCCCTTCGCAAGGACGACGGCGCGACGCGCGATGTCCCGTACACGCCGGGCATGGGCCCGGGCAAGTGGCGTCCGCATCCCAACCCCGTTCCGGCGAACCCGCCGATCGCAAACGCGGAAGTGGCTCGCGGATACCAGTCGACTGCAAACCCCGGCTGGATCAACGTCACGCCCTTCACCCTGCTGTCGGCCTCGCAGTTCTGGCTCCCCGGGCCGCCCGCCCTGACCAGCGAGACCTACGCCCGCGACTACAACGAGGTGAAGAACGTCGGTGGCAAGGTGAGCACCGTCCGCACTGCCGATCAGACGCAGATCGCTCGTTTCTGGTTCGAGGGCCCCGGCAACTGGAACACGATCGCGCGCACGGTGGCCACGACGCGAGGCCTCGATGCCCGAGACACCGCGCGCGTGCTCGCGCTGATGAACCTGGCGATGGCCGACTCCTACATCGCCGGCTGGAAGATCCGCTACGTGTACGACTTCTGGCGCCCGATCACGGCCATTCGCGAAGGCGACAGCGACGGCAATGACGCGACGGTCGGCGATGCGAACTGGGACAGCCATCAGAACACGCCGTCGGTCTCGGACTACCCCTCGACCCAGAGCACGTTCAGCGCGGCGGCGGCGGTGACGCTGGCCAGTACACTGGGCGGCGATCAGGCCAGCTTCACGGTCACCAGCGGCAAGCCTTTTGAAGGCATCACCCGGTCATTCACGAGCTTCTCCCAGGCGGCGCGCGAGAGCGCGGACTCGCGTGTCTATGCAGGTATCCATTTCCGCAGCGCCTGCGAGGACGGGATGTCCCTCGGGCGCAGGGTGGGCGAGCGCGTGGCGAAGCTGTACCTATTGCCGGTGAAGAAGTAAGGACGGCGAGCCGATGGGCGGCTCGCCGTCGAGTCGCCCATCGGAGCCCGCGGCGCCGGACTCGAGGAGCGCCGGCGAATCGCACTCGAGGAGCGACGCGGTATGGCGCGAGATCAGCTGATCGAGTGGTCGACGTCCACGACACTGCACTGGATTCTGCGTGTCGCCGTGGCGGCCTGCTTCATCGGCCACGGAGCCTTCGGGGTCATCACCAAGGCGGCGTGGGTGCCGTACTTCTCGATCTTCGGCATTCCAGACCCCTGGGCATGGAGGCTGATGCCCATCGTGGGCATGGTCGACATCTCGGTCGCGGTGCTGACCCTGATCCAGCCCGTCCGCGCCGTCGTCCTCTACATGGCGTTCTGGGGATTTCAGACGGCGTGCCTGCGACCGCTCGCCGGGCAAGGCGTGTGGGAACTCCTCGAGCGCGCGGGCAACTATGGCGTGCCGCTGGCCTTCCTGTGCGTGCTCGGCTCGGGCCGATCGCTCGGGGATTGGTTCTCGTTCCGGCCGGCGCCTCCCCTCACCCTCGCGCGAGCCGCGGCGATCGGCTGGATCCTGCGCGTGACGACGGCGCTACTGTTGATCGGCCACGGCGCCTTCGACTTCGCGATGGGAAAGGACTGGCCGAGCTACGCCGCGGGCGTCGGCGTGAGCCCGGCCGCCGTGGCCGCTCACCCGCTGAGCCCTATGGCCGGCTGGTTCGAGTGCGTGCTGGGGCTGACCGTCCTGGCGTGGCCGGCGCGCGGGGTGCTGCTGTTCGTGTTCGTCTGGAAGGTGACGACGGAAGCCTTCCGGCCCCTGGCCGGCGAGCCGATCTGGGAGTTCATCGAGCGCGCTGGCAGCTACGGCGCGCCGCTCGCGCTCGCGTGGCTCCAGAGCGCACGGGAAGCGTCAGTCAAAGTCGCTCACGCGAGCGCGTGATCGGCGGCGCCCATTACTGACACCAGCCACCGGTCGATCATTGGATAGTCTGGTCGGCCTGGACGAGGATGGACTGCGGGATCGTCACGCCAAGTGCCCTGGCGGTCTTGAGGTTGACCACCAGCTCGAACTTCGTCGGTCGCTCGACCGGGAGATCGGCAACCTTTGCGCCCTTGAGGATCTTGTCGACGTAGACAGCGGTGCCGCGGAACATCTCCGGAATATCCGCACCGTAACTCATGAGCCCGCCTGATTCTGGGAGCTGCCTCCAGGCCGAGATCGCGGGCAGGCGAGCCTTCGTCACCAGCTCACCGACGCTGCGCTGGTATTCGAAGAGAGTCGGCGATCCAAGAACCATCACTGCCCCGGCGCGTTGCTTCTTCGCTGTGTCGATGGCATCGGCCAAGTTCCGCGGACCGGACACATCGACAATCTGGAGCTGCACGCCGAGCGACCGAGCCGCAGTCTCGGCCGCTCGTACCTGAGCCGATCCTGAAGGGTCGATTGGGCTTCGCAGCACGCCGACTCGCGTGAGGCGCGGCAAAGCCTCCTTCAGAAGAGCCAGCCGCTTCGCATCCAGGTCGGTATTGATGGACGACAGCCCCGTGATGTTGGCCTCGGGTCGCGAAAAGCTCGCGATGAGTCCAGTCGCGACTGGGTCGGCTGCGGTTGCGAACACGATGGGAATCGTCTTGGTGGCCATCTTGGCCGCTTGCGCCGATTCCACTCCGCCGGTGGTGACGATGAGATCCACTCGAAGGCGAACGAGCTCGGCGGCCAGCACAGCCAGACGCTCACGGTCGCGTCCAGCAAATCTGTTTTCGAAGGCGATGTTCACGCCCTCGACCCAGCCGAGCTCACGTAGCTTTGCATGGAACGCCGCATGATTGACGGTGGGCTCGTCCAACGACGAGAGGTGTCCTACGCGGTAGACTCTGCCGGCGCGATTGTCTTGACTGTCGGCACGCGGCGCCACCAACAGGCTGACCGCGAGAATGACTGCGAGCGCGATCCGCCGCACGGGCACCTCGGTGAGCCGGGCCAGCGTGGTCGGATTCCCTTTACTTCTCAGGCGGTCACGACGGAAAACGGTTCTGCTTCCAGTCGAAGCTCGACCACGCCACGTTCATGCGATCCGCGATGCCCTGGAACTTGTGTCGACCGTCGCGGTGCGCGTCCATCAGCTCGCGGACCGAGGCGAACTGCGCGAGATAGCCCAGGCCGTACTCGCCCGGCTCGGCCATCTTCATCTCGCCTGACAGAAAGCGCCGGTAGCCCTCACCCGGAAAGATCCAGAATCCTTCCGATGTCTCCTCGGTGAAGAGCCGCGGCTCCTGGCCGGTCGGCATCGGGCACAGGAAGAAGCGCGCGGTGAAACGGATTGGGCTCGAGGTCGGCGTGATGAAGTGTGACAGGTAGTGCAGCAGCCGCAGGTCGCAGTACCAGCCTTCGCGCGCAATCAGGTCGACGAAGGGCGCCTCACTTGCCATGAGCGCCTTGCGGCAGCGCTCGATCCCGTCCTTCACCCGCGGCCCCGACGGATCGAGCGCACGCGCGCTCTCGTCGCACGCGAGGAGGATGCCGCTCTCCTCGAGGAGCTCGCGCACCGCGGTCATCCAGAACGCGAGGGCCGGCACGCCCTCACGATCGGAGAGCAGCGCCTCGGCCGCGGCGGCGTCGACTCCGCGACAGCGCTCTACCGCCTCGGGAACGCAGTCACCGGGATCGACCTTCCCGCCGGGGAACGCGTAGTACCCGCCGAGGAACTTCATGTCGCGGTTGCGCCGGATCATATACACCTCGAGCGGCTCCGGCGACCCGGGCGAGGCGTCTCTGACGAGAACGACCGACGCCGCCGGCTTCGGCACGGCCGGCGTCGGCGGCGCGTTGGATCTGGCGGTACTCACGAGCGAGACAAGCTACAAATTGATCAGCTGCGCGACCCGCTCGCGATGGTACGTGGCATCGCCGAACGTGAACTCGGACGACTTGGCGCGCTTGAAGTAGAGGTGCAGGTCATGCTCCCAGGTGAACCCGATGCCGCCGTGCAGCTGGATGCCGGCGCCGGCGACCTTTCTATATGCGTCGGTGACGTACGCCTTGGCCATCGAGGCCGCCAGCGGCGCCTCCGGGGAGTTCTCGTCCACCGCCCACGCCGCGTAGTACGTGAGGGACTTCGCGTTCTCGACGTCCACGAGCATGTCGGCGGCGCGGTGCTTCACGCCCTGGTAGGTGCCGATCGGCTTACCGAACGCGATCCGAATCTTCGCGTAGTCCGTGGTCATGTCGAGCACGCGCTGGGCGCCGCCGCACATCTCGGCGCAGAGAGCGACGGTCGCGCGCTCGACCACGCGCGTGAGCGTCGGCCAGGCCTTGCCTTTGACACCCATCAGCGAATCTCCAGGCACCGACGCGTCCTGGAAGGTGACCTCGCAGAGCTTGCGCGTCTGATCCATCGTGGGCAGGAGCTTTATGGAAAGTCCGCGCGTGGCCTTGGGGACTAGGAGCAGGCTGACGCCGTCCTCGCCCTTGCCCTCGCTGGTGCGCGCGACCACCACGATCGCGTCGGCCAGATGCGCGTCGGGCACGAAGAGCTTGGTGCCCTTGAGCACGAAACCCCCCTTGTCGTCGCGCGCCGTGCAGGTCACGCCGGCGGCGTCCCAGCGGGCACTGGGCTCGGTCCACGCGAGCGTCGCCTTGGCCTGCCCGGCCGCGATCTTCGTCAGCCACTCCTTCTTCTGCGCCGGCGAGCCGGCCTCGCGGATCGCCAGACCTCCGAGCAGCACGGTGGAGAAGAACGGTCCGGGCATCACGACGCGACCCATCTCCTCCATCAGCACGGTGAGGTCGACGAAGCCGAGGCCCGAGCCGCCGAGCTCTTCGGGATAGATCAGACCGAGCCAGCCCTGCTCGGCGAGCTTGGCCCAGAACTCGTCGGTGACGCCGGCGGGCTCCTCCATGCGCGCCCGGACGAAGCCGGACGTGCACTCGTTCTCGAGGAATTTGCGCGCGGTCGAGCGGAGTAGCTCTTGCTCCTGGCTGAACCCGAAATCCATGGGCTAGTCCTTGGGAAGGCCGAGCACCCGCTCGGCGATGATGTTCTTCTGGATCTCCGTCGTCCCGCCCTCGATCGAGTTGGCGCGCGAGCGCAGGAACGAGTGGGCCCACACACCGCCCTCGACCGCCCAGTCAGAGCCCTTCACGAGCTGCGAGTACGGTCCCTCGATCTCCATCGCGATCTCTTGCAGCCGCTGATGCGTCTCGACCCACGCCATCTTGCCGGTCGACGCCTCCGGGCCCGGCATCTCGCCGCGTAGCAGCTTGGTGATCGCGCGCGCGCCCGTGTACCTCAGGCACTCTGTGTCGATCCAGAGCTGCGCCAGCTTCTGGCGCATGACCGGATCCTTCGTCACCACACGGCCGCTCTTCTCCATGCCCTTGGCCAGCTCGAGCAGGCCGTCGAGGGCGATCCGGAGCCGCATCTGCAGGCCGAAGCCCAGCGTGAGCCGCTCATACATCAACGTCGTGAGTCCGACCGCCCAGCCGTTGTTGACGGCGCCCAGCACCTGCGACTCGTGCACGCGGACGTTGTCGAAGAACACCTCGTTGAACTCGGCTTCGCCGGTGATCTGCCGGAGCGGCTTCACGGTGACGCCCGGTAGCTTCATGTCGAGGAGGAAGTACGTGATGCCCTTGTGCTTGGGCACGGTGGGATCGGTGCGGGCGAGCAGCATCATGTAGTCGGCCACGTGAGCGAACGACGTCCACACCTTCTGGCCGTTGATCACCCAGTACTCGCCGTCCTTGACCGCGCGCGTCTGCAGCGACGCAAGGTCGGAGCCCGAGTTCGGCTCCGAGTAGCCCTGGCACCAGATCTCCTCGCAGGACAGGATCTTCGGCGGGTAGCGCTTCTTCTGCTCCTCGTTGCCCCAGGCGATGATGGTGGGGCCGCCCATGCCGACGCCGAGCACGTTCAGGATCGGCGGCGCCTTCGCCAGCGCCATCTCCTGCTGGAGGATCAGCTCTTCCATGAACGTCAGGCCGCGCCCGCCGTACTCCTTGGGCCACGTAAGCCCGATGTAGCCGGCCTCGAACAAGGTCCGCTGCCAGCGGCGGAGGAAGTCATACTGCCCGGCGCGCGGGATCTCCGAGCTGCCCGTGGGCTTCCACTCGCGCGGCATGTTGGTCTTGAGCCAGGAGCGGACGGTCGCCCTGAAAGTTTCCTGGTCGGGAGTCAGTGAGAGATCCATTTCCCCTCCTGAAGGTGGGCGAGCCGGGACGACTGAACCGTGGTTCATTTTCGGGCCATTCCCTGAGGGAAGTCAAGGCTTATACTCCGTCCCACGGTGATCTCGATCTCATTGCCGCGACTCACCTCCCGGATCAACACGCTCGCTCGGTTCGGCGCGCTACCCGGCGGCGGGGTGACCCGCATATGTTGGTCTCCGGCCCACGAGGAGGCTCGCGGCTGGCTCCTCGGCGAGATGCGAGCGGCGGGACTCGAGACGTGGGTCGACCCGGCCGGGAACATCTTCGGCGCGACCGGGATCCGCGCCCTGCGTCCGGAAACACCCGCGATCGTGACCGGCTCGCACATCGACACGGTGCCGGAGGGCGGCATCCTCGACGGGGCGCTCGGCGTGCTGGCCGGGCTCGAGTGCGTCCAGGCGATCAACGAGACACGCACGCGTCACGCGCGGCCGCTGGTGGTCGCGGCGTGGAGTGACGAGGAAGGCCGCTACGGCAGTCTCTTCGGCTCGCGCGCGTTCTGCGGCTTGCTCGAAGGCGCAAAGGTCGACGAGATGGCGTCAGTCGACGGCGTGCGCCTGGTCGACGCGATGGCGCGTGCCGGCTTCGACGCTCACCGTGCCCCTGAGGCGCGTGTGCCCGCCGGCGCGGTCGGCGCCTACGTGGAGCTCCACATCGAGCAGGGCCCTCGCCTCGACGAGGCGGGCATCCCGATCGGCGTGGTCGAGGCGATCGTGGGCGTGCGGCGGGCGCGCGTGGTCTTCCTCGGCCAGGCCGACCACGCGGGGACGACGCCGATGGAGCGCCGGCGCGACGCGTTCCTCGCCTCCGCCGACTACGCACTGCGCGCGCGCGAGCACGTCGTCACGCGCGGCAGCAAGGTCAGCGTGACCAACTTCGGAGTCGTCTACGTGCATCCCGGCGCCACCAACATCGTCCCCGGTCGCGCCGAGCTCGTCCACGAGATGCGCGACCCCGACCCCGCGGTGCTCGAGCGCCTGGCCGGCGAGACGGCGGCCCTTGCGCGCGACGTCGCGGCCAAGCACCAGGTCGGCGTCGAGATCCGCCCGATGTCGGCCACGGTCCCGGCGCCGTGCTCACCGCGCATCCAGGCGACGACCGAAAAGGTGTGCGCCGCGCTCGGGCTCGCGACGCGCCGGCTCTATTCCGCGGCCGGGCACGACGCACAGAACCTGGCGCGCATCACCGACTCCGGCATGATCTTCATTCCGTCGCAGGGCGGCCGCAGCCATCGCGTGGACGAGATGAGCGGCTGGCCGGCGATCGAGCGCGGCGCGAACGCGCTCCTGCATACCCTCCTGGCGCTCGCCGACGCTGCCTGAGGCGCGCCGGACGGCTCGATGCCGACCGACCGCGCTCGTGGCACCCTAGGGGAGGCCAAGGCGACGGTCGACGTGTCGAAGACATCGAGTTTCGGGCTCGCCCTCACTCTCGGACTGGGCGGATGCGCGTGGGATACTCCCATGAGCACCGTCGCTCCCCGCTCCGACCTCGCGCGCGACATCCTGCACGTCTACGGGATCATCATCTGGATCAGCCTCGGGATCGCGCTGATCGTGGCCGTCGCGCTGGCGTGGGTCATCGTGCGCTTCCGCACCCGGCCCGGTGACACGCGGATACCGGTGCAGACACGCGGCCACACCCTGCTGGAGATCTCGTGGACGATCGCGCCCGCCATCGTGCTGCTCGTGATCGCGATCCCGACGATTCAGGTGATCTTCCGGACGCAGGCCGAGCCGGCGCGCGACGCCCTCGAGGTGCGCGTGCTCGGCCACCAGTGGTGGTGGGAATTTCGCTATCCCGGACTGGAGGTCGTCACCGCGAACGAGCTCCACGTTCCCGCCGGAAAGCCGGTGGCGCTGACGCTCGACGGGCCCGACGTGATTCATAGCTTCTGGGTGCCACGGCTCGGCGGCAAGCGCGACGTCGTACCCGGACGTCTGAACCGGCTGACCTTCACGGCGGAGAGCCCAGGCGACTATCCAGGGCAGTGCGCAGAATTCTGCGGCGCCTCGCACGCCAACATGGGCATGCGCGTCGTCGTCGACGCGCCCGACGCGTTCGCGCGCTGGGTCGCCGCGCAGAAGGCGGAGCCCGTGGAACCGGCGGCCGGCCCGGCCGCGGACGGCAAGGCGATCTTCGCGCGCAGCGCCTGCGTGGGCTGCCACACGATCCGCGGGGTGTCGAGCGGCGCGCTCGGCCCCGACCTCACCACGTTCGGCAGCCGCCGCACGCTCGCGGCCGGGATCCTGCCGGTCACCGTCGACACCGTCGCCGCGTGGGTGAAAGATCCGGCGGCCTTGAAGCCTGACGTCAAGATGCCGGCGCTCGGTCTCACGGACGAGCAGGCGCGCGCCGTCGCGATCTACCTGATCGGACTGAAGTGATGAGCGCTCATCCGTCGGATCGGCTCCTCCACGCACCGGCCGCCGCCCGGGCGAGCGCGGACACGACCTCGACCGTGCTGAGCTGGCTCACGACGGTCGACCACAAGCGGATCGGCATCCTCTACGGCGCGAGCGCGTTCGCGTTCTTCCTGCTCGGTGGCCTCGAGGCGCTCGTGATCCGCCTGCAGCTCGCGGTGCCCAACAACACGCTCGTCAGCGCGCACACGTTCAACGAGCTGTTCACGATGCACGGCACGACGATGATCTTCCTGGCGATCATGCCGTTCAACGCGATGTTCTTCAATTTCATGGTGCCGCTCTTGATCGGTGCGCGCGACGTCGCGTTCCCGCGCCTGAACGCGCTGTCCTACTGGATCTTTCTCGCGGGTGGTCTCTTGCTCAACGCGAGCTGGCTCGCCGGCACGCCACCGGACGTCGGATGGTTCGGCTACGCCAACCTCACCTCGAAGCACTACACGCCCGGCCTCGGCGTCGACTTCTGGATCTTCAGCCTCCAGATCCTCGGCGTCTCGTCCGTGATCGCGGCGATCAACTTCATCGTCACGATCCTGAACATGCGGGCTCCCGGCATGACGATGATGCGCATGCCGCTCTTCGTGTGGATGACCCTGGTCGTCCAGTTCCTGATCGCGCTCGCCTTCCCGCCCATCACCGTCGGGTTGATCTATCTCATGTTCGACCGGTTCTTCGGGACGCACTTCTACGACGTGGCGGCGGGCGGCGACCTGCACCTGTGGCAGCACCTCTTCTGGATCTTCGGCCATCCCGAGGTCTACATCCTGATCCTGCCCGCGTTCGGGATCGTCTCGGAGGTGCTGCCAACCTTTGCGCGCAAGCCCTTGTTCGGCGCGCCGGTCGTCATCTATTCGGGCGTGCTGATCGGCTTCTTCGGCTTCGGCGTCTGGAGTCATCACATGTTCGCCGCCGGCATGGGGCCCGTCGCCGACTCGGCGTTCTCGATCGCGACCATGCTGATCGCGATCCCGACGGGTGTGAAGATCTTCAACTGGCTCGCGACGCTGTGGGGCGGCGCGGTCCGGCCGACGAGCGCGCTCCACTTCGCGGTGGGGCTGGTCGGGCTGTTCACGATCGGCGGCCTCTCGGGCGTCATGCACGCCTCGCCGCCGGTCGATCTGCAGCAAACCGACAGCTACTTCGTCGTCGCGCACCTGCACTACGTGCTGATCGGCGGCAGCCTCTTTGGGATCTTCGCCGGCATCTACTACTGGTGGCCGAAGATGACCGGCCGCCTCTTGGGCGAGGGGCTCGGGCGGCTGAATTTCTGGCTGATGTTCGCCGGGTTCAACCTGGCGTTCTTCCCCCAGCACTATCTGGGGGCGATAGGGATGCCCCGCCGGATTTACACCTATCGTCCCGACCTCGGCTGGAACGCCGGCAATCTCGCCTCGACCATCGGCGCGTTCGGCATCGGGCTGGCCGTGCTCGTCTTCATGGTGAACGCCTGGCGGAGCCTGCGCGCCGGGGCCCCGGCGCCAGCCGATCCGTGGGACGGCCGCACGCTCGAGTGGCGAACGTCGTCGCCGCCCCCGCCGCACGACTTCGACATGATCCCGCCCGTCTACGGGCGCGACTCGTTCTGGCGGGAGAAGTACGGCTCGCGTCGCGTTCCCATCGCCGGCGCGACACAAGCGGGCGGCCACGCGTCCATTCACCTGCCCGCGCCGTCGCACTGGCCATGGATGGCCGCGCTCGGGCTGCTGGTCGCCGCGGTCGGCGGCCTCACGCACGTGACGCTCGTCGTGGTCGGCGTCCTGTGGACGATCTGGGCGCTCGTCCGCTTCGCCCTCGAGCATCACCGCACGCCGGAGCATGCCGACCAGACCGGCGGGCTCGGGCTCGACCACCGCAAGATGGCGATGTGGTTGTTCCTCGGGTCCGAGTGCTTCTTCTTCGGCACGCTCATCGCGACATTTCTTGCGTACAAGGGACGGAGCGTCGTCGGGCCCGCGCCCCACGAGATCTTCAACATCCCGCTCACGTCGCTCTCGACCTTCGATCTCTTGATGTCGAGCCTGCTCATGGTGCTGGCGCTCGCTGCCGTCCAGCGCGGCGACCGGCGGCAGGCGCGCCTCTGGCTCTTCGGCACCGCGTTCTTCGGGCTGATCTTCCTCGGCTTCCAGGCCTACGAGTTCACCTCGTTCGTCCACGAGGGGTTCACCCTGCAGCAGAACCTCTTCGGCTCGACCTTCTTCTTGCTCACCGGCCTGCACGGCACACACGTCGCGATCGGCGTCTTCTGGCTGCTGTCGCTGTGGGTGCTCGATCTGCGCGGGCGGCTCGCCACGGTCGACGCCGTCAAGGTCGAGATTGCCGGGCTCTACTGGCACTTCGTGGACGTCGTGTGGATCGCGATCTTCACCCTCGTGTACCTGATTCCGTGACGCCGGTACGCGCTGCAGGCCGTCGCGGGGCTGGGGCCCCGCCGGGCGAGACGCGCTGATGAAGGAGGCGGATCCGTGAGCGACCAGCATCAAGGCCACGAGCCGCCGACCGTCGGCACGTACCTGAGAGTGGCGCTCGTGCTGACGGTCGTGACGGCGCTCGAGGTCGGGGTGATCTACGTCCGGCGCCTTGCGCCGATCGTCGTCCCGCTCCTGCTCGCGATGTCGGCCGCCAAGTTCGCGCTCGTCGCGCTCTTCTTCATGCACCTGCGCTACGAGTCGCGCGTGCCCACGTTCCTGTTCGTGGGGCCTCTGGTCCTCGCGTCGGGGCTCGCCGTGGCGCTGATGACCTTGACCGGCGCCTTTCTGGTGTTCGGCCGCTGATGAGCTCGCCGCCGCCCTTCACGTGGACGTCGGGCGAGCTCCACGCCGACGTCGTGCTCGGGGTCGGTGTCGCAGCGCTGGCGTACGCGCTCGCGTGGCCGCGCGGCCCGCGCGGCGGGCTCGCGCGTCCGGCGTGCTTCATGGCGGCGCTGCTCGTGCTGCTCGTCGCGCTGAACGGGCCGCTGCACGACCTGAGCGATTACTATCTGTTCAGCGCCCACATGATGCAGCACCTGCTGCTGACCCTCGTGGTGCCGTTGCTGCTGCTGGCGGGCACCCCGCCATGGATGGCCGACGCGCTCGTGCGCCGGCTCCGCCGCGCGCGCCCGCTCGGGGCGCTGTGGCGCGCGGCCACGCGGCCGGTGCCGGCGCTCGTGCTCTACTCGGTGGCGCTGATCGGCTGGCATCTGCCGGGGCCGTACAACGCCGCGCTCGAACACCACCGCCTCCACATCCTCGAGCACCTGGTCTTGATCGCGACCGCGCTCGTCGCGTGGTGGCCGGTGCTGTCGCCGTCGGTCCAGCTACCGCGGCTGCACTACGGCGCGCAGATCCTCTATCTGTTCGCGTTCGGCATTCCGATGACGGTCGTCGCGGCGATGATCACGAGCGCCGAACACACGCTCTATCCGTTCTACGCGGCCGCGCCACGAGTGTTCGAGCTCAGGCCGCTTGCCGACCAGCGGCTGGGCGGGCTCATCATGTGGGTGCCGGCCGGTCTCATTCCGCTGCTGGCGTTCACGGTCGTCTTCTTCCGCTGGGCCGCCGCCGAAGAGGAGGACGCAGACCTTGGGCACGATCCAGCGTCTGTTATGATGAACGGCGTCATGGACATGCGCGCCGCCGGCGGCTCCGTTGGTCTCGTGACGAGCGGCGACGTCCCTGACGCTCGGGATCGCGGGTAGAGTCTCGCGATGCGGGTGCTGGTCACGGGCGGCGCGGGCTTCATCGGCTCACACCTCTGCGAATTCTTTCTCGACAAGGGCTGGGACGTCGTCTGCATGGACGACTTCATCACGGGATCTCGTGACAACCTCGCCGCCTTCGAGTCTCGACACGGCTTCACGCTCATCGAGCACGACGTCACCAAGTACATCGAGCTCGACGGGCATCTCGATTGGGTTCTGCACTTCGCGAGCCCCGCCTCGCCGCTCGACTATCTCGAGCTGCCGATTCAGACTCTGAAAGTCGGCGCGCTCGGGACGCACAACGCGCTCGGCGTCGCCAAGGCCAAGGGGGCTCGATTCCTCCTGGCGTCGACCTCCGAAGTCTACGGCGATCCCCTCGTGCATCCTCAGCGCGAGGACTACTGGGGACACGTCAATCCGGTCGGGCCACGGGGCGTGTACGACGAGGCCAAGCGCTTCGGCGAGGCGATCACGATGGCCTACCACCGCACGCACGGGATCGACACACGGATCGTCAGGATCTTCAACACGTTCGGTCCGCGCATGCGGCTCAAGGACGGGCGCGCCATTCCAGCGTTCATGGGTCAAGCCCTGACCGGCGCGCCGCTCACCGTCTTCGGCGATGGTTCGCAGACGCGGTCGTTCCAGTACATCAGCGATCTCGTCGACGGCTTGTGGCGGCTCATGGAAACGCCGGTCAACGAGCCGGTCAATCTGGGCAATCCAAAGGAGATGACCCTGCTGGAGCTCGCCAAGCGGATCATCAAGCTCACGGCGTCCCGGAGTGAGATGGTCTTCCGACCACTCCCGGTCGACGACCCCAAGGTCCGCCAGCCCGACATCGGTCGAGCCCGCGCACTCCTGGGGTGGGAGCCGCGCGTGGAGATCGACGACGGCCTGCGGTTCACCGTCGACTGGTTCAGAGCGAAGCTCCGCGCATGAAGGTTCTGGTCACTGGCGGCGCCGGCTTCATCGGCTCCCACGTGGTTCATCGCCTGCTCGCGGCCGGCCACGCCGTCGAGGTGGTCGACAACTTAGCTACGGGGCGGCGCGAGCAGGTGCCGGCCGCGGCGCGGCTGCACGTGTGCGACCTGCGCGACGCGCGCCTCGACGACGTGTTCACCGCCGCGAAGCCGGAGGTGGTCGTCCACATCGCGGCGCAGGCGGCGGTGTCGCGCTCGGTGGCCGATCCGCGCTTCGACGCGTCCGTCAACGTGCTCGGCGCCATCGGGCTGCTCGAGGCCTGCCGGCGAGCCGGCGTGCAGCGTGTCGTCTACACCTCGACGGGCGGCGCCGCGTACGGCGACACGGAGATCCTGCCGACACCCGAAGACCATCCCCTTCGCCCCGCTTCGCCCTACGGCGTGTCGAAAGTGACCGTCGAGCGGTACCTCGAGTGCTGGGCCGGGCTGACGGGCCTTCGTCCCCTCACCTTGCGCCTGGCGAACATCTACGGTCCGCGCCAGGATCCCGCGGGCGAGGCCGGTGTGATCGCGATCTTCACGTCGCGGCTTCTCACCGGCGCGTCCTGCATCGTCAACGGTGACGGAGAGCAGACGCGCGACTACGTGTACGTCGGCGACGTCGCCGAGGCGGTGGCGCGCGGCGTGGCGTCCACGGACGTCACCGGCGTCGCGAACATCGGCACCGGCGCCGAGACGAGCGTCAACGAGCTCTACCGGCGGCTCGCGCGGCTGACGGACGTGCCGCGCGCCGCGGAGCACGGACCGGCGAGACCCGGCGAGCAGCGTCGAAGCCTGCTCGACGCCTCACGCGCCAAGGCGCTCCTAGGATGGAGCGCCACCACTTCACTCGACGAAGGCCTCTCGCAGACCGTCGCCTGGTTCCGGAAGGAGCTGAAACGATGATCGATGAAGAGCTGAAAGCGATACTCGCGTGCCCGGCGTGCAAGGGTGACCTCCTCTTCGAGGAGACGCGGATCATCTGCCCCGCGTGCCGCAAGGCCTACCCGATCCGCGACGGGATCCCGGTGATGCTGATCAGCGAGGCCGAGCCCTGGTCGCCCGGTAGGTAGTGGCCGGAACTAGCTCTCTGCAGGCCGTCATTCTGGCCGGCGGCCAGGGCACGCGCCTGCGACCTTTGACGCTCGCGCGGGCCAAGCCGGTCGTTCCACTTCTGAATCGTCCCTTCCTCGCCTACCAGCTCGCGCTGCTCCGGGCGCACGGCGTGTCCGACATCGTCCTGGCGTGCTCGTACCGGGTCGACGACGTGCGCGCCGCGCTGGGCGACGGCGCCGCATTCGGTGTCCGTCTCCGGTACGTCGTCG
>Ga0126369_10001208_pt1 | contig 17702 bp, 20 predicted proteins | sample PanSoiMetaPlot_1_FD_109646 | JGI IMG/M metagenome (GOLD analysis project Ga0126369, IMG submission 109646) | Tropical forest soil microbial communities from Panama - MetaG Plot_1 | ecosystem: Environmental > Terrestrial > Soil > Tropical forest > Bulk soil | place: Panama | collected 2016-02-17 | reverse complement strand
TCCTGCAGGCGGTCGATGCGCACGGCGGGCCTGTCGAGCCCGAGGCCGGCCTTCTCGTAGTCCGCCGTCATCCACCCCGCGCCCAGTCCGAGCTCCAGCCGCCCGTCGGACAGCAGGTCGAGGGTGGCCGCCTCCCGGGCCAGCACCACCGGGTGCTTGTAGTCGTTGCCGAGCACGAGCGACCCGACCCGCAGCGTGTCGGTGACGGCGGCCGCGGCGGCCATCGCCGGCATCGGCGCCAGCGGGTGGTCGACGAAGTGATCGGGCACGAAGAGCGTCGAGTACCCGAGCGCCTCGGCCTGTCGCGCCTTCTCGCGGAAGTCGGTCGCCGACGAGGCGTGCGAGCACATCACCCCGAAGCGGAACCTCCTGCCACTCGCCACGGCCCGGGAGGCTATCCGACCGGCTGTCAGCTCCCCGTCGAGCCGAACCCGAATGTGTTGCGTTCCGTGGTCCCGAGGTCGTCGACCTCGACCCACTCGATCATCTGGATACCGAGCAGGACGAGCTGCGCGATCCGATCGCCGCGCTCGATGTCGTAGGCGCGGTTCGGGTCGGTGTTGACGAGCAGCACCTTGAGCTCGCCTCGGTACAACGGGTCGATGAGGCCCGGCGTGTTGAGACACGTGACGCCGTGGTTGAGCGCCAGCCCCGAACGGGGCAGCACGAACCCCGCGCGCCCGGACGGGATCGCGACGGCGATGCCGGTCGGGACGAGCGCGCGGCCGCCGGCCGGCTCGAGATGCGTGTCGATCGCGGCATGGAGGTCGTACCCGGCGTCGTCGGGATGCTGCGCGGTGGGGAGCGGCAGATCCCCGTCGAGGCGTCGGATCCGGACATGCATTGCGGTGGCAGGGTAGGCGCGTCAGTCGCGCAGGTCCCCGAGCAGCTCCGTGCGCTGCTCGTCGGTGAGCTCGACCACGGCGTCGTAGCTCGGATGGTCGACGACGATGCGCACGGGACCGGCCCCGAAGGCGTCGATCTGCTCGGCCGAGAAGCGGAACTTCAAGTAGTGCACGGTGGTCGTCGTCTCCTCGCGGGTGAGGCGCTCCTCGTCCTCGGGGATGCTGGGGATCAACGTGCCGTCGTGCAACCAGATCGACACCGCCCGCTGGATGCCGACGAGCTTGGGCAACCACTGGTACAGCAGCTCCTTGTTGTCGATCTCGACGAACAAGGTGCCCGACAACTCGTGCGGCGCCGGGATCAGCTCGTTGTACGTCTCGATCTCCTGCTGGATCTGCTCGTCGGAGAGCATCCGCTCGATGCGCGCCATCTCCTGGATCTGGAAGCGCATCGTGTCGGTGTTCTCGAAGGTGATCGTCAGGAGGTCACCGAGCTGGACGCGGCGACGCTTCTTCATGGTCACGATGCCCCGCCGGAACTCGTCGCGCTCGCGTTCGTATTCGCGGAGGTCCTTGATGTCTTGGACTGTCAGCTTGCGCATCGTCGCTCCTCGTCGAGAGAGTCGGCAGCCGCCGGCAACGGCAACGGCAAGCGGCCCCGGAGAGACTCCGGGGCCGCCGGTGTGAACTGATCAGCGGCAGTCAGCTGCCGACCTGCTCGAGGCCTTGGGTGAAGCGGCCGGCGTGGCTCTTCTCGGCGCGAGCCAGGGTCTCCAGCCACTCGCCGACTTCCTCGAAGCCCTCGTCGCGGGCGGTGCGAGCGAAGCCCGGGTACATCTCGGTGTACTCATAGGTCTCGCCCTCGATCGCCGACTTGAGGTTGTCGGCAGTGGGGCCGACCTCCACGCCCGTCACCGGGTCGCCGACCTCGGCCAGGAAGTCGAAGTGGCCGAACGCATGACCGGTCTCACCCTCGGCGACGGAACGGAAGAGTGCCTCGATGTCGGGGTACCCCTCGACGTCCGCCTTCTGCGCGAAGTAGAGGTAGCGCCGGTTGGCCTGGCTCTCTCCCGCGAACGCCTCCTTCAGGTTCTCGTGAGTCTGTGTGCCTTGCAGCTTGGGCATGGTGCTCCTTCGTGTGCGTTGTCGAACGGTCGGGGGGTTATGCGGGCTGCGCGGCGCACTCGTCGCACAGCCCGCGGAAGTTGATCTCGACGGCCGATACCGTGAAGCCGCGGCGGGAGCGGGCCGGCAGATGGACGTCGGGCAGGTCGAGGGGCACGTCGCGGACCTTGCCGCAGCGGGTGCAGACGAGGTGGTGGTGCTCGTCCTCGACGTTGGGGTCCACCCGGTAGCTGCCGGTCCCGAGGTCGAGCACGACCACCTCGCCCATAGCGGCGAGATCGTTGACGGTCTGGTACACGGTCTTCAGCGAGATCGTCGGCATCCGCGCCTGGGCCGCCTCGTACAGCGACTCGACCGTCGGATGCCGATCGTCGCCGTGTAGCAGGCCGAAGATCGCCTGGCGCTGCGGGGTCACCCGCAGGCCCTGCTGCCGGAAGAGCTCCGTGAGCTGGTCGACCGTCTTCATGACCACCCGAGCTTATCGACAATTATTGTCAACGGCCAACCGAAGCGGATACCGGAAGTTTCGGTCCACTTTGCGAGGATCAGGTGGGTTTGACCGATTCCTCCCTCGAGGACGAACCTGGCGCATCCCAGGGCAGCGCAGGCGGAGGTCTGAGCATGGCCGAACATGGCAGCGCTGCCCTGCGGACGCTGGCGCGCATCGCGGCGCCGCTTGCGGTCTTCGGGGTGACGGTCGCGTTGGGTGTCGCACCCGCACTCGCCGACCCCGGAAACGGGAACGGGAACGGCGCGGCGTCAAGTCACTCGACGAATGGAACCGGCGGCACCTTCGGGTCGACGACGTCGTCGCAACCGCTCCAGCATCCCGACAACCAGGGACAGGGCGCGAACACGTTCCCCGGGCCGTACTCGAGCACAAGGGACGGATCGCCGTCACTCAACGGGAACGGTGATGGACTCGCGGTCGGCCAGCCGTGCGCGGGCTGTGTCGGGAAGGCCGACAACAAGAACCCGCCGGGTCAGTTCCCGAACGGAAGCGATCCGAACGCGGGCTACGAGTGCGACAGGAACAACGGAATCGGCAAGACCAACCCAGCGCACACCGGGTGCACGGCGACCTCGACGCCGGGAGCAGCGCCCGTGCCGGCCGGTACACGATCCGCAAGCGCCCGCGCCGCTGAGCTGCAAGATGCGGTCTCCGTGCCGGGTGTGAGCCTGCCGCGCACACTGCCGTTCACGGGCAGCAGCGTGCTCGTGCTCCTGTTCGTCGGTCTCGCGTCGCTCGGCGCGGGTGGAGCGTTGCTGCTGCTGAAGCGGCTTCGGTTCCGCGCCGCGTAACGAGCGACGCGACACGGAGGGGGCGGACTACCGGCGGACCGCCCCCTCCCCCAGCTCCTGGCGCAGGGCGGTCTCGAACTCGGCGACTGCAGGACCGGCGTGCTGCTCCCGGAGTGCGCGCAGCTTCGGATAGCCGGCGTCGCGTTCCGCGTCCCACTCGTCGGCGAAACGGCCCGAGGCGATGTCGTCGACGAGGCGGCGCATCGTCGTGGCCAGGTCCAGATGGTCGTACTCGCCCCGGCGGGTCAGCTGGCCGTACTGGCTCGTCGGCGAGTGGTAGCCGAACTGGGCCGCGTACCCCGACTCGCGCACGAGTCGCATCGTGCGCTCGACCTCGCCCGACAGCACCAGCTCGGTGAGCACGGCCTCGAGCGGGATGCCCTGCTCGAGCATCACCTGCACGAACGTCGTGTGCACCGATGTGAGCGCGGGCGACAACGCCTGCTCCACGGCGAGATCGAGCACCGCCTCCTGTCGGGGCGTGAGCTCGACGGCGCCCTGTCGCAACCCGCCGACGGCTTTCGCGACGGCGAGCGTGCGGTCGCGCGCTCGACCGGTCACGTCGCGGTGGACGCCGACGGCGGTGATGAACCCGATGCCCTCCTCGTAGCAGCGCCGCACCTCGGGGCCCAGCATCCGCGGCGCGACCATCCCGAGGTCGCCGGGTGGGTCGAACCGGTCGAAGGCCAGCGTGTACCCGCTCGCGACGATCGTCAGCCCCTCGTCCGGCCGACGCAGCGGGAGCGACGGGATGACGTCGTCTGGCACCAGCACGCACACGACATCCGACGACGAGGCGTCCGCGATCTCGCCGGCGTCGAAGCCGTCGGCGACGGCCTGGTCGCGCGACGCGTCTGCGCGCACGCACACCGACACGTCGAGCCCGGAGTCGCGCAGGTTCAGCGCCCAGGAACGACCCTGGTTCCCGTATCCGACGACGGCGACGCTCGATCCGGCCAGGTCGGCGACGTCGGCGTCCTCGTCGTGGAAGATCGTGGTCACTTCGGCGGCTCGTAGGTACTGGTGCCGGCTCTGGTCATCGCCGACTGGGCCTCGGCCATCGTCATGAGCGGCGTCGTCTTGAACGCCTTCACGCCGCCCTTCGAGCTCACCGAGATCGAGAACGCCGCTGCGGTCACGTTGTCGGGGAACTCGACGATCGCCGCGAAGTCGTACTCACCGAACGAGATGTAGCCGGCTTCGATGCGTCCGCCGAGCCCTTCGATCGCGGGACGCACGAGCTCGATACGATCCTGCGGGTTCTTGATCATCTTCCCCCACGACTCGGGAGAGTCCGCGGTCTGGATCAGGTAGTAGGGCATGGTCCCCTCCTCGACCGGTTGCCACCCGATTGTTCACCCTTGCTGCCGGGCGAGCCAGGCCTCCCGGAGCTTGGGCTTGCGAACCTTGCCGTTCGGGTCGCGCGGCAACTCGTCGACGAACTCGACGACACGCGGACGCTTGTAATCGGCGAGGTTCTCGCGACAGAAGGTGATCACAGCGTCGGCATCGAGGGAGGCATCCGCTCGCGCCTGCACGACGGCGTAGAGGATCTCGCCCCATCGTTCGTCCGGCACGCCGAGCACGGTGCAGTCGACGACGTCGGGATGCTGATGGAGAGTGTCCTCGATCTCGCGCGGATAGATGTTGACCCCGCCGGAGATGACCATGTCACTCTTCCGGTCGGCGAGGTACAGATACCCGTCCTCGTCGAGGTAGCCGGCGTCGCCGACGGTGAACCACTCTCCCCGGTGCGACGAGGCCGTCTTGTCGGGGTCGTTGTGGTACTCGAAGCTCGACGCCGCCGGCCTCGTGTAGATGGTGCCGACCTCGCCGACCGGCAACGGATTGCCGTCGTCGTCGAGAATCGCGAACTCGTTGCCGGGGAACGGCTTCCCGACGCTCCCCGGGTGCTCGAGCCACTCCTTCGGGCTGATCACCGTGCCACCGCCCTCGGACGCCCCGAAGTACTCCCACACCTTCTCGGAGCCGACGAAGTCCATGAACGCGTGCTTCAACGGCACCGGGCAGGGAGCGGCGGCGTGCACGACGATCTTGAGCGACGACAGGTCGTAGCTGCTCCGGACGTCCTCCGGGAGCTCGAGGATGCGCGTGAAGTTGGCCGGGACCATGTGCACATTCGTGACGCGCCAGTGCTCGATGAGCTCGAGCGCGCCGCGCGCGTCCCACTTCGGCATGATCACCACCGAGGCGCCGAACGCCAGGTGCATCTGGGCCCAGAACAGCGGGCCCATGTGGTACGAGGGGCCGACGAGCAGGTGCACGTCGTCGGTGTCGAAGCCCCACCGGTCCTTCGACGCCGCCACGCCGACTGCACGCCGGCGGAAGTCGTCCTCGCCGATCGCGACGCCCTTGGGGCGGCCGGTCGTCCCCGACGTGTACGCCATGACCGTCGGCCAGCCGTCGCCGACGACCTCGGGTGGGTCCACCTCGCCCGCGTCGGGCGCGCCTGCCAGCGCCTTCTCGTAGCTGCCGCCGGGCCCGACCACGAGGCGCGGGACGTCGGCAACGCCGTCGAGCGCGGGCTCGAGGTCTTCGGCGACGACCACCGCCGCCGCCCCCGAGTCGGCGACGATCCAGCCGGCCTCGTCCGCCTTGAAGTGGATGTTCACGGGCACGACGACCGCGCCCAGACGGCCGGCGCCGTGCACCGCTTCGAAGAACTCGAACGAGTTCGGGACCATCACGGCGACGCGATCGCCGCGCCGCACGCCGAGGGCGGCCAGCGCGTGCGCCGCCCGCCGGGCACGGTCGTCGAGCTCGCCGTAGGTCTGCGCCCGATCGCCCTGGCGCAGCGCAATGTGGTCGGGGCGGGCTCGCGCGTGGGCGATCAAGCCCGCGTCGTGGTTGCCGGTCTCTGACATGTCCGTCATCATGCCGCGTGGCCACCGAGGGGAGAGCCGGCATGGGGGACGAGGGAAGGATCCCGCTAGGCGACATCGGGAGCAAGCTGCTGTTCGAGGACGACGAGATCCGCATCTGGGAGCTGCGCCTGGCACCGGGCGAGGTCTCGGCCCCGCACCGGCACACGTGCGACTACGTGATCGTGGACGTCGCCGGCGACAAGATCGCGGCCAAGGCGGTCCCCGGCTATCCGATGGAGTACGGCGACTACATCGAGGCCCCGGTCGAGCGGGGACGGACCACCTTCCTGAAGCAGGGCAGCGTCGAGACGGCCGTCAACGTGGGCGAAAAGCCGTACCGCAACGTGCTCGTGGAGTTCAAGGACACCGCGCGCGGCTGATGGCGCTCCTCGTGGGCAACGTGCTGCGCCACGCGGCGCGGTACACGCCGCGCCGGCTGGCGGCGACGCTCGGCGACGACGAGGTGACGTTCGGCGAGCTCGACGATCAGGCGAATCGCCTTGCGCACACCTTGGCCGGGATGGGCGTCGGCATCAGCGACCGGGTGGCGTGGTGGGGCGACACCTCCCTCGCGGCGCTCCCGATTTTCTTCGCGCTCGCGCGGCTCGGTGCCGTGTTCGCCCCCGTCAACGCGCGTCTCGGGCCCGAGGAGGCGGCCGAGGTGATCGGATACGCCCGCTCGCGCCTCGTCGTCGTCGACGACGACCACGCGCCGCTCTTCCAGGAGATCGACGACGCGGTCGTGACCGACACGCACCTCGCCGACGCCGCAACTCACGCACATGCGGGCGAAGTCGAGTCGCACGGGGTCGGCGAGCGCGATCCGCACGTCATCTTCTTCACGAGCGGCAGCACCGGGCGTTCGAAGGGCGTGGTGCTCTCCCACCGAGCGAGCTGCCTGCGCAGCTTCCCGCCGCTCGCGGCCGACAGTGACGGCGGCACCGTCTGCATGTTCCCGCTCTTCCACATGGCCGGTTGGTCGCTGGCTCTCGGATGCTGGCAGAGCCGGCGCCCGATCCACTTCGTGCGAACACCCGATGCCGAGACGCTTCTCGGGACGGTCGAGCGGCGTGGGGCGACCCGCATCTATCTCATCCCGGCAGTGTGGGCGCGGGTGCTCGAGCACGGCGTCAAGGCGTACGACGTGTCCTCCCTCGCCGAAGCCGACACCGGGACGTCGGCGACGCCGCCCGAGCTCATCGCAGCCGTGCGCGACGCGCTCCCCCACACCGTCACACGCGTCTTCTACGGGTCGACCGAGGCCGGCCCGGGCACCGTGCTCGCCCATGCCGACCTGGCCCGCAAGCCCGGGAGCGTGGGCTTGCCGCAGCCGGGCGTCGACGTGCGCCTCGAGGGCGGCGAAGTGTGCATCAAGAGCGACCTGCTGATGGACGGGTACTTCGACCAGCCCGACGCCACCGCCGAGGCGCTGCGCGACGGCTGGTACCACACCGGCGACCTCGGCTCTCTCGACGACGAGGGGTATCTGTCGATCGTCGGGCGGGCCCGCGACGTGATCCGCACCGGGGGCGAGACCGTGGCTCCCGGTGAGGTCGAGGCGGCGCTGGCGACGCACCCGGGCGTGCGGGAGGTCGCGGTGGTCGGCGTTCCCGATGCCACGTGGGGCGAGGTGGTGTGCGCGGTGGTCGTGCCGAGGTCGAGCGCGGCCGACATCCTCGATCTCGACGACCTCCGCGCGCACACTGCGACGCAGCTCGCGGCGTTCAAGCAGCCGCGCCGCCTCGAGATCGTCGACGAGCTGCCGCGCACGCCGGCGACGGGTCAGGTGCAGCGCCCGCTCCTCGTCGAGCGGATCAGCGCCGGCTAGGACGAGCCGGCGCTGGCTTCGGCGCGCAGCCGGTCGCGCAGGGCGAACTTCTGGATCTTGCCCGACGGCGTGCGCGGGAACTCCTCGATCGCCCGCACGTCCTCGGGCCATTTCTGCCGGGCAAGCCCGGCGGCGTCGAGATGGGCGCGCACCGCGTCGAGCGCCGGGGCCCGCGCGTCCGGGAGCGGGCGCACGAACGCACAGGCGTGCTCGCCGAGCCGGGCGTCGGGCGCGGCCACGACGGCGACCTCGGCGACGCCCGGCATGCGCAGCACGAGCTCCTCGACCTCGAGGGCGGAGACGTTCTCGCCGCCGCGGATGATGATGTCCTTCTTGCGATCGACAATGGAGAGATACCCGTCGTCGTCGAGGACGCCGACGTCGCCGGTCGCGTACCAGCCGTCGGCATCGAAGCACTCCTTCGTGAGCGCGGGGTCGGTGTAGCCGGGGAAGCAGTCGGGGCCGCGGCTGTGGATCTCGCCCGGCACGTGCGCGCCGACCTCCTTGCCGTCGTCGTCAAGGAGCTTGATCTCGACTCCCGGAAGTGGGCTGCCGTCCGTGTAGAGCCGCTTGTCGCGGGGCTCCTCGTGGCGCGACCCGGTGATCGACGGATGTTCTGTCGAGCCGTACATGCGCACGATGGAGATGTCCATCGCGTCGGCCCGGTCGGTCACCGCCGCCGGCACCGAGGATCCGCCCAGGCCGACGTGGCGCATCAACGCCCGGTGCTCGTCGGTGAAGTCGGGGTGGTCGAGCAGGCTGGTCAGGAAGAACGTGGCGCCGGCGCCGCTGTACACCTGGTCCTCGACCATGGCCGCCAGCACGGTCGCGGGATCCCACACGTCGATCAAGTGGATCGGGTCGCGCCGGAAGACAGGGATGAGGAGCGCGGCGAGCATGCCGATGCCGTGGCCGACGGGAGCGCCGGTGAGCGCGGGGATGCTGCCCCCGGCTTGCATCGCGCCGAGCTGGCGGATCTCGAAGCCGATGGTCCGGTGGGCGTGCACGACGCCTTTCGGGTCGGCTGTCGTGCCGGACGTGTACGCGACGAGCGCGGGCGCGGACGGATCGACGCGCGCCGGGGCATCGACGGCGTCCGCATCCGCCAGCGCGGTAAACGCCAGGTATTGCGGCGGCACGGCCTCGTCGGACACCACCGTGACGAGCTCGAGGTCGGGCGCATCGGGGCGGATCGCGTCGAGATTGGCGAGGTAGTCGAGGTGACCGAAGCGGTCGGCGGTGACGAGGACGCGCGCGCCGGATTGACGCAGGATGAAGCCGACCTCCTTGAGCCCGTAGAAGTGCACGATCGGCACCGGTACCGCGCCGAGGAACGCGGTGGCCCAGAACGTCGCCGCCGCCTCCACCCAGTTCGGCAGCTGGAACGCGACGAGGTCACCGGCACCAACGCCTCGCAGGCGGAGACCGCCAGCGATGTGGCGCGCGAGCTCGGCGACGTTCCCGAGCGTGCCCGTATACGGCCGCACCCGGGACCGGACCTTGAACGCGAGCTGCCCGCCGTCGGCGAGCCCGGCGGCGAGGATCGCGCCCAGGGTGTCGTCGTTCCACGAGCCGTCGGCGACGTAGCGGGCGGTCAGGTCGGCGGGTGGGATTCGCAACCGCCAGTCGGGCGCCGTCACGCCCGGCGACCGTATCCGATCCGCCGGCACCGTCCCGCCGGAGACTTTCCTCGTGGACCCTGGCGGAATAGCATTCTGTGGATGCAGAACGCCGTTCCGGCCTCGGCCACGACCCGCGCCGACGCGCCCGTGGCCGAGCGGGTGGCGTCGCGCTCGGCGGCCGGGCGCACCGAGGCCTACGCGGACGAGGTGCGACGCCTGGTCGAGGCCGGGTACACGGTGATGCGCCGCACGGGCACCCTCGACCCCCGCGTGACGGACATCGTGCGCGAGGCGGGCCTGTCGAACCAGGCCTTCTACCGGCACTTCCGGGGCAAGGACGAGCTGCTCGTCGCCATCCTCGACGACGGCCGGCGCCGGCTGCTGACGTACCTCGAGCACCGCATGGCGGACGTCGAACCGGGCGAGGCGCGCGTTCGGGCGTGGGTCGGCGGCGTGATGGAGCAGGCCCGCAATCCCGCCGCCGCCGACAACACCAGACCGTTCGCGATCAACAACGCCCGCCTCGCCGACCGTTTCCCTTACGAGGTGGCGCGCTCCCAGGAGCTCCTGATGGCCCCGCTGCGCGACGCGGTCGCCGACGCCGGCGGCGATCCGCAACGCGACGCCGACGTGATCTATCACCTCGCGTTCGGGTGCATGAACGAAGCGCTTGTCGCGCGCCGCCGTCCGGCGAAGAACGAGGTCGCGCATCTCGAGGAGTTCGTATTGGGGGGCCTGCGTGGAACGTGAGCTCCTCATCACCGGGATGGGCGGCCAGGGCGTGCAGCTGGCTGCGCAGGTGATCGCTCGCGCCGCCACGCTCGAGGGCCGCCACGTGATGCTCTTCGGCGTGTACGGCGGGGCGATGCGCGGCATGAACACCGACGGGACCGTCGTGGTCGGCGACGCGCCGCTGCAGGCCCCTCCCCTCGTCTCGCACACGTGGTCGGCGGTCGCGATGCACGACAAGTTCTGGGCCCCGGTCGCTCCAAAGGTTCGCGCCGGTGGCGTCGTGCTCGTGAACACGTCGACGTTCGAAGCAACGCTCGACGAGCACCGTTACCGCGTGTTCCGAGTTCCCGCCACCGATATCGCGATCGAGCTCGGCAACGAGCTGGTCGGGTCGATGGTGATGACCGGCGCGTACGTCGGCATCACCGGGCTGGTCGGCCTCGACGCCACCATCGAGGCGATGCGCCAGTCGATCCCGCCCTACCGACGGCAACACATCGCTGCGAACGACGAAGCGATCCGGGCCGGCTTCGGCGCCGTCGACCGCCTGGCGTTCCCGGCCTGGGAGCAGGAGCCGGCCCCCGCATGACGACCGTCAAGAGTCGCGGCACGGTCACGATCGACGTCGACACGTGCAAGGGGTGCGAGCTCTGCATCACGGCGTGCCCGCCACGGGTGCTGTCGATGAGCCCCGACGTGAACCACGTCGGCTACCGCTACCCGCAGCTGCACCCCGGCTGTACCGGATGCGCGGCGTGCCTCATGGTGTGCCCCGACTTCTGCTTCGAGGTGTTCCGGTTCGACGAGCCCGTCCTGACGGAGATCGGCTTCGTTGCGGGCAGCGGCGAGGATCTGTCGTGACCGCCGTCGCCACCACCGAGCGTCGCCTCATGGAGGGCTCCGAGGCGATCGCCGACGCCGCGATCGCGGCCGGTTGCCGGTTCTTCGCCGGCTACCCGATGACACCCTTCACCGAGCTGCTCGAGTACCTGGCGGAGAAGCTGCCCGCGGTGGGCGGCGTGTGCATCAACGCCGAGAGCGAGCTCGAGGCCGTCGGCATGGCATGGGGCGCGCTCGCCACCGGCGCCCGCGCCGCCACCGGCTCGACCGGCCAGGGCCTGTCGCTCATGCAGGAGTCGTTCAGCGAGATCACGCTGGCCGAGCTGCCGCTGGTCGTCTTCAACATGGCGCGGGGGCAGCAGGACTACTTCCAGGCGACGCGGGGCGGCGGTCACGGCGACTACCGGCACATCGTGCTGGCGCCGCTCGACATCGCCGAGGCTGTCGAGCTCACGCAGCTCGCGTTCCATCTCGCCGATCGGTGGCGCAACCCGGTGCTCGTCTACGGCGACTACCTGCTCGCGCACACCCACGAAGCGGTGTCGGTCGAGCCCGTCTCGTTCCCGGCACTGCCGCCGAAGGACTGGGCCGTGGACGGGTCACGTGGCGGAAGCGGCGACTCCCGGCTCGTCACGCCGCTCGGGCTCGGAAAGCACGGCCACGAGGCGCCCGGCATCGAGCGTCACCTCCGAACGATCACAGCGAAGCTCACCGACATCGAGCGCGAGGAGCAGCGTGTCGAGACCGCGTTCTGCGACGACGCCGAGACGGTCGTGGTGGCATTCGGGACACCGGCCAAGTTCGTCCGCTACGTCGTCAATCAACTGCGCGACGAGGGCGAGAAGGTCGGGTTCGTCCGGCCGATCACCTTGTGGCCGTACCCGTCGGAGGCGGTCGCGGAGGCGACGGCCGGAGCGCGCACCGACGCCGTGTTCGAGCTCTGCGCCGGCCAGATGATCGACGACGTGCGCCTGGCCGTGCTCCGGCGGGCAAAGATCGTCGGCATCGGCGGCATCTCCACCGACGGGTCGGGCTTCGGCGTCGGTCCGCTGCTCGACGCCGAGGTGATCCGCGACCGCGTGGTTGCGGTCCACCGGGGCGGCGCCGGCGCCGAGTTGCCGCCGCTGCCCGTGAACGAGCGAGGGTGACGGGAGGTCCTGCGATGTCGACCGAACCGACCGGACCGGTGCTCGACACGACCAGCGCGCCCGACCACGCGAGGAAGGTCGCCGATCTCAAGCCCGACCTGCTGCTGAGCCAGGAGCACCACATGTGTCCCGGCTGCGGCGAGCCGCTGGCGCTGCGTGTCTACCTCGAGGCGCTCCAGGAGCTCGGAGTCGCGCAACGGTCGATCATGGTCGCCGGGATCGGTTGCTACACCGCGTTCACGAGCACGGTCGACGTGGACCTCGTGCAGGCGCTGCACGGCCGGGCGCCGTCGGTTGCGACGGGCGCGAAGCGCATGCGCCCGGACGCCGTCGTGTTCACCCTCCAGGGCGACGGCGACATGGTCAACGAGGGCCTGCAGGAAGTGCTGCACACGGCGGCGCGGGGCGAGAAGGTCACGTGCATCCTGCTGAACAACGGCGTGTTCGGCGAGACGGGCGGCCACATGACTGCGACCAGCGTCCTCGGGCAACGCACCAAGAACTCCCTCGACGGCCGGGACGCCGAATACCACGGCTACCTGATCCTGATCGGCGACCTGATCGCCCGTCTGCAGGGGGCGGCATACGTGGCGCGCGGTTCCGTCCACAACGCCGGCGCCGTCGCCCGGACGAAGCGGATGTTCCGGCGTGCGTTCAAGACACAGCTGCACGGCGAAGGCTTCTCGTTCGTCGAGGTCCTGACGATGTGCCCCACCGGGTGGTTCATCCCCACCGGCGACGGCCCCGACTACATGCACGAGACCCTGGGTGAGGTCCACATCATGGGCGAGCTCAAGGTCGACGGCGTCGTGAAGACGACCGAGGAGCTGCACGACGAGAACGTCGCCCACCAGCGGGAGGTCGAAGGCGCGCTGGAACGGGGCGGCCTCGACCGCTGACGGCGGAACCGGCGAGTCGCGCTACGCCTTCGGGCAGGTCGTGGCCGCGACCTTGCCGGGGCCGGTCGGGTCGGCGGCCGGTGTCCAGCGGCCGGTGTCGAGCCAGCGGGCGCTGCCGCGCTGACCCTTGCAGATCGACCAGAAGGCGTACGGCGTCGAGACGCGGTCGCCGGCGGCGTCGAGCTGGATCGTGCCCGTGACGCCCTTCGTGCCGTTCGCGGTGTTCACGAACGCGCTCCGCAGGGCGGCGGTGTCGCTCAGGGTGTCGGGATCCACGTTTGCGAGGGTGCGCACGGCGACGTTGAAGGCGTCGTACGCGGCCAGTGTGAACGCGTCGGCCGGGTTCTTCGCTCGCTTGGAGATCTCGGCGATGAGGTTGGCATCGCGCTTCACACGGTCGACGGGCAGGGCGACGAGCGGGCTCGGATCCCCTTTCACCCCCGCGCTCGTCGCGAAGGCCGCCGGCCCGCTGGCGACGAGGGCCTTGGTCTGGGCCGAGCCGTCGCCGCCGTACCAACGCACACCGTCGAGACCCGCGACGGCGCGCGCCGCGTTGAACACTTCGGCGACTTCCTCGAAGCCGGCGGCGTACACCCCGACCTTGCCGGCGCCGGCGGTGGCGACCGCGGACTGCACCTGAGAGCTGAGGTCGGCGAGCGCGGGACCGAAGTCGGTCGTGTCGGGCTCGTAGACCACGCCGGGCGTGACCGTCATGCCCGAGGCGGTCGCAGCGGCGCGTACCGAATCCGCCAGCCCCGTGTTGCCGCGGTCGTTGCGCCACATGGGCACGATGGTGGTCGCGCCGTTCTTCTTCATGAGGTCCGTGCTGGCGCGGCCTTCGACGCGGTCCGTCGGCACGAACCGGAACACGTTGTCGTCGGGCTGGGCGAGCGACGACGCCGTGCTTCCCTGCGAAACGACGAGCACGCCGCGCGCCGCCGCCGTGTCCGAGATGGCCGCCACCTCCGAGCTCGACTGCGGGCCGATGACGATCGGCACGTCGGCGTCGGCGAGGCGGGTGAGCGCCGCCTGGGCCTGGTCGGGCTCGAGGTTCGTGTTCTCGACGTCGAGGATCACCTTGACGTGCTTCCCCTGCGGGGACGCGTTCCAGCGACGGGCGGCGATCTCGAGCGCCGCCTTGCTCGTGGTGCCGAGCGTTGCGCCGTCTCCGGTCAGCGAGAGCAGCGCGCCGATGTGGATCTCACGAGTCGTGCCACCGGCCCCGGAGGGCGGCGCCGCGGTGACGAGGGACGCGGCCACGAGCACCGCCCCGACCGTCGCCGGCCACCATGGACGTAGACGTTCCTTCACAGGGACCTGCCCCTCCTCGCCGTGGCCCTGGAATCTACACGCCGTCCCGCGCGATTCCGGAGCGGCGGAGCACGGACTCGGCGTACGCGTGCGTACGGAAGCGCAGGACCGGGTCGTCCGAGAGCTCGATGCCGTCGGTCACTCGGGTCGGGTCGAACACGAGGACGTCGTCGCCCTGCTCGCGGTCGTGCGCCAGGTCGGTGATCTCGATGCGACCCAACGTGATCCACGGGCGCTCGTCGGGGAACGGGATGGTGGGATCGTCGACGGGATCGCCGTCCTCGGCGATCTGCGCGACGAGCGTGAACGCGGCGGGCGCGTCCGCCAGGCGGGTCGCGAGATCGGCCTGCAGATAGTCCGGTCCGCGGGTCTCGGCGTCCTCGAGCGCGATGCTCGCCTCGCCTGCTTCCGGGTTCCACCGGTACCGGCCGTAGGTGCCGGCTCCGGAGTCGTCGACGAAGCGGTACGCGTGCAGCGAGTTGTACGTGCAGCGCAGGTAGCTCTCGGGCGGCGTCGCCGCGAGGACGGCGGCGCCGGCGGTCAACGCCTCCGGGTGGTGCTCGAGGAACGTGCCGATCGCGGCCGGGTCGGGCTCGCGCGTGGCGGGGTCGGGCGTGCGCGCCCGGCAGAAGTCGAAGAAGCCGTCGACCGTGTTGACGAAGAACGCCGGGAGCGTGATCCCCACGACGTCGGTGGTTGCGCCGTCGGGAAGATAGAACTTCGTCGCGATGCCGCGCCCTTCGCGGGGCTCGAAGTCGGGCGCGGCCGGGTCGCCGCTGCCGTTGGAGAAGCGCACGTGCGCGCGTACGGGCCCGTCGCGGAAGTGCGCGGCTCGGCTGAGCTTGCTCGCGTCGGGCGCAGGCGTGAACGTCGCGGCACACAGCGTGCCCTTGGCGTGGGCAGCGCGATGCCCCGGATGCTCGCCACTGATGCTGTTGATCGCGTCGACCGCCTTCCGTGCGAGCTCGTTCGGACCCATCGCATTCCCCCCGTTTACGATGACCGCCGCATGGACTTTACGTATCCGGCCGAGGCCGAGGCCTTCCGCACGGAGTTCCGGGCCTGGCTGGAGCAGCATCTCACCGACGACCTGCGGGTGCTCGCTCGTCACCCGGTTGGCGACGATCCCGAGCGCATCGAGCGGCTGCGGGCATGGAACCGGACGCTCGCCGACGACCGGTACGCCGCGATCGCGTGGCCCTCGGAGTACGGTGGACGGGGCGCGTCGCTCATGGAGCAGGTCGTGTACGCCGAGGAGATGCACCGTGCCGGCGCGCCGGGGACGGTCAACATCATCGGCTTGTCGAACATCGCGCCGGCGATCATGGAGCACGGGACCGAGGAGCAGAAGCGCATGCTGCTCCCCCGCATGCTGCGCGGCGACGACATCTGGTGCCAGGGTTTCTCGGAGCCCGACGCCGGCTCGGATCTGGCCTCGCTGAAGGCGACGGCGGTCGTCGACGGCGACGACTTCGTCGTGAACGGGCAGAAGACGTGGAACACACTGGGCGCGTTCGCGAACCGGTGTGAGCTCCTCGTGCGGACGGACCGCGACCCGCCCAAGCACCGTGGCATCTCGTGTCTGCTCGTCGACATGGAGCTCCCCGGCATCGAGACCCAGCCGCTCGTGACCATCACCGGCGAGCGGGAGTTCAGTGAGATCTTCTTCACCGACGTGCGCGTGCCGCGTGAAGCGCTGCTCGGGCCGTTGAACGAGGGATGGCGGGTGGCGATGGCGACGCTCTCGCACGAGCGTGGCAGCGTGGCGAACCTGCACCTCGGCGTGCGCCGTCGAATCCAAGACCTGTTGGAGACGGCCAAGGAGGGCGGCGCGGCACGGGACCCAGTTGTCCGGCAGAAGCTCGCGCGCGTGTATCTCGAGGGCGAGCTGCTCAAGCTCGTGTCGCAGCGGGCGATCTCGGGCTCGCTGCACGGACGCGAGATGGGGCCGGAGTCGAGCGTCGCCAAGCTGGTGTGGAGCGAAGCAGAGCAGCACCTCGGGGAGGTGGCCGGCGACGTGCTCGGGCCCGACGCCAACACCGGCCGGTGGGGTCAGCACCGGCTCTCCATGCGCTCCTACACGATCGCCGGCGGAACCACCCAGGTGAACAAGAACATCATCGCCCAGCGGATCCTGGGCCTGCCGCGCGAGTAGCCGGCCTCGCTACGCGCCATTCGGCGGGATGTTGGCGTTCATCCGTTGGTCGGGTCGTACTTCGCCTTGAGGCTGACGAGCCGGTCCCAGTGCTCGGGGCTGTAGGCGGCCGTACGCACTCGTTCCGCGCTGTCCTCGTTCGTGAAGTTGACGTACACGCCTCTGCTGTACGGCTCGAGAGCGGCGAAGAAGCTCCGTGCCCATCCAATGTGTTGCTCTCGGCCCACACCTGAAAGCGTGCTCGAGACCAGGATTCTCTAGGTGGTTCGATCCGCGGGCCTGCCCGAACCTACGCCGCAGTTCCAGGTGAGGTTGACGACGGGAAGGTCGCACGACTCACTCGCGCGCTAGAGCGGCGTCGTCCGGGAGAGGTCGGCGGCTCTTTGCATCATGTCGAGGACGATGGGGCCGAAGGCTTCCATCTTGGGGTTGTCGGCGCCGCCGTCGACGTAGCGGGCGTAGCCGCCTTCGAGCACGATCGCGATCTTGAAGCGGGCCAGGATCTCGTAGTAGTCGATCTCGTCGACCGAGCGGCCGCTCTCCTTCGCGTAGTACTCGAGCAGCTCGTCACGAGTCGGCAGCCCCGTGTAGTCGACGTATCCCATCGACGGCGCGTCGCCCTCGCGCGGCCAGCCCATGATCACCCATCCCAGGTCGAGCAACGGGTCCCCGACCGTCGCCATCTCCCAGTCGACGATCGCCGCCAGCCGTGCCGGCGCGCCGTTGGCGAACATCACGTTGGCGAACTGGTAGTCGCCGTGGATGATCCCGGGCTCGTACACGCTCGGCTTGTGGTGTCGCAGCCAGTCCGCCGCCTCGTCGATCCCCGGCAGCTCGCGGAACTGGAACCGCGACAGGTGTGACAGCCACCGGTCCACCTGGCGCTCGTGGAAGCCGTCCGGCTTGCCGAAGCCCTCGAGCCCTCGCGCCCGCCAGTCGACCTTCGACAGCTTGGCGATCCCGTCGACGAGCTGGAAGCCGAGCCCGCGCCGCGCGTCCACGTCGGTGTC
>Ga0126369_10001206_pt1 | contig 17718 bp, 14 predicted proteins | sample PanSoiMetaPlot_1_FD_109646 | JGI IMG/M metagenome (GOLD analysis project Ga0126369, IMG submission 109646) | Tropical forest soil microbial communities from Panama - MetaG Plot_1 | ecosystem: Environmental > Terrestrial > Soil > Tropical forest > Bulk soil | place: Panama | collected 2016-02-17 | reverse complement strand
TGATCGCCTCCCAAACCTCCACGCTGAGCAAGTCCCGGATAGAACGGGCGTTCTCGCGCGCCGCGCTCACCGAGCACACCAGGCTGGAGAGGTTCTTCTCGTCCCAGGTCATGTAATCCTGCACGAACTCCTCTTCGCCCGCGGCAGCGGCGCCGAAGCGTTCGGTGAACGTGGGCTGCTCTCCGGCGACAATCAGGACCGGCCACCAGCACTGAGGCGCGGGCAGCTCTCCATCGAGGGCGAGGCCGTGGGTGGCTGAGAGAACGCGTGCGGCGTTCTCCGCGCGCTCCACGTAGCGGCCCATCCAAAAGCAGTGATCGGCGACGCGCGAAATCACGACTTCAGCACCCAGGTGTCCTTCGAGCCACCGCCTTGGCTGGAATTGACCACGTACGAGCCCTCCACCAGCGCGACGCGGGTCAGCCCGCCCGGGAGCACCCATTGACCCGTCCGGCTCGAAACGATGTAGGGCCGTAAATCGACCCGGCGCGGCGCGAAACAGCCTCGCTCGCCGTCCCAGGTTGGGCAGCTCGACAGCTCCATCCGCGGTTGCGCGATATAGCGCCGTGGGTCCGCGAGGATGCGACGGCGGAACTCGCTCCGCAGCTCGGCCGTGGACTGCGGGCCCATCAACATCCCGTACCCACCCGCCTCGTCCACCACTTTGACCACCAATTGCTGAAGGTGATCGATCACGAAGGAACAGTCTTCGTCCCGCGCGCACAGGTAGGTGGGCACCTGCTCGAGGATCGGCTCTTCGCACAGGTAGAACCGGATCATCTCCGGCACGTACGGGTAAATCGCCTTGTCGTCGGCGATGCCGTTGCCAGGCGCATTGGCGAGGGCGACATTGCCCTTCCGCCACGCCCGGAACAGGCCGCGCACTCCGAGCATGCTGTCCGGGCGGAACACCTCCGGGTCGAGGAACGCATCGTCGGTGCGCCGGTAAATGACGTGCACCGGCGCCGGCCCCCGGGTGGTTTTCAGCCAGACCCGTTCGTCGTCGACGAAGAGATCCGAGGCCTGCACCAGGTCGATGCCCATGGTGCGCGCCAGGAACGAGTGCTCGAAGAACGCAGAGTTGTAAGGGCCCGGGGTGAGCAGCACCACGGTGGGGTCATCCGGCTCCGGCGAAACCGATCGCAGAGCATCGCCCAATCGCGCGGGGTAGACGTCGACGGGGTAAACCCGCGCTCGGTCAAACGCCGCGGGGAATGCGCGCTTGGCCATGACCCGGTTTTCGAGGACGTACGAAACACCCGAGGGAGTGCGGAGGTTGTCCTCCAGCACTCGCCAGATTCCATCCGAATCTCGAATGAGATCGATCCCGGCAACGTGGAGCCGCACACCACCGTGGGGTCGGATCTCGCGTACCTGGGGCAGGTATCCGCTCGAGGCCAGCACCACGTTCGCGGGGATGCGCTTCTCCGCCAGAATGCGACCGTCGCCGTAAACGTCGTCCAGGAACATCTCGAGCGCGCGTACCCGCTGCTCGAGCCCCGCGCGGATGCGGCTCCAGTCCTGAGCCGACACCATCCGGGGAAGAACATCGAAGGGGAAAATCTTCTCGGTGCCGCGGTTGTCGGAATACACCGAGAAAGTCACCCCTCGCGAGAGCAGCGCGCGATCCACGAGCGCCTGACAGCGACGAACCTCCTCAGCGGACTTTCGGCTCAGCACCTCGATCGCTTGCCGGAAAGCGGGACGAGGCACTCCGTCGGAGGCGAGCAGCTCGTCGTACGTGTTCTCCAAAAATCGGTAGCCATGAAACAGGCGGGCCGCGGACGGGGGTAGCTCGACCGGCGTTGGGCGGCTCGCAGCATCGCTCATATTGCACCTCGCAAAGCAGGAAGTCTTCGAAGGTCTACGCAGTACTGCGTTCGGTAGTGGAGCGGCACCTCGCGCGCCGCGGACTGCCGCGGGCCGCGTTGCACCACCACCCGGTCGGCGCGGCGGCGAGCGGCCTCGGCCGCATCTTCGGGCAGACCCGAATAGGGACCGCCACCGGGAATCCAGCCGTGCAGCGCGATCGACACGCCCTCGTTGCCGCGCGCCCAGGTGAGGAGCAGCGGGTCGTGTGACTCGAGCCCGGGGTGCAATCCGGGTTGGGGCGCGAAGGCGCGGTAGCGAACGCCAGCGAACGAGCGCCGGTCGTCGAACGCCTGCAGTGGGACCGCCCAACCCTGCACGGCAACGGTGCCCGGATCTCCATCCGGCGCGGACACGCAGAGCTGGATTCGGGCCGCGCTCGAATCGACGAGCCTCGCGCCTTGCGTTTCCTGCGAGGCGACATCGCCCAAGAGCGGCCAGAATTCCAACGCGGGCGAGATTTCCAGGGAGGCCTGTCCGCATTCGACGTGCGCGACCGGCTGCGGCGGCTCGAGAAGCAACGCCTCCAGGACACCCAGACCCAATCCGTGGTCGGACAGATCCGTGAGCACCTCGCGCAGGTCGGCCTGGAGCAGAAGCGGCAGCGCGAACCGATCGTGCAACTCCGAGCCCCATTCCACGAGGGGCGCTCGCAAGGGATCCGTCGCGAGGCGAGCCAGGAGGGCGCGAAATAAGGCCGCGATCGCCACTTGCCGCTCGGGGACGGGTTGCATCCGCAGCGCGCGAAGCTCCACCAGCCCAAGCCGTCCGCGGCCGGGCAGCCCCGGGTTCCACAGCTTTTCGATGTTGATCTCTGCCCGGTGTGGATTGCCCGCACAGTCGACGAGAAGCGGCGCCAGCGAGCCCCAGAGCAAGTCGGGGCCGGCTTGACACAAGTCGAGTCGGTCCAGCGCCACGGCCAGCTCCTCGAATCGCTCCCGCACGCCTTCGTCGGGGCGCGGACCCTGTGAGGCGCCGCCCAGGCATTCGGTGGAAAACCAATACGAAAGCGAAGGGTGGCGATCGACCGCTCGCACCAGCCCGGTCAGAACATGAGGGAAAAGGACAAACGGACTTTCGGCGGGCGAAGGACCGCCAAACGTCAGCTGTCCTCCACCGCCGGAATCCGCGGCCTGGCCGTTGAAGCGGAAGCGCTCGGCCGACAGGCCAGTCGCCTCCGCGGCGGCGAAAACCGCGCCAGTCCAATCCCAGAAGGTGGCCAGATCAGGCGCGGGCGCGAGATTGACTTCCACCACGCCCGGGTCCGGGGTGACCGTGAGCCACGCGACCGACTCGTCGACCGGCGGCGAAAACCCGCCCAGGACCAGGGATGGCAACTCGAGCCGATTGGCCGCGGCGGACAGGGCGCGCAGGGCAATCAGCAGATCCCGCACCAGCGGGAAGCCGGGCAGCTCCACCGCGAGGTAGGGCTCCGCGGAGAAGGAAAACACGAAAACCCCTTTGCCCGCGGCTTCGTCGAAAGCTGGCGCGCTTTTGTCCTTAAGGTGCGGCGAAAGGCGCATGCACAGCGATTCGTGCTCGGCAAGCACCTTCAGGGTGCGCCCATACGCGAGCCTGGGTTCTCCTTTCGGGCCAGCGAAGGCTTGGGGATCTGCGCCCTGAACTCTTAGCTCGGCGCTGAGCGCGTCGCGCAACTCGTCTGGCCCGCAGGGCGAATTATTTGAAGGAGGCGCCAACAGCGGATCTGGCGGGCCATCCCAAGTCGGCGCGCCGTTGCGCCTGAAGTACGCCCCGTAGCAGAAGCGCGGGTGCTCTTCCCCGGGATATCGCCGACCGGCGCTTCGAAACAGCGCGCAGCGAGGGGAGAGCCGTGGCATCAGCGCGACCAGCAACGCCCGGGCCCGTTCCTCTTTGTCCGAGCCCTCGGCCTCGCAAAGCCAAGCAGGCTCCTGCGAAGAGCGGAGGGTGAAGGTAGGCTCGCCGCCGATCCAGATCCGCAGGCCCCGCGAGAGAAGCTCTGCATCCTGCCTCATCACCGCTTCGCGGATGGGATCGGGAGCGGAATTCACACGGGTTCCTGCTCCTCGTCGGGCTTGGGCATCGGTCGATCCATCGCGAAGCGCCGCAGGTCGGTTGTATAGGGCGCTTCGGGCTGGGCACCAAGCGGTATCGGTTCAACCGGGAAGGTTGCCGGCCCATCGACCGTAAATCGCTGACTGCGGCGCGCGGCGGCCTCGAAGCGCGTGATGGGCGGGTCAGTATAGCCGCGCCCCGCGGGGTGCCAGACGTGGTAACTGCACGCGCCCAAGGATCTGCGGGCCCAGGTGTCCAAAAGGTCGATCCGCAACGGATGGTGGATCCCGATGTGAGGCTGCAGCGAATGGGGCGGTGCCCAGGCACGAAAGCGCACGCCGCCCACGGCCTCTCCGGTGGTTCCCGTCAAGCGCAGAGGAAGGGCATGGCCGTTGACCAGCACCGCATGCCGTTCTGGGACCATGCCAGTGGCTTTGATTTCGATCCGCTCGAGTGACGAATCGACGAAACGAGAGGTTCCGAATGCGGTCAGCTCTTCGCCCAGCACGTGCCACGGCTCGAGCGCATTGCGCACCTCGATGGCGACCTCTCCGGATCGGAGCGTTCCAGCCAATGGACAGCGCAGTTCGAGGAAGGGCCGAAATCCCGCGGGCTCCAGCGGAAGACCCGAGGCCTTCAAGTGGTCCAGCACCGACTCGAAGTCCTGCCAAAGCCAATGGGGCAGAAGGAAGCGATCGTGCAGCTCCGTGCCCCACCGCACCAAGGGGCCCCGGTAGGGTTGTGAAACGAAAGACGCGATCAGCGAGCGCATCAGAAGCATCTGGGCCGCGGCCATCCGCGGGTGCGGGGGCATCTCGAAGGCGCGCAGCTCGATCAAGCCCTGCCGGCCGTGGGAAGTGGCAGGGTCGAACAGCTTGTCGATGGAAACCTCGGCGCGATGCGTGTTGCCGGTCAGATCCACGAGGAGATGGCGAAACAGCAGATCCGACGTCCACGGCGGAGTCCGGTCGGCCGGTTCCGACAACGCGCGGTTGAGCGCCAACTCGAGCTCGGCGAGCGACTCGTGGCGGGCCTCGTCGACGCGCGGAGCCTGGGAGGTGGGACCGACGAAGAGGCCGGTGAAGAGGTAAGAGAGCGAGGGATGATGTTGCAGGAAGGTCAAAAGACTCGCGAGGAGCGCGGGGCGTTTGAGGAACGGGCTATCCAGCGGCGAGGGTCCGCCCAAGGTCAGGTGATGACCGCCTCCGCTGCCAGCCATCCGGCCATCGAGTTGAAATCGCTCCGCATGCAAGCCGGCGTGCAAAGCGGCGTCGAACACCACGTTCATCAGCTCGGCGTGCTCGCGCGCGCGGCGGGTGATCGGCACGTTGACCTCGAGCACGCCCGGATCCGGCGAGACCGAGAACCGGGACAGCTGCGGCGAATCCGGCGGGGGATATCCCTCGAGGGCCACCGGAACCTGCTCCGCGGCAGACGCGTCTTCCACTTGGGACAACAGATCGAGAAAGTCCGCGGCCGAATCCAACGGTGGAAGGAAGACGCGAACCGCGCCTTCGCGCGCCTCGACGCAGAGCGCAGTCCGGATCGCTTCCCGGGAGGGCGGAGGAGATGAGCTCGTCAGGCGCGCCTGACCCTTATCGTCAACCCCGCGGCGCGGGTCGGGCGGAAAGCCGGCCAACTCGTCCGGACTGGGCGGTTCAGGGATGGGCGCATCGGACAGCGAGCGCAATGGGAGCCGAAGCCCGATCGAGCTGTCGCCCGGCAAGAGAAACAGGTGCCCGCGGCGAAATTCCCAGCGCTCGCTAACCCAGGTTCCGTCTCGTCGCGCCAGGGGCAGAACGAAGCCCACCTCGCGCGCCAGCCCGCGGTCGAGCACCCGCGCCAGGCGGCGGCGTTCTTCCGAGTCCTCGAGGTTCGCTTCGAGCGGATCGACATCGACGGGAAGGCTCGCCTCCTCCTGCAGAAAGCGCCACGGATCCTCGAAGGCTGGCTGCAGCTCGGAAACGGCGAGCCGGCGTGCGATGGCGCGGGCAACTCGACTCGCTTCTTCGATGCCAGCACGCCCCGGCCCCGGAAGTGGATCCCCGCGCCAGACGGGCTGACCGTCGGTTCGCGTCACGAGCTCGAGCGTCCACCGCGGCAGGCTCTCCCCGGGGTACTGCTTGCCGGACCTCTCCAGAATCGCCGCGCCCGGGGCGAGCCTTCGGTGCAGCTCGGCAGCGAGCCTGAGTCCCTGGGTGCGTTTCATTGGCCCAAGCGCCTCGGTGTTCCATTCCGGCGCCTCGGGATGCTCCCGCGACGTGAAAGTGGGCTCCCCACCCATGGTGAGGCGAACCCCGAATTGCTCGAGGCGATCGTCCGCGGCGTCGCCCGCCGCGAGCAACGCCTGCCAGACCTTCTCTTCGTATGGCTGAGTGGGGCGCGGCTCGTGTCCCAACCTGGCGACGAGGGTCTCGAATGAAACCCGGCTGGCGGCTTCGCTGCTTGTGCCGTCAAGCGGCGCGGCGAGCGCGGGTTTGGCGGTGGCGGCAAGCGGAATGTGACCTTCGCCGCACAGCAATCCGCTGGTTGAGTCGAATCCGATCCACCCCGCCCCGGGCAGGAAGACCTCGGTCCAGGCGTGCAGATCCACGACGTCGCGCCCCACGCCTTTCGGCTCATCGGGGACCATGCCCTCGTCGGTGAGCTGCACCAGGTAGCCGCTCACGAACCGGGCTGCGAATCCACGGGCGCGCAAGATGGCGATCAGCAGTGCGGCTGAATCCCGGCAGCTCCCTCGACCTTGGGCCAGCGTCTCCTCCGGAGTGAAGATGCCGGGGTCGTCGCGAATGATGTAACGCACGCGCTGCTTGACCCGGCGATTCAACTCGACAAGCAGCGGCACCGTGCGCCCTTCGCGAGGCAGTTCGTCGAGGAAGGAGCGGAGCCGAGCGGATCGGGAGTCGCGCTCGTCAGGGGCTTCCACATACGGCTCCAGTGCCCGCAGCAACTCGGGGCCGTAGCGAAACGGCGCCTCCTCGGCACTTTCATCGACGAAGAAGTCGAAGGGATTGACGGGGTGGATTTCCACCGCCATCTCGACGGTGATGTCCAAAGCGTCGTAGCGCGAGCCTTTCGGAAAGGACACCCGAGCCACCCAGTTGCCGGCGGGATCCTGCTGCCAGCGGAGCTCACAGGGCTGGGCAAGTTTCAGCGAGTAGGTCTCAATCTTCGCTTTGGTGTGAGCGGCTGGACGAAGGCGGATGAGGTGAGGGCCTAGCGCCGCGGGCTTCGGATATTGGTATGCGGTTTTGTGCTGGACAAACAGGCGCACCGACGCCCCGCCTACCAGCTACCGCGCCCGAAAGTCGAGCCCGGACAGCACCTGCGGCAAGCGCGATTACTACCTCCGATTCGCTACTCGCAAATCTCTGGGTATAGCGAGGCTCAACCGGGGCTGCCGGCTGCGAGACGAGTGGCTCCTTCCCGGAAGATCCGCGTCAACTCCTCGACCACGGCGCGCACCCGAGAACTTCGCTTTACGTCGGCGTGGACGACGAGCCAGACGTCAAGCCAATCAGGCTTCTCGCCGGGGAACGCCCGTTCCAGGCCAGCCGCAGCATCTCCCAAAAAACAAGGGAGATCCCCCGCGCCCCAGCCCAGGTGCACCGCTTCGAGCACCGTCGAAGTGCTGTTGGTGCGAAGAGCGACGTGACCACTTGGGAGGCGGTCCTCGACATTGCGTAGAGGCAAGCGGACGCCTTCGATGTAGCTCACCGCTGCGAGCGGTGACGAATGCTTCCGGCCCCGGCGAACGTACGGGGCCATCGCCATGCGGGCAAGCTTGCGCGCCACCAAGGCAGGCTCGGTGGGCCGCACCGTACGGATCGCAATATCGGCCTCTCTGCGGGTGACATCCAGCCGCGCGATGGTGCTGATCAACTCGATGGCAATGCTCGGGTGACGCGTATGGACGGCTTGTAATGCGGGCAAGACGAAGTAGTTGCCGAGGATTTCCGGCGCCGTGACCCGCACCCGTCCGGAGAGCTGTTGGCCCGTGCCAAGGGCGCGGCGTTCAGCAGCCAGCGCGGCGGCCTCCATGTCCTCCGCCGCCAAGCGTACCGTCTCGCCCGCGTTGGTGAGCACCAGCCCGCTGGACGCGCGCTCCAGCAGCGATGCGCCCATTTGCTTTTCAAGGCGCACCAAACGGCGCGCGACCGTAGTCTCGTCGATCCCCAGCTTGCGCGCTGCTGCCGCCAGCGTGCGGGCACGGCAGAGGCAAAGGAAGATCCGAAGGCCGTCCCAGTCCGGCATTCTTGCAGTATCCTTCATTTCCGGTCCCGGCATCCATGCAGGATTGAACTGCGCGAATAGGGATGGCCGCCGCCCCGAGGGCGGGGTAGCTCTGGCGTATGACGACGCTCCTCGCAGAGGTGAAAAACGGCATCGCCGTCCTCACGCTCCACCGACCCGACAAGCTCAATGCGCTCAATTACCTACTCGTCGATGCCCTCCAAGCGGCCCTCGATGAATTGGAGGCGGATCCGCGGGTCCGCGCAGTCATCCTCACCGGATCAGGGGAGCGTGCCTTCAGCGCCGGCGCCGACATCGCCGAGTTTGCCGGCAGCGTCGAGGCCGGAGCGGAGCGAGCGTTACGCGAATTCGTGCGTCGCGGGCAGCGGCTCACGCGCCGCATCGAAGCCTATCCCAAACCCCTTATTGTGGCCGTCAACGGCATCGCCTTTGGGGCGGGCTGCGAGATCACCGAGGCTGCGCCGCTGGCGCTCGCAAGTGATCGCGCTCGCTTTGCAAAACCGGAGATCCGGCTCGGATTCCCGCCGCCATGGGGTGGTACGCAGCGACTTCCGCGACACATCGGCAGAAAACGCGCGCTGCAGATGATCCTCACGGCCGAGCCCATCGACGCGCGGCAGGCCGCGTCCATCGGTTTGGTCAATCGAGTGGTTGAGCACGCCTCACTCCTCGCAGAGGCACATCTCATGGCCGATCAGATCGCCCGCCACTCGCCGGCCGCGGTGGCCGCATGCCTTCGCAGCGTCACGCGAGGTCTCAATGTGTCCATCGACGAGGGCCTGGCCATAGAGGCCACGCAGTTCGCTTCGATGGTGGGAACTCCCGACATCCGCCAAGGCATCGAAACCTTTTTATCTCGGCGCGAGCGCGGATCAGCAAATCGTGCCAGGGGCTAGGGACATGCCGAAAACAGATTTGTTGGAGCGACTGAAGGCACTGACAACGCCACACTTGGCCGACGCCTGCCTGCGCGTCGGCGCTCCCGTTCGCTGCGCCCACCCCGGGCTTCGAGCGATTGCGCCGCGCATGCGATGTGCTGGGCGGGCGCGACCGGCACGACACGCCGGGAGCGTCGATGTCTTTCTCGAAGCCATGAAGAGCTCCGACCCTGGCGACGTTCTGGTCATCGACAACGCGGGCCGCCTGGATGAGGCCTGCATCGGAGATCTGGTGGCGCTCGAAGCGTTGCGCGCGGGGCTTGGAGGCATGGTCGTTTGGGGACTCCATCGAGACACCGATGAACTGATCGAGATCGGCCTGCCGATCTTCTCGCTCGGAACGACACCGACAGGTCCACAAAGACTCGAGCCGCGCCACCGCGACGCTCTCTTGTCAGCCGGCGTCGGACCTTTTGTGCTCACGAGCGCCGATTTCGTCGCGGCAGACGCCGACGGAGTCATTTTCTTCGCCGAGAAGGGCTTGTCGGACATTGTCTCGGCCGCCGAGGCGATCCGAACGACCGAACGCGAACAGGCGCGCAAGATGCGCAATGGAACTAGCTTGCGCGAGCAAGTGCGGTTCGAAGAATACATCGAGCGTCGCGAGGCGAACCCGCGCTGGACATTCCGCGAACACCTCCGCACCGTCGGTGGCGCAATCGAGGAGTAACAGTGCTTCCTTCCCGACCCATCGGCTTTATCGGCCTCGGCACCATGGGGGAGCCGATGGCGCTGAACCTCGCCCATGCTGGCACACCGCTCTACGTCTGGAATCGAACGCCCTCGAAATCAGGCATCTTGGCCAAGGTTGGGGCCAGCGTCGCGAAGGACCCGGCTGAAGTCTTCGCGAACTGCGAAGTCGTGATCCTGATGCTGGTGAGCGGCGGAGTGACCGACGAAGTGCTCTCACGCGCGAACCACGCCTTCGCTGATCGGGTGAAGGGACGCACGCTGATAAACATGGCCACGCCTGCACCGGGCTACTCCAAGTCGCTCGAGGCCGACATCCGCGCGCACGGCGGTCGCTACGTTGAGGCACCAGTCTCCGGTTCGCGCAAGCCCGCCGAGGACGGGCGGCTCGTCGCGATGCTGGCGGGAAACCCGGAAGATGTGGCATCGGTTCGCTCGCTGCTCGCGCCGATGTGCCGGGCACTCGTCGATTGCGGCCCCGTGCCCAATGGCCTGCAGATGAAGCTGGCGGTGAACCTCTTCATGATCGCGATGGTGACCGGGCTCGCCGAAGCCGTACACTTCGCGCAACGCAATGGATTGGATCTGGCCCAACTCCTCGCGATTCTCGATGCCAGTCCAATGGCAAGCGATGTGTCTCGGGTGAAGGCGGCGAAACTCATCGCCCCCGATTTCGCAGCGCAAGCATCGATATCGAATGTCCAGGAAAACGTTCGCCTAATCGCCACGGCGGCGCGGGACGCCGGCATCGCCTCGCCGCTCATCGACGTGTGCCAAGCGCTTTACGGTGAGGCCAAGGCCTTGGGGTCCGGCCGCGACGACATGGTTGCTGTGATCCGCGCCATCGAGCGCCGCACTGCCCGCCTTGCATAGTCCCATCGACTCGCGCGTCTGAATGCGAGGGTCAGCGCTTTCCGGCGTCGGCCGCGCCGCCGGGAGCGGGTGCGGCTGCCGGGGCCGCGGGCGCTGGGGCAGCGGGTGCACCAGTCGCTGGCGCAGCAGGTGCGGCCCCACCGGCCGCCGCGGCTCCACCAGCCGCTGCAGCTGCACCAGTCGCAGGCGCAGCAGGCGCGGCACCACCGGCGGCCGCAGCTTCACCAGCCGCTGCAGCTGCACCAGCCGCAGGCGTAGGCGGCGCGAACGAAGCGGCCGCGGCTCGGGCTTTGGAGGACAGCGACTTGCAGGCTTCGCTGAGATCGTCGTGGTGTTCTTCTAAGCACTTGGCGACCATTCCGCGCGCATGAGGTACCGAGGCGCAGAACTTCTGGATGTCCTCCTTGCACTCTCCTCCGCCGGACTTCACCACCTCCGTGAGCCGGGTACGGCAGTTGTTTGAAAGCTGGCTCTCATGCTCCTGCAAACAGCGGTAGAGCTTCCCACCGCCGGGCTGGACGTCCGAGCAGAATGCCTCAACATCCTGCTTGCACGGCGAGTCTGGCTTCACTCCAGCCGGAGCCGCCGGTGCGGCGCCGGCCGCCGGCGCTGCGCTAGTCGGAGCGCCCCCTTTCGCGGGCGGCGGGGGCGAGGCCGGCGGCTTACCCTGGGCCATCGCTAGGGCTGCTGCGAGAGAGACTGCGAGGTAGATTGCGCGTCGAAGCTTCATGGAGTCCTCCTGGAAGGACGTTGAGAGACGCCGCATCATTTGATGACGCCCGTCCCGCGGCCATCGGACCAAGGGCTTACCTGCCCCGTTTCCCTCGCGATGGGACCAGGACTGATCCTATCGAGCCTTGAGAGCCCGCTTAGTCAGCGGCATCCCGCCGTAGATATTCCTCACGCGTCAGCAGGTACGAGGGGTGATTCCTACCCGTGGGCGGATACAACTGGTCGTGCGTGTAGCGTAGGCCGAGTCGCTGAACAGCCTTCCTCGAGTTTTGGTTGTCGGGATGATGGCCAGCGAAAAGAGCTTTCGTTCTCAGCAGACCGAATGCATAGGCCATCACCGCACGAGCCGCCTCCGTAGCCAAGCCTTTCCGCCAGTGCTCGGGACGGAGGTGAAAGCCAATTTCAATGATTCCCTGCTCGGAGTCATAGGGACGCAAACCACAGCAACCGACGTGCGCAAGGCCCTCGCGGAGAAATATGGGCCAGTACTGCAGCCCATGCTCCCGTTGCAAAGCGATCTCCTTTTCGAGTCGCTGCCGAATCTCCTCGTCGCTGAACGGACCTCCGATAAATGCGGTGACCTGCGGATCGCCCCACAACACCGCGGCCAAGGGCAAGTCATCTTCGCGCCACGTTCGAAACCAAAGCCGTGCAGTCGGTGACGGGACTCCCTGCTTCTCGCTCAACCCCATGCAGCGAAACCATGCCGCCGGTAGACGACTTGGGCAAGGTGTCGCTCATTGCTTTGGCACGGGGCAGCGCTAGCGATAATTGTCCAGGACGGTGCCGAAACTCAGCTGGTCACAGGTGGCGGCTTGGCGAGTCCTCCGCCAGCATCTCGATCGACGCGCGCGCGCCGGCAGCATGCTCGCCGTCGCAAGCCGGCTCTGCGGTCTGCACGCCCAACTGTTGTCCTCGGCCGAGCTCACCGTATGGGCGAGAGTCGAAGGTCTCAAGCGCGGCGCTGTTCAACGCGCGCTGTGGGAACAACGAACTCTGGTCAAAACCTGGGCGATGCGAGGCACGCTTCACTTGCTTCCCGCGGATGAGCTGCCGCTATGGCACGGTGCCCTCAAGACCAGTCGGCGCTACCTGAAGAAAACACTGTGGAAAAAATATTACGGAATCACACTCGAAGAGCTGGAGCAGATTACTGAAGCGATCGCCAGCGCGCTGGCCGGTCGCGTGATGACGCGCGAAGAGCTGGTGAAGGAGGTCGGACGGCTGATGGGTTCCTCCCGCCTTGCCTCCAAGCTCGCCAAGAGTAGTTGGGGCACCATGCTCAAGCCCGCGGCTTTCAGCGGGCGCCTGTGTTTTGGCCCCAGCCTCGGCCAGCGAGTCCGATTCACGTACCCGGATACTTGGTTGGCCGGACGACCGCGCCATTTCGATCCAGGAAGTGCAACCGCCGAAATCGCGCGTCGTTTCCTGGGCGCTTACGGGCCGGCCACGTACCAAGACCTGGCGCGTTGGTGGGGTGGGGGCGGCATTACCACCGCTCGACAATGGATTGCTTCGCTTGGCGAAGAGGCGGTCGCAGTCGACTTGGGTGGTCAACATGCTTGGATGCTCGTCGCTGACCTTCGCGAGCTGGAGGAACTTCCGCCCCCCCGGTCCGTCCGGCTATTGCCCGCTTTCGATCAATACGTGGTTGGCGCCTCACGCCACGCACGGCAGTTGCTGCCCGGAGATCTCCGGCACCGGGTATATCGTCCACAGGGGTGGCTCTCCCCGGTATTGCTGGTCAATGGCCGGATGCAGGGAACTTGGGGGCACGAAATCAGGGGCAGCCGGCTGGAGGTGACCGTCGAGCCATTCGTCGAGACGCCCTCCTGGGTCCGCCGCGCAGCCGGCGAGGAAGCCGAACGGCTCGCCTGTTTCCTCAACTGTAGCCTGCATGTGACCTGGAAGCGCTCCCGGTCCCCCTGATCCACGAGAAATTGCGTAGATTTTTCTCTACGGTCACACGATTCATTGACGGCGGGACCGACAATTAAGTCGAGGTGAAGAGAGCCGAGACTCGCCACCAGTACATCGACCGGGACAGCGGCAGCATTCGTGATGAACAGCTGTACTGGGATCCGCTGGTCAACTTCATCTACTGCGAGGTTAGAGAAGTCGCTCCGGAGCTGTTTCGCGCCCTGATCGGTCCGCGCACCTCCCGGTGCCTCGGATTCTTGAACTACGACTTCGCGCTCGGCACCAAGCTGCTGGGTCCAGTCCAATTTGCTCGGAGGTTGGGAGTCCCTCTTTCCGAATGCCTCGAATCTCCGGACGAGCTGAACACCGGGCGGAAGTTTTTCGAACGCAAAATCAAGTACTGGGAATGCCGTCCGATGCCCGACGATCCGGGCATCGTGGTTTCGCCAGCGGATGGCCGCGTGCTCGTCGGCTCTGTTCGCGAATGTTCGAGCCTCTTCATCAAGGGGAAGTTCTTTTCGATCGACGAACTCTTGGGGCCGGACCAGCACCGATGGATTCGCGCCTTCCGCGACTGTGACTTCGCCATCGTTCGGCTGACTCCCGAAAAGTACCATTACAACCACACGCCCGCGGCTGGACGCCTCGAGGCCCTCTATCAAGTGGATGGAGACTTCCACTCCTGCAATCCAGGACCGGTGGTGGCAGTTGCCACGCCCTACTCGAAGAACAGGCGCACGGTGTCGATCATCGACACCGACGTTCCGGGCGGAACCGGGGTGGGCTTGATCGCGATGATCGAAGTGGTGGCACTGATGATCGGCGAGGTCGTCCAAGCCTACAGCGAACACCGGTATGACTCGCCGTCGGTCCCCGAAATTGGGCAACTCTTTTCGAGGGGCGTGCCAAAGAGCCTGTACCGGCCGGGGAGCAGTACCGACGTGCTGCTGTTTCAGCAGGATCGGATTCGTTTCGACCGCGACTTGATAACCAACATGAGTCGCCCGGGGGCCTCGAGTCGGTTCTCCCGAGGATTCGGAGCTCCCTTGGTGGAAACCGAGGTTCGGGTCCGCTCATCGATTGGCATCTCTGCCAGCCGGGGGGGCGCATGACTCCTGAGCTTCTGGTGGCCGTCTTAGGCGTCGGTCTCGGGGCCTTGCTGATTTGGGGCTTCTACACGCTGCCCAACGAGCGCTGGCAGATCCTCGCGGCGGTGCCGGTGATCAAGGATTCCAACGGCAATTGGCGTGGCCTCAACCTGACCTACTACGGCTTTTTTTGCGCGACCGCGGCCGCGCTGGGCGCGGCGATGCTCACCTTCCTCTGCGGCGGACTCGGCATGCCCAAAACAACGATTTTGCTGCTCGGCTCCGGGATTTTTGCCGTTTGCTTGCCGGCGTCTGGCGCGGTCGCCAAATGGGTAGAACGCAAGCCCCACACTTTGACGATTGCGGGCGCGATGTTCGTCGGACTCTTGATTACCCCTGGCGCGGTAGCGCTGGCGAACCTTATCTCGACCGCCACCGGGAATGCATCGATCCAACTACTCCCGGTCTCGGCTGCTCTGGTGATTTCCTATGCGCTCGGCGAGGGGGTTGGTCGCCTCGCTTGCATCAGCTTCGGTTGCTGTTACGGCAAATCGCTTGCGGAGGTTCACCCAGTCCTGAGGGGCATTTTTTCCCGTTGGCATTTCACTTTCTTCGGCAGCACGAAGAAGATCGCCTACGCCGCCGGCCTCGATGGTACTCGAGTCGTTCCGATCCAGGGCTTGACGGCACTGGTGTACATCGCCTCAGCCTTGCTGGGGACGTTGCTCTTTCTCAAAGGCATGTATGCCATCGGTTTCCTGGCGACCGCTGCGGCGACGAATGTTGCGCGCGTCTCTCTGGAGTCGCTGCGCGCGGACTACCGGGGCGAAGGACGCTTTTCCGCCTACCAGGTGATGGCTTTGGTTTCACTGGCGTATTCCCTCGCCATCGCGGTACTGGCTTGGGCCAGCGCCCCGCAGTCCCGACCGAGCCTCGCCGCTGGCTTCACCGCGCTCTGGACACCGGAAGTTCTCGTTTTCTTAATGGGTCTTTGGATCGTCGCCTTCCTGTACACCGGCAGAAGCTCGGTGACCGAGTCTCGAGTCTCTTTCTACGTCTTGCGTCACAAGACGTAGAACGCGGGCATTGGCGAACCCGCCGCGAACTCTGCTACGTATCCCTGCGTTGGCCCTATGGACGAGAAGCTCAACCGCGCGATGCAACTGAAGTACTGGACCGACCGGTGCATTGCCCTCGTCCTCGCCACCATCCTGCTCCCGCTCGGCCTTTTGATTTCCGGGCTGATCTCGCTCGAGGCGCTTCTTACCGGAGAGCCGGCTTGCATCTTCGTCGGGGAGAGGCGACTGAGCGCCGGGCGTAGCTTCGTGATTCTCAAGTTCCGCGTTTTTCGCGTGAGCGCTTGGCGAAAGTTTCAGATCGACTCGCCGACCGTGAGCGTCAAAGGACTGGAGCGTCACCCCGAGCACCTGACGCGCATCGGCCGCATCACCAAGCGCTGCTACCTCGATGAGTTGCCACAGCTTCTCAACGTGCTGCGAGGCGAGATGAGTTTGGTCGGTCCACGGCCCTACTTCGAGCTGGACTGGCAGCGAGAGCGCCGACTCGACATACCCGCGCGCAGAATACTCAGGGCTGGCTTGGTCGGGCCCTTTCAGGCGGTGAAGGGGAAAATCTCCGGGCTGGATCGGGTGAACGCCCTGGATGCCGACTACCTGGAGCACTTAAGAAGCGGCTCAGCCGCCCAAATACTTTGGCGAGACGCCGCGCTGGTGGCGCGAAGCGTGCGCACGCTGTTGCGGGCGAAGGGGCTGTGAATCCAGCGCTGCTACTCCGGCTCGATGCCAGTCGCGATCAGGAACCGCGACACCATGTTGTACCCGGCGATGGTTCCGATCAGCTCTATGGTCTGCGGGTCGGGAAGAAAGGCTCGCACGCGCTTGAGCGTCGCCGGCGACACCTCAACGTTCTTGGTCATCTCGGCCGCTAGCGCGAGAGTCGCGCGTTCGGGCTCGTCGAACAGCTTGCTGTCTCTCTGCGCGGAAGCGACGTTCTTGAGGGCTGCCAGCTGTTCCTTCGTCCCTCCCGCGGCAAGGAACGCGGGCTCGTGATGGATCCATTCGTAGTCCACTTTGTTGAGCGAGCTCACCGCCAGGATCGCGAGTTCGTGCAGCTTGGGCTTGAGCGAAAGCTCGTTCCGGATCGCGGCGAGCATGCTGTTCCAACCCTTGGCGAGGTTCGGGCTGTGCAAGAGCATGCGGTCGAGATTCAAGAGCTTTCCCTTGCGCCGTGCCCGGATCGCCTTCACCAGATCCGGCGGCGCGATGTCGTCGCTGTCCGGGAGATAGGGAATACCGGATTTCGAAACCGTCTTCATAATCCCTGATAATCGCACAAAAAGGAGACGGCGGATGGAAACTCAGGTCGGAATCGTCGGCGCTGGACCGGCGGGGTTATTGCTTTCGCACCTCCTCCACCTGCAGGGTATCGACTCCGTCGTGCTCGAGCTGCGCAGCCGCATGGACATCGAGTCGACGATCCGGGCGGGGGTGCTCGAGCAAGGCACGGTGAATCTGTTGGCCGAAGTGGGCCTCGGCGAGCGGATGAAGCGCGAGGGAGCTGTCCATCGAGGGATCGTGCTGCGCTTCAGTGGCCGCGACCACCGCATCGATCTGCACGGGCTCACCGGCGGCAAGGCGATCACGTTGTATGCGCAGCACGAGGTGATCAAAGACCTGGTCAAGGCGCGGCTCGACGCAGGCGGCCAGTTGCTCTTCGAAGTGACGGACGTAAGCGTGCACGACTTCGATACCTCGGCGCCCAAGGTCCGCTTCCGCCAGGGCGGCGAGCCGCAGGAGCTGACCTGTGACTTCATTGCGGGCTGCGACGGGTTCCACGGCGTCTGCCGGCCGTCGATTCAGCCGGCTCGCCGCACCGAGTACAAGCGGATCTATCCATTTGGTTGGTTTGGCATCCTCGCACACGCTCCGCTGTCATCCCCGGAGCTGATCTACGCAAACCATGATCGCGGCTTTGCACTGGTCAGCACCCGCACCCCAGAGATCCAGCGCCTCTATTTCCAGTGCGATCCCCACGACGATCTCGCCAACTGGCCTGACGACCGCATCTGGCAAGAGCTTGGGGCGCGGCTCGCCACCACCGACGGCTGGAAGCTCATCGCGGGTCCGATCATCCAGAAGGACATCGTGGCGATGCGCAGCTTCGTCGTCGAACCGATGCAGTACGGCCGTCTGTTCCTCGCCGGCGATGCCGCTCACATCGTCACCCCGACTGGCGCCAAAGGGATGAACCTCGCGGTTGCCGACGTGCGCGTCCTCGCGCGCGCCCTCTCCGAATTCTTC
>Ga0126369_10001205_pt1 | contig 17719 bp, 11 predicted proteins | sample PanSoiMetaPlot_1_FD_109646 | JGI IMG/M metagenome (GOLD analysis project Ga0126369, IMG submission 109646) | Tropical forest soil microbial communities from Panama - MetaG Plot_1 | ecosystem: Environmental > Terrestrial > Soil > Tropical forest > Bulk soil | place: Panama | collected 2016-02-17 | reverse complement strand
ATCAGGATCGCGGCCGCGCTGGTGACCAGGCGGCCGGTCCGCCCAAGCCCCTCCGTGACGGCCGCGCGAGCGTCGCCCGTCGCGTCGTAGGTCTCGCGGATCCGGCTCAGGATGAACACCTCGTAGTCCATGGACAGGCCGAACAGGAAAGCGAAGACCATCAGCGGGACCCACATCGTGATCGCGCCCGTGGCCGGGATGCCCCATACCGAGTTCGAGCCGTGGCCGTCCTGCCAGACCCACGTCAGCACGCCGTAGGCGGCTGCCAGCGAGACGAGGTTGAACGCGACCGCCTTGGCCGCCAGCAGCACCGACCTGAACGCCCTGGCGAGCAGCAGGAACGTGGCGATCCCGATCAGCGCGAGCATCAGCGGGAAGTCGCCGTACACCGCGTGGTCGAAGTCGATCAGTGACGCCCCGGCGCCGCCGATGCCGACGACGTGCGGCTTGCCAACGAGCGCCTGCTCGAGGCCGCGGATCGTCGCCTGCCCGGCGGGGACGGTGCTCTCGGCGGTCGGCAGCACGGTCACGATCGCCGTGCCCGCCCGCCGGTAGTCCGGCGTGCGCGGTGCGACGGCGGCGTAGATGCCGGGCACCCTGGCCGACGCGGCGGCCACGCTGCCTGCCGACCTGGCCGAAGAGACCAGCACCTCGGCCGGAGAGATCACGCCCGACGGAATGCCGCCCGTGGTCAGGGTCGCGAGCGCCTCGTGCGCGGGGCCCGTGGTTGCCTGCGCGGTGCTGCCGGGCTCGCCCAGCCGCAGCGACAGGGCGGGCAGCATGAGCGCGACGATGACGGCCAGGCCCGCCACCGCTGCGGCCCACCGGTGCCGGTACACGCCGCGAGCCCAGGCTGAGAAGACCCGGCTCGCCGAACGCTCGGTGCGCAGCCTGGGCCAGTCCAGCCTCGGGCCGACAGTGGCCAGGATCACGGGAAGCAGGGTCACCGCGACGGCGACGGACACCAGCGGAACGAGCACCCCGCCGTAGCCGACGCTGCGCAGCATGGGGACCGGCAGCACGATCATCGACAGCAGGCCAATCGCGACGGTCAGCCCGGAGAAGACGACCGCCCGGCCCGCGTGGTTCATCGCCTCGACCACGGCCGCCTCGTTGCTTCGGCCCGCCGAACGCTCCTCGCGCCAGCGGCTGACCACGAGCAGCGAGTAGTCGATCGCGACGCCGAGGCCGATCAGCGCGATCAGGAACTCCACGATCTGGCTCACGCTGGTCACCTCGGTCAGCCCCCCGACGAGCAGGAACGTGGCGAGCACCGAGATTCCGCCGATCAGCACCGGAAGCACGGCCAGGAAGCTTGCGTAGACCAGCGCCAGGATGAGCAGGGCGCCGATCCCGCCGATGAGCGCCTCTGTCATCAAGCTGGTGCCCCTGGACTTCGCCTGCGCTCCGTTCGCCAGCAGATCGGCGCCGGTGACCCCGACGTGCCAGCCCGGCGGCGCTGCGGCGGCCATGGCGCGGGTGATTGCCGGGCCAAGGCTCGGCGCGCCGAAACTAGAGTTCGGCGGGGTGTAGACGAGCGCGAACGTGGTCCGCCCGTCGCGGGTGAGGAACGCGCGGTCGTGGGTGGTCGCGTAGTCGGCCAGCCTGGCGTGCGGCAGCGCGGCCGCCGCGGCGGCGAACACCCGGCCGGTGACCGCGGCGACCTGCGGGTCGCTGACCCGCTCGGCTGCGGGCACGGTCAGCACGGGTAGGTAGGGGGTCTGGGATCCGCCGTTGCCGTAGGTCCGTGCGATCTGGTTGTCCACCTTGAACGCCTGGCCTGGCATAGCAAAGCTGTTGGTCAGCCGGTGCGTCGTGCCGCTCACGGTCAGCACGCCGGCGACGGATACCGCCAGCCAGAACAGCGCGACAAGCGCCTTGCGGCGGAGCACGAATCGGGTGAGGGCGGCCATGGGAACCTCCGTGGTCCTGGTCATAGTGCGGTCAACCGAAAGCCTGCCGACCAGGCGGGCGGCCGTCGTCCGGCCACGGGAGGCACTTGCGCGGCATGCGGCGGGAGTACCGGGGCGCCGCGTACTCCCGCCGGAGTACGCCGATCGTCAACTCCAGGAGGGCGACCGCCGCCGCCAGACGGCCTAGTCTTCGGACATGGACCGGGTGCGGGCGCTGTGGCAGTGGTGGCGGCGGTCGCCACTGCGTGACTGGGCGCTCGCGGTGGTGCTTGCCGCGATCACTGTGTCGGGAAGCTACGGCGAGGGCCACCCGCACAATAAGGCCGACATCGTTCAGTTCCGCGGGCTGCCGGTGCCGCACCCGACGCCGGCCGCCCTCGCGCTGGTGGCGGTGGCCAGCCTGGCGCTGGCGTGGCGCAACCGGTGGCCGTTCGCGGTGCTCGCGGTGTCCACGGCAGCGGTGCTCGGCTACACGGTGCTGGGCTACGTAAACGGGGCCGCCCTGCTCGCTCCCGCCGTCGCGGTCTACACCGTGGCCAACCGGGCCAGCATCCGCCGCGCGATCGTCGCAGCGGCGGCGGCCCTAGCCGCCCTCCTGGCGGCCACGACCACAAGCAATCCGTTCGGCCTGGGCCTGGCCGGCGTGCTTCCGCTGCTCGAGGTGCTCACGGTGCTGTTCGCCGCGTCGTTCGTGGGCGGCATCGCGGTGAGCAACCGGCGCGCCTACGTGGCATCGATCCAGGCCCGGGCCGAGGAGGACGCCAGGCGCCGGGTCGATGAGGAGCGGCTGCGGATCGCCCGCGAACTGCATGACGTGGTCGCGCACACCATGTCCACCATCAACGTCCAGGCGAACGCGGCGGCCGCGGTGCTTGCCGACCGTCCGGAGACTGCTGCCCAGGCCCTGCACGCGATCAGGACGGCGAGCCGCGATGGCCTGCGCGAGCTGCGCGCCATCCTGAACGTGCTGCGCCAGGCCGACGACGCCGACTCGACAGCGCCGGCTCCTGGCCTCTCCCAGGTGGACGCCCTGCTCGCCAGTGCCATCCAGGCGGGCCTGCCCACCTCGCTGCGGATCAGGGGCGAGCCCGCGGCGCTCCCGCCCGCTGTGGACGTGGCCGCCTACCGGATCATCCAGGAGTCGCTGACCAACGCGATCAGGCACGCGGGCCCGGCCACTGCCACCGTCTCGCTGACGTACTCCGACGCCGACCTGCTGATCGAGGTGGCCGACACCGGGCACGGTGACGCGGTCACGAGCGGGAGCGCCCCGGGCAGCGGCACCGGGCACGGCCTGATCGGGATGCGGGAGAGGGCGGCGGCGGCCGGCGGAATGCTGCGGGCCGGATCGGGCAGCGAGGGCGGTTACGTCGTGACTGCCAGGCTCCCGATGGAGCCGGCCTGGGAAGGCGGCGGCCGGTGATCCGCGTGTTGCTGGCCGACGACCAGTCGCTGATCCGGGCGGGCTTTCGGATCCTGCTCGAGACCGCTGACGACATCGAGGTGGTGGCCGAGGCGATAGATGGCGCCCAGGCCGTGCATCTGGCCCGCAGCAGCCGTGCCGACGTGATCCTGATGGACATCAGGATGCCGAACGTTGACGGGATCGAGGCCACCAGGCGGATCGCGGCCGACGAGGACCTCGCCGGCGTCAAGGTGATCATCTTGACCACGTTCGAGTCCGACGAGAACGTCTACGACGCGATCCGGGCCGGGGCCAGCGGCTTCCTCGTCAAGGACTCTGAGCCCGCCGAGCTGCTGCAGGCCTTGCGCGTGGTCGCCCGTGGCGACGCCCTCCTCTCCCCGAGCGTGACCAGGAAGCTCATCACCGACCTGGCCAGCCGCCCGGCGCGGCGCGCGCCGACCGGGCGCGAGCTCGACGTGCTGACCGAGCGGGAGCGCGAGGTGCTCGCCTTGGTCGCCGGCGGACTGTCCAATGATGAGATCGCCGCCAGCCTGGTGGTCAGCCCGCTGACCGCCAAGACCCACGTCAGCCGCATCATGACCAAGCTGAACGCCAGGGACCGGGCCCAGCTCGTGGTGCTCGCGTACGAGTCTGGCCTGGTCACGCCGGGCAGCAGCGCCGCCGATTGACCGGCCGGGTAGGCGCTTGCCGACCCGCGCGAACCACCACCGTTACTGTGGCTGCATGGATGATAAGGAGATCCTCGGTCACATCGACGAGCTGGTCAGGACCGAGCACGAGCTTCGCGCCAAGCTGGCTGCGGGAGAGCTTTCCAGCAACGAGGAGCATGCCCGGCTGCGCTCGGCCGAGGAAGCGCTCGACCAGTGCTGGGACCTGCTGCGGCAGCGCATGGCCCTGCGCGAGTCCGGCCAGGACCCGGCCTCGGCGCGGCCGCGGCCGGTGCCGGAGGTGGAGGGCTACCTGCAATAGCCGCGCGGCAGCGCTTGACCTTCGAGCCGACTCGAAGGTTTACCTTCGTGTCATGACGCGCTATCAGATTTCCGCGCTGGCCAGGCTGACCGGAACGCCGCGCACCACGCTCAGGTATTACGAGCAGGCAGGCCTGCTCGAGGCCGGCAGGTCGCCATCCGGGTACCGGCTATACGGCGAGCAGGCCGTCGGCCGGCTCGGCTTCATCGCCTCGGCCAAGCGCCTCGGGCTGCCCCTGACCCAGATCAGGGAGCTGCTCGCCGAATCCGATGACGGCATGTGCGCCGATGTCCGGCGGCGGCTGCGCCCGATGCTGGTATCGCGGATGGTCGAGGCCCAGCGGCGCGCGGCGGAGTTCCTCGCCCAGGCTGATCGCCTCCGGCGGGCTCTCGCCGACGTGGACGGCCCGCCGCATCAGGGCCGCTGCGAGCCGGGCTGCGGCTGCGTGCAGCCCGGAACCGACCCGGAGCACGCCGCGGAGCCGATCGCCTGCTCGCTGAGCGAGGCTGAGCTGGGTGATCGCATGCAGGAGTGGCGGCGGCTGCTCGCTCGTGCCACGCGCGCGGAGCAGGCCGAGGGCAGGTGGCAGGTGTACCTGCCGGCCGAACTGGCCGGCCAGGCCGCCGCGCTCGCCGCGGCCGAGCAGCGGTGCTGCCCGTTCTTCGGCTTCACCATCTACCTGACCGGCGCCGAGCTGCGGCTGGATATCAGCGCCCCGGCCGAGGCCGCGCTCATGCTGGCTGGCCTCGTGGCCGGGGCCGGCGTATCAGCCGGCCGGCGGCTCCCAGTCCGGGCGCAGGGGCATGCCTGAGCGGGCGTCGGCAGCCAGCTTCACCCCGATCACCTGGTGCAGTTCGATCTCGTTGCGCTCGAATCCGAGCCGCGAGCCCGCCATGTAGAGCCGCCACACCCGGGCCGTAGCCTCCCCCACTTCGGCAACGGCCTCATCCCAGTGCCGGTCCAGGTTCGCGCACCATGCGGCCAGCGTCATGGCGTAATGCTCGCGAAGGTTCTCCGAGTGCCGCACCTCAAATCCGTTGTCGTGCATCGCCGAGATGATGTGCCCGGGTCCTTCCAGCTCGCCGTCAGGGAACACGTACCTGAAGATGAACCCGCCGGGAACGCTGGCCTTGCCATGGTTGTCCGGCCTGGTGATGCAGTGGTTGAGCAGCCGCCCGCCGGGCCTCAGCTTGTCGTGCAAGGACCTGAAGTACCCGGGCAGGTTCGCCTTGCCCACGTGCTCGGTCAGGCCGATCGAGCTGATCGCGTCGAACCCGGTCTCGGTCACCTCGCGGTAATCCAGGTGCCGCACCTCGGCCAGGTCCTCCAGGCCCGCTTCCTTGATCGCCTGCTGCGCCCATAGTGCCTGCTGCTCGGAGAGCGTGACGCCGAGCGCGCGAACGCCGTACCTGCGCGCCGCGTGGATCACCATGCCGCCCCAGCCGCAGCCCACGTCGAGCAGCCGCATCCCCCTGGCCAGCCCGATCTTGCGGGCCACCAGGTCGAACTTGTACTCCTGGGCCTGCTCAAGGGAAGCGTCATGGCGCGGATAGCAGGCGCAGGTGTAGGCCATCGACGGCCCGAGTACCCACTCGTAGAAGGCGTTGGACACGTCGTAATGGTGCGAGATCGCCCGCGCGTCCCTTGCTCGCGAGTGCCGCCGCCCCTCGCGCCAGCTGCTTTTGACGCGTACCTCCTGCGGCGGGGGCGGGACCCTCGGCCACAGCAGCTTCGGCCCGCCGAGATCACGCAGCAGCTTGAGCCGCGCGGCCGCACCCGCGTTGAGCCGCTGCACCCCGGTCAGCCGACGCAACGCGGCGTACATGTCGCCGTCCACATCCAGGTTGCCCGACACGTACGCCCGGGCCAGGCCGAGCGCTCCGGGCGACTGGACGAGGTAAGAGACCGCGACGGGCGTCCGGACCGTGACAGTGACCGGTGGCATCCCCGGATCACCGGCCACGCTGCCGTCGTAGGCACGGAACTCCACGTCCGTCCCCGCCCCGGCGACCTGCTCGAAGACCTCGGCGATGGCCATCTGCGTCTCCTTGTCGTCTGCGCCCTTCAGCGCCCGCCGACGCACTTGTCGTACAGGGTGGCGAGCCGGCCATCCGGGTCGTATTCGGCCTTGAGCGCGGCGTAGGCGGCTCCGTTGTAGAGGCGCCCGAAATCATCGGGCGAGTAGTACGACGTCGAGTACAGGCCCTTGTGCCCGTCGAGCTCGCTGACCTTGTTCTCGATCTGTTTGTTGAAGTGGCCGTCGGCCGCGCCGATTGGCAGCGGGACCGTGCCCCAGAACCCGAAGTTCACGTAGACCTCTCCCGGGGCCAGCGGGTACAGCGGCCAGGGCCGGTCTGCGCGCAGCCGCAGCGGGCACAGCCACACCGGGCTCATGCCCACCGCTTCGGTGAAGAACTCGTGGAACTCCGCTGCGCGGCCGAGCGGGATCTCGACGTCCTGGATCACCGCCTCCCGGGCCGTGCCGCCGCGGGGCTGCATGGCCCGCGTCAGGCCGTGCCGCCGGTCGAACGCCACGAGCCTGCGGTAGACGTCCGAGCGCCGGTACCTGCGCGGCCACATCCGGCGCACCAGCGGGCGCTGCACGCCGAACGCGCGCGAGCACCAAAACCAGTCGGTATCCCAGCGCCACAGGTAATCGCGGATGGTCAAGAAGTCCTCTCGCGGCCCGCGGATGGACTGGTAGTAGATCCGCTGGCCGGTGTAGTCGGACTGCCATGGCGCGATGTCGCTGAACGCGCCGACGGTCAGGTAGATCTCCGCGGTGCTGAACGCAGTGCCATCGACGAAGTCAGCCCGGTGCCCGGCGTACGCGCCGACTGCCGCGATCTCCGCGACGGCCGCCGCCGCCTCGCGGGGGCTGGCGAACCTGAAATGCCGCAGATGCACGAACGGCTTGACCGGCTCGAGCTCGATGGTGAGCCAGAGCGCGTAGCCGAGGGTGCCGTAGGAGTTAGGGAACCCACGGAACAGGGAGTCGTGCTCGGATCCGGGCGCTGCAGTGACCACCCTGCCGTCCCCGGTCAGGATCTCCATCTCGAGCACCGACTCATGCGGCAGGCCGCTGCGCAGTGAGGTCGACTCGATGCCGAGGCCGCAAACCGCCCCGCCCAGCGTGATGGTCTTGAGCTGGGGCACGACCAGTGGCATCAGGCCGTGCCGCAAGGTCGCGTCAGCAAGATCCTCGTAGGTCGTCATGCCGCCGACGACGGCCGTCCGGGCCAGCGGATCGACGTGCAACACGCGGGTGAACGCCGAGACATCGAGCAGCGTCACGCCCGGGGCACGGTCATCGCGGAACCGAAACAGGTTGGACGCGGACTTGGCCAGCCGGACCCGAGCGCCAGGGCCGAGGGCGGCGTAGGCGTGCCGTAGCGCCGCCGTCGCCGCGTCCCTGCCCGCGAGACCGCGATCGGCGACCTGTGTCACCCTGCCTCCCGGTCCGGCCTGAGAGCCAGCGCATTCCCCGTGGCGGTTCGGGCCCTCATCGCAGTATGAGGGTGATTCTACCGGTAGCGCTTTCGCCGGCCATAGCCGAGATCGGCGGGCGCCGCTGGCTCGCAGCAACGCGATGAGGGTGGCGGGACGGGTGAGGCGACGGCGATGGCGACGGTCAGGCGAGGACTGCCCCGTTAGTGACGACAGGCACGATGTCGGGTGCGCCGAGCCTGATCGCGTCCGCATCGGTGTCCGTATCGGCCTCCTGCGACTTCCGCTCGGCCGCAATCGTGGCCCGGTAGTGCTCGATCTCCCTCGCCACCTGCCTGTGCCGCCATTTCAGCGGCCCGGCCATGAGGGTCGCCACATCCTCGGCCGCCGACATGCCCCGGTCCCAGGTCTCGATGGAGATGTGGGTGCGACGGCCCAGCACGTCCTCGAGGTGCCGCGCGCCCTCGTGGGTGGCCGCGTAGACGGCCTCCACCCGCAGGTAGTCCTCGGCCCCCGGGATCGGCTTGCCCAGGCTGTGATCATCGGCGACCAGCCGGAGGACCTGGCTGGTCAGCGTTCCGTACCTGCGCAACAAGTGCTCGATGCGCGCCACGTGCAGTCCGGATGACTTGGCCATGGCATGCCGCGAATTCCATATCGCCTGGAACCCGTCGGCGCCGACCAGCGGGATGCGGTCTGTGCACGACGGCGCGACCTTGTCGTCCAGCCCGTGCGCGACGGCGTCCACCGCATCCCTGGCCATCAGGCGGTACGTGGTGTACTTGCCGCCCGCGATCATCACCAGCCCCGGGACCGGGTGCGCCACGGTGTGCTCCCGGGACAGCTTCGATGTGGTATCCGACTCCCCGGCCAGCAGCGGCCGCAGCCCGGCATACACGCCTTCCACATCGTCGTGCGTCAGGGGCACCGCGACCACGCGGTTCACCTGGCCGAGCACGTAGTCGATGTCCGCGCGGCTGGCCGCCGGGTGCGCCTTAGACAATGACCAGTCGGTGTCGGTCGTGCCGATGATCCAGTGCCGCCCCCACGGGATCACGAAGAGCACGCTCGCCGGGGTACGCAGGATGATCCCGGTGCTGGACTGGATCCGGTCCCGCGGCACAACCAGGTGCACGCCCTTCGACGCGCGCACGTTGATCGAGCCGCGGCCGCCGACCATGGCCTGGATCTCGTCGGTCCACACCCCGGTCGCGTTCACCACCTGCTGCGCCCTGATCGAGAGCTCGGCGCCGGTTTCGAGGTCGACGGCGCGCACTCCGGTGACTCGCTCGCCCTCCCGCAGGAAGCCGGTGACCTGAGTGCGGGAGGCGACATGGGCGCCATGACTGGCTGCCGTGCGCATCAGGCAGACGACGTACCTGGCGTCGTCCACCTGGGCGTCCCAGTACAGTAGGCCGCCCGTCAGGGCGGACTTGCGCAACCCGGGAGCCAGGTCAAGCGCGCCGCGCCTGGTCAGCTGACGGTGCCTGGGCAACCCCTTGACCTGGCCGCGAGCGATCCCCAGCAGGTCGTACAGGGTCACTCCGGCGCCGATGTATGTGCGCTCCCAGCCATAGTGGGAGAACGGGAACAGGAACGAGACCGGGCGCACCAGGTGCGGCGCGATTAGTTGCAAGAGCAGGGCGCGCTCCGTCAGCGCCTCGCGGACCAAGCCGAAGTTGAGCTGCTCCAGGTAGCGGAGGCCGCCGTGGATGAGTTTGCTCGAGCGGGACGAGGTGCCCGAGCCGAAGTCCCTGGCCTCGAGCAGGCCCACGGTGAGCCCCCGGGTGACAGCGTCCAGTGCGACGCCCGCACCGACCACGCCGCCGCCGATCACCAGCACCTGGTGCTCGGTTTCGGCGAGCGCCCGCAGTGCCTCGCCGCGCTGGCCCGGGCCGATGGCGGCCGTTCCGCTGGGCATGGCTTAGTGGCCCGGCACCGCGGAACCGGGCGTGACCACGACCTCCACCCGCTGGAACTCCTTCAGGTCGGAGTACCCGGAGGTAGCCATCGTCCGCCGGAGCGCGCCCATCAGGTTCATCGACCCGTCGGCGACGGTGGACGGGCCGTGCAGGATCTCCCCGAGCGTGCCGATGGTGCCTACCCTGACCCGGTCCCCGCGCGGCAGCTCAGGATGGTGCGCCTCGCTGCCCCAGTGATAACCGCGGCCTGGCGCTTCAGCGGCCCTGGCGATGGGTGAGCCCACCATCACCGCGTCGGCGCCGAGCGCCAGCGCCTTGGCGATATCGCCGCTGCGCGTCATCCCGCCGTCCGCGATCACGTGGACGTACCGGCCGCCGGACTCGTCGAGGTACTCCCGGCGGGCCGCCGCCACATCGGCGATGGCAGTCGCCATCGGAACCCGCACGCCGAGCACCGCGGCCGTGGTCTGTCCCGATCCGCCGCCGAAGCCGACGAGCACGCCGGCCGCCCCGGTCCGCATCAGGTGCAGCGCCGCCGTGTAGGTCGCGCACCCGCCCACGATCACGGGCACGTCCAGCTCGTAGATGAAGTGCTTGAGGTTGAGCGGCTCAGCCTCGCTCGACACGTGCTCGGCCGATACCGTCGTGCCGCGGATCACCACGAAATCGGCACCCGCGTCGATCACCGCCTTGTGATACCGGACGGTGCGCTGCGGGGAAAGCCGCGCGCCGATGGTGACGCCCGCCGCGTGGATCTCGGCAATCCGCTGGCCGACGAGGTCCTCCCGGATCGGCTCGGCGTAGATCTGCTGCAACCGCGCCGTGGCCGCCGCCTCGCCGAGCGTGGCGACCTCGGCTAGCAGCGGCTCTGGGTCCTCGTACCTAGTCCAGATGCCCTCGACGTCCAGCACGGGCAGGCCGCCGAGGCGGCCGATGCTGACCGCTGTGGCGGGTGAGACGACGCTGTCCATCGGCGCGGTCACGAGCGGCAGCTCAAACCGGTAGGCATCAATCTGCCAGGCGATAGAGACCTCTTCGGGGCGCCTGGTGCGCCGCGAGGGGACGATGCCGATCTCGTCGAGCACGTAAGCGCGCCGGCCGCTCTTGCCTCGGCCAATCTCCACTTGCGTCACCCCGCCAGTCTGCCAGCCCGGCATGCGGCGGACGGCAGTCGGCACGCCCAGTCAGCGAGCCGCGCTCTTAACCCCGTCGACGGACCGTTGATGGGGCTAGAGGCCCATCAACGGTCCGTGGATGGGCTTGACTCGATGCGACGGACGGCCGTCAGGCCCGTCGGCCAGCGTAATTCGGGGCCTCGGCCACCATCTGAACGTCATGCGGATGGCTCTCGGCCAGGCCCGCGCCGGTGATCTGGGTGAACCTCGCCTGCTGCAGCTCCGCGATGCTCCGGGCACCGCAGTAGCCCATCGCCGCTCGCAACCCGCCCGTCAGCTGGCCGGCCACCGCAGCGAGCGACCCGCGATACGGCACCCGGCCCTCGATGCCCTCGGGCACCAGCTTCTCCTCCCGGAGCACGTCGTCCTGGAAGTACCGGTCCTTGGAATATGACCGGCCCCGCATCGCCGCCAGCGAGCCCATGCCGCGGTAGAGCTTGAATTGCTCGCCGCCGATCATCACCATCTCGCCAGGCGCCTCCTCGCAGCCCGCGAACAAGCCGCCGAGCATCACCGAGTCGGCGCCGGCCGCGATCGCCTTGGCGATGTCGCCCGAGTACTGCACTCCCCCGTCGCCGATCACCGGCACACCGGCGGGCCTGGCCGCCTTCGCGGCCTCGTAGATCGCGGTCACCTGGGGCATACCCACCCCCGCCACCACGCGAGTGGTGCAGATCGAGCCGGGACCCACGCCGACCTTCACCGCATCCGCCCCGGCATCGATCAGCGCCTCAGCGCCCGCCCTGGTCGCCACGTTGCCGCCGACCACGTCCACCCGGGAATTAGCCTTCAGCTGGGCGACCATGGTGAGAACGGCCTGGGCATGGCCATGCGCAGTGTCCACGACCAGGACGTCGACGCCCGCGTCCACCAGCGCCTGCGCCCGCCGCTTAGCGTCCTCGCCGACCCCGACCGCGGCAGCGACCATCAGCCTGCCGTGCGAATCCTTGGTGGCATCGGGAAACTTCTCGCTCTTGGTGAAGTCCTTGACAGTGATCAGACCGCGCAGCACCCTTTGCGCATCCACCAGCGGCAGCTTCTCGACCTTGTGCTCGGCGAGCAACCGCAGCGCCTGCTCCCTCGACACCCCCACCGGTGCCGTGACCAGCGGCATCGGCGTCATCACCGCTCCGACGCGGCGGCTGTGCTGGTGCTCGAACCTGATGTCCCTGTTGGTGACGATGCCGAGCAGGACGCCATCCGGCGAGACCACGGGCAGGCCCGAGATTCGGTACCGCGAGCAGAGTTCCTCCACCTCGGCGACGGTGCTGTCTGGCCCGCACGTGACCGGATCGATGATCATCCCGGCTTCGGAGCGCTTCACCAGGTCCACCTGGTGAACCTGGTCGTCGATGGACATGTTGCGATGCAGCACCCCGATGCCGCCCTGCCGCGCCATCGCCACCGCCATCGTCGCCTCGGTCACCGAGTCCATCGCCGAGGAGACCAGCGGCACCCGGAGCGTGACGCCGCGAGTGAGCCGCGTCGTGGTGTCGGCTTCGCTCGGCAGGATCTGCGAGTGCGCAGGCAGCAGCAGCACGTCATCGAAGGTCAGCGCGGGCGGGGCGAACTTGGCGTCGTCGCTCATGGCACTCCGGTGGCTTGGGCTTGGCATCCATCCTAAAGCGCGGACCAGCGCGCGATGCTTGGCGTGGCCGACGCCGGGCTCGCCTAGCCGGGTGGCCAGGCAGCGCCAGTCTGGTGGCAGAACGCGGCCACGGCAGCCTCGACGGTCGGATAGAAGTGCCGAGGATCGATCGTCCGGCTGAGCCCGTAGCGCTCGATCTTGCGCCGCACCGGATCCTTCATCTCGGCGAACACCAGGCTGATGCCCTCGGCGTTGAGCCCTTCGTCCAGTTCGGTGAGCACCTCGGCGGCAGTGGTGTCAACGTCGGTCATCGGCTCGGCCGCGATCACGATCCATTCCGGCGCCGGGTCGGACCTAGCCAGCCGCCTGACCGCGTCGCGGAACGTCTTGGCGTTGGCGAAGATGAGCGGCGCGTCGAACCGGTAGATCACGAGTCCGGGCAGTCGCTCCGCCTGGGGATAGGAATGGATGTCGTGGTAGCCGGGCAGCCCGGCTACCCGGCCGAGCACGGTCTGGTAGGGCCACCATGCCCGCCGGAACACGTTGAGGATGGACAGGGCGATGGCGATCGCGATCCCGGGCAGCACGCCGAGCAGCGCGACGCCGGCGAACGCGGCGACCGACAGCGCGAACTCGGTCCTGCGCTGCTGCCACAGCCTGGCCGTGCCGGGGACGTCGGCCAGGGACAGCGCCGCGGTGATCACGATCGCTGCCAGGGCCGGGTTCGGCAGGTTCCGGAACAGTCCGGGAAGAAACACGATCATGATGATGATCAGCGCGGCCCCGGTAACGCCGGTGAGCTGAGTCCGCGACCCTGAGCGCTCCGCTACCGCGGTACGGGACCCGCTGGTGCTGACCGGAAATCCCTGGAACAGGCCTGCCGCCAGGTTCGCGGCTCCGATTCCGATCATCTCGGCGTTGCCGTCAATCTCCTGCCCGGTGCGAGCGGCGAACGCTGACGCCGTGGAGATCGTATCGGCAAGTGAGACCACGGCGATGCCAATCGCCGCGCCGAACAAAGGGCCCAGGTCGGAGAGCGGCACGGTGGGAATCGTGAGCGGCGGGAACCCCTTCGGAAGCACGCCGACAAGGCTGACTCCTCGCCCGGCCAGGTCGAAGATCGACGTCGCAGCGATCGCGAGCACAACCATGATCAGTACCGCGGGAAAGGCCGGCGCCCACCGCTGCAGTACGACGATCAGCACGATCCCGGCCACGCCGACCGCGGCCGCCGCGGCTACCGCCTCGCCATGCGCGACGCCGCGGACGAAGGCGGCGAACTCGCCGATCAGGCCTTTCGCCTCGACCTTGAAGCCGAAGAGCTTGGGTAGCTGTCCGATCAGGATGGTGAGCGCCAGGCCGTTCAGATAGCCAATCATCGTGGGCTTGGAGATCAAGCTGGCGATGAAGCCCAGCTTCGCTATCGCTGAGCCGATCATGATCGCGCCAACGATCAGCGCCAGGACCGAGGCCAGCGCGATCGCCCGGGTCTGCCCGCCGCCCGAACCGCCGGTGGCCCCGACCAGCGGCAGGACGGCGGCGGCGATCATCGGCCCGAGCGAAGAGTCCGGCCCGAGCACAAGAACGCGGGACGGCCCGAATGCCGCGTAGCCGAGCAGGCACATGATCGACGTATACAGGCCGGTGATCGGCGGCAGCCCGGCCAGCTCGGCGTAGGCCATCCCCTGCGGCACCAGCAAGGTGGTCAGGACCACCCCGGCGACGATGTCCTTGGCCAGCCACTGTCGGCGGTAGGTCGCGGCCAGCCGCAGCCCGGGCAGCTGCCGGAGCACGGACGTCACGGTCAGGGCGGGCCGGCCCTGGCGCCGCCGGTGCGGGCGGGCTTGCGGTCTTTGCCCTTGGCCTGCGTGCTTGCCTGGAAGGGATCGGCCGCCGCCCCGGCGGGCGCCTCGGCTTCGAGTTCGCGCCTGGCCGCCAGCAATTGCTGTCGGGCCTGCCGGGTCACGGTCGGGTAATGCGGGTCGATCTCGATCAGCGTGTGCGCGAGCACCGTGCCCGCACACAGCCTGGCGAACCACTTGCGGTCCGCGGGTATGACATACCAGGGCGCCCATGGCGTGCTCGTAGCCGACAGCATCTGCGAGAACGCCCGCTGGTACGCGTCCCAGTGCTGCCGCTCCCTGGCATCGGCCGCGGAGAACTTCCAGTTCTTCTCCGGCAGGTCGATGCGCTTCAGGAAGCGGATGCGCTGCTCTTCCCGGGACAGGTTCAGCAGCAGCTTCACGACCTTGATGCCATTGCTGGTGAGGTATCGCTCCCAGGCGTTGATCTCGGCGTAGCGGCGTTCCCAGATGTCCTTGCCGGTGCACTCACCGGGAAGTTTCTGGTGCTCGAGATTCTCTGGATGCACTCGTACGACGAGTACCTCCTCATAGTGCGAGCGGTTGAAGATCGCGATCTCACCGCGAGCGGGCAGCCTGGCGTTGTACCGCCACAGGTAATCGTGGTCGAGCTCCTCGGCCGACGGCACCTTGAAGCTGCTCACGTGCACTCCCTGCGGGTTCATTCCGCTCATGACGTGCCTGATCGTGCCGTCCTTGCCGCCCGCATCCAGCGCCTGCAGGCACACCAGCACGCCATGGCGGTCCTGTGCGGCCAGCCGGGCCTGGTAGTCAGCGAGCAGTTCGATCCCGGTCCGCAGCAGCTCAACGCCTTCTTCCTTCTTAGTGACCCCGGCCTTGTACCCCGGGTCGAAGTCCTTGGCCAGGTCCACCCGCGCGCCTGGCTTGACTCGGAGCGGCTTGATCAACCTGGCGATGCGCCTGGCCTGCTCGTCGCTGTTATCCGGCATCGTGCGCTCCTTCGTTCCCGCGCTGGTGCCACGTGCTGATCATCCTGTCGGCCGCGACCGCGGCCGGCGTGATCAGCGAGAGCAGCAGCACCACTCCCCACTGCCCGCCGCTCAGCGACTGAGTGTCGAGCAACCGCTGCAGCATGTGCAGCTCCACCGCCGCCCAGGTAAGAAACCAGCCGAGAATGATCCAGCCCAGATAGGGAAAGACCGGCGAAGACCAGAACGGCTCGCGCTCGCGGCGCATGACCAGGCCCAGGTTGACCGCGCTCAACGCGACGATCGCGAACGCCATGGTCATGGACGCAGAGGCGTGCGCAGTACTCGGATTGCCCGGCCCGAAGGCGAGGACGGTCAGCGCGATCACGGCGATCAGGAACCCGCTGCCGAACCAGCGGACGGATTGCGGCATGTCGACGATCTTCGTGCCAGGCTGGCGCGGCGGCAGCCGCATCACGCTCGGATCGGGAACATCGACAATGAATCCGATCACCACGGTGATGACGATGAAGAACTTGCAGAACAGCAACTGCAACGGGAACAGCGCCACGCCGCCGTTGATGTCCAGGATCGTGGCGTAGACCATAAGCTGCAGCACCGCCGACAAGATGGTGAGCTGGAGCTTGACGTAGGACGAGATCCGGCGGTAGATGTCACGTCCCACGTCGACGGCCCGGATCAGCGTGGCGAAGTTGTCGTCGGTGAGCACAATCTTCGCGGCCTGCTTGGACACCGCAGACCCGCTGCCCATCGCCACGCCGATGTCGGCCTGCTTGAGCGCCGCCGCATCGTTGACCGCATCACCGGTCATCGCGACCACGTCCCCCGACTCCTGCATCAGCCTGGCCAGCCGTAGCTTGTCCTCGGGCGCCACTCGCCCGAACACGTGCAGCTGCTTGAGCCGGAAGATCACCTGGCGGTCGGTCATGCGGGCCAGCTCGGTACCAGTGATCACGCCGGGTCCGAGACCCAGGTCGTCGGCGATCGCGCGGGCGGTGACGGTGTGGTCCCCGGTGATCATCCGCACGTTAATCCCGGCATCGAGTGCGCTCCGGACCGCCTCCTTGGCCTCGGGTCGAAGCGGGTCCATGATCCCGACCAGCGCTACCAGGATGAGATCGGCCACCGCCGCCATCGGGTCGGCCAGCGCCGAGCGCATGGCAGCGTCGTCGAGGTCCCTGGCAGCAAATGCCAGGACGCGCAGCCCGCGCTCGGACAGCGTGCGCACCGCGTCCAGGATCTCCTCGCGCACGCGGCCGACCGGTACCAAGTCGCCGTGCCACAGCGCCTGGCTGCATCGGTCCACGATGACATCGGGCGCGCCCTTCACGGTCGCGAAATGCGGCTCGGTCAAGATCCCGCCTGCCGTCGTCTGCGCGCGGTCGTGGAACGTGGCCATGAACTTGTACTCGGAATCGAAGGGCACCTCGGCCCGCCGGGGAAGCGAGGCGCGGGTCTGCTCGGCGTCCACGCCCATCTTGGCGGCCAGGACCACGAAGGCCGCCTCGGTCGGGTCGCCGATGACAGATTCGTCGTCGCCGACTGTCGCGTCAGTAGACAGCACGAGACCTAGCGCGAGCCGCCGGAAGTCAGGCAGTTCCTCCCCCGCGACGCCCAGAATGGCGCCTGCCTTGGCGTAGCCGGGGCCCTCGATGGTGAACCAGTCGCCTCCTGCCAGCATCCTGGTCGCGGTCATCGCGTTCAAGGTGAGGGTGCCCGTCTTATCGGTGTTGATCGCGGTCGTCCCGCCGAGCGTCTCGACGTCCGACAGCGACTTCACCACCGCTCTGGATTCCGCGAGATGCCGAGCTCCCGACGAGAGCATGGCCTGGACGAATGTGGGCAGGCCATCGGGGATCGCCGAGATCGCGGTGGAGATGCACAGCAGCAGCAGCGTGGCGAGCTGCTGACCACGTGCGATGCCGAAGATGGCGATGACCGCCACGGCGGCGAACGCAATCAAGCCGAACACCTTGGTCAAGCCGTCGAGTTCACGCTGCAGCGGCGACCTGGACCGCTTGGTAGCGGTGACCATGCCGGCGATCTGCCCTATCTGGGTCGACAGGCCGGTCGCGGTTACCACCGATGTCGCAGCGCCGCGAGTCACCTGAGTGTTCTGGAACACCAGGTCGGTGCGGTCACCGAGGGCGACATCCGGTCCAAGCACGCTCATCCGGTCCTTGGCCACCGGCGCGCTCTCCCCGGTGAGCGCTGCCTCCTGCACCTCAAGCGAGGCCGAGCTCACGATCCGGCCATCGGCCGGGACCACGTCGCCCGCTTCGAGAAGCATCACGTCCCCCGGAACCAGCCGCGTCGCATCGACCTCGTCGATGACGCCGCCGCGCCGCACCCGCGCCCTCGGCACCTGGAGCTGCGCCAGCGCCCCTACGCTGGCCAGGGCCTTCAGTTCCTGGGCGGTACCCATCACCACGTTGAACGTCACCAGGCCGAGCACCACGAGGCCGGT
>Ga0126369_10001203_pt1 | contig 17733 bp, 16 predicted proteins | sample PanSoiMetaPlot_1_FD_109646 | JGI IMG/M metagenome (GOLD analysis project Ga0126369, IMG submission 109646) | Tropical forest soil microbial communities from Panama - MetaG Plot_1 | ecosystem: Environmental > Terrestrial > Soil > Tropical forest > Bulk soil | place: Panama | collected 2016-02-17 | reverse complement strand
CGCCTCAGCGTCATCGGCCGCCGAGACCGCGTCCCCCCCACGCTGCGCCAGGCCATCGCTGATTCCGAAACCGCCACGGCCCGCGGAACGCGCCTGCATCTCCGGCTGGCCATTGATTACTCCGCCCGAGAAGCCATCTTTCATGCCGCTTGCCGCTTCTACAAAGCGACCGAACTTTCATCTGAATCTTTCAGCCGCGTGCTCGCGGAAGTCTATCGCGGCGGCTCCACGGAAGTGGATCTGCTCATTCGGACCGGTGGCGAGCAACGTCTTTCCGATTTCCTGCTCTGGGAGTGCGCGTTCGCGGAATTCGTTTTTGTACGCAAAGCCTGGCCGGACTTTACTGTCGCCGACCTTGGAGCCGCCCTCGAAGAATTTGCGCATCGCGAACGAACACGCGGTGCTTTGTCCGACGCACTCGCAGGTTAAGCGCGCGAGTAAGGCTTATTCACGGAAAGAGGAGAAGAAATGTCCGCCTTCATGCCGCACTTTGCTCCTATCGTGGTCCTGCTTTTTCTCGGCACCGTGCTCCTGTTGGGCATCAGCCTGCTCGTCCTGTTTTATGGCGCCGTTCGCCGCTCCGCCTTTTTCGCAAAGCTCGGCGCCGGCGCAGCGATCACCATTGCCGGAAGCTACTTCCTGTTGCTCAGCGGCGTCTCGCTCGCCAGCAGCGAACAGACTTTGCCGCCCGACGGTTGGAAATATTTCTGCGAGATTGACTGCCATCTCGCCTATTCGCTGGTTAGCGCGCAAACCGCAGCCACACTGGGCCCGGAGTTGCAACAAACCACCGCGCACGGAAGATTCGTCCTCCTGCGCGTCAAGACCTGGTTCGACGAGCGCTCCATTTCCGAGCATCGCGGGAACGGGCCGCTCACCCCCAACCGCCGCAAGGCGCTGCTTGTTGACGACACCGGGCGAACCTACGAGCCTTCCCCCGATGGTCAGTTCGCCCTCGCTCGGAGCGGGAACAGGTCCACCGCGATGGCGCAAGCCTTGCGCCCCGGCGAGTCCTACACCACCGACCTGGTTTTCGATGTCCCAAAGAGCGTGCGCGGTCTGCGTCTGTTGCTGATCGAAGATGATCCGGAAACGCGCTTCGTCATCGGCCACGAAAATAGCCTGCTTCACAAAAAGATTTACTTCGACGTGGAAGCGCTGTCGCAGAAAGACGCTAGCAGCAGGCTCTAAACCGTAAGTCGCGCTTTCTCCAACAAGAAAACTTCCTTGTCCCGCAGAGATTTGGATTCCTGCTGACACTTTCCTTTTCCGGGCAGTGGCCGTAAAGTAGCCCCGGCCTAAGGCGCCAGGGAGAAGTCCATGCGATACTGCTTTTCTGTTCTTGCGGGTTTTTTGTTCACACCGATTTTTTCCACGACGCAGTTTGTGGCCCACGCTCAGGACTTAACGCACTGGCAGGCGACACTCACTGAGCCGCAGTCCTATGTGCTCAAGCGCGTCTCCAGCACCGACCCTAGCGGTGGAAATGCCGATTTCCGCTCCATCGAGCCCGGTCGAACGCTGACGGTTCTCGATGCGGACGGTCCTGCGGTACTCACGCACATCTGGTTCACGGTTTACGATCCCGAGCCCTATCATCTGAAAAGACTGGTTCTGCGCATGTACTGGGACGGCGAATCTTCTCCAAGCGTTGAAGCGCCTCTCGGTGATTTCTTCGGCTTAGGTCTTGGGGACTACCACGTATGGGAATCCGAACTTCTTTCCGTTGCAAATGAACGCGCGTTGAATTCGTTTTTCCCCATGCCATTCCAAAAGCACGCGCGTATCACGGTTACCAACCAAGGCAAGCAAAACGCTCCATCTTTCTACTACAATCTCGACTATCGTGCCTACTCGAAACCCCTTCCTGCTAACACGCTCTATTTCCACGCACAATTCCGCCAGGCCCAACCCAACGCGGGCTGGACCAACCGATGGGAATCCAACGGTGATCCGGCGGTTGAGGACAAAAAGAACCTGACCGGCGAAGGCAATTACCTTTGGCTTGCCGCGACCGGCCGAGGCCATTTCGTTGGTGTCACCATGTCCGTGCTGCAAAACCAGGACGGCTGGTGGGGCGAAGGCGACGACATGTTTTTCATCGACGGCGAAGCGAGCCCGTCCATCATCGGCACCGGCTCGGAGGATTATTTTCTCGGTGCGTGGGATTTCGGGCAAAGCGGCTTTTCGCATCGGCTGCACGGAGCGCCAGTGAAGGGCGAAGAGCGCGCGGGCAGCCGATCCTCGGTGTACCGCTTCCACCTCGATTCGCCGATTCCGTTCGCGAAATCCATTCGCGCCACCATCGAACACGGCCACGCCAATCATCGCTCAGACAACTACTATTCGGTAGCCTACTGGTATCAGACCGAGCCGCACGGCGAACCGCCGCTCCTCCCGCCTGTGGATCAGCGCATTCCCAAACTTCAGCCCGTCGGCGGCCCCGGCAATGCCGGCGCTATCTCGCATTGAGGAGAGTGTCGCTCGCTGAAGCGGTCTCTCCGTTCCCACCTTGAACTTGGAATTCCTGTGCAGAAAAACCAGCGGCCCGGGGACAATCCCGAGCCGCTGGTCAATTGCGGCGTTGCATTCCTAGCGTTTGCGCACTTTCTTCGCAACAAGGACGGGCGGATTCGTGCCATTGTTGAACAATAGCCCTCGCAGCGAAACGGAGTTGGTGTCCGCCAGGGCGCTGACTCCGGCGACGTTGTCGAAGTCCGTCGCGCCGGATGTTTGCACCTGGATGCTGGCAATGCCTGCCGACGTGAACAGTGATGGTAGGTTGCCTACCACGAAGTTTGGCGGAGCTGGCGCGCCGCTAACACTGGCGGTGAACTGAGTCAGGCGTAGCCGCACGCGGTCCGAAGTCGCCGCAACCGGCGGGCCGGGATTTGCGGGACCCGTCAGGCGCACTTCCACGGTCTGTCCCGGCAGAAGTTGCGAGGTATCCGTCGCGCTCTGAAAAGCGTTCACCAAGGTGCTCGGAGCATTCAGGTCTTCCATTTGCACCTGGAAGCTCGGATTGCTGAGGGTTACCACGACCGGGTTGCCGACATTCACGTTGTTTAGCGAACGAAGCTCGTCGAGGACCACCATTTCAAAGTGCGTGGCGTCATCGATCTTAAATACCACGCCTTCCATCTCGTCGTCTTCGGCATTGTCTTCAAACGAAATTTCCCTTGCCAGGAAGATCCCACCGGGCATCATCAGAGCGTCGACTTCCACAACCATGTTGTTCGCCAAGCAGGAAAAATTGTTTGCCGTGCAGTTTTCGAACGCGAACTGTGTTTTGGTGTCCGTGGTGATCGAGAAGTCTCCGTTCATGGTGTGCAAGGTGAACGTCATCTTGGTGGTATCCAGGCTTTGCACCGTGCCCTTCAAGTCGTTTAAGTCGTCAAACTCGCCCTCCATTTCTCTCGCTAATTGTTTAACGGTGACGGCACCAGACTGGCTGAAATCCACACCCATGGCCGCGCTGACGATCGTGTTTACATCGAGATCCAGCTTGATTCCCATTGCGGTTTGTTCGTTGTCATCGCCCTGGTCATTTTGACCCATGGTACCGGACGGAGTCGAAGTTCCTTGAATCACGAGTCCAGGAGATGGAAAATTCACCATGGACGTAAGCGTTCCCGACGGCTTGATCTCGCACACCGCGCCGGGAGCGCAGCCTGCCAGAGTCATGGTTGTGCCGTTCTTGAAGGTTACCTCGGGATTCGCAAACGTGAGATTGAGACTGGTATAGGTTCCCGGGGCTACGCTCGCGGTACTGAGAAAAGCCGATTCCGTTTCGAGCTGCTCCACTTCGATTCGCACGGGGCCGCGTCCAGCCAGCAAATCCACGCCGCCCGGGTTGAGCGTCGCACCGGTCACGCTCACTTCAAACGAGAGCACCGTCACGCCCGTGGGAGGAGTATCCGTGATCGTGACAGACAAAGCGGATGCTCCCGGGCGCAGCGCATTGGTCATGGAACCACCACAGCTGAAAATCACCAAAACGCATACAAGCAACAGACCAAGAATTGGAAGGACCGACCTGTTCATAAGACACACTCCTACGCATGTAGACTTTAGGTCGTTCGTCTCTCTCTCGAATCCCTGAAGAACTCCTGAGGACAACTTAGGCTGGATGCCCTTTCAGATTCTCTTCGGACGCAAAAAGGTTGCTTCTGTGCTTTTTCTAATCGGTGGCTCCTTCAGGTTTTGCATTCGGCTTGGAGAGGAAAGAATTTCTTTTTGTGGTTATGGTCACTTTATGGTGGCCGTTATCACGTCACAAGCGTTCCGGTTGGCGCTTTGCTAGACTGTGCTGACCATGAGCGTCATTGACGAAGTCCTCGAAGCGAACGAAATCTACGCGCGCACGCACGAATTGCGCCCGCTGACCCCGCGCCCCCAGCGCAAGCTGGCGATCCTAACCTGCATGGACACGCGTCTTTCGATTCGCACCATGGGACTACAAACCGGCGACGCGCACATCATCCGCAACGCGGGCGGCATTGTGACGGATGACACATTGCGGTCCCTGGTCATCTCGCACTACTTGCTGGGCACAGAGGAATTCATGGTCATCAATCACACGGACTGCGGCTTGATGCACGCCACAGAACACGACTTGCGGACGCGCATCCAGAACCGCGCCGGCACCGCCGCGGTTGCACCCGCCTTTTTCTACGCTTTCCAGAATCTTGACGAAAACGTGCGCCATCAATTGCAGAAGTTGCGGACTCATCCTTGGATTCCTAAAGAAGTTGCTGTTCGTGGGTTCGTCTATGACGTGGTCACGGGACGCCTGCGCGAGATCAAGGATTTTTAGGAGAGGAATGTTTTGCTTGTCATTCCGAGCGAAGCAGGAATCCTGGCTTGATCGTGGCGTTATGGTAGTCTATGGGATCGAAACTGCCATACTCCGTTGCTCTCGCTTGCCGGAAAAAATCGCCTCGTGTACGCTGAATTCATGCTCGAAGAGAAGGATTTCCAGCGAAAAGCCGATGCGGCGTTTGACGATCTCAAAAAGCGCCTGCTGACTCTTGGTGATGCGCATGGTTTCGATGTCGAAGGCGAGTCCGGCAAGCTGGAAGTGATTTTCGAGGAGCCTGAGGAAGCCAAGTTCGTGATTTCCCCGAACACGCCGGTGCGCGAAATCTGGATTTCAGCCCTTTCCACTAGCTTCAAGCTAGGATGGAACGAAGCGCGAAATGCCTTCGTCCAGGAGAAAACCGGAGAAGACCTCCACACGATCATGAGCCGGGTTGTCTCGCAGCAGCTCGGCGAAGAGGTGAAAGTGTGATGCGCACGAACTTGCCGCCAAACTTAGAAGGCGCGTCATTTCGGGGAGCAGAGCAGCGGATGACACGCAGGAGCGTTTCACGCTTCCTGGGCATTGTGGCAGCTGCCCTGGCACTCCCTTTGGCGTCAACTTCGCAAGTGCCTTCCGGCCGCGACGTGGTGAAGCCGGAAATCTATGCTTCGATGGAACCCGCAACGCGTGGCGGCTCGTTCGAACTTGCTGTGGTCATGAAAATCCGGCCGGGCTTCCACGTGAACGCGCGAGAAAAGTCGGAAGAATATCTCATCGCCACGGATCTCAAAGCGCAACCGCCATCGGGTCTCACCGCGGGCGAAGTCGCCTACCCCAAGGGGAAACTTGAGACTTTCACGTTTTCCAAAAAGCCGCTCAACGTTTATCAGGGGACCGTCATCCTTCGTGTGCCGATCAGCGCTCTCGCGAATGCCTCGATTGGCGAGCAACACATCCCCCTCAAGCTGCGCTACCAGGCCTGCAGCACCGAACTGTGCCTGCCGCCGACAACCCTCCCTCTCGACGCCGTCGTCAACATCGCCGCTTCTGCCTCTGCCGCCAAGCCCGCGCACCAAGAGCTCTTTTCTCCCAAGCAGCGGTAAAGTCACTGCAAGCCGAAAGCCCGACTACGCACTCACCTCCAGAAATCCTTGCATGCACAACGCCTTCCTAGTACTACCTCAGCCAAGCCCGGAACAACCTGCTAGCTCTGCATCTTTTGCCGGGTTTTCGGGTTTATCTAATGTGAAGAAAAACGAGCCGGGACGCCCGTTGCACTGCCCACGGAAGCTCAGCCCCGTTCGGGGCTCGAAAAAAAGGAGCATTGCAAATGCAGCAAATCCGACGATGGGTGAAACCGCTTTTGCTTGCCGCGGCAATGATCTTTTCCATGATCTCTGCAGGTTGCGCGGTTCGCGTTCGTTACTATGACACGAAATATCACGACTATCACCGCTGGGATCCTAGCGAAACCCGTGCCTACCAGGAATATTGGGCCGAGCGCGGCAAGCAATACCGGGAATGGACCGACCTCAATGAGCACGAGCAGCGCGAGTATTGGGAATGGCGCCATGCTCATCCGTGGCGCTACTAAAGCGCGTTTGACCGAAGAAACAAACAGCAATGACGGATGCGCGGCAAGAAGATTCGCGCTTTTTTTCGACACCCTAGAAGTCGCTAGCGCCCTAGGAAGTGAGGCGGTCTGGTGAGATAGCCCGAAGTTGCCAGCCCTCTAGGTTTTCGACGGAAGGGGATTCGGAATCGTCGACCGTAACTCGAAGAGGACCTTTCGGTTTGCGATAGATGCGCGTGGTGAAGGCGTGTCTAGTGTTGCAGATAAGCTCGGCAACCGAGGCGTCTACCATTAGATCAAAACTGAATCCTTGTTGCGGCTCCACGGGCAGTTCGGCAGTCTTTCCGTTTACAGATATTCTTGCCGCCGAAACCTCCTTGGGCTCAATCGTCATGGACCACCAGGGCCCGCCGCGATCCTCCAGCGTGAACCTTGCGCGAGGAGACTTGGTGTTCCAGCGAAACTCGCCTGCGAGGTTTTCTATCTGAATGTCTCGCAGTGAGCGAGCCGGCGGGACAGAAGGCCCCTGCCGTTCGAATTGCGAAGAGACGACAGATTTCACCCGAAGCGACTGAACTTGCGGGGCGAAGCGCATTTCAAGGCTGCCATCCGCCCCTAGGGAAAGAACTCGAGGCAGGGCCATGCACCCAGCCCAGCCGGCCGCACTGAATTCCGCCGCGGGACGAGTTTCCGGAATCCAACCCCAGAGGATGCGATTTCCATTCGCGTCGAGCTGCGTTTTTTGCGCGTAATAGGCGCCGTGATCGAGGGCGCCCCGCTTTTGCGAATGAAAGACCAGTTCCTTTGGATCGAGCTCGCCGGTCTCCCAAAGGACTTGGCCTGCCGTGGAGTAAAGCAGGACGTGCTTTCCACCCAGTGGAAAGAAATCCGGGCACTCCCACATTTCACCCGAATCCACGGGATTGACCGAATCGCGTCCGGTCCAATTCCCAGAAGCGAGCGAGTGGAGATACTCCCAGTCGCGCAGGTTGAGAGAGCGATAAAGAAGCACTCGCCCACCTTGTTTGCGCAGTCCCGAGCCGACACCAAGGTACCAATGCTGCTCGTCCCGCCAAAGAAATGGATCGCGAAAGCCAGTGAGGAGCGGATCGTCCGGGGGCTGAAGGATGGGTTGCTTCCATTTTGTCCAAGTGCGAATTCCTGGGTCTGCTGAAGTGGCGAGGCACTGCACTTCACGGAAATTGTGGACGCCGTCCCGAAGCGTGGCACGTTCGGGAGTCACGGTTTTTACGCCGGTATAGATAAGCGTGGGGGTTCCGCGGTCGTTCACGGCGCTGCCCGTGAAGCAGCCGTCGGCGTCATCCCATCCCGGAGTCGGCGCAATCGCCACAGGCAGGTGTCGCCAATGAATCATGTCCGGGCTGACGGCATGAGCCCAGTGCATATCTCCCCAAACGGCGGCATTGGGGTTGCATTGAAAAAACATGTGGTAGCGGCCCTTCCAGTAGATCGGGCCGTTGGGGTCATTCATCCAGTTTTGCGAGGGAAGTAAGTGCAGCTGCGGACGGAGCGGATCGGCGGCAAGGCGCTGCCGCAACGTTTCCGTCGGCAAAAAAGCGGAAGGTACAGACGCGCAGGCGCCAACCGCTCCCAATGCTCGAACGAAGTCGCGGCGTGTGTGGAGCAACGAACTTCTCCAGGTGCGGCAATCAGGCTTTCGCAGAGCCGGCCACAGCATCATGCAGGCGGCGAACGACTCGCTGCTGCCCGAGAACAACCATGGTATCGAAGAGCGGTGGCGCCACGGCCTGGCCAACGATGGCCACGCGCGTGGCGTTGATCAGCAGGCCAGCTTTTACTCCGCCTGCTTCAGCGACGGCGCGTGTAGTGTGATCGCAGGTATCGTGACTCCACTCCTTCAGATGGCCCAGCGCATCCGCGAGTTTGCCAAGAAGCTCCGGTACCTTGGGGTCTTTCCAGAATTTTTCCTTAGCGGCCGGATCGCGTGTAAATTCATCGCTGAAAAAGGCGCGCGACCAAGATGAAAAGTCTGGCAACAAACGAATGCGCGGGCGCAGCAGATCCACGGTGCGCGCGAACCACGCGTGATCACGGCAGTCCGACCCCGGCGCGGCGCCGACAGCCCATTCCGGCTTCCACAAGTCGCTGCGCTTTAGTTCGCTTTCGACTTCCGGCAGCAACTCCTCGATGGGGAGTCGCTGCAAATATTGCGTATTGAACCACTCGAGTTTCGGCCGGTCGAAAACCGCGTTCGTGCGGCTCACGCCTGCTAGAGAGAATTTTTCAATCAAGTCCTTGGTGCGAATGAACTCCTCGTCACTGCCAGCAGACCAGCCGAGCAGCGACAGGAAATTGCGGAACGCTTCCGGCAAAAACCCTTCCGTGCGGTACATGTTCACGTCGGTGGCGCCGTGGCGTTTCGAAAGGCGAGACTTGTCCGCGCCCAGAATCAACGGCACATGCGCAAACACCGGCGGCGTAGCTCCGAGAGCTCGGTACAGGAGCACTTGCTTCGGCGTATTGGAAAGATGATCGGCGCCGCGAACCACGTGAGTCACGCGCATGCCGATGTCGTCCACAACGACGCCAAGCTGGTACATCGACTGCCCAAATTCTTCGTCGCTTTTCCCGGAACGCAACAGGACGAAATCTTCGATTTCGTCGTTGGAAAATTCGCGCTCGCCAAAAACCGCGTCCGCAAATTTGGTAATTCCGCCGATGGGAACTTTGAAGCGAATCGCCGGCTTCGCGCCCGGTGTCGAAGGCTTGCCATCGCGGCAGGAGCAGCGCGTGACGCGCCGCGGCCCGCCCCCTTTCGGCTCCTCGTCCTGGCCTGGTTGGTCTGGCTCGGCGTAATCCCCACCGGCGTATTTGTCCGCGGGGCAGTAGCAAAGAAAAGCGCTGCCATCCGCAACACACTTTTTTGCAGCGGCCCGGTAGAGCTCGGTTCGCTGTGACTGATAGAACGGCCCTTCATCCCAATCCACGCCCAGCCATTTCAAGCCGTCAATGATTCCCTGGACCAGTTCCGGTTTGTTTCGCTCAGCGTCGGTGTCCTCAATTCGCAGAATCATCACGCCGCCATGACGCCGCGCGAAAAGCCAGTTGAACAACGCAGTACGCGCCCCGCCAACATGCAGGTAACCGGTGGGAGACGGCGCAAAGCGGACTCGTACGCCCGCGATCTTTTGAGTCGTTTCGGTCATTATCTTCTAAAGTGATTACGCTAGGGACAGCGCGTCTTTCTCTGCGAATCAATCGTATCAGTGTAGCGAAACGCCCGGATTCCGTCCAACGGTGCTGCGCCTCTCTTAAGAGGGTCTTGACAACCAAATTTTAATGCCTACAATGTAGTTATCACATGGCAGACATTCTAGGCACTTTTGAACAAGCCGTCTTGCTCTCCGTCCTTCGACTCGGCGAAGACGCCTACGGTCGCGCCATCTTGAGAGGGGTTCAGGAGCGTTTGGACCGGGATGTCGCGGCGGGCGCCGTTCACGCAACTCTTGAACGGCTGGCAAAGAAAGGCTTGGTGGCTTCACGTCTGGGAACTGGGACGCCGATGCGCGGCGGGCGTGCGCGGCGTTTTTACAAGGTGCAGGCCAAGGGAGTGCGCGCCCTCAATGACGCGCGGGCGACGGCCAACAGTCTTTGGCACGGCTTCGGCTGGCCCCTGAAAGGATACTTTTGAGCGTGACAGCGAACCCTCCTCGCTGGGCCGAGGCCCTGCTTCGGGCACTTCTCAAACCTGGCGATTTTGAAGGTGTTTCCGGCGATCTTTTGGAACAATACCGGGACAGCATTCATCCCGCCCGCGGGCAGCTGCGCGCCGATTGGTGGTATGCAACGCAAGTGTTCACCTTCGTGTCGCCGGGCATTCGGCTTTTTGCCGCGCTGTTCAGCGCGCAATTTCTCGTTAGAACGGCCACGGATTGGTTTCAGCCGCCAGCAACTTTCTTTTTTCGAAGCACGATATCAACGGCTCTGGGCATCGGGATTTTGGTGACCGCAGGTTTTTGGGCGGCGTGGCGGTCGGGTTCTTTTGCCACCGGTGCCCTGGCGGGAACTCTGACAGCCGGCATCGCCTCCATAGCCAGTATCGCCGGTGCAGCGGTCATGCTTGCCGTTTGGCACGACCCGCAAACAATGGCTGCTATCCGCAGCAGCGGCGGATTTGCGGAAGTGATCAGCTTGCCGCTATTCATGGTTTTGCCCGGTGCTCTGTTGGGAGCCTGCGGCGGAATTGCGAGTGCCGTACTCAAGAAGCTACTCGCTTAGGACCGCCACGAATGCGCTGCGGTGTAATTAGGCCAGCGCCTTGCCCAATTGCTTTAACGCTTAAAGTACAAGTACGGCAGGAAATAGGTCAGGGCCACGCCCGAGGCTATGAGAAAAGCCAGGATGCCGAGCCACATCAGCACGAAATTGCGTTCGTTCTGGCCCTCGGGTGGCGCAGAAACGCCGAAAATGAGGTGCACGCCGCGAAAAAACCTGGCCAGAAGCTTGATCATGGTTTCCATCCTGGTTCTAGAACCAGTATCCGATGACTGTTTTTCCCCGCACGATATTTTGCGCTCACGCGTAGGTAGCATTCTACGCTTGTAACGATTCGTACCCCGAATTACGTCTTATCGCTTGATGGTTGACTCGCTGTTGTTCTGGTACGCGTGTGATTATGGTGCAGCAAGTTTTCCTACAGCAAAAACGGATTTTTGCGTAGGACAAATGCCCATGCGTGGCGTCTAATAGAGAGCCAGCCGGTCGGGGAACTGCCTGTTAGGGTATTCCATGGATACTGCCGGGTATTTTAGTGAGCTAGACTGAAGGTTTCCGGAAGTATCGGCCTAGCGAAGGGCTTTTTTCGGAACAACCATTTCCCCGGTCCTGAATTCCAACCGCCCTGGAGGGCGTATTCCGCCGGCTTGTCAGGGGTGCACGAGGTTATGCGCGCCGAATCGATTGTCCACAGCAAGCCCAAGGTTCTTTTCTTCGGCTTCCTTGCTCTGTTGATTCTTGTTCTCCTTCCTCGCCTTTTCGTCCACCTCCGCCAAGCGCAAGCTTCACCTAATCACGACGAATCCATCTATCGGATTGAGAAAAAGAAGTTCTCCCATACGCTCCGACTGACGGGCACCACGATGGCCGCCCGCTCCTTCGCAGTCCTTGCTCCCCGGCTGGAAGGAGCGCAAGTCGGTTCCATGGTCATCACCAGACTGGCCCCTGCCGGATCCCCGGTGAAGAAAGACGACGTGCTTGTGGAATTCGACCCGCAAGCCCAGATGAAGGATTATCTCGATAAGAAAGCCACGTACGACAATCTCGTGGGCCAAGTCGCCCAAAAACAAGCCGAAGAGGACATTGCCCACGCCAAAGATGACACGGGCATGCAACAGGCCGAGGACGAATTGAAGCGCGCGCAACTGGAACTGCAGCGCAACGAAATTGTCTCCCGCATTGATGCGGAAAAAAACCAGGAAGCGGCGGACGAGGCACAGGCCACCTTGAAGCAGCTCAAAGAGACGTACCAGTTGAAGCGTGCCGCCGCGGCAGCAGGTATCCGTATTCTTGAAATTCAACGCGATCGCGCCATGGAGGCCATGCGCTACGCGCAAAACAACGCCTCCAAAATGATCGTACGCTCTCCCATGGCCGGCGTGGTGGTGTACAACACCATCTGGCTCGGCGGGCGCATGGGCACGGTTCAGCAAGGAGACCAGGTCCGCCCCGGCTTACCCTTCATGGCGGTGGTCGATCCTTCCCAAATGGAAGTGCGCGTGGAGCTCAATCAAGTGGACCTGTTGAGAGTCCACCCGGGCATGCATGCGAAAATGCACTTGGACGCTTACCCCGGCATTGAGCTTGGAGCGACGCTGGAAGATCTTTCCCCGCTCGGCCACAACGGGCAGTTCACCGACACCATCCGCGTTTTCGGGGCCCGCTTCTCTGTGCAAGGAACAGACCAGCGGCTGTTGCCCGATCTTTCTGCTGCGCTGGACGTGGATCTGGGCTCGCAAGAAAACATCATCGTGGTTCCCTGGCAAAGCGTGGGACTCGATTCGGGAAAACCGTTTGTCTGGGTGGGAGGTTCAGGATCGTTTGAAAAGCGCACCGTAAAAACGGGCCCGCGCAGCGACACGGAAGTTGTTATTCTTTCCGGCCTACAAGAAGGCGATATCATCCGCGCAAGTGCAGCGGAAGAGCCAGCATCGGGAGAGCGCCCGTGATGCGGGAAAAGATTCGCCGAATTCTTTCCTGGAAACCGTGGCAGAAAGCCGCCGCCGGCGCTGGGGTCGTGCTTCTTGGCGGCCTCGGTCTGGGCGGTTTCCGGCTGGCGAAATCCTCAGCCGCCGTTCCGACAGCCGTGGTGGCGCGCAAAGACTTCGTAGATACCCTGGAAATCAAAGGCGAGATTAAGGCCCTCCGCTCTAAGATTATTGCCGGGCCGTATGGCGCGGGAGATTTGCAGATCGTCAACCTGGTCGCCAATTCGGCAAAGGTCAAGAAAGGCGATTTGCTGGTGGCATTCGACGCGACCACAATCAAGCAGAAACTGGCGCAGGACCAGTCCAGTGTGAAATCCGCCGAGGCGGAAATCAACCAGTCCCGGGCCGCGGCGCGCCTGAAGGAGGAGCAGGACGTCACAGACGTCATGAACGCAAAATACGACGCCGAAAAAGCGCGCATGGACGCCAGCAAACAGGAAATCCTGTCCGTGATCGAGGGCGAGCAGGCCAAGCTGAAAGTCGTGGATGCCGAGCAAACCCTGAGAGCGGCCGAAGCCAAGCGCAAAGCCGACCGTGCGTCCGCCGCCGCCGATTTGGCCAGCAAAGAGGAAAAGCTGAACCAGGCCAAGTTTCAGGTGCAGCAGGACGAACGAAGCCTGACTTCGCTCACCATCCTCGCGCCACTCGATGGCGTCGTCGCGCTCCAGAACCATTGGCAACCTCAGGGCGGGCCTACGCCCTTTAAGCCGGGCGATCGCGCCTGGCCCGGCGCAGCCATCGCCGAGCTTCCCGACCCAAGTTCGCTGAAGATTTCTGCGCGTGTGGAAGAGGCCGAACGCGGGCAATTGAAGGTCGGCCAGACCACCGACGTGCACGTGGACGCCGTGCCAGACCGGAGCCTGGAAGGCAAAGTCGAGGCCATCAGTCCCACTGCCAGCCTGGATTTCAACGCGGGCTGGCCGATTCCTCGGGATTTCTCGGTCGACGTGGCGCTTTCGCAGACCGATCCGCGGTTTGCTCCAGGCATGAGCGCGACCGTGCGCGTGGCCGTGGCCAAGATCCCCGATGGGATTGTCATTCCGGCCTCCGCGGTGTTTCGCAAGGCGGGCCGCAATGTCGCTTATGTACAGCGAGGTTCGAAATTCGAGGAGACTCCCGTTGAAGTTTCCAGGCGAAACACGGAGGAAGTTTTGCTAGGCAAGGGGCTCCAACCTGGTGAGCGGATCGCTCTGAAAGACCCGGCGCTGGCGCATTAGGGAAATCAACGTGAACCGCAGCTTTGCTCAACTCGGTCTTTTTCTGGCCCTTATGACTCTTGTGGGCGGCAGTGTGGCCTGCCACCAAGCCAGCGCCTTGGCCGGCGAACTGGACGTTCCTACGGCCACCGTGAAACAGGAAGACCTTCAACTCAAAGTTCTTACAACAGGCGCCTTGCGCACCAAAGAATCGCGGGTGATTGCCGCCCCTCCCATCGCCGGCGGAACTTTGCAAATCATCAAGCTTGCCCGTTTTGGGGCTCAGGTGCACAAAGGCGACGCGGTGCTCGAATTTGATCCCAGCCAACAGGAATACAATCTTGCCCAGAATCGCAGCGACCTTCTGCAGGCCGAGCAGGAAATAGTCAAGGCCAAGGCGGACGCTGCCGTGCAAACCGCCGAAGACCAAAACGCGCTGCTGAAAGCCAAGTACAAAATCCGTCAGGCGGAACTCGAAGTCAGCAAAAACGAACTGGTGAGCCGGATCGACGCGCAGAAAAACAATCTCGCTCTGGAAGAGGCCAAACGCGCGCTGGCGCAGCTTCAACAGGACATCGGCTCGCACAGCGCGTCCAACAAAGCGGCGCTGGCGATCAGCGAGGAAAAACGCCACAAAGCGCTCCTTGCCATGAACCAGGCACAGGAAAACATCAAAAAGATGAGGATTACCGCGCCGATTGACGGCCTCGTGGTCATCAACGGTAATCGCGATGCCTCGGGCGGCTTTTTCTTTACAGGCATGACGCTTCCCGACTATCACGTGGGCGATCAGGTGAATCCGGGCAGCCCTATCGCGGAAGTGATTGACGTTTCCCATTTGGAACTCTACGCACAGGTGGGAGAAACGGATCACGCCATCCTGAAGCCCGGTCAAGTTGCAGACATCGAGGTCTATGCGCTGCCGAACGAAAAATTTGCCGGCAAGGTGGAGACGGTAGGCGGTGCGACCTCCCATGAATTCTGGGACGACAACGCAAAGCACAAATTCGATCTCAGCATCCTGTTTGACAAACAGGATGCGCGCCTTCGGCCCGGCTTCGCCGCGCGTCTGAGCATCCGCGGCGACCGCGTTTCCAAAGCCGTCTCCATTCCCGGCGAAGCCGTGTTCGAGCGTGGTGGCAAGAAAATCGTCTACTGCAAGCGCGGTCGCGGCTTCGAAGCGCAGGAAGTCAAGGTAAGAGCACTCAGCGAGGGCCGGGCCATCCTCGAGGGCCTCCAACCGGGGACGACGATAGCCCTGGTCAATCCGGAAGCGCGCGCTTCAGAAAAGGCCAAGGAGAACGGTCCGGGTCCCCAACTGGGTCCGAGTACAAAATGACGCGGTTCTCCCATGCGAACGTAAGTTCGCTGGAAGGAGGACGATGAACACTCGCTCCCTGGCCAAACCCAGATCCCTCGCGCAATGGCTCCCGGATCTTGCTTTCGGCTTCGAGAACCTCTCCAGTCACAAACTGCGCTCTTTGCTAACCATGCTCGGCATGATCTTCGGTGTTGCCGCGGTCGTCGCCATGCTCTCCATCGGCGCTGGAGCACAGCAAAAAGTCATGGCCTTCATCGAACAAATGGGCGTTCGCAACGTGATTGTCGAGGCCAAGGAAGCCCACAACTGGCAGGAGTTGCAAAAAGTCCGCAAGGATTCGCCGGGACTTACGCTGACCGATTATCAAATCATTCGCCAGAATGTCAGCGATATTCAGAGCGGCACGCCCCGCAAACGCTTCACCCCTGCGAAATTTCTGCCGAAACCCCAGCAAGACTCTCCCGTCGTTTACGGCGTCGAGCCCAGCTATCTCGATATTGGGCACCTTCGCGTCACTGAGGGCCGCTTCTTCGATGAATCGGACAATGCCAATGCCACTCCGGTCTGCGTCCTTGGAGCCGCCGCCAAGGACAGTCTGTTCGGGGCCGCGGCCGGGGTCGGCGAATACATCAAGATGAATGATCAATGGTGCCACGTCATCGGCATCGTAGCCCCGCAATTGGCTCCGCAAAGCGAAGTGTCCGGTGTGCGCACCGAAGATATGAACAACCTCATCTATGCCCCGCTGAATTCCGTACGCTACCGGCTCGAGGATTCGCAAAGCGAATTGAAAGACGAAATCGATGGCATGTACCTGCATCTCACTTCTACCGACACCAGCACCACAGACGCCGAAGTCGTGCGCGGCATCCTGAACTCCTCCCATCACAATGCCGGCGACTTCAGCGTCATCGTCCCCGCCGAACTTCTCGCCCAGCAAAAGCGCACCGAGCAGCTCTTCAACACCGTAATGGTCGCCATCGCTTCGATTTCCCTGCTCGTGGGCGGCATCGGCATCATGAACATCATGCTGGCAGCCATTCTCGAACGCACTCGCGAAATTGGCGTGCGCCGGGCCATCGGCGCGCGGCGTTCGGACATTGTCCGCCAGTTCGTCATCGAAGCCGTGCTGATTTCCTTCGCCGGCGGCTTCCTGGGAGTCGTCACCGGCTTTGCGATGTCCAAGCTGATCGCCTGGATGGCGGGATGGTCCACCATCGTCACCATCGGCTCCATCCTTCTGGCTTTTTTGGTTTCCATTTCCGTTGGATTGATCTTTGGCACATACCCGGCCGTGAAAGCGGCTCGGCTCGATCCTGTGGAAGCAATTCGCTACGAGTAAGATTTTTCGTTTCGAAACAAAATCCTCTGGGGGTGCTCTCTTGCGACGGCTATTTCCTTCTCTAGGTCCCGTATTGTTTGCTTTGGTTTGCGCTGTTCCTTCACACGCGCAATCCACTCCTCCGCTGAAGACATCACTGAGCTTCAATAACCGCCAAAAGGCTGTCGCGCCGCTCCCCGCGCCTCAGGGCGTCGAAGATCACGTCGCCAACGGCAAGCTCGTTCTCGCCCTCGACGACAGCATTCGCCTCGCTCTCGCCAACAACACCGACATTCACATCGACCACTCTCAAATAGACTTCGCCCTCGACAATCTTGGCCGCTCGCACGCGCCTTTCGATCCCGTGGCCACATCCAGTTTCTCGGACACGCGAACGAAATCTCTGCCGACTTCGACCCTTCAGGGCGCCCCACTCGTCAGCAACCTAACGCAGACTACCTTGATTGGATATCAGCAACTACTCCCCACGGGAACGTCTTTTCAGACGTCCTTCAATGCGAGTAAGTTTTCTTCCAATAGCTCCTTTAGCACCGTGAACCCATCCCTTTCCACCAGCATCCAGTTCACGGTTACGCAGCCTCTCCTTCGGAATTTCGGGGTCTTTCCCAATCGTGCACCCATCCTGATTGCGCAAAACAACCTCAAGCAGTCGCGTGCCAACTTCACTGCTCAAGTCAACAGCATCATTCTCCAAGTAGTGGGCGACTATTGGGCGGTTATCCTCGCCCGCGAGAACCTTGCCGTGCAGCGACAGTCGCTCGAGGAAGCGCAAAAGAGTTACGACCACGACAAGAAGGCCCTCAGCCTCGGCGCGTTGCCGCCATTGGACATCTATCGCTCGGAGTCGCAAGTGGCTTCGCGCCGCGTCGGCGTCATTCAGGCCGAGTACGCGCTCAAGCAAACCGCGGACACCTTTCGCCGCGACATTGGCGCCGACTTGGATCCCAACGTTCGCGCTTTAGATCTCGACCTCACTGATCAACCAGCGCCTGTCGGCGATTTGCCCGGCGTGGACATTGCTACGGCTCTCTCCCGAGCGCTTGCCAATCGCCCAGAGTTCGAAGCCATTCGCGAACAGCTTGCCAACGATGCACTCATTCCTTACAGACATTCCCCTACCTGCGGCGCTCGGCTTAATTATTATCGCGATCATCGTTGGTGGCTGGATCATATGCCCAGTGCTTGTGCTGTTTTCAGGTCGTTCTCACGGGGGAGCCAAGTTTGGCTGGTTTTTAGTTACATTCCTCTTCGCATG
>Ga0126369_10001202_pt1 | contig 17742 bp, 17 predicted proteins | sample PanSoiMetaPlot_1_FD_109646 | JGI IMG/M metagenome (GOLD analysis project Ga0126369, IMG submission 109646) | Tropical forest soil microbial communities from Panama - MetaG Plot_1 | ecosystem: Environmental > Terrestrial > Soil > Tropical forest > Bulk soil | place: Panama | collected 2016-02-17 | reverse complement strand
TGGTCGACCTCGATGAGCCGCGGCGCGCCGTCGTGCACGATGTGCAACCCACGGTCGTCGATCCGCACGTACTCGACGCCGACTAGAATCCTGACGCCGCGTCGCGCGAGCTCCGCTCGGATCGCCCAACCGGTCGTCATGCCGAGCGTCTTGCCTGCCGGCGTTGTCTTGCGCTGCAGGAGGAAGATCTCCCGCGGCGAGGTCTCGCGTGGGTTGCCGTTCACGCCGCCCGGGACGAGGCCGGTCCGATCGATACCCCACGCCTCGCAGAAGTGCGCCGCAGGGTCGTCGCTCTCCGGCCTGCTCAGATAGACGGCGGTGTCGAAGCCGATTCCTCCGGCGCCGACGATCGCGACGCGGCGTCCCGCGACTTTCCGTCCGCTCAGGACGTCGTCGTAGCGCAGCGCCTTTGGATGGTCGACACCCGGGATCGCAGGGATCCGCGGCGTGACGCCGCTCGCGACGACGATCTCGTCGAACCGTCCGGCCGCCAGCTGCGACGCTGGTGGGCGCTCCGCGAGCCTCACCTCGACACCCAACCGCTCCAGACGCCGCGCGTAGTAACGGATGGTTTCGGCGAACTCCTTGCCCGGGATCGCCGCGGCGAGATGCATCTGGCCGCCGATCGCCGGCCCGGCCTCGAAGAGCGTCACCGCGTGTCCGCGCTCGGCCGCCGTGACGGCGCACGAGAGCCCCGCGGCTCCCGCGCCGACGACCGCGACGCGCTTCGCGCGCAGGGCCGGTCCGGTCGGCAGATCGAGCTCGCGTCCGGCGCGCGGGTTGACGAGGCAGGTCGCCGGCTCGTCGCGGAAGATGAAATCGAGACACGCCTGGTTGCAGGCTATACAAGTGTTTATTTCGTCGGCGCGCCCGCCGGCGGCCTTGGCCGCGAACTCGGCGTCGGCGAGCAGCGGGCGCGCGAGCGACACCGCGTCCGCATAGCCCTCCGCGATCAGTTGCTCGGCGACCTCAGGGGTGTTGATCCGGTTGGTCGCCATCACCGGGATCGGGACGGCCTCCTTCAACCGTTTCACCGCGAACGCGAACGCCGCGCGGGGCACCATGTACCCGATGGTCGGGACGCGCGCCTCGTGCCAGCCGATTCCCGTGTCGAACAGGTCGACGCCTGCGGCGGCCACGGTGCGCCCCAGCGTGGCCGTCTCGTCGGCATCGAGGCCGCCCTCCACGAGGTCGAGCGCCGAGATCCGATAGACGATCAGAAAACCGCGGCCGGCCCGCTCGCGCGTCCGGCGAACGATCTCGACCGGGAAGCGGAGGCGGTTCTCGAGCGATCCGCCCCAGCGGTCGGCGCGGTTGTTCGTGCGAGGCGCGGTGAACTGGGTGATGAGATAACCCTCGGAGCCCATGATCTCCACGCCGTCATAGCCCGCTTCCTGCGCGAGGGCAGCGCATTCGACAAACGCGGCGATCGTCTCCTCGACGTCCGCGTCGGCGAGCGCGCGCGGCGCGCGGCGATTGATCGGTGACGGGATGTCGGATGCGCCCACGAGTCCGTCCAGCTTGGCGTAACGGCCTGCGTGCAGGATCTGCAGGCAAATCGGCACGCCGGCCGCATGGACCGCGTCGACAATCGTGCGGTGAAACGGAATCTGGTCGCGGCGGTCGAAGACGAGCGAGTCCCCCTCCATCCGCCCTGCGCTGTCCGGCGACACGCCGCCGGTGAGCACGAGCGACACCCCGCCGCGCGCGCGCTCGGCGTAGAACGCCGCGAGGCGCTCCGCGGGGCGATCCATGCATTCAAGCCGCGTGTGCATGGAGCCGAGAACGATGCGGTTCCTGAGCGTCAATGCGCCGGCGCGCAGCGGCGTGAACAGATTGGGATAGGGGCTCATGGGGCGCGGAATTATGCGCAAGCCGTCCCGGCGGCGGCAAGCGAGCCGCGCGCTGTTAGAATGCGCGCTCGCTAAGCGATGACCCCACGCCGATGAGACGTTTCCTTGCTGCTGCCGCACTCTTCGCGTGCCTGCCCGACGCCGCGCTTCCTCAGGACAAGCCGATGGAGGCCGTCTGCGGTGACCTCTTCGGCGCGCGCCAGACGGCGATCCGCCTCATGCAGGAGGGCTGGCCGACGCAGACGATCGTGCAGCAGACGCTCGACCGTCCCGAGTGGCGCAACGCCGCGATGCCGGCGAAGTCGATGCTGATGGAGTTGCTGCAGGAGACGTTCAACGACCCTAGAGCGCCAAACTCCGCCGTTATCCGCGATTGCCTGCAGCGCGCCGAGAGCGGCGCGCCCAAGCGCCAGTAGGCCGACCGCTGACATGACCGCGGCCGCGGCTTCCCTCAGGTCCGACGCGAAGGTGATCGGCCTCGTAGGCGTGGCGCACGGCTTCTCGCACTTCTTCCAGCTCTGCCTGCCGCCGCTCTTTCCGCTGCTCAAGGACGAGTTCGGTGTGAGCTACGCGGCGCTCGGTGCGGTGACCGCCGTGTTCTACGCGGTATCCGGGGTGATGCAGACCGCCGCCGGGTTCCTCGTCGATCGGCTCGGCGCGCGCACGATCCTGCTCGCCGGGATGGCGATCATCGCGGGCGGCACGCTCGCGGCCGGCCTTGCGCCCTCGTTCGCCTGGCTCTTTCCCGCCGCGGCCCTGGCCGGGCTCGGGAACAGCGTGTTCCACCCCGCGGACCTCGCGCTGCTGAACGGGAAGATCGACCCGAAGCGGCTCGGGCCCGCGTTCAGCGTCCACGGTGTGACCGGCAACATCGGCTGGGTGCTCGCGCCCGCGTTCGTCGTCCCAATCGCGCAGGGGCACGGCTGGCGGACGGCGCTCGTTGCAGCGGGGGTCATCGGTCTCGCGTTCTTCGCCGTGCTCGCGACGCAGCGCGTTCTCGCCGGTGAGCTGCGCCATAACGTTGCCCGCGTGCCGGAACACGCCCGCGCCGCCGGCGTCGGCCTCCTCGCGTCGCCGCCGGTGCTGCTGTGCTTCGGCTTTTTCTTCCTCTATGCGGTCGCGCTGGTCGCTTTCCAGACGTTCGCGGTCGCGGCGCTGACGACTCTGCACGGGTTGACGCTCGGCGCCGCGTCGAGCGCGCTTACGGCCATGCTGATCGGTGGCGTCGCGGGGATCCTCGCCGGAGGGTTCGTCGCGGCGCGATCCCAGCGGCACAACCTCGTCGCGGCGGTCGGCGTCAGTGTACCCGCGCTGCTCGCGCTCGTGATCGCGAGGGGCGGCCTCGACGCCGCGAGCGTCGTCGCGCTCATGGCGGTCGCGGGATTCTTCGTCGGCTCGATCGGTCCCTCGCGGGACATCATCGTGCGCGGCGTGGCCCCGCCCGAGGCGCGCGGCAAGGTCTACGGGTTCGTCTACTCCGGCCTCGATCTCGCCGGATTGATCGCGCCGATGCTCTTCGGCTGGGCCCTCGACCACGGCCGCCCGGATCTCGTCTTCATCGGCGCGGCCGTCTTCCTCGTCGCCTCGATCCCGACGGTGCTGCGAGTCCGCGGGCGCGGGCCGCGCGCCGCGCAGGCGACCGCCTGAAGCTCAGCGCCGCTTACGCGAGCCTGCCCGCGCGAGCAGCCGGCGCTTGCGGTGCCAGTCGATGATCGCTTCCTTGGGAAACCGCATGAACACCCGGTCGCGTGCGCCGCGGGTCAGCGCCACCCAGGCGGGCTTCGACTCGACGAGGCAGTGCTGCGTCTCCCGCGGCCGCGGCAGCGGCGTGTCGATGGCGGAAGCGAAGGGATAGATCCACTGCGGCCAGCGCGGGTCCCAGAGCCAGAGTGCGCTGCCGCACTTCGCGCAGAAGTGGCGCTTGCCCGGGCTGCGGACGAGCTTGCGGCCCTCGCGCCAGCGCGCGCGATAGACCGAGAGATTCCGCGCGCCCTTGACCTTCAGCGTGTCCGCGTCACCCATGACGTTGATCGCGTAGCCGCCGCCCCCTTGCGTCTTGCGGCAAACCGTGCAGTAGCAGCGGAGGTAGGGGTAGGGCGTCTGCGAGTCCACCGTGAAGCGGACCGCACCACAGTGACAGGAGCCTGCGAGCTTCATGCTTCCTCCTCGTGGGCGGGGCTACTATACAGCGGCCCTCGCCCGGACCTCGCAATGAGCGAACCCGACCGCCTCCGCATCGACAAGTGGCTCTGGGCCGCGCGCTTCTTCAAGACGCGCAGCCTCGCCGCGCAGGCGGTCGAGGGCGGGCGCGTCCAACTGAACGGGGCGCGCGTGAAGCCGGCGAAGGAGGTCCGCCTCGGCGACGAGCTCGCCATCCACATCGGCGAGCTCGAGTGGGTCGTCGCGGTCGGGGCGATCCCCGTCCGCCGCGGTCCGGCCGAAGAGGCGCGGCGGCTCTACGCGGAGCGCGAGGAGAGCCGGGCACGTCGCCAGGCGCTGATCGAGGCGAAGAGGCTTTCCCCCGAGCCCGCCCGCGGCCTGCGCGGCCGCCCTACCAAGCGCGACCGCCGGATGATGCGCCGCTTCACCGGCGAACGGGGCTAAGATACGCGGCGGTAGCGACTTGCCGTCTGGAGGACATATGCCCGAGCCACAGCCGCCCAACGATCTCTCCGGCGAGCGGATCAAAGCTGCGGCGAGCGAGACCGTCCGCGAGGGAACGGACGTCCGCGCCAAGGTGCAGGAGCTCACGCTGCTCGCGCTGCAGCGGCAGCGCTTCGACCGTCACGGCATGCGCGAGGTGATCCGGTCAGTCACCGAGGGCGTCGCGCTCGGCGCTGAGAAAAGCCGGACCGACATGCGCTTGGCGATGTCCGAGGCGCTGACAGGCCTCGACCAGGCACTGCGGACCTCCGCCGAGGCGGGGCACACGGCATTGAAGCAGCTGACCGCGAGCGGCAAGGATTTCTCGGACAGCGAGTTCAAGCAGGCGCTCGCGAACCTGCGCAAGCTCGAGGACGACTTCCTCACGACCGTCGGTCAGGTCACCGACGCCGCGAGCGAGCGTGTGCAGCCGGGGCTGCGGGACGCGCTCCGGGCTGCGCGCCGCACCGGGACGGAGACCGGCAAGCAAGTCGCGCTGTCGATGGGCGACTTTGCCCAGAAGTTCTCCGCCGCCTCGATGGATGCGACGCTCACCGGCCTCGAGGCGGCGAACGAGTTCGGCAGGCGGTTCGCGATGGTCGCGAGCGGCATCCTCGGCGGGCTCGCGGAAGCACTGCGCGCGCCGCCGCCGGAGAAGAAGGAAAAACCCAAGGAGCCGTGATGCTGCGGGAAACCGTCAGCGTCATGCGGGACCTTCCGCGCCTGCACGAGATCACGTCGGTCTTCATCCGGCACGGGCTGGGCGACATCGTCCAGCGCATCGGCGTCGCCGGCGTGCTCGAGCGAGCCGGGCAGATCCTGAACTGGGGCGCGCGGAACGAGAGCGTGCGCCTCGACCCCGCGCAGCGGGTGCGGATCGCGCTCGAGGAGCTCGGCCCGACGTTCATCAAGCTCGGGCAGGTGATGGCGACGCGCGTCGACCTGTTTCCGCCAAGCTGGATCGCTGAGTTCGAGAAGCTGCACAGCGAGGTCCCGCCGGTGCCGTTCGACGCGCTCCGGCCGGAGCTCGAGCGCGCGCTCGGCCGCTCGCCCTTCGAAGTGTTCCGCGACCTCGACCCGCGGCCGTTCGGCTCGGCGTCGATTGCCCAGGTCCATCGCGCGAAGCTCCAGGACGGCACGCCCGTCGTGCTCAAGATCCGGCGGCCGGGAATCCGCGCGAAGGTCGACGCCGATCTGCGGATCCTCTTCCACATCGCCGAGCTGATCGAGTCCGAGATCCCGGAGGCCCGGCGCTACCAGCCGGTCGAGATCGCGGGCCAGTTCGCGCGCTCGCTCGAGCGCGAGCTCGACCTCGCCGTCGAGGCGCGCAACGTCGAGCGGCTCGCCAAGCACTTCGATGGCGATCCTTACATCGTGATTCCGAAGGTCCACCCGGAGTGGACAAGCGAGATCATGAACGTGCAGGAGCACGTCGAAGGGATCCCCGGGACCGATCTCGCGGCGGTGAAGGCGGCAGGCCTCGACCCGAAGCTCCTCGCCGCGCGCGGCGCGGAAGCCCTGCTCAAGATGATCCTGATCGACGGGTTCTTCCACGCCGACCCGCACCCGGGCAACGTCTTCTACCTGCCGGGAAACCGGCTCGCGATCATCGATTTCGGGATGGTGGGGCGCCTGAGCCCGGTGCGGCGCAACCAGGTGGTCGACCTCCTCGCGGGCCTCGCCCGCATGGAGGAGGAGGCGATGCTCGACGTGCTGCTCGACTGGGCGGGCGATGCGTTCGTCGACGAGGCCAAGCTCGCGGCCGACGTCGACGAGCTCGTCTTCGACTACGAGGGCGTCGCGCTGAAGGACATCCGGATCGGCCCGCTGCTGAAGTCGTTCACCACGATCATCCGCAACCACTCGATCGTGATGCCGTCGGATCTCACGCTGATGTTCAAGGCGCTAATCACCATGGAGGGCCTCGGGCGACAGTACGATCCGGACTTCCACGTGGTCGACCATCTGAGCCCGATCCTGCGCCAGGCGATCACGGACCGCTACCGGCCGACCGGCATGTTGCGCCGCGGGCGCGCGACCATCGGCCAGTTCCTCGAACTCGTCGGCAGCGTGCCGCGCGACCTCGCGCGCCTGCTCCGCGACGCGCGCCGCGGCAAGACGCACTTCCATTTCGACCTGAAGCGGCTCGACAGCTTCGGCCGGCAGCTCGACCGGACGATCGACCGCGCGACCATGGGGATCATGACCGCGTCGCTCGTGATCGGCTCGGCGATCGTCATGACCGTCAACGAGGGACCATCGGTCTGGGGGATCCCGGTGTTGACCGTCCTCGGGTTCCTCGGCTACATCGTCGCGTTCTTCAACAGCCTCTGGATCCTCATGGGAATCTGGCGGTCGGGGAAGCAGTGACTAGCGAGGTGGGTAGAGCCTGAATCGGCGATACAGCATCACCATCAAGACCGCGAGTCCGGCGACAAAAGCGGCCAGCAGCGCGACGAACGGCACCGTTGGAAGCCGTGGCGGCAATGCGGCGTTCGCCTGCAGCAGCAAGTAGTGGATCGCCGCCATGAAGAGCACCATCAGCACGCCGAACCAGCAGGCGTGCGCCAGAAGAAAGTCGAGCGAGTCCTCGCGCCGCTCCGGCCCAAGCCAATAGGCCCGGTTCGGGAGGTTGACCCACTGCGGGAAGAGCCGGGGCAGCAACCCGATCGCGGCGACGAGCGCCGATGGCAGCACGGCGATGAAGAGAAGCATGAAGCGGACGTAACCGGCGCGCGTCATCCAGCCGTCGGCGGCCCCGCTGCCGCCAAAGTGCGTCGCGACGCGCGCCGGGAGCCCGGCGGACGTCGCGACGACGTACCCCGCCGCGGCGAGCATCGCGCCGAGGAAGAGGAGCAGGTGGAGGCGGCGCACGCGAGACCGGTCGCGCCTCAGGGCTGCTTCTTGAGGCCGATCACCTGCATCAGCCGCGCAAGCTCCGCATCTTCAGCCGCGATCAGCTCGCCGAATTCGGCCGCGGGCATGAACGCCGGGCGCACGCCGAGCCTTTCGCTCGCTTTCACGAAGTCCGGACTCTCGACCGTCTTTTGGATCGCGGCCTCGAGCGCGGCGATGACCTGCTTCGGCGTGCCCTTGGGCACCGCGATCCCGCGCCACGCCTCGAGCGAGACATCCACGCCTTGCTCCCGCGCGGTCGGGACGTCCGGTAACGCCGGATCGCGATTCGGCGCGAGCGCCGCGAGCAGGCGCACCGAGCCGGACTTCACGTGAGTGGAGAGCGCTGCCGGCAACTGCACGAGCGCGTCCACGTGGCCGCCGAGCAGGCTCGGCACCGTCTGGGCGGCGGGGAAGGGCACATCGACGACCTCGGCGCCCGCGGTCGTGAACAGCGCCACCGCCGAGATATGGGTGTGGCTGCCCGCGCCCGAATTGCCCACCGTGATCACCTTCGGCCGCGCCTTGGCGTCGGCGATGAGGTCGCCGAGCGTCTTCCACTTCGCGTCGCCCTTCACCGCGACGATCGGCGACTCGACCAGCGCGCGCGCCACGGGGTCGAATGCCTTGTAGTCGAACGGGAGCTGCCCCGAGTGATACGTCGTCGAGATCGAGTTCGAGTTCCAGACGAGTGAGTAGCCGTCGGGCTTCTGGCTCGCGACGTGTTTGTATCCGATCGCGCCGCCCGCGCCGGGACGGTTCACCACGACGACGTTCGCGCCGAGCTGCTTGGCGATGCCTTCGGCGAGGAGGCGGGCGGTGACGTCCGCCGACGAGCCCGCGGGGAAAAGCACGGTGATCTCGATCGGGCCCTTGTGCGGATAGGGTGGCTCCTGGGCCTCGCCGGGCAAGGCAGACGCGAGCAGCGCCCCAGCGCCGGCGAGAGCGAGAGCCTTCGTCCAGCCGTTCATCGATATCTCCTCAACCTCTGGTCAAAACCTCGGCGACGGCGACCCGGCGCCCCTCGCGCGCGGACTCGACGCCCGCGCGGATCACGGCGAGCGAGACGGTCGCGCGCTCGCCGTCCATCTCGGGCTTTGCCTGACCGCGGACCGCTGCGGCAAACTCGTCGAGCTCATCGACGATCGCGTCGGTCTTCCCGCACTCGACCGGACTCGAGCGCTCGGCGCCGCGCTTCAGGAACCGCAGCCCCTGATGAAGATCGTAGTACGCGCTCGCCTCCTTGCCGTACACGTTCATGAGGTAGTACTCGGAGGCCGAGGCGTAGCTCGCGTTCAGCGTCGAGAGCGCGCCGTTCTCGTGCTCGAGGATCACGCTCGCGACGTCTGGGTTGTCGCCGGGCAGCACGAGCTGCGCGAGCTGCGCGCTCACCGCCTTGATCGGGCCGAGCAGGTACTCGAGCACGTCGGTGTAGTGAATCCCGATCTGCAGCATCACGCCGCCCGGCATGCCTTTGGCCGTGTAGCGCCAGGAGCCGAGATCGATCTTGCCGAGCCGGTCGCGGCTGATGTTGCACTCCGCGTTGACGAGCTTGCCGAACGCGCCGTCGTCGATCTGCTTTCGGATCCACCGGAACGGTGCCTCGCGGCGCCGCTGGTAGCCGAGCGCGAGCACGACGCTCGCCTTGCGGCAGGCGTCGGTGAGCGCGCGCGCGTCGGCGATCGTGTTGGCGATCGGCTTGTCGAGGAAGACGTGCTTGCTTGCGGCGGCGGCGGCGCGCGTCGTCTCGAGATGGACTTCGTTCGGCGTCGTGTTGACGATCGCCTCGACGTCACGATCGTCCAGGATCGCCTCGTAGGCCGGCACTGCCCGACACCCGTACTTCGCCGCGAACGCCCGGCGTTTCTCCTCGGAGCGGCTGTAGCAGGCGACGATCTTCAGCTTGCCGGAGCGCTTCATGGCGTCAGCCAACACGTCCGACCACCAGCCCATGCCGACGCAGGCGACGCGTACCGGTTCGAAGGCCACGCGCCGCCTCTAGCGATGGCTCGCGCCGATCGACTCGACCGCCGCGCGCGCGACGCGCTCGTCGAACTCCCAGTTCCCGCCCGCGATCCCGATGCCGCCGATGCATTCGCCGTCGATGAGGATCGGGCAGCCGCCCTCCATCGCCGTCCAGCGCTCCGGTCCGGCGGCGAGCGCGAGGCCGAGGGCGTGGACTGCGTCGAGCGGTTGTCCCTGTGCGCCTTGCGCCGACGTGGACCTGCGGTTCGAGGCGGCGCACACCGCCTTCGTCGTCGCGGAGTGCACGGTGTGGAAGCGGCCGCCGTCCATCCGCTCGAGCAAGATCAGGTGCCCGCCGGCGTCGGCGATCGCGACCGAGATCGCGACGCCCGCCTGCTCCGCGGCGCCGATGGCGGTGGCCATCATTTGCTTCGCGCCGGCGTGCGTCAGGCGCTTGTTGTCGGCGACGTACATGAGTTCGACCTCCGGGTGATTCCGTCTGCGGCCGGGCTGATTATGGCCTACGAAGCGCGGGTGCGAGAACCCTAGTTTGCCGCTGGGCTCAGGGCGAACCCTAGAGAATGAGGCTCGGATTGCGCAGGTTCTGATCGCAGTCGATAAGGTTCACCTGCTTGACGAGGATCTGCCATCCGTCGACGCCCCGCGCGAGGCGGTGCGCATAGCAGCCGGACAGTACGCGGGTCTCGCCGGCGCGGAACTCGCTGATCAGGAAGTTCGACCGCACCATCCGGACAGCTTCGCGGTCCGTCGCGAAGACCTCGACGTTCGAGACGAGCCGCGCGGTGCGCGAGGGCGGGACTTGCGACCAGGCGTAACCGGTCCGCAGCCGGTAGACGCGACCTTCGAGTTGCCGGCGGTCGTCGAAGGAGATCGCTACTTCTTTCCTGGGATCGCCGCCGTCCGGCGTTCCAGGAACCCAATAGAGGCACTCGGGTGCAAAGAGCGCGAGCCACTCCTCGAATCGCCGCTCGTCGAGCAGCCGCGCCTCGCGGTCGAGGAACGCGCGGCACTGCTCGCGGAGCACCGGGTCGGCCACCAGGCGCTCGTCCCGCTGCCAGTCCGAGAAGCTCGCCGTCAGGTCGCGGTAGAAGTCGTCGTCGACGTAGTGCGAGTCGCGCGACGGGTCATGCTTTTGCTGCATGGTCACGGCTCCCGACGAACGACGAGGTTCGGCCTGGCCTGCATGAGGCGCTTCCACTCCTTGATGTACTCGCGCATGAAGACCTCATCGGTGGCCGGAGCGGTGATCACGCCGTCCGCCGCGACCTTGACCCGGCCCGGGATGCCCAGCCCGCGGTGCATGTAGACCCACTCGTCCTCGAGCGCCTGCAAGCCGCGCTGGATCTCTTCGAAGTTGACGGCGTCGTCCACCTCGCCGAAGTTGGGGAACCCCTCCTGGGTGCGCATGCGCAACGCGTTCACGTCCTCGGCCGCGCCCTCCAGCTCGCCCGAATCGTCCACGACGGCGGTGGCGTACCAGGTGAGCTTCGTCTCATCCACCGCCACGGGCTCGATCACCTGGACGTGGTTCCCGAGGATCAGGAGGTTCGGGAACACGTTGATGTTGACCGGCTCGGACGATGCCAGGTCGAGCACCCGGTCAGCCTTCGCACCGAGGCGCCGCCGCAGCTTCGCCTCGTAGTGCTCCATGCCCGGATGCGCGCCCTCGATCTCCCACAGCGCGCCGGGACGCTTCGCGACGTTCGGCCGCTTGTCCTTGAAGTGGTGTCCGTGGCCGAGGTACTGGACGTACATCGGCGCCTCGTCCGGCTTCGACCGGTAGTACGACATGCCCTTGTCGGGGTCCTCTTCGAGGCGGTTCTCCATGTCGAGCAGCGAGCGGTGCGAGAACACGACGTGATAGCCGTCCGCGGAGTTGTCGTAAGCGAGCTTCCAGTTCCCCCTGTATTTGAGCCGGTTCGCCTCACAAAAGACGATGCGGCCGCCGGGATGCCGGTCGAGCCACTCGTCGATCGGCCTCGTGATCGGCCCCAGGTACTCCAGGAGCGGCGGGGCGTCCGAATTGAGCGTGCCGAAGATGAAACCGCGATAGATTGCGATGCGCGGCACCTGCGCGAGGTTGAACTTCGCGTCCTTGAAGTCGCAGGCATAGCCGTCCGGCCAGGGCACGCCGCTCAGCTTGCCGCTGTTGAGGTACGTCCACCCGTGGTAAGGGCATTGGAAGGCCTTGGCCGACCCGCGATCCTGCCGGCAGATAGTCGTGCCACGGTGAGTGCAGCGGTTGTAGAGCGCGCGAACGCCGCCCCGGCTGTCGCGCAGGACGATGAGCGGGCGAAGGCCGAGGTGGACGGTCACGAAGTCGTCGTTGCGCGGGATCTGGCTCTCATGGGCGAGGTATACCCAGACGGCGCCGAAGATCTTCGTCATCTCCTCGCGGAAGATCCCCGGGTCGGTGTAGATGAGCCGGTGGACCCGGTCTTCCTGCACTAGCCGCTCCCAATCATGGGGCGACCCGAAGTCCTCGACGCGGCCGGGATTCTCCAGCTTCGACATTTCGTCTGCCTCCGCAGGCCGAAGCCTAAAAGAAATCGAAGTACTCGTTCTGCTCCCAGGCCGTGGTCTCGTCCGGCCGATCCTCGATCCCGTTCTGCTCCAGGTACTGCCGAAACCGCCCCGCCTCGTTCCGCTTCAACTTGACGAAGTAGTCGACGAAGACCTCGCCGACCTCGCGGCGAAAGAGTGCGTCCCGCTCGAGCGCGTCGAGCGCCTCCACCAGGCTCGTCGGCAGCATCGGCCGGTCCGCCTGGTACGGCTCGAAGTCCTGCGGGCCCGGATCCAGTCGGTTCTCGACGCCGTCCAGTCCCGACACGACCTGGGAGAGCATGTATAGATAGGGATTCGCCGCCGGCTCGCCGCCCCGGTTCTCCATGCGAGTGGCCGGATCGCCGGGTCCGCCGAGCACGCGGATCATCGCGCCGCGATGGTCGTAGCCCCAGCCCGCGCGGTCCGGTGCGAGCGAGTTCGGCTTGAAGCGCCGGTAGCCGTTGACCGTGGGCGTCGCGAACGCCGTCGACGCGACCGCATGCTTCAGCAACCCGCCGAGGAACGCCCGCCCGAGCGGCGAGAGCGGCTCGCCTTCGCGCTCCGGCGTGAAGCGGTTCGCCCCGGTCTTCGCGTCGAGCACGGATTGATGCAGGTGCCACCCGTTCGAGTAGTAGCCTTTCAGCGCCGGGCGGCACATGAAAGTCGCGAAGTGACCCACCCGCCGGCAGATCTGTCGCGTCGCGGTCCGGAACAGCACCATGTCGTCCGCCGCGCGCATCGCACGCTGGGCGGAGAACGTGCACTCCACCTGTCCCGGCCCCCACTCGTTCTCGATCGACCGGAGCGGCAGGCCGAGCTTCCCGAACGCGTCCGCGAGCGCATCCAGCGCCGGCTGCATCAGGTCCATGTTCGACTCGGAGTGATAGGAGTAGCCGGGCTCGACGGGCCAGGTCTTGATCGGTCGGCCGCGGTACCCCGGGCTCCCGACATGCTCGTCGGTCAAATGGTCTTCCGCGACCCGCGCGAGGTACCACTCCACCTCGAGCCCGACGACGAAATCCATTCCTTTCGCTTGCAGTCGCTCGAGCTGCTTGCGCAGCAGGTGCCGGGAAGAGAACGGGTACGCCGCGCCGCTGTTGAAGTACTCGTCGCAGAGGATCCAGCCGGTGCGTGGCGCCCAGGGAAGCGTTCGGAACGTGGCCGGATCCGGAACGATCGTGATGTTCGGAGAGCCGGTCATCTCGTCGAGCCCGAGGCCGCCGCCGCGCGTGAACGAACTGAACGTGCGTGCATTCGCCGAATCCAGCGTCGTCGTCGCGACGTTGATGTTGTACCCATTCGTGAGCGCATCGAGAAAGACGGGCACCGTGACGGCTTTCGCCCGGGCATAGCCGTGCGCATCGGCCCAGGCGACGCGCACGAGGCGTAACTCGTCCTTCCGCACCTCGCGCTTGAGCTCTTCGGCTCGGCGCTGCTGCTCGTCCGTCCAGAGCTGGTGCTTCGCGATGAAGCCCGTCATGCCCGCACGCTGTCGAGGCCTCAGGGGTTGAGGTTCTCGATCTTCTGGCGCGAGGTGCGCTTGACCACGCCGTCGGGCGCGAAGTGCACGTTGAAGAACCACGGGTCGCCCGGACCGTGCTCGTACTTCCACGACCACACTTCTTCCTGCAGATTCGGGAAAGGCATCGTCTGGCCGGGCTTGCCGATCAGCCGCCGCACCGCGTCGCGCGTCATGCCGGGCTGGATCCTCGCGAAGTACTCGTCGGTGAGGACCTGCCGGATCGACTTGAGGATGCCGTCGGCGCCGAGGTCGACCATGTAGGTGACGGTGCCCTCCGGGCCGCGCGCGAACTCCCAGGTGAGGCTCCCGTCCGACGCTTTCCATTCGAACGTCGGCTCGCGGAGCGCCCGCCGGACGTCGGCGGCGGACGAGACGCCCGGCTTCAGCTGCGAGACGCCCGCGTCGCAGCCGACGAGCGCGAGGAGCGGCGCAAACAGCGCGAGTAGAAGCGAGCGAAGTCCGTTCTCCGCCACGCCGGTAGTGTAGAGGAGCGTCGTCGCGGCGGAAACAGGCATCCGACCACGGGCGGCCTCCGCATTCTTGCCCGCGCCGCGCTGCCCGTCGTATCCTCGTCCGCGGCAGCCTCCTCGGAAGGGAACACGAGCGATGGTGAACCCGGAACAGAACGATCTCATGACCCGCATCGGTCCCGGCACGCCCGCGGGCAGGCTCCTGCGAAGCTACTGGCAGCCCGCCGCGCTCGTCGAGGAGCTGCGGGGCAAGCGTCCGGTGAAACCGGTGCGCCTCCTGGGCGAAGACTTCGTGCTGTTCCGCGACCATGACGGCCGCTACGGCATGCTCGGTCGCCATTGCCCGCACCGGCGTGCCGACCTGTCATTCGGCCGGCTCGAAGACGGGGGCTTGCGCTGCGCGTTTCACGGCTGGCTATTCGGCGTGGACGGCGTCTGCCTCGAGACGCCGGCCGAACCGGAGGGCAGCAGGCTGCGCCTGTCCGTGCGCCAGACGTCCTGTCCGGTCGTCGAGCGCGGCGGCATCCTCTGGGCGTATCTCGGCGAGGGCGAGCCGCCCGCGCTCGCGGAGCTCGACTGCTTCGTCGCCCCGTCCGAGTACACGTTCGCGTTCAAGGGCTGGTGGGAGTGCAACTGGCTGCAGGCGCTCGAGATCGGCATCGACCCCGCGCACGCGTCGTTCCTCCACCGCTTCACCGAGGACGAAGATCCCGACGCAAGCTACGGCCGCCAGTTCCGCGCGCCCTCGGCGAACTCGAGCCTGCCGATGACGAAGCTGCTGCGCGAGTACTACCGCCCGAAGCTCGAGTACGAGAACACCGACTACGGGTTCCGGATCTTCGCGCTGCGCGCCATCGACGAGCGGCAGACGCATCTGCGCGTGACCAACATGGTCTTCCCGCAGGCGTTCGTCATCCCGCTGTCGCCGGAGATGACGATCACGCAGTGGCACGTCCCGATCGACGACGAGAACTGCTACTGGTACTCGATCTTCACCGCCTTCGACAAGCCGGTCGACAAGGCCGAGATGCGCCGGCAGCGGATCGCGATGTACCGGCCGCCTGACTACAAGCCGCGCCTGAATCGCGGCAACGACTACGGGTTCGATCCCGAGGAGCAGCGCAAGAAGACCTACACCGGGATGGGCTTCGACATCAACGTGCACGACCAGTGGGCGGTCGAGTCGCAGGGGCGGATCCACGATCGCACGCGCGAGTATCTCGGCACGTCGGATCGCTGCATCGTCGCGTACCGCCGCGAGTTGCTCAAGGCGATCGAGCAGGCCGGCCGCGGGCAGCGGCCGCTCATGGTCCTCGATCCGAGGCAGGCGCCGCTCGTTCGCGGCCCGGTGACGATCGACGGGATCGGGCCGGCCGACGGCTGGCAGGCGTACTGGCGCGAGTACGATCGCGCGCGGCGGAGCCGCTCGGCCTGGGCCGCCGCGCTTCCCGATCCGCTCGCGGCGAAGGTCGCGGCCTGATGCTGCAGTGAGCTTCGTCGAGCGCCACGGCCTGTGGACCGACGAGCAGCGTGCAGCAGCGCGCGAGGTCGCCGCGCGCCTCGCGGCGGGCGGGGTGGACGTCGTGCGGTTCTCGTTTCCCGACCAGCACGGAATCCTGCGCGGCAAGACCCTGACCGCGGGCGAGGCGGTGACAGCGCTCGAGAGCGGCGTCACCTTCACGACGACGCTGTTCGCGAAGGACACGTCGCACAAGACCGTGTTTCCGGTCTTCACGCCGGGCGGCGGGTTCGACCTCGAGGAGATGGAGTGCGGCGCGGACGCGCTGATGATCGCGGAGCCCGCGAGCTTCCGGGTGCTGCCGTGGGTGCCCAACACCGGCTGGCTGCTGTGCGACCCGTACTTCCCGAACGGCAAGCCGGTGCCGTTCGGCACGCGGCCGCTCTGCCGGCGCGCGCTCGAGCAGCTCGCCGCGTCGGGGTTCGAGTACTTCGCCGGCCTCGAGGTCGAATTCCATGTCTTCAAGCTCCTGAATCCGCGGCTGCGGCCCGAGGACGCCGGCCAGCCGGGGGAGCCACCCGAGGTGGAGCTGCTCACGCACGGCTATCAATACCTCACCGAGCAGCGCTACGACATGATCGACCCGGTCGCGGAGTTCCTGCGTCGCGATCTCGTCGCGCTCGGCCTGCCGCTCCGCTCGCTGGAGGTGGAGTTCGGACCGAGCCAGATCGAGTTCACGCTTGCGGCGCTGCCGGGCCTCGGCTCCGCCGACGCGATGGTGCTCTTCCGCAGCGCCGTGAAGCAGATCTGCCGCCGTCACGGCTATCACGCGACGTTCATGTGCCGCCCCCGCATCGCGAGCGTCATGTCGAGCGGCTGGCATCTGCACCAGTCGCTGCGGCGGGTTCCGGGCGGCGCGAACGCATTCGTTCCGACCGAAGCCGGAACCTCGCTGTCGGAGACCGGGCGGCAGTTCCTCGCGGGCCTGCTCGCGCACGCGCGCGCTGCCACGGCGCTCGCGACGCCGACGATCAACGGGTACAAGCGCTACCGCCCGTACGCGCTCGCGCCGGAGCGCGCGATATGGGGGCGCGACAACCGCGGCGCGATGCTGCGCGTGATCGGCGGGGTGAGCGACCCCGCGACGCGCATCGAGAACCGCCTCGGCGAGCCCGCGGCGAACCCCTATCTCTACTTCGCGTCGCAGATCTACTCCGGGCTCGATGGCATCCGCCGGCGGCTGGAGCCCGGGCCGTCGTCAGAGACTCCGTACGAATCGCAGGCGGCGCTGTTGCCACGCTCGCTCGGCGAGGCGCTCGGCGCTCTGCGCGAGGACGGCGCGCTGCGGGAGGGTCTCGGCGGCGGATTCGTCGACTACTTCTGCCGCCTGAAGGAAGCCGAGATCGCGCGTTTCAACCTCGAAGTCACCGAATGGGAGCAGCGCGAGTACTTCGAACTGTTCTAGGGGCTGCGCGGGCGCGCTACACCCCGAGATAGCGGTGCTGCACGCCCTCGTCGGCAGCGAGCTCGGCCGAGGTGCCGCTCCAGACGACGCGGCCCTTCTCGAGCACGAAGTGCCGATCGGCGATCCGCGTGAGCGCCTTCACGTCCTTGTCGATGACGAGGATCGCGAGGCCAGCGGCCTTCATCTTCTCGATCGAGCGGTAGATGTCGGCGCGGATCAGCGGCGCGAGCCCCTCGGTCGCCTCGTCGAGGATCAGGAGCCGCGGGTTGGTCATCAGCGCACGTGCGATCGCGAGCATCTGCTGCTCGCCGCCGGAGAGCTGGTTGCCCAGGTTCGCGCGGCGCTCCGCGAGCCGCGGGAAGAGCGCAAACACCTTCGCGAGCGTCCACGGATCGGGGCGAGCGCCGCGGTTGGCGGCGGTCGCGACCAGGTTCTCGCGCACCGTGAGGTTCGGAAAGATCTGACGACCCTCGGGCACGAGACCGAGCCCGGCGCGCGCCACACGGTAGGAGGGCAGCCCCGCGAGCATCCGACCGTCGAAGCGGACGGTGCCGGACTTCGGCCGGAGGATGCCCATGATCGCGCGGACAGTCGTGGTCTTGCCCATGCCGTTGCGGCCGAGGAGCGTGACCACCTCCCCGGCGTCCACGCGGAACGTGACGCCGAAGAGCACCTGGCTCACGCCGTACGCCGCCTCGAGCGCTTCGACCGCCAGCATCAGTCGTCCTCGCCGAGGTAGGCGCTTCGCACCTCGGGGTTGGCGCGGATCTCCGCGGGCGTGCCGGTCGCGATGATGCGGCCGTAGACGAGCACCGAGATGCGGTCCGCCAGCGTGAACACGGCATCCATGTCGTGCTCGACGAGGATGATGGTCTGCCGCCCCTTGAACCGGGCGAGGAACTGGA
>Ga0126369_10001201_pt1 | contig 17743 bp, 14 predicted proteins | sample PanSoiMetaPlot_1_FD_109646 | JGI IMG/M metagenome (GOLD analysis project Ga0126369, IMG submission 109646) | Tropical forest soil microbial communities from Panama - MetaG Plot_1 | ecosystem: Environmental > Terrestrial > Soil > Tropical forest > Bulk soil | place: Panama | collected 2016-02-17 | reverse complement strand
GGGCTGCTCAACGCCAAGCCCACCGAGCTGTGCGGCCAGTGCCACGAACAGGTGGCCGCGGCACTCAAGCAGCCGGTGGTGCACAAGGCGTTCGCCGACGGCAACTGCGCGAGCTGCCACGAGCCGCACGGCTCGGACCGCGAGCACCTGGTGAAGAGCGACGACGGGACCATGTGCCTCTCGTGCCACAAGGATCTCGAGGCCAAGACCGCGGCCGGACCGGGCACCCATCCGCCGTTCGCGAAGAAGGACTGCCTCCACTGTCACACGCCGCACGCGGGCGCCGAGCCCCACCTGCTCCGCAGCGACATGCGCACGCTGTGCCGCACGTGCCACGGCGACCTCACGCAGAAGCTGGCCGGGCTCGAGATCCACCCGCCGTTCGCCTCCGGACAATGCACCGCGTGCCATACCCCGCACCACACCGACGCCAGCACCGGGCACCTGATGCGGGGCGAGCCGATCCAGGTGTGCACCACCTGCCACGGGCAGATCCCGCCGCGCGTCGAGCACGAGCATCCGCCGGTCGCCCAGGGCCGCTGCCTCACCTGCCACGGTCCGCACGGGGGCGCCACGTCGCGGCTGCTCGTGACCGCCGGGCCCGGACTCTGCACGTCGTGCCACGCCGACATCGCGGCGAAGATTCAAGGCCCGAACGCGCACACGCCGGCCGCGGCCGGGCGCTGCGAGGCCTGCCACGAGCCACACGGCGGGAACCGCAAGGCGTTCCTGAAGAGCGAGCCGAACGCGCTGTGCGCCGGATGTCACGCCACGATCGGCAAGGAGGGCGACCGCGTCCACGCGCCGGTCGAGCAGGGCGACTGTCTCACCTGCCACGATCCGCACGGCGGGACCGCCGCCCCCGCGCTGGTCAAGAAGGCGCCTGCGCTGTGCGCCGACTGCCACGACCTGGCGGATGCCGATCTCCGCGCCAAGCACGGCGGCGCGACGCTCACCGAGGCCAAGTGCCTCGGCTGTCACACGCCGCATGCGGCGAAGAGCGCGGGCCTGATCGCACCGCTCGCGCACCCGGGCTTCGCCGAGAAGGAGTGCACCACCTGTCATGTCGCCGGCAAGCCTCCGGGGGCGAATACGACCCAGGCGCCGGTCGCCCAGCTCTGCATCAAGTGCCACAACGTGTCCAAGCCCAAGACCGCGACGGCCAAGGTCCATCCGCCGGTCAAGCTCGGCGCCTGCATCGCCTGCCACACGCCACACGCTTCCTCGCGCGAGGGGCTGCTCATCGCCCAGCCGCAGCGCCTGTGCCGCACCTGCCATGCGAACGTGGCCAAGGAGACCGCGGCCGCGCATGCCCACCCGCCCGCGGCCAAAGGCGAATGTGCGACCTGTCACGAGCCGCACCAGTCGGCAAATGCCGGACTGCTCAAGCAAAAGCCGCAGGAGCTGTGCGGCACGTGCCACGCCGATCTCATGAAGCGGATCGCGGCCGGCAAGCCGCACGCGCCGGTGGCGATGGGAATGTGCCTCACCTGCCACGCCGGGCACGGCTCGGACAACCCCGGCATGACCCGCGAGGCCGGGGCCGCGCTGTGCACCAAGTGCCACTCGATCGAGAAGATGGGGCTGGTCGCCAAGCACAAGGGCTTCGAGATCGCGAGCTCGAACTGCGCCGGCTGTCACGATCCGCATGTCGGGGCGACCGCGACCAGCAAGCTGCTCCCGGCCTACTCGCACCGCCCGTTCGCGCAGGGCAAATGCGCGGAGTGTCACGGCACCAAGCTCACCGGGGCCACGGTCGAGCCCGTGCCCGGGCTGTGTCTGCGCTGCCACGAGCCGAGCAAGGCCTGGCTCACGTCACCGGTGGTGCACGCGCCGCTCAACAGCCGGCAGTCGTGCCTCTCCTGCCACCGGCCGCACACGGCGGGCTCGTCCTCGCTGCTCGTGAAGAACGACGAGAACCTGTGCTTCGGCTGCCACGACCGGAAGCCGTTCCAGCGGAAGACCGTGCACGCCGCACTCCAGCAGGGCTGCATGACCTGCCACAACCCGCACGCCGCGGCGAAGAAACATCTGCTGCTCGACGACGTGAACGCGGTCTGCAAGCAGTGTCACAGCGACATGAGCAAGCACTTCCACAAGGTCGAAGGGGTCAAGGACCCGCGCACCGGCGAGGCGCTGACCTGCACCGGCTGCCACCTGCCGCACTCGAGCGATCAGCCGGCGCTGCTCACGCACGAGCCGACGCGCGAGCTGTGCATCCAGTGCCACGATCCGTCCATGGGGCCGATGCGCAAGCGGTAGCGGAGGGCCCGGACCGTGGTGGACCCGGCCGGTCTGTGCGAGGATGCACGACCATGGGAATGCTCGAGCCGTTTTATGGTCTGAGTCGCTCGCAGCGGAACGCCTTCGTCGCGTCGCTCTCGGGCTGGGCGCTGGATGCGTTCGACTTCTTCATCTACGTCTTCGCGCTCAAGGCGATCGCCGGCGATTTCCACACCACGGTGAAGGCGGCCTCCGAGGGCATTTTCCTCACCCTCGCGATGCGACCGGTGGGTGCCTTGTTCTTCGGCTGGCTCGCCGAGCGGTTCGGCCGGCGCCCGATTCTAATGGTGAACATCCTCAGCTTCTCGGTGTTCGAGCTGGCCTCGGCCTTCGCGCCCGATTTGAAGACGCTGCTCGTGCTGCGCGCTCTGTTCGGATTCGCCATGGGCGGAGAATGGGGCGTGGGCGCCGCCCTGGCGCTCGAGACGCTACCGGCCAAGGGCCGGGGCACGTTCTCGGGGATCCTGCAGGAAGGCTACGTGCTCGGCTACCTGCTGGCCTCGGCGCTGTTCGCGTTCGGATTCCAGTCGCTCGGCTGGCGCGGCATGTTCATGGTCGGTGCCTCGCCCGCGCTGCTGGTTCTCTACATCCGCACGCAGGTCGACGAGTCGCCGGCATGGCGCGCCAGCCGTCCATCGGAATCGCGTGGAGCCCGCTCGAGCCTCTCGGCCGTCCTTTCCTCCCTGCCGTTGTTCCTGTTCATGGTCGCGCTCATGGCGTGCTTCAACGCGTTCTCGCACGGCTCGCAGGACCTCTACCCCACGTTCCTCCAGACCCAGCACGGGTTCTCACCGCGCACCACCGGCACGATCGCGATCGTCTACAACCTCGGCGCCCTGTGCGGCGGGATCCTGTTCGGGACCTTCTCCGAGCGGCTCGGTCGCCGGCGCGCGATCGCGCTCGCGGCGCTGCTGGCGGTGCCGATGATCCCGCTCTGGGCGTACTCCTCGACGCCGGTGATGTTCGCGATCGGATCCTTCCTGATGCAGTTCATGGTGCAGGGCGCATGGGGGATCGTGCCCGCTCATCTCAACGAGCTGGCGCCCCCTGGTGCTCGGGCGGTCCTGCCGGGCTTCGCCTACCAGCTCGGCAACCTGATCATGTCGCGACTGGGGCCGTTCCAGGCAGGATTTGCCGAGGCGCACGGCAACGACTACGCCATGGCCCTCTCGTGGACGGTGGGGCTGGTCGGCATCGTGCTCGCCATCGTGGTCATGCTGGGGCGCGAGCGGAAGAGCGTGGACATGATCGCGCAGCCGTAAGAAACCGCGACCCCGGCCGGTGAGGGCCGGGGTCGACGGTATTCACGGTGCTTCGCGTGCGCGGGACGCCTACCGATAACGGATCTTCATCGATCCCCAGGTGGTCGGCGCCACCGTGGCCGGCGTGTCGCCGCTCGTCGGCGCACCCGTCAGCGGAAGCCAGTGGATGGGCTTCGAGATCTTGATCGTGACGTCCGCCATGTCGGCCCAGTACCCTTTGACGCGGCTCGCCGAGCAGTTCGGATCGAGCAGATCGGGGTAGCCGGCCATGGCCTGACCCTCCTCACACTCGCCCCATGCCATGCAGCGGCTGAACTTGAACTCGACCCTGCGATCGAGCTTCGCGACGCCCAGAGCCTCCGAGACCATCTCGGTCCTCACGACCTTCCCGGCCTCGTAGTACTCGGTCAGAACGATCTGGTTGGTGAGGATCTTCCCGGACAGGTCTCCGACCGTGCCCGCCCAGGGGCCGGCCCGATACAGATGGAAGTCGCCGCCCTGGAACACATTGCTCGTGATCACGACGCCGTTGCCGTAGTGATCCAGACCCACGACCACATCCGACGGAGACGTCTGCAGATTACAGCTGAACGCCCATTCTGTTCCGAGCGTCCTGCCATTCCACGAAGCGATGTTGAAGACCTGATCGGGCCCCTCGAACTCGCTCTCGGATTGGGTGAGACGCGCGGTCATCAGGCTCCCGTCGATCGAGCTGTACACACTGCCGGACAGCTGCGCCCAGCTCATGGATGTGTACATCAGAGCGACGACCACGCCAGCACAAGCCAGCTTGAAGCGCATGGATCCCTCCGGGTTGTTGCCGGGTGGCCCTGACCGGCTGGCGAGAGCCACCCGGCAGTGAAAGAGGCCACTCGGAATCCATGCATCAGGCGGGCCACACGACGGAGGAATTGAACCCGCGGGCTAAACGCGCATCATCACGCAACGTCCGCGCCACGCTCGCCACGCCCACCCAACCGACGGTGCGGGGGAACGGCCAATCCGGCATGACACCGTGACAGCGCACGGCCCAAATGGCAGGAAGAGGAAACGATCGCGGCCCGCGGATCAGGGTTTGTCGAGCTGAAGGACGATCGACTTGCCCGGATCGAACAGGATGACCGGCACCCGGACGTGCACGTTGAGGCTCTCGACCAGTGCTTCGCGGTGGCGCGAGATGGCCTCGGACAGGCCTGCCATTCCCGGTCGGAAGTGCGGCATCACGAACCCCTCGAGCGGATCGGCGCCGAAGCGCTCGCGGATCGTGCGGCGCATGGCGGGCGAGAAGAACAGATCGGGCGTGACCACCAGCAGCGCCGGCTTCTCGCTGCGCAGGACCTGGTACTCGCGGAGCCGGAAGTAGCGGTCGTCGGCCCACGAGACGATCGCCGTGTCGGGCGGGATCGCGGCCCACATCGAGCGGATCGTCTGCTCGTAGTCCAGGGTCGCCTGGCGCTCCTCGATCCCGTCCCGGATCCACGGCACGACCAGGAGCAGCGTCGCGAGCCCCGCCACGACGAGAGCGGCCGTGCCTGTGCGCGATGAGACGCCAGGAATCGAAGCGAGCGCGGGAGCGGCGGCGGCAACGCCGAGCGCCATCGCCGGCACCAGGTACGGCGCGGGATCGTCCACGCCGTAGCGGAGCGTAAAGAACGCGATGAGCGATGCGGCCGCGAGCAGCGCCAGCCAGGCGAGCCGGCGATCGGGATCGCTCGCCCGCCACACGCCGAGCATGAGCAGCACCAGCCCCGCGAACAGGAACGGGAACGCCACGGTGGCGAGCAGCTCCCGCTGTGACGTGCTCGGGGCGAAGGAGCCGACGAAGAACTGGTACTGGCGGCCCGTCACGTGCCCGAGCACGCTCGCCCAGCTCGCATCGAGCAGCGGCCACTGGACGCGCGCCGGGTGCCACGCGTGCCAGGCGATGAATCCGTAGCTCGCCAGGGGGACGAGGGCCGCCGCGATCGCGACCAGCGCCAGCGTCGGCGGGAACGTCCGCCGGCGAACGAGCATCGCGATGAGCGCCGCACTCAACGGGAGCGCGACCAGCACGGAGGTGAGATGATGCGCGAGCCCGAGCCCGCAGACGAGCCCCCACGTCGCGGCATCGCGACGCCCGAGGGCCTCCCCCGCATGCAGCCGCTCCACCAGGCCGACGAAGAGCCACGCGGCGCCGCACACCCAGGCGAGGCTCCAGGTGTTGATCTCGGCGCGGGTGGCATCCGCGACCAGGAGCGGCTGGAACGCGAACAGGGCGAGCGGAATGAGAGTGGCGAGCATCCGGGCATCGGCCCCGGCCGCGGGGTTCGCGGCGCGCGCGAGCCGTTGCCCGAGCGCCAGCAGGAATGCCAGGGCGAGCGAAGCACCGAGAGCGCTCCACAGCGCCGCCGCGCGCGACCAGCCGATCCCGAGCGCGTGGAGCGCCACGCAGAACGGGTGCCCGAGCAGCACGTAGAGGGGATACCCGGTGGGATGCGGCACGCCGCCGGTTGCGAGCACCAGGGTGAACTCGCTCGCATCCCCCATTCCGGTGGCGGACGGGGTCAGCCAGACGTAGACGGCAAGCGAGACGAGCGCCACCGCGGCCGAGGCGAGACGTGTCGCGCGCGGCCACGCGGCGTTCACGCCGCGACCTTCATGCGCGTACGGCGCGGTGGGCGAGCGCCACCAGCAGGCCGCCGGAGATGAACGCGATCACCCAGTAGCCGTAGGCAAGCCGGCCGTAGAGCGCCATCCGGGGGCCGATCGGCTCCTCGCCGCGCGCACGGCGCCAGCGCCAGGTCATCGCCACCTCGACCAGCATCGCCGCGAGCGCGCTGTAGCCGAGCACTCCGTGGAGCGAGAGCGCCTTGCCCGAGCCCAGGATCATGAACGCCGTGGCGACGATGTCGAACGTGACGCCGACGGTGAGGTACGTGAGGACGGAGAGCGTGACCCGCCGGGCGCGCTGCTGGCCCACGGTGCCGATCGTGTAGAAGGCAAGCGCCAGCGTCACCAGGACGACCCCGAGCCGGGTGTAGGGATTCATGGCGGCCTGGTCCCTCGCTTTCCCTGCGCGTCGCGTCAGCCCTTCACGGCGATGCGCGCGTCCACCACCAGACAGCCCTTCCCCGGCGGCAGCACGCGGATCGGGTTGAGGTCCATCTCCGCCACCTCGGGATGCTCGCCGGCGAGCTGCGAGATCCGGAGCAGCGTCTCCTCGACCGCCGCGATATCCCCGGGTGGCGCCCCGCGATAGCCGCCGAGCAGCGGGAAGCCCTTGACGCTCCGCACCAGCTCGCGCGCGTCGCGGTCGGTGAGCGGGTGGATGCGGAACGCCACGTCCTTCAGCAGCTCGACGTTGACGCCGCCCAGGCCGAACATCACGAGCGGGCCGAACAAAGGATCCTGCGTCATGCCCACGATCGCCTCGAGCCCCTCCTTGAGCAGCGGCTGGATGAGCACGCCCTGCATGCGATCCCGCCAGCCGAGTGCCGCGAGCCGGTCTTCGAGGCTCCGGTAGGCGTTCCGCACGTCGTCGTCGTCGCGGAGGTCCAGCACCACGCCGCCTACGTCCGACTTGTGCGTGATGGTTTCCGAGACCAGCTTGAGCACCACCGGGTAGCCGATCGCCGCGGCCGCGGCCACCGCCTCCTCCACGCCCCGCACCACGCGCGCGGGCGGGCTCGCAATCCCGTAGGCCGAAAGCAGCGTCGCGGTCTCGGCCGGCTCGAGCCACACCGTCGCCCCGGCCGCGGCGCGCGCACGCGCGGCGGCGATCACCGATCCCGCGCGCTCGCGATCCACGTCGAACATGCGCACCGCGCCCTCGGGCTCGGCACGCCAGCGGCCGTAGCGCACGGTGCGGGAGAGCGCGATCGCGGCCGCTTCGGGGAACGCGTACGAGGGGATCTGCCCCTCCTGGAGCGAGCGCAGTCCCTCGGGCACGCCGTGCGAGCCCATGAAGCAGGTGAGCACGGGCTTGGCCGCCTGGCCCCGTGCCGCGAGATCGCGCATCGCGGCCGAACTCCCGCGCACGATCGCCTGTGCGATCTCGAGCGGCCGGGTCACGATCGGCGGCACGTAGATCGCGAGCACCGCGTCGATGCCGGGATCGGTCGCCACCAGCCGCACGGTGCGCTCGAAGTTCTCGGGCGAGGCCGAGGCGATCATGTCCACCGGGTTCCGGACACTCGCCTCGCGCGGCAGGAACGCGCGCAGCGCGGCGATGGTCTCGTCCGCGAGCCCCGGCACCTCGAGCCCGTGGCCTTCGCACGCATCCGAGGCCAGAATCCCCGGGCCGCCGGCATTCGTCACGATCCCGACGCGCGCCCCGCGCGGCACCGGCTGGTGGGCGAGCAGGATCGCCACGTCGAACAGCTCCTCGATCGTGTCGGTGCGGATCACGCCCGACTGGAGCAGCAGCGCATCCACCGCCGCGTCTGATCCCGCCAGCGAGCCGGTGTGCGAGGCCGCCGCCCGCACGCCCGCGCGCGTGCGCCCGCTCTTCACCGCCACGATCGGCTTCAGGCGGCTCACCCGGCGGGCGATGCGCGTGAAGCGGCGCGGGTTTCCGAACGACTCGAGATAGAGCAGGATGAGATCGGTGCCGGGATCCTTTTCCCAGAACTCGATCAGGTCGTTGCTCGAGATGTCGGCCTTGTTGCCGACGCTCACGAACTGGGAGATGCCGAGGTTGAGCTCGGCCGCGTACTCGAGAATCGCGAGGCCGAGCGCTCCACTCTGCGACGAGAACGCCACCCGCCCCGCCGGCGGATAGATGGGCGCGAACGTGGCGTCGAGCCGAACGTCCTCCTCGGTGTTGAGGATGCCCAGGCAGTTGGGCCCGAGGATGCGCATGCCGTAGCTCCTGGCACTGGCGACCAGCGCCCGCTCGCGCGCGAGGCCTTCTTCACCCGTCTCCTTGAAGCCGGCGCTGATCACGACCGCGGCCCTCACGCCTTTCTTTCCGCACGCTTCCAGCACCGGGAGCACCACCGCGGCCGGCACCACGATCACCGCCAGGTCAACCGGCCCGGGCACCGCCTCGATGGTCGGGTAGGCCTGCACCGACTGCACCACGCTGGCCTTGGGGTTCACCGGGTACACGACGCCCTGGAATCCCTGGGCGATCAGGTTGTGGAAGATCTCGGCGCCGATCGTGCCGCGCTCGCGCGAAGCGCCGATCACCGCCACGGCGCGCGGTCGGAACAGGGCTTCGAGCGAGGTCGAGGTCGGGGCCGCGGGAGCGGCGGACGGGAGCGTCGGGGTCGTCGAAGGGTTCACGTCGTCTGAGCCTCTCGGGCAGCGGGTCGTTTCGGCGCGTCGGCGCCGGCGAACGACGGCACGCTCGGGCACAGGGCCGTGCCCTGTCAAGACGCCAGCGCCCCGCGCCGGTCGTGGCTCAGGGCCCCCTTCACGGCGTCGCTCAACTCCGCCGGATCGAGTGGGAACACGCCGAAGTAGACGGGTCTCAGCTCCTGCACGCTGCGCCGGGCTTCGAGGCCGGTGGGCCCGCCGAGCAGGATGATGGGAAGTGCGGCGGCGGTGTGACGCACCACCCACAGCACACCCAGGTCGAGCGCCAGGTCGCTCAGCACGTAGATGATGAGGTCGGGCCTGCGCAGCGTCATGGCATCGAACAACGCTTCGCGCCCGATGCAGACGACCACGTCGTGAACGCCGGCCGGAACGAGCCGCGACCAGTCCTGGTCGCTGGGGCGCGGCTCATAGATGAGGATGCGGGACACGCGGCACCTCCGATCCGGGGCGCGGTGCGGGCCCGGTCGCGGGCCCGATCGCCCCGGAAGGGACTTCGCAACTCACGTGCCCACGGACCGGAACCTCGCAAGTCGCAGGGCCATATGGGGTCCGTGAACACGCGGCGACAGAGGGAGCGCCGCGGGCCTGACGTCGTGTCAGGTCCGGCAGGTCCGATCTAGCGGAATGTCATGCCGCGGGCTTGAGCCGGGCCGCGGCCCGGCTCCGGGCGGGTGCTACGCCCGCCGGTCGTACGCCACGATGTTCTGCCACTCGTCGGCATCCGAGCGCGCCACCACCGCGACGACCGGCTCGGTGTCGCTCAGGTTGAACACCTCGTGCGGGACACCGGGCTCGATATAGATGAAGTCGCCCGCCTGGTTGTCGACGCGCTGGCGGAGGCCGTCACCGTATTCGTGCCGGACTTTGCCCTGCATGATGTAGAGCATCAGCTCGAAGTCGACGTGGATGTGCGCCTTGGCGACGCCACCGGGCGGAATGGTGGCGACGTTCATGGAAAGCCTGGTCGCGCCCACGTTCTTGCGCGACATGCCCACCTTGTAGTGGATGCCGTTCCAGTCGCGGCAGTTGGGACTGCCGCGCACCACGCTGATGCCGTCGCGGCCCTCGACCGCACTCGCGAGATCGATGTTCTGCTCGGTCATGGCGTGCCTCCTCGATGAGTCGCGGAGGATACACCCGGGGCGCGCCGATCGGACGCTACTTCGTCACCTGCCGCTCGTGCGTTCCGTCGGCGTTCATCACCCAGATCTCCATCCGTCCGGTGCGGTCGCTCTGGAACGCGATCTGCCTGCCGTCCGGGAACCAGGACGGGGTCTCGTCCAGCCGCGGCTTCCCGTGCGTGGTGAGCCGGGTGGGCTTCCCGCTCGCCACGTCGATCACCCAGATGTAGGCGTCGTTCAGCTCCGGCTTCTCGCGGTTGTACGTGCCGGCCTGGACTGCGATCGCCTTCCCGTCGGGCGACCAGGCGGGCCACTGCGGGCGTCCGTCGCTCTTCGGAAAATGCGTGAGGGCGCGGGCACGGCTCCCGTCCACGTTCATCACCCACACCTGGAGATCGCGCGTCGAGTCGATGCGCGTGACCGCGATCTGGCGGCCGTCCGGGGCCCAGGCGATGTTGAAGTAGCCGGCCGAGCTATCGGTGATGGCGGTGGCGCCGCTCCCGTCGGCGGCCCCCACCAGGATGCGGTTGCGCGTCCACTCGCCCACCGTCCAGGCAACGCGGCGTCCGTCGGGTGATGCGCAGATGGTCTTGGCCCGGAGCGCCATCAGCGTCCGCGGCGGGCCCCCCGCGGCCGCGACCGCGCACAGCGCCGTCGTGTCGCCACGCTCGCTCCCGTAGCGCACGGTCTTCGAGTCCGCGCTCCAGTCGGGCGTGTGCTTGTCGTCTGCGGAGTCGGTGAGCTTCCGCTCCCCGCTGCCGTCGGCTCCGATCACGTAGATCTGATACACCGGTGCTCCGCGATCGGCGCAGAAGGCGATCCATCGCCCGTCGGGAGAGACGAACGGCAGGCTGCCGTTGCGCGGCGCCGGCGGCTGGGCGGCGGCGCTCCCCGCCACCGCGACCAGGACCAGCGCCCACGCCAGCGATCGCTTCATCACGTGCTCCTCCCTGGATCTCACGCCTTGGCTACGCGCACCCGGACGCGATGGCGGTTGGCGCCGTCGCCGGGCGCGATCTCGGTGACACCATGCCACGCGACGCCGTCCCGGTCGAACCGCCAGCCGCTCCTGAGGCCGTTCGTTCCGCGCTCGGACGAGGCGGCCGCGGCGTCGGCCCGCGTCCAGCGACCGCGCTCCTGGACGGTGCGATCCAGCCGCGCCAGCAGCTCCGATTCAGGGAGCGGGCTCAGCACCTCCCACTCCACCTCCCAGCGGTCGCGATCGCCCTGGGTGTGGGCGACGCGCGGGGAGACGCCATCGATGATGCGGAGCCGCAGGTTGCGCTCGAAGATCGCGCGCGCCGGCCGGTCGGCGAACGAAGCGCGCGCGTAATCGGCGGTGGGCTTCCAGTCGTACTCCATGTTGAGCGCCGCCCGCTGCGCGGTGGCCTGGCCGCGCAGCTTGGCGATCACGTGGAGCGATCCGTCGATCCCCGACGAGAGGCCGGCGGTAGTGATGAACTTGCCGTTGTCCACGTAGCGACGGTCGCTCACGGCGTGAACCTTGGGGAAGCGCACGGCGAACTCGTCGAGCAGATCGTAGAACGTGGTGGCGGTGAGCCCGTCCAGGAGTCCGGTGCGGGCGAGGATGAAGGCGCCGTTGCACACCGAGAGCACGAACTGGGCGTCGCCGGCCTTCTGCGTAAGCCAGCGGATCGCCTGGGGATCGCGCTCGACCGTATCCACATTGCCGCCCGGGATCACCAGCACGTCGGCGTGCGGGCAATCGGCGAACGAATACCTGGGCGTCACCTGCATGCCCATCGAGGTGGTCACCGGGTCCCTGGTCTTCGCCAGCGTGAACACGGTGCAGCGACCCTGGCCGAAGACCTCGTAGGGGCCGGTGTAGTCGATGATCTGGACCCCGGGATAGATGAGCAGCCCGACCGAGAGGTCGCGTGCCGCCGACACCATCTCGGCGCCGCACTGGGGGCAGCGGCCGGGGGCGACACCCTCGGTGCCGTCGCCCCGGGAGCACACGTAGGCCGCGATCTGGACCGGGCGATCGTCGCGCGCGGGCGGTGGCGGGATGCTCGCGGCCAGCACCAGCGTCATGCCGCAGTTCGGGCAGCGACCGGGCCGGTCGGACGTGAAGTCGTACATCGGGCAGGTGTATTTCGGGTTCGCCGCCGGCGCCGCCCCGGTCAGCACCGCGAACGCGGCGCCCAGTGTGACGATCCACAGTCGCGAACCGGATGGCTTCGGAATCCTCATGGCTCTATCCTCCTTCACGCTCGTTCCGTTCCGATACGGCCGCTGGGCATGCCGAAACCATGCGCCGGTCGGAACGGGATGGATTGAACGGAACGGATGGTTTGGAATGGATCGCGCAGCCCGGCCATTGTCTTTGCAGGGAGTTGACCCCCCATGAGTCGGATGAGCCATTCGAACCCGCCCGTTCCGTCCCGCTCCGGCGCCGATCTCGCCTCCGGGCGCTACTTCGGGATGGTGCGCCGTCGCGAGAGCCACGCCGGGTTCGCGCTCACCGAGCTCCGCCACGAGCGCGGCGCACGGCTGCCGCGCCACACCCATGCCCAGGCGTACTTCTCGCTGCTGTGCGAGGGCGGCTACACCGAGTGGCTGGGACGCGACGAGTTCGAATACGCGCGGCACTCGGTCCACTTCCATCCGCCGGGTGTCATCCACAGGGACGCGATCGCCCCGGGCGGGGCGAGCTTCCTGATCGTCGAGATCGGTGACACGCTCTTCCGCCGGGCGCTCGACCTGGGCCCGATCGCCGCGAGCCGGCAGGATCTCCGCGGCGGCGAGCTGTCGCAGCTCGCCCGCCGCCTGGAGCGCGAGCGCCGCGATCCTGCGCGCCGCTCACCGCTCGTGATCGAAGGGCTGGTGCTCGAGATGCTGGGCCTCGTGGCGGGCGCGCGCCGCGCTGACACCGGGCGTCCGCGCTGGCTGGCCACGGTGATCGAGCGGCTGCACGCCGGTTACGCCACGCGCCTCACGCTCCAGGACTTGGCCGAAGGCGCGGGGGTCCATCCGCAGCGGCTCTCGCGCACGTTTCACCGCCACACCCGCATGAGCATCGGCGAATACGTGCAGCAGCTCCGCGTGCGGAGCGCCGAGAGCCGCCTCGGCGACCTCGATCGCACGCTGGCCGAGATCGCGCTCGAGGCGGGCTTCGCCGACCAGAGTCACATGACCCGCGTCTTCCGCCGCGTCACCGGCCGCACACCGGGCGCCGTGCGCGAGACACTCACCCGCCGCCCGATCTGAACCGCGCCGCCCCACACTCCCGACCACATGAGGGCATCATGAGGATCGCCGCGATTGCCGTGCTGTGCCTGTTCGTCGCCATTCCGCTCGCCCCCGCTCTTCCCGCGTTTTCTGGCGACACGTCGTCCTGGCCGGTGCCGCAATCGCCGGTGATCCCGGCCGCCGACGGCTACGCCTCGATCCCGGGGGCGCCTTTCCGCCCCGGACACACGCACGTCTTCCACGCGGTGTTCGACGCGACGCTCGCGGCGGAGAAGCCGGATCGACTGATCCCCGCGCTCAACATGGCCGGCTCGGAGCTGAACGCGCTCGGGGTCGAGAAGGTGCGGCTCGCCAACGCCAGGTTCGTGGTGGTGTTCCACGGCGCGGCGCTGGCCGGCATCCTGGACGATGCGCATTACCGTTCGCGGTTCGGCGTCCCGAATCCCAACCTGGCGGTGCTGGCGCAGCTCAAGAAAGCCGGCGTCAAGCTCTACGCCTGCGGGCAGAACCTGATCGCCGAGCACATCGATCGCGCGATCCTCTCGCCCGACGTCCAGGTGGCGAGCGACGCGCTGCTCGTGCTCATGGTGTTCCAGAATCGCGGCTACGCGCTCATGAGTTTCTGAGCGGGCGTTCGAGCCGGCCCGGCGCGGCGGGCGGCGGGCCTGCGCCTCAGGTGCGCGATGCGGGCTCGCCCTTAAGCCAGGCCAGCGCCTGGTCGCGGGCGCGGAACACGCGCGCCGTCACACCCACGCGCTCGGTGTGCACCGAGCCCATCTGGCTCAGGCCGAAGTGGACGTCGCTCGGCGCCACCACCGCGCAGCGTCCGCCGATCCGGTCGGCATAGGGGCCGAGGAACTCGGCGATCCGCTTGATCTCGGCCGACGGGCGCTCGGCCAGCACCTCGGAGCGCGACACGTCGACCAGCAATGCCACCGGCTTGGGACAGGCCGGGTCCTGGATCGCGGCGACGAAGCGCGCGGCCACGTCGTCCGGCTCGTAGGTTCCTGCGAACGACATCATGAGCACACCATCCTGGATCTGGTACTCGACTCCCATCATGGTCTCCCGGTGTCTCGATGAATCTGGCGGACGGAACTAGAAATCCGCCGCCAGGTTCGCGGTCCACGACCGCCCCGACTCGGGAAGCGACCCGAGCGGCAGCGTGTATGAACGGTTGGCGATGTTGCGTACGCCGATGCCGAGCCGCTGCCCGCGCGGCAGCCGGATGCCGGCCAGCACGTCGCCCACCAGCCACTCCTTGCGGAACTGGCTGGGGAGCCCCGGCGTCGGCGGCGGCAGCCGGTTCATGCGCCACGACCAGCGCATGCTGGGCTCCACGAACACCCGGCCGTGCAGCTCGCTCCAGCGCAGCGCGGCTACGCCCTTGTACGGCGGCACGTTGGGGAGCGGCGCCTGCTCCTGCACGACGCCGTAGAGCTTGTAAATGGCGTCGGCGTTGGTGATGTCGCCGACCGCGCCCGCCATCGAGAGCCGCGCCTGCCACTGGCGCTTGAACCGGAGCGTGCCCTCGAGCTCGCCGCCCCAGATCCGCGCCGAGGTGATGTTGGTGTACTGGAAGGTCTGCGGCGCCCCGGGCGGATTCCCGGGCGGCGTGACATTGACCGCGTCGATCAGGTCACGGTACGTGGAATAGAAGAGGTTGGCCGCCACGGCGAGTTCCCCCGGACCCCAGCGCACGCCGGCGTCGTACGAGATGCTCTTCTCGGGCGTGAGGGCGGGATTGCCGAGCACCGTTCCCACCGACGCCGGGCCGTTGAAGAACAGGTCCTGCGCGTTCGGCTGGCGGTAGCCGTTCGCGACGTTGGCGGTGATGTGGAGGTCTTCGATCGGCGCATAGACCACACCCACCGAGCCCGAGATCGAGCTGTCGTCCACCTTGAAGGCCGGGAACGAGTTGGTCGGCGACTGGGGCCCGGCCTCGGTGCGGTAGCGGTAGTAGGTGTAGCGTGCGCCCACGCTCGTCGTCCATTGCGGTGCCAGATAGATCTCGCTCTGGGCGAACACGGCGTAGTTGCCGAACGTGCCCACCGGGACCGAGGCGGTGGTGGTGTTCTGCACGGTCGCGACGGTGTCCGGAGGCGCCGGGACCGCGGTCCCGTAGGCGTCGATCCAGTAGCGGTGGCGCACGTTGTCGCCCTCGGTGTGATCGGCGGCGAGATCGAGTCCCGAGCTCAGCATGTAGCGCTTCGTCTTGCGCGACGTGAACTGGGTCTGGAAGCCCCACGTGTGCAGGTCGAAGAACCGATCCTGGTTCGTGATGCGGGTGCGCGCGCCGGTCGGAATCGGGGTGCCGGGGGGAAACAGCGCGGTCGAGAACTCCTCGTGCGAGTAGAAGTTCCGGTGCTCGCGCTGCCAGTAGACCTTGGCGTGGCTCCTGGCGAACCAGGAGTCCGGATACTGGTGCTCGAGCGTCAGGGACGCGGCATCCCGGTCGTAGTCGGGGAAGCCGAAGTCCTGGTAGAAGAGCTGCTCGCCGGTGTTGGGATCGAGGAACTGCGCGGTCAGCCCCGGCAGGCCGATGTTCGTGCCGCGATACATCTGATAGCCGCCACGGAGCGTCATGTGCTCGCTCAACCCGTAGCGCAGGTTGGCGAGCCCGTTCCAGTCCTTGAAGCCCGAGAACGGAACCTTGGTGCCGTCCGGCACCTCGAAGTCGCCCGCCTTGCGCGCGCCGCCGGAGATGAAACCGGACAGCTTGCCGATGCGCGGCATGATCTCGACGCTCGCGTTCCGCTGCTTGTCGGCGCTGCTCACCCCGAGCAGCGCGGAACCCTTGAACCGGTCGGCGTTGCTCCCCGGATCGCGGGTGATGATGTTGATCGCGCCGCCGAGCGCGTCCGAGCCGTAGGCGACCGACGAGGGCCCGCGCACCACCTCGACGCGCTCGATCTGCTCCGGCTCGACCAGCGACGGGTGCGGTCCGTTGCCGCGGGCGCTGTTGACCGGGCTTCCGTCCATCAGCACCAGCACCCGCTGGCCGCCGAGCCCGCGCAGCACCGGACGTTGCTCCCACGGACTGTCCTTGCTGTTGTCGACGCCCGGAAGGGCACTCAGGAGATCGCCCACCACCGCCGGCTGCTGCTCGCGCAGGTCCTTGGTGGTGACGAACGACAGCGCCTGCGGCGACTCGAAGTAGGCGCGCGGATAGCGCGAGCCGGTAGTCACGATCTCCTTGAGGAACATGACCGGCTTCGTGGTGTCGGCGAACGCCGAGACCGGGGCTTTGGCCGCCGCCGGGGCCTGGGCCCGGGCCGGAGCGGAGAGGATCGCCAAGGCGAGGAGGCCGAGTGCCGGCGTCGCGGTCGGGCGGCGCGCGATCGATGCGAAGAAGCCTCGGGACATGGCGGAATCCCTTCGTTGCGGGAACGGGTCAGCCGCGGAAAATACGGGCGCGGAGTATACCCGAGGCGGGCGGATCGGCGGATGTTCCGGACGCGAGAACGCCCGATGGCCGGGATCCATGCCGGGCCCCCTATTGGGTTGCGGGCAGCGAGAACTCGAAGTCGTAGAAGTGCTCTTTCCCGGCGATCGTGATGCTCATGCTGCCGCTGAGCCCCGCGAGGTCGTCCGTGCCCGAATCCGGGACCACCGTGATCGTGAGCTCGGCCGAGCCCCGGTCCATGATCCCGGTGTGGTGGAGGGCGAACGAGCCGCGGCGCCCGGCGAGTGTCCCGGTCACGCGCTCGACCGCCACATACACCGCCGAGCCCTTCACGGTTCCGGAGGCGGTGAGCATCTCCCCCGTTGCGATGCCGTCGAGATCGCCGGCGTAGCGCTTGGCGATCGAGAGCCGCCCGAGTGTTGCGACCTGGGGCTCGGCCGTGGCCTGCGGCGTCAGCTTCACCTCGAACGTCCCGCGCACGTGCTGGGTCATGGGGCGACGAGCATAGCGGCGACCGGGTGCGCGCTCAACGCGCGGGCGCAGCCGATCCGGCCTCGGCGGCCCGGCGCACGGCGGGAGCGCGGATTGCGATCTCGAAGCGCTCGCGCACGTCGGGGGATGGGATGAACGCGTCGAGCGCCGCGGCCACCTGGGGATCGCGCTTCAGCGCACGCGCGCGAACCGGGTGAGCGCCTGCTCGCCGCCCAGGGTCGCGCGCGCGAAGTAGAGCCCGGCCGGCGCCTCGCGTCCGCCCGCGTCGCGCCCGTCCCACGTGAGCAGCAGCTCGCCCCAGGTCGCGGCGCCACGGTGCAGCGTGCACACCCTGCGCCCGGTCACGTCCAGCACCTCGACCGATACCTCGCCCGCGGCCGGCACCTCGAGCACGAGCCGCACCGCACCCGCGGCGGGATTGGGCGCCGGCGCGCGGAACGCGAGGCGTGCGGGCGGGCCCGGAATCGGACCCCCGACCGGCCCGGACAGGTCGTAGGCGACCAGGTCGTCGATCCCGGCTTCGCACGTGGTCGCCGCACCGCCGTCACAGGCCACGAACCGCAGCTTCACCTGGGCGGTGGGCGTGACGTAATCGGCCACGTGGATCGCGCGCTCCTCCCATTCGTTCTCGAGCCCGCGCGTGGTGTCGACCGCGGTCCAGGTCG
>Ga0126369_10001200_pt1 | contig 17747 bp, 17 predicted proteins | sample PanSoiMetaPlot_1_FD_109646 | JGI IMG/M metagenome (GOLD analysis project Ga0126369, IMG submission 109646) | Tropical forest soil microbial communities from Panama - MetaG Plot_1 | ecosystem: Environmental > Terrestrial > Soil > Tropical forest > Bulk soil | place: Panama | collected 2016-02-17 | reverse complement strand
TCGCCACCGACCGCACGCTGGCTGCCCCGATGATGGCGATGTACGCGGGACCGGAGACCGCGCCGCCCGAGGCTTTCTCGCCCGGCTTCATCGAGCGGTTCACCGGCGCCGGCATCACGCGGCACTAGAAACTCGGCCGAAATACGGCCATTTTTGGCGTGGCCAGTGCCCAGGACCGTGGTCGCGCCGATCGGAACGGTTACAGGCCGGGCTACCCGGCTTCGTAGTCGACTGCCGGATGCTGCCCATGACCGCACTGATGAGCGCATGGAGCCCGTGGGCACCATCCCGCGAGCCGTCTGGCCGGCCACCAGGGTGAGGTTGGCGACGGTGGCGGCAAGGAGGACTGGAAGAGCGTCTTGTGGCGGCCGAAGCACCGCGCCTGTCGATCTCCAGACCGGTCGTCGCACCCGCCTCCTGGATCAGCTCCAGGCTGCCCGCCTCGTCCTTCGCGCTCCCCTCCACGACATCGACCGTGACCACCAGCCCGGTGGCCACGTCGGCCACCACGTGCGCCTTGTGGCCGTCGAAGCGGACGCTGGCGCTCTCGCGCCCGTACCGCATCTCGGGATCGTGGACCGAGCAGATCCGCTCCGCGCTGGTGCCCTGCCGAAGCCGCTTGCCACCGCCCTCCTCGTCCGACTTCTCCTCCACGTCCTGGAGCAGCACCTGGCGCAGGCGGCCAAAGCCCGTTGAGAAGAGCGGACCGGAAGGGATGGCAGGGTCCGCCGCCCATCTTGCCTCTCGCAGGCCGAATAGCGGCGATCCCTTTGGGACAGGCCGCCGCCCCACCTTTTCGGCCGCATCTCTGGTCACCCACCGCTTGCGAGCGCCCCCGGGCGCTCGGAAGCGGTGGGGCCCGGCCGGCTGGCGTCGGTAACCCACGCAGAGGCGGAACCGCGGTGCGTAGGACTATTCGTCTGACGGATCGCCCTTTCGGACGCCCCCATAAGGGAGGTTCGTCCGACGAATCGCCCTATCCCGGTTCGCTTGCGAGTCGGGCGTGGTCCACTTGCGCTTCGATCGTGTATCGATCCGGGTGATTTGGCGCCAAATCACCTATTTGCGCTTGCCCGAAGGGGCGGTTGGGCGCCAGATCGCCCATCCAGCGTGTGCGGGCCTCGGAGCCCGGGCGCCAACCGCAGCGTACATACTAGTTGGTACGATGGTAAGCGCCATGGAATCTCAGGACCGCGCCGCGCCCGCGCTGATCGTGCTCCGGTACGGCGATCCCCTCGTCGACGCGCTGAGGGCCGCCGGGCCGGGTCGGCTGGTCATCCTGCGCGTGCTGCCTCCGGTGTCCGGAATCCGGTCGTGCGAATCCACCCAGGCGCCGGAGGGGATGATTCGGGCGGACCTGGCGCGGCTGGTCGCCGGCCGCCGGCCGGTGCCGAAACTCGTCGTGCGCTTCGGCGACACGGTCGAGCAGGCCCACATCGTGGCCGGAGAGGTCGCGCCCGACCGGGTCGTCGCCGCCCACGACCTGGCCCGGCGGCTCGCCCGCGCGCTCCCCTTCCGCGTGGTGGACGCCGAAGAGGACCTGCCCGGAGCGCCCCGCCTCCTGCGCCGGGCGCTCGGTCGTCGCGCGGACGAGAAGGTCGCCGCACTGCAAGCCGCCGCGCTGTTCGACGGGGTGCCGCAGCGGGACCTGCGCCGCCTGGCGTCCCTGCTCGACCGCGCCGAGGTCGGAGCGGGTCACGTGCTGGTCGGGGAGGGCAGGCGGAACGACACCCTCTGGCTGCTGCTCGACGGGAGCGCCCTGCGGACGATCCGCGGGCGCGAGGTCGGCGTGCTGCGTGCGCCCGCCCTCGTGGGCGCCCCGAGCATGGTCTACAACCGGCCCGCGATCGCCACCATCACCGCCCTGGAGCCCGTCAAGGCGCTGGTGGCCGGGCGGATCCAGTTCCAGGCCATCGGCGCGATCGACCCGGTGGCGCTGCGACTGAAGGCCGCGACGGCCGACCGGCTCAGCGACTACCTGACGGCGCGGGACCCTCTCCTCCCGTCGGGCGCGCCCAACGGAAGGCGAGCGCTTGCGTAGGGAAGGGAGCGTCCTCGACCGCCTGCGGGTGCCGGTCGTCCAGGCCCCGCTCGCGGGCGGACCGTCCACGCCGGAACTGGCCACCGCGGCCGTCCGGGCGGGCGCCCTCGGCTTCCTCGCCGGCGGCTACCGCGGCGCGGAGGCCCTGCGCGAGGACATCTGCCACGTCCGGGGTGCGGTCGCCGGCCCCTTCGGCGTCAACCTCTTCGTCCCTGGCGACGGCACCGTGGACGCGGCCGAGATCGAGTCGTACGCGGAGCGCGTCCGGCGGGAGGCCGCGGGTGTGGGGGCCGAGGCCGGCCAGCCGGCCTGGTCGGACGACGAGTGGCAGTCGAAGCTGGACGTGGTCCTCGCCGAGCGACCGGCGGTCGTGTCCTTCACCTTCGGCTGCCCCGAACGGTCGCTGTGCGACGCGCTGCACGGCGCCGGCGTCGAGGCCTGGGTGACGGTCACCGAGGCCGGCGAGGCCGAGCAGGCGGCCGGCGCGGGCGCCGATGCGCTGGTGGTGCAGGGCGTCGAGGCGGGCGGCCACCGCGGCAGCTTCCTGGACCGCGACGGCGTGGGCGAAGTGGGCATGATCGCGCTCCTCCGCCTGGTCGCGAGCCGCGTGGACCTCCCGCTCGTCGCCGCCGGCGGCATCTGCGACGGGTACGCCGCAGCGGCCGCGCTGGTGGCCGGGGCTCGGGCGGCCCAGGTCGGGACCGCGCTCCTGGACACGCCGGAGGCGGGAACCTCGCCGGCCTACCGCGAGGCGCTGCGGCTGACCGGGCCGACGCGGCTCACCCGCGCGTTCACCGGCCGCCGGGCCCGCGGCATCGTCAACGGTTTCATGGACCGCCACGACGCAGCGGCGCCCAGCGCATACCCCCACGTCCACTCGCTGACGGCGCCGATGCGCGCGGCGGCGCGGGCCCGTGGCGACCCGGATCTGATCAACCTGTGGGCGGGCCAGGGCCACGCGCTGATGCCCCACGGCGTATCCGCCGAGGAGGTCATCGCGAGGCTGGCCCGCGAGATCCGCGCCGCGCTGGACGGGGCGCGAGCGAGAATGTAGCCACGTGTCGAAGCGCGAGGCGATCGTCCAGGCGGCCAAGGACCTGATGTGGGAGGAGGGGTACGAGGCGATGAGTCCGCGCGACGTGCTCGAGCGCAGTGGGGCCGGCCAGGGCAGCCTCTACCACCACTTCAGGGGCAAGCTCGACCTCGCCGGCCAGGCGCTCTGGGAGGTGAACGCCGAGCTTCGCGCGGTCGCCGACCGGGTCTTCGGACACCAGGAACGGCCGCCCCTCGAGCGTGTGCGCCGCTTCCTGGACGTGCTGTCGCGCGACCCGCTGAAGGGCTGCCGGGTGGGCCGGCTGGCGGTGGAGTCGTCGATCGAGATCGAGGAGCTGCGGGCCCCGGTTGCGGCCTGGTTCGAGCACGTCGAGGGCAAGCTCGCGGCCGCCTTCGAGGAGGCCCGCGCCGCCGGCCAGCTCGGGGCCCGCGTCGACGCGGGCGAGCTGGCGCTCACGGTCACGGCCGTGATCCAGGGCGGCTACCTGCTTGCGCGCGCCCATGCCGATGCCGGGGCCATGCACCGCGCGCTCGCCGGCGCGATGGCGCTCCTGGAGGCGTCAGCGCCCTGACCGCGTCAGGCGCCTTCGCGTCCGTCGTCGTCGACCGGGACCAGGTCCGCGGTCGCCTGGGCCCGCGCCGCCACGCCGCCATCTCGTTTCGACCCCGGTGCCTGCACTTCGGGGTACGTTGTCGCAACGGAACCGCGAGCGACAGGCTGCGGGCGTGACGGCAAGGTGACTGACGGAGGAGACGAAGATGGCAACGTATCTGCTTGCCTACCATGGCGGCGGCATGCCCGCGAGCGAGGACGAGCGCGCCAGGGTGCTGGCGCAGTGGGGCCAGTGGTTCGGCGCCCTGGGCTCCGGCCTCGTCGACGGCGGCAACCCGGTCGGTCAGACCCGCATGATCGCGCCCAGCGGCTCGGTCAGCGACGGCGGTGGGGCCAATCCCGTGAGCGGCTACACCGTGATCAAGGCCGACAGCATGGACGCGGCCGTCACCCTCGCCAGGGGCTGCCCACTCCTGCAGTCGGGCGGCAGCATCGAGGTCTGCGAGACCGTCCCGGCGATGTAAGTGCCGGTCGCGGGAGGCGTGGAGCTGCGTGCGGTTCTGCGCCTCCCTGTATCACGCAACCTGCAATCGCCGGCACTCCCACCCCTTGTCACGAGTGCATCGGAGGCTCTCACCCTGGCCAACTACTCGGCGGTAGCAAACGGCCGGCGCAATGAAGCGCGCCGCGGTGCAGCACCCGGCCGGCGGGCGTCGGACTGCGGGCGGCACTCAGGACGCCCCGCCGCCCACGCGCCGCTGTGCCGGCCGGCGGGCTCGAAGCCACCCGGGGCTGTCTATTCCGCAGCCGCCCTCGCCGCCGCCAGCTTCTCCGCCCTCGCCGCCCTCGCCTTGGCGAGTGCCGCGTTGCGCCGTGCCAGCACCTCCGGATCGGTGATCGGCTTTCGCTGCCGGCGAACCTTGACGTCGGGCACTGCAATCGCAGCTGCGGCTCGGCGGCCCCGTCCTCGTCGCGTGCCCGTCAGGCTTCCCAGGGCCGAACCGATCTGCGTCAGCTCGGTACGCAGTCGCTGGTTCTCCTCGGTGAGTTCCCGATTCGAGCGTTGGAGTGTCTCGTTGGCCGCTACCAGCTGTGTGATCTGGGTGACGACGAGCCGCGTGTCGAACACTGCCGTGCTCCGCCGGCGACGGCGCGTGATGGAACCGTTCGATGATGTCCTTGGCATTCCCTGACCTCGTAGAGAGTGAACTGCACGCGACTGTATCACAACCGGTCACTGTGCTCACAGGAATCAATTCCACCGCGGACGTGTCCGGTGCCGTCGACACTGCCGGCGCTCGGGGCGGGCGAGGAGGTTTCCCTCCTCGCACCTCCACCGAGCATGGCTGCGGGGGTGAGGTCCTGGTCAGAGCCGGTCGCGCGACCGGCCGCAGCGAGCGTACGACCATCGCAGTGCCGGCCACATCGTCGATTTTGATGACCGGTTGAACTGACTCCACTTCAACATCGGCCGCTGACAAGACGCGGCACGAGGTGGTACGGCCGCCAGCACCACGCTTCCTTCAACAGCGCGTGTTAGCAGGTCGAGCACGCGAGACGGATGCGCGCCAGCCCCGACGCCTACGGCTGGCCCCGCCGCGCCTCCTGGATCGCCTTCCACACGCGCTCCGGCGTCACCGGCATGTCGAGGTGGCGGATCCCCAGGTGAGCCACCGCATCGACGACCGCGTTCTGCGCGGCGGGTGTGGACCCGATGGTCCCGGACTCGCCGATGCCCTTCGCGCCCAGCGGGTTGTGGGGACTGGGCGTCACGGTCGTCGCGGTCGTCACGGTCGGGATCTCGTTGGCTGTGGGGATCGCATAGTCGAGCAGCGACGCGGTCCGCGGATTGCCGTCGGCGTCGAACACGACCTCCTCGTACAGGGCCTGGCCGACGCCCTGGCCGATGCCGCCGTGCACCTGGCCCTCGACCAGCAGCGGGTTGATGATGCGCCCGCAGTCGTCGACCGCGAAGAAGCGCGTCAGCCGCGCGTCGCCGGTCTCGGTGTCGACCTCGGCGACGGCGCAGTGCGCTCCGAACGGATAACTGCCCTCGCCGTTGAAGTCGACCTCCTCTGCGAGGCCCGGAGGCATCCCCTCGGGCAGCTGCCCGGCGTCGGCGGCCGCATTCGCGAGCGTGGCCCACGTCAGCGCCCGCTCGGGCACCCCGGCCACGCCCACCGTGCCGTCCCGGAAGACGATGTCCTGCGGGCTGGCCTCCAGGAGGTGGGCGGCCAGATCACGTGCCTTGTCCCGAACGCCGATGGCGGCCTCGTGGACGGCCGACCCGCCGTGCTGCATCGATCGTGAGCCGACCGTGCCCAGCCCGCGCTCGACCGTGTCGGTGTCGGAGTGGACGACCCGAACCTGCTCCAGGGGCACGCCCAGCTGCTCGGCGGCGATCTGCGCCAGCGAGGTCTCGTGGCCCTGCCCGAACGAGGTGGTGCCGCATCGGACGAGCACCGTCCCGTCCCCTTCGATGGAAACGCCGCCCCACTCCGGGCCGATCCCGGCCGCGGTGACCTCCACGTAGACCGAGATGCCGATCCCCATCTGGACGCGGTCGCCGGCCTCGCGGCGTCGAGCCTGCTCCGCCCGCAGCGCGCGGTAGTCGGCGAGCTCGAGCAGGGCATCCAGGGCCCTCGTGTACTCACCGGAGTCATAGGTGGCTCCGCCGGCGGTGGTGTGGGGGAAGCGGTCGGCCGCGATGAGGTTCCGCCTTCGCAGCTCGGCGGGGTCGATCGCGAGCTCCACCGCGAGCATGTCCATCGCCCGCTCGATCATCGCCGCCGCCTCCGGACGGCCCGCGCCCCGATAGGCACCGAGCGGCGTGGTGTTGGTCGCCACGCAGTGCGCCTCGAAGTGGATGCGAGGGATGTCGTACACGCCCGACGACATCTGCCCGGTCAGGAAGGGCAGGATCATCGCGATCCCCGGATACGCGCCGAGGTCGGCGACCACGTGCAGCCTCAGGCCGACCAGCCGTCCGTCCCGGGTGGCGCCGAGCTCCACCTCCTGGACCTGGCCCCGTCCGTGCGTCATCGTCATCAGGTTCTCGGAGCGGGTCTCCACCCACTCCAGGGGCCGGCCCAGCCGCTGCGCGACGGCGGCCACCACGATCAGCTCCGGCCGCGCCCCGGCCTTGGCGCCGAACCCGCCGCCCATGTCCGGCACGACGACGCGGACGGCCGTCTCCTCGAGGCCGAGCGAGGTCGCGATCTCCGTCCGGAGCGCGAACGGCTGCTGGCTGGTCGCCCAGATGGTCAACCGTCCGGCCTCCGGCACCACGACGATGGCCTCCGGCTCCATGGGCACCGGCGCCAGCCGCTGGTTGACGAACCGAGCCTTGATCGAGACGTCCGCGCCCTCCATCGGGTCCTCGTCGGTGCCCGAAGCGAAGTGCCCGGCTACGTTGGAGCCGTGGTCCGGGAACAGGCGCGCGGACTGGCCGTCGAGCGCGCGGTGGACGTCCACCACGCTGTCGAGCGGCTCCAGGTCGAGCGACACCAGCTCGGCGGCATCGACCGCCGCCTCCCGCGTCTCGGCGACGACCAGCGCCACCGGCTCGCCGACGAAGCGGATCCGGTCCGTCGCCAGGCGCGGACGGGCGAAGGTCGCCGGAACCATCGGGAATCCGACGCGGGCCGGCAGATCGAGATCCGAGCCGGCGAGCACGGCGACCACACCCGGCACCGCCTCGGCCGCAGCCCGGTCCACGCCTCGAATGTCGGCGTGTGCCAGTGGGGAGCGCACGAACGCAACGTGCAGGGTGCCGGCCGGGCGAGCATCGTCGACGTAGCGCCCGGTGCCCGTGACGAGGCGTGCGTCCTCGCGCCTTCGTACGGCGTGGCCGAGAATCGAGCCTGGTGTGATCATCTGCATCCGACAGGAGCGTAATCGAATCGGCGTTCAGGTGTAAGGGCGGGGAGTGACGACGCGAGCGCGCCGCGCGCTCGGCGCCTACCGGTACAGGGAGAGCCGCCTGGTCAGCGTGCGGACGGCGTCCGCGGGCCCCTGCAGCGCGATCCCGACGTAGCGGAGCTCGGCCGGCGCCGTGGTGGCGACCATGGCTCGGAACTCCTGGTAGTCGTTGGTCGTCTGGCCGGCAGAGGGGAAGTCGACGAGCAGGACCTCGGGGTCGGCGGCCGCCGCCTCTCGCAGCCTGACCAGTTCGGTCGCTCCAGCGGCGAGGATCGGCAGTCCGTGCGGGAACAGCCCCGGGTGGCGCCCGCCGCCGGCGTCGACCAGGTCCGGGCCGGGCATGTCGGGATGGGCGGCGCCGAGGCTGACCGCCAGCACCGCGGCCGCGTTGGCCGCCCGGCCGGCCGTGAGATCGCGATCGACCACGATCACCGTTCGAGGCCGCAGGCCATTTGCCGATGCAGATGCGGTCATGTCGCCGACAGTGTAGGTGATGTATGTGGACAACGAGTCATTGCCGAATATAATTCGATTCTATGGCCGAAACGCACGACCTCGACGAACTCGATTCGGCCATCCTGCGAGAGCTGCAGAACGATGCGCGGAAGACCAACCGTGACATCGCGGAAGCGGTGGACGTGGCGCCGTCGACCTCGCTGGAGCGAATCCGCTCGCTCAGGCGCCGCGGGGTGATCCGCGGCTTCCACGCGGACGTCGACGTGGGAGCGCTGGGCCGCCGGGTCCAGGCCCTGATCGCCGTGCGAATCCGGCCTCCTTCTCGCGGCAACATCGAGGCCTTCCGCGATTGGGTGCGCGACCTGCCCGAAACGATCGGCGTGTTCGTCGTATCGGGTGGCGACGACTTCCTCGTCCACGTCGCCGTTCCCGACACCGACTCTCTGTATGCCTTCGTCATCGACCGGCTCACCGAACGGCCGGAGGTGGCCGACGTCCGCACGTCCGTGGTCTACGAGCACCTCCGGCGTTCGACCATCGAGGCGCTTCACCGGAGAGGCAGCCGTTCGCGCCGCTGAAAAGCGCCGGGCGAGCCGGTACCGGCAGCTGGCCCCGCGGGTCGCCACTCCGCAGAGCTTTCAACACCTGCTAGACCACTCCCTGCTGGTAGGCGAACACGATCGCCTGGGCACGGTCGCGCACTTCGAGCTTGCTGAGCAGGCGATTGATGTGCGTCTTCACCGTCGCCTCGGTCAGGAACAGCTTGCCCGCGATCTCGTCATTGCTCATCCCCAACGCGATCAGCTTCAGGACCTCCAGCTCGCGCGCCGTCAGCTGCGCGAGCTGCGCCGCGCCGTCGCGCCGCCCCCCCACCCTGCCCCGGTAGACGCGGAGCACTCGCTCCGCCACGGTTGGATCCAGCCAGCCGGCGCCGGCGGCCACGCTGCGGGTCGCCCGGATGATCTCCTCGCCCGGGGCGCCCTTGAGCAGGAAGCCGGCCGCGCCGGCGGTCAGGCTCCCCTCCAGCGTGTCGTCGTCGTCGTACGTCGTCAGCGCCAGGACCGGCGGTGCCTCGGACAGCTCGCGGATGCGGCGCGTCGCCTCGGGGCCGTTCATCCCGCGCATGCGCACGTCCATCAGGACCACGTCCGGGCGCAGCCTGCGCACGGCCTCGACGGCCTGGACGCCGTCCTCGCACTCCCCGACGACCTCCAGCCCTCCCTCGGCCAGGACGGCTCGCAGGCCCGTGCGGACCAGCTGCTGGTCGTCCACGACCAGCACCCGGATCACGTGGGGATCACGCATTCCACCTCCCAGCCGGGTTCTGCCGGCTCCGCTCGCACGGTGCCGCCGAGCAGGGCCGCTCGCTCGTGCATGCCGCGCAGACCGTGCCCGGCCGGCTGGCCGGCCGGGCCTCGGCCCGCGCCCGTGCCCCAGTCGCGGACCCGCAGCGTCGTTTCGCCCTCGCCGACCTGCAGGCGGACCCGGACGGCGGCGCCCGGGGCGTGGCGTCCCGCGTTCGAGAGCGCCTCCTGGGCGACGCGGTAGAGGGTGAGGCCCGCAGAGTCCGAGATCCTCTCCACGTCGCCCTCGGTCTCCAGGCGCACGTCCATCCCCGCCTCGCGCAGACGGGAGACCAGGGCTGGGAGGTCGGCGGCGCCGGGAGGCGGCCGGGTCGCGGACTCGTCGTCGCGGAGCAGCTCCACGAGGCGCCTGACCTCCACCAGCGCCTGCCGGCCGAGCCGCTCGGTCTCGGCGAGCATCTCCTCGGCGGCCCGCGGGTCGCGCCGGACCCGGAGCCGGGCCGCCGTCATCTGGAGCATCACCACGGTCAGCGAGTGGGCGACGAGGTCGTGGACGTCGCGCGCGATGTGCCGGCGCTCGTCGGCCAGCGCCTGCCGCTGCAGGTCGGCGCGGGCGGCGTCGAGCTGCTCCACCAGCGCGACCTGGCTGCGGAGCATCCAGCCGGCAAGCAGACTGAGGGCGAGCCCGCTCGTGAGCAGCAGGGCCGCCATCTGAGGGTGGAGCGCGAAGGGCACCAGGACGGCCACCTCGGCTGACCCGCCCGTCGCCAGCACGAGAGCGGCAGGAGCGTCGAAAGCCGTTGCGGCCAGCGTCAGCATCAGGAACGTGACGGCGAACTGGTCGCCGGCCAGGTAGAGGGCGGCGGCCGGCGCCAGGGCGGCCGGCGTCCACAGGAGCCTGGGCGCGAGCTCGGCACGCGGCGCCCACGGCAGCAGCGCCGCCGCGACGAGCCCGATCCTGACCGGGAACGGCAGGCCCGATTGGTGGACCAGAACGGTGACCAGGGCGACCGCGACGGCGATCGCCCTGGTCGCCCGGCGCTGGCGGGCGCGGTGGACCATGACGGACCTCGAGCTCTCCGCGTTACGCCAGGCGCCGGCTCTGCTCCCGGCGGTAGGCGCGCGCTGCCAGGAACGCCAGCCCCACGGTCCAGAGGGCCAGAATGCCCAGGTTCGTGCCCAGCGGCGCGACGTTGGTGGCCCCGACGGCGCTCCACGCGAGCTGCGCGTAGCGGAAGCTCGGGAGGTACGGGCTGACGTGCTGGATGAGCTGCGGCAGCTGGTCGACGGGTCGGAACACGCCCGAGGCGAAGTAGAGGGGCAGCGCGATGAGATTGACCGCGACGCCCCCGGCGTTCGGGTTGACCAGGTAGCCGATCGCCAGGCCGAGCGCGAGGAACGGCAGCGAGCCGAGCAGGAGCCAGCCCGCGAGGACGGCCCAGGCGGTGAGGCTCAGGTTGACGCCGCCCGTGAGGACCGCGAAGGCGCCGAGGGTCGCCAGGGCCATCAGCCCGAAGAAGACGGCGACGATCGCGCGACCGGTGAGGAAGACCCAGGGCCGGAGCGGTGTGGCGCGCATCAGCACGTCCATGCGCCGGGCCCGGTCCACGGTCAGGCCGATGCCGAACGTCGAGAGCATCACGTTGGAGACGGCGTACGCGGCGAAGCCGGCCAGCGCGTACGCGGGACCGGGGACGCCGGCGATGGTGTGGCCGGCATAGCTCAGACCGACGAACAGGTACAGGACGACCGGGAGCGCGAGCGTGAACACGCTCAGGATCGGCGAGCGCAGGTAGCGGAGGAACTCGGCGCGTGTCTGCTCCAGCAGCATGAAGAGACGGCTGGCGGTCGCGGTCGACGCTGACATCTCACGTCCTCCTGGTGATCTGGATGAAGGCCTGCTCGAGGTCGGCGCCCGCGACCTCGACGTCGGTGATGGCGACACGCCTGGCGTAGAGCGCCCGCAGCACCCCGGCCGGGTCGGCGGTCAGCAGCTCGAGCCGGTTCGCTTCGTGCTGGACACCGCTAACGTGGAGCTCGTGGAGCGCGTCGGGAGGCAGGGTGGCGCCCAGCCGGATCCGGATTCGCTTCCCGGGCACGCGGGCCCGGATGGCGGCGGGAGGTTCGTCCGCGATCACCGCCCCCCGATCGAACACGACGATCCTGGTCGCGAGCTGGGCGGCCTCCTCGAGGTGGTGGGTCGTCAGCACGATGGTTCTGCCGGACCGCGCCCATTCCCCGATGAAGTCGAGGAAGAGGCGCCGCCCCTCCACGTCGAGCGCGACCGTCGGCTCGTCGAGGAAGAGCAGCTCCGGGTCGCCGCAGATGGCCAGCGCGAAGTAGACGCGCTGCCGCTGGCCGCCCGACAGCTCGCCGAACCGCTTCCCGCCGCAGTCCTGGAGACCCGCCACCTGGACCACGCGCTCCGTCAGCAGCGGGGTCGGGTAGTAGGAGCGGAGGAGACGGATCAGCTCGGTCACGGTCAGCTGTTCCGGCAGCCCGGAGTCCTGGAGCATCGCTCCGGTGCGGCTGCGGGCTCGCACGCTGGCCGGGTCCTCGCCGAAGAGGCGCACCGTCCCGGAGGTGGGCCGGGTGAGGCCGAGCATCAGGCCGATGGACGTGGTCTTGCCGGCGCCGTTAGGGCCGAGCACGGTGACGACCTCGCCGCTGCGGATCGTGAGGTCCACGCCCGCAAGGGCCTCGACCTGTCCGTAGCGCTTGTGGATCTCGCTGAGCTGAACGACGGGCGGCGCGTCAGGGAACGCCGGGCCGGACATGAGGCGCGTCATGCGAGTCCGCTCGGCGGTGCGGACCGCTCGATCGGGTGGGCCGTCACCGCGCCACCGGGTCCTGCCAGGAAGGCGGGCCCGGACAGCACGAGCGACCCGTCCTGGATGGTCCCGATCTGCGCACCCGGGTAGCCGTCGTGGTTGCGGGCGCTGTAGTCGAGGGAGACGAGGCCGGGGTCGCCGGCCTTCACCGCGCCGTGGTTGATGGCGGAGACGATCGACGACCGCGTGGGGTTCTGACCCGCCTGCCGGAGCGCTTGCACGAAGACCGCGGCGGCGGCCATCCCGTAGACCGCCATGTTGTCGAACGGCTCGGCCTGTTCGTACTGGTCGTGAGCCTTCCGGAAGAGGGTGATCCAGGGGTTGGCGCTATCGCCGACCGACGGCAGGTGGGCCTGCGTGATCAGCCCGTTCTCGATGGTGGGGCTCAGCCTGCCGCGGGAGAACTGGGTGATGAGTGGGCCAACGATCGCGGGATCTGCGGCCAGCGGGAACGGGTCGATGACGGTCGGGTGGTAGCCGAGGCCGGCGCCGTCGATGAGCACCTCGGCGATGGCCTGCGGCGACAGGGTGTCCACGACGAGCACCTGCGCGTCGGCTGCCCTCGCCGCCTGCAGCTGTGGAAGCAGAATGATCGGGGGCTGCTCGTCGGCGGCGGTGAAGGATCGGCGCGCGACGACCTGTGAGGACGGGATCTGGCTGTCCATCTGCGCCACCGCGTCCCTGCAGCAGCCGACCGCGTCGTTCTCCCAGAGGTAGGCGACCCTGGCGCCGGGGAACGTCCGCGCCACGTAGCTGCCGATCAGCCGGCCCTCGAGCGTGTAGTTGGTGCCGAACCCGAAGGTCTGCGGGTGCTGGACCGGTTCGTTCCAGCAGTCGCAGCTGGAGCCGACGAACAGGTCGGGCACGCCCTGGCTGTTCAGGCTGTCGACGATGCCCGCGTGCGTGAGGAGGCCGAACCCGTTGAAGTACGCGAAGACGTGGTCGGTGGACACCAGCTGCTGCGCGTCAGGAACCGCGCCGGCCGAATCGGTGGCGTTGTACGCGTCGTCGAGATACGTGTACGTGATCGTCCGGCCGTTGACACCACCCCGCGCGTTGACGTAGTCGAAGAAGGCCCTCGAGGCGGGGGCGATCTCGCTGTAGCCGACGGCCACCGGCCCGGTGAGCGGCTGGTCGCTGCCGATCAGCACGTTGGTGGGCGTGATCCCCGGCGCAGACGCGGTGTTCGCAGTGGACGGGCCGCCGCACGCGGCCGCCACCAGCCCGACCAGGACGACCACCGCCGTCCAGGTCCGACGCACGCGAGCGGCGTTCGGTGGGTCGATCGCAGGTTCGCTCATGCCGCCTACGCTGCCCGTCGAAGGCCGCCGGCACATCAGTCCAGGGTTGGCAATCCTGTCGAACCGCAGGTTGAAGCCGCATCCAACCTGACCACAGCAGCGCGCAGAGCCGGGTTCGTCAGGGCCACGCGGTCACCGGGATGGCCGGTGTGCTTCGGACCGGCAGCGGACCTGGGCTGTCGCGCGAGAATCGCCGCTCGACGCCGGCCGCCTCGTACGCAGCGAGCCGCTCTCCCGGCGGCCAGTCGACTCGCCGAACCTCGACCGTGATCGCAGCGTCAAGGGTCACGATCGTGTACGCGGGCCGGGGATCGGCGTCATTGGAGCCGCTGACCGCTCCCACGCTGATCAGGGCGGCGTCGCCCACCCGGCGCTGGTACGGCGTGTGGATGTGACCGTAGGCAAGGAGGCGGGCGCTCGCCTCACTGAGCATTCGCTCGGCGACCTCGGCGTCCGCGTCGGGGAGCACGACGTCTTCGGTGCTCCACGGGGTCGCGTGCACCAGGACCACCGTCCCGCAGGCGAACGGGCCGCGCGCGAGTGACATCGGCAGCGAGCGCAGGAACTCGATGCGCTCGGGGCCCAGCCGGCTCACCGACCATGCGGCATGAGTCGCCATGGATTCCGGCAGGGGACCGTGGGTGGCCTCGGCTTCGCGCAGGACCAGGTCGGCGGGAGTGCCGTCGGCGATCCGAACCAGCAGGTCGTCGCTGTTACCGCGCACGGAAGGCCAGCCGCGCTCGCGGATCTCGTCGACGACCTCGGCCGGCTGCGCCCCGCCCTGGGCCAGGTCCCCGCCCACGAGCACTTCGTCGAACGGACCGGCCCGCTCGAGGTCGGAGATCACTCTGGTGAGGGCGACCATATCGCCGTGGGGGTCGGAGATGAAGGCGATCTTCACACCGGGGCCCGGGTGGTCGAGAGGCCGGTCAGCACGAGGTCGACGACCGCGCTGGCGTAGCCCTCGGGAAACGGCCGGTGCGCGATGAAGCGCCGGTAGAAGGCCGGCGCACCGAGGAGATCCACGGCGAGCTCGAGGTCCGCCGACGCCGGAAGTTCCCCACGCTGCTGGGCCCGGGCCAGGAGGTGCCGAACGGGTTCGCGGCGGCGCTCCGTGAGCTGCTCGTGGAGAGCCGCCAGGGTCGGGTCCCGCTCCGCCGCGTCGATGAACGCCGCCATCAGCCGCGGAAAGGGCCTGTCGTCGAGCATCGCCTCGAACCGGGAGAACATCTCGATCAGGTCGGTTCGCAGCTGGCCGGTGGCCGCCATCGGGAGCGGCTGGAAGCTCAGGTCCATGGCGTCCACCAGCAGCGCGCCCGGCGTTGCCCAGTGCCGGTAGAGGGTGGCCTTGCTTGCCCCGGCGCGGTCGGCGATGGCCTCCATCGTGAACCCGGGCATGCCTCGTTCGGCCAGAACCTCGAGCGCCGCCCGCATCACCCGTTCGCGAGCGCGCGCCCCGCGCGAGATTCGGGACCGCGGTGCCGGCGCCGTCTCTCCGAGGGTTGTCCGACCCTCCATCGAAACGATAGTGTATCAATAGGTATCGAAACGGCATCGGATCGATGGCTTCGGGAGACCGCGGCAGCCGCCAGCCCATGCCGGTGTCGACCGCCGGCGTCGTCGGGAGGTCAGCGTCGGGAATCCGGAAGCACGACCGGGGTCCGAGCACCAGGCGGGTCCCCGAGGCCCCGGTCGCGGCCGGCGATCACGCGTGGCTCGGGCCCTGCCTGTCCATCTCCCGGCGGATCTGCTCCTCTGTGATCGGACGGCGCACCCAGACATCCCAGGCGTGCACCAGGAGGCCGGCACCCCACAGGCCCATCAGCCAGCCAGGCCAGAAGTAGCCATGGCCCGTCACGTACCAGATCATGACCATCGCGCCGTTGAAGACCAGGTAGGTGACGAGGTGCATGCCGAAGTCACGGCGGGCCGTCAGGCGCTTGATGGCCAGTTCACGGGCGTTCGTCGGGTCGGTGCGCATGACGATCTCTCCTCCTCTTCAGGACGCCGGCACCAGCGTGCCAGGCGGCGGAGACGGGACGGTTCCGGCGACCGCCGGCTCCCTGGAGTCCGGCCCCATCAGCAGGTAGGCCGCCATGACCACGAACCCGGACAGCACGATCCCGACGAGACCGATCGCGCCTCCGATCGCGAGCACGACGAACCAGGTCTTGTCCGGGAACGCGAACGTGTTGACCAGGGCGCCGATCCAGGCGACGACCTGGACGATCCCGCCGGCCGCCACGACGAACGCGCCGGCAGTGATCAGCCCCACCATCCACCAGAAGAAGGCGCTGTAGGCCGGCGTGAACTCGCTTCCGTTGACGCCGCCCCACGTGCCCCCGTACGCCAGCATCGAGACGGTCCCGACCGCCATGCCGGCGATGCCCGCCACGATGGCGGCGAGGCCGCCGAGCCAGACGCGCCCGATCGTCGTTTTCCGCATGGTGTGTCACACCTCCTGCGTCAACGTTCCGTCTGCCCGTGGCGAGCCGCCAGGGCCGGCGGCCCTGGCGGCACCGGGCCGGCCGGCCCGATGAGCTCCGGTGGAAGCGGCGTGCGCCATGGCGCTCGCCTGGCGCGTCAGCGGCCGCTGTCGTCGGCCGCCGGCCTGCGCCGCACCAGCGCACTCTAGAATGGGCCGGCCGATGCCGGCCAGGACCCACGAGTGGATCGCGCACGCCCTCGAGGTGGAGGGCGTCGATCGCGTCTTCGGCTACATGGCCGAGGACAACATCCACCTCATGCTCAGCCTCGACCGCGCCGGGATCGGCGTCGTCCAGACGCGCCACGAGCTTGCTGCGACAGGCATGGCGGATGGGTTCGCCCGTGCCACCGGTCGACTCGCTGTCTGCAGCGTCGGAGGGGGCCCGGGCGTCGCCCAGACCGGCACCTCGCTCGTCACCATGCGGAAGAAGCGGTCGCCGGTCTTGCTCCTGGTCCCTGAACCCTCTCACCCGCTCAAGGGCTTCCGGCAGACGGAGTACCTCGAGTCGACGGTGGAGCGGGTCGTGTCCGCGACGGACGCAGATGACCTGCCGGCCAAGCTCGTCCGAGCGCTGGAGCTGACCGAATCCGGCCCCGTGGCCGTTCAGGTGCCGCACGTGGTCCTCGACGGTCCCGGTCCACAGGACCAGTACCAGGAGCGAGACGGGATCGTGAGCGGTCGTGAGCCCGCCGTCCCCGACGGCGCTGCCATCGAGGAGATGGCAGCGCTCGTTCTCGGAGTCGACCGGCCGCCGGTCCTGCTGGCCGGTGCCGGCGCCGTCAGGGCAGGGGCCCGCGACGACCTGGTGCGGCTGGCCGAGCGGACAGGGTGCCTGCTCGCCACGACCCTGCAGGCCAGGGGCCTGTTCGACGGGCACCCGCGCGACCTGGGCCTGGTCGGCACCCTGGGTAGCGAGCTGTCCGCCGAGGTGCTCTCGCAAGCCCAGTGCGTCCTGGCCGTGGGATCCAGCCTCAATCCCTTCACCACCGGCCGCGGAGGGCTGTTCAAGAGCGCAAGGGTCGTTCAGGTCGATGCCTGCGCTGAGAGCATCGGAGCGACTCAGCCGGTCGATGTCGGGATCGTTGGTGACGCGCGGCGGGTCGTGGGCGACCTGCACAGGCTGCTCGACCGACTCGAGTTCGACCCGGTGCAGCTCCCCGTTTCCAGGCGTGCCTGGATCGAGGAGATCGAGCGGCGGATCGCGAACCCTGCTCGACTCGAGTGGGGGTCCCCCGCCGAGAGTCGGAGCGGCCTCGACCCGCGGCTCGTCGTGCAGCGGCTGGAGCAGGTCCTCCCGGACAACCGCGTGCTCATCAGCGATGCCGGCCACTTCATGCGCTGGGTCGTCCAGGGCCTCACCGTGCGAGATCCCCTCGACTTCGTCTGGACTGCGGACTTTGCGTCGATCGGGCAGGGCCTCGCCATCGCTGCCGGCGTCGCCCTCGGTCGGAGGGAGCGGCCCTGCGTCTGCATCGCGGGCGACGGCGGCTTCTCGATGGCGATCCACGAGCTCGCCACGCTCGTTCGCTACCGCATCCCGCTCACCGTCATCGTGTGGAACGACTCGGCGCTGGGCTCCGAGTATCAAATGCTCTCGAGGGACGGCGAGTCTCCGTCGATGGCGATGATTCCGAACCCTCCGTTCGCCGATGTGGCTCGCGCCTTCGGAGGGCGCGGTCTGACGGTCGACTCGCTCGCTGGCCTCGATGCCTTGCCCGAGCTGATTCAGATCGGTGAAGGGCTGCCGATAGTGGTCGACGTCGAGATCGACCGCGACGTACGCCATCCGGACCTGAGCT
>Ga0126369_10001199_pt1 | contig 17768 bp, 22 predicted proteins | sample PanSoiMetaPlot_1_FD_109646 | JGI IMG/M metagenome (GOLD analysis project Ga0126369, IMG submission 109646) | Tropical forest soil microbial communities from Panama - MetaG Plot_1 | ecosystem: Environmental > Terrestrial > Soil > Tropical forest > Bulk soil | place: Panama | collected 2016-02-17 | reverse complement strand
GCGCCAGCGCATCGGAACAGCAAATTCGCGACGCTCACAGGTGGTCTGGCTCATGACGTGTCGATCCTGCCTGGGGTCGGCCGCCACCTTGGCTCACAGCCGCGCGCGAAGACCTCGATCACGATCATGCGGGCGCCGCAGTGCGGGCAACTGGCTGCCGCGGCGGCGGTGCGACGGCGCGCCCCCGCGGCTCTTGTTGTCGCCGCCGCCGTGCGTTGCCTTGTCCATGCCGGAGGGCTTTTGCGGCGGACGCGGCGGCAGCTTCTTCAACCTTGCAAGCTCGTCCTTAGCTGCCTGATGCTCAGCCTTCAGCTTCGTCAAGGCGTCGCTGAGCTTCTCATTCTCCGCCCGCAAACGCCCAACCTCGCCAATCAAATCGCGAACCACGCCGATCAGATCTGACGGCGAAAGGGGTTCCAGCGAATCAGGGATGGGCGTTGCCATCCCCAGCTTGAATCATACTTTTGCGCTCTTGACTCCCCCTCCGCCCAGCCCCGGCCCGGAAATTTGCCCCGGTTACAATTAACCGGCGGCACGAGTGACCGAAGATTGATAGGTTTTGATATTACAGATTTTCCTATCTTGGCCGCCATGCCCCTGCAGCCACGCCAGGCCGGGTTGCTCGTCGATCTTGTCAAGGCCGCGCCGTACGGCGTCCTCGCTCACCACTTCACTCATTCCCAACAGCGCTGGATTCACCGGGTCGCAGCGTAACGTCGTCATGTGCGCATAACGCCAATGCCCGGCCAGGATCGATAGCAATACCGTGCCAAGGACGTCGCGCTTGGCGGGCGCATTCGGGCTGCGGTAGTGCAGCGGGCAGTCCGCCACAAAGCCGTCGAACAAGGAGCCCTGCTTGAGATATTCGATGAAGAAGGGCAACTGTCCGAGCGACGTCACCGTCGCGCTGTTATCCCACTCCACATGGATGCGCCCCGCAAAAGTGTCGGCCACCACAGGCCCCGCCGACACCCGCTCTACCACCGGTTGCTCACCCATCGGGAGCGCCGGCAACTCCCCGCTATTCCTGCCCATTCCTTATGATAGCAACGTTTTGCTCAATCCACCCATCCGCCAACTCACGGATTTAGGTTGATTGCGTCCCTTTCCGGTCATGACGTTTGGATGTATCGGCGCAATGGGGCGGCAGGGGCGGCTGCGTGGCCTCGACTTTTCAGGTTGGATGGGGCTGGGGGTCGAGGCCACGCTCTTATAGACCAAAGTGCAGCACATTGTGGACAACTTTTAGCTTGAAGTTGCCGTGAAATTGGCTATTTTCCGGGTGTCCCAAAACGATACTCCCTGGACTCAGCCCGGTTGCGTTTCCCACCCTAGCAGCCGGGCTTTTTCACTCCTCGACGTCGCTCCGCTCAATCACCCGCGCCCCGCACCGATAATCGATCCGATCCTGCGGATACATCCGCCTTGCCGCCAGGCTATCGTTTCTTCCTGCAAAGCTTGGCATTTAGTTGCATTAGAAGCGTAAGCATTCTGTGCGGTAGTTCTCGCGGCAGCCGGTACATTGCACGTAGCTCTCTCCCAATCGCCCTTCGAACAGCCCGGTGATGCAAGTTGCCCTTCCGGGACCGGGACAACTCCGATTTGCGGTGTTGCGTGCGACTGGAGTCGTCGGGCATGTCGGCCGCTCGACATTGTGACACTGTTGCCAAGCCCAATTCGAAGCACCACGACTTGTTCCCAAACTACACCAGCTAATATTTTGGGTGTGGCATCGCCCGCGCCGCGGACCTTCTGCGCAGCGTATGAGACCCCTCTCAATGCCTGCGCGCGGCCAACAAGGAGGTTTGCCGCACGGGCAATGACTTCGTCATGGGCGTTCGTTCGAACGACTTTGAAGGGCAGGTCTTCGTCGGGGGGCATAGGCGACTTAGCCCGGTCAACAATGGCCGCCACCTCCGTGGCCACCGGCGCTGCACGAAGCGCCGCCTCCATGGCCGCCGCCACACGAGACGGCGCCGCCACCAGCTAAAACGGCAGGGGTTGTCTCCTCTCTGCCGGATCGACGGAGCGGAGAATCCGACTCGTCCATTAAGACTTTTAACCACAGCAGCAGTACAGCTACGCACAGGGCGACTATGCATAGGCAGATAACGGTCACGGCGATCAATTCATGCATTGTCAGGCCCCTCTTTCCATGAAAGAGCCCAGCGAAGGTTAGCACATTAGCACCGCCTCGAACATCCCTAGGCCAAGGCCGCGCATCAAGGCGGTGTGCGAGCTTTTTAACCCATCTCCCCCAACGAAAGTAGGTTCGTGGGACCACCTCCAAACTGGTTATCTCCAGCCTTTGCTCTATCTTCTTTGCCCTCTGCCATCATTTCGCCAACGCGGCGTTCGGCTCGAAGTCGTCACGCCGCCAAGCACTACTTCGGATGCACCGCACTCCAATAAATCCAAAAGACCGAATACTGGTGCAAGCACAGGTTTGCGCAAACCACAAGGTCACTCCACACAGGGCACAAGTGCACAGCGACGGCGCAGGCAGTTTGGTTGTGTTGGGGGTCTTTGTTTTCCTCAGCCAGTATCGCCAAATCTAAACCTGTCCGGGCGGCGCCCGTCAGGCCGTACAGGTCGGCGATTTCGCGCCACGTGTAGCGTTGTGTGAAGCCTCCGCACATGGCGGGCAGCCTACCACTGATCCTGTTTGCCGAAGCCTGAAGGCTCAACCGAAAATCTGACGCTGGAACTGTTCGGCGCTATGCGCGTCCCACGGACGGTCGAAATCGTGCGTGTAAGAATTATGGGCGCTTGCCAGAAGGCGCCCAAGCCAGCGGCGTCCCTGAATGGGGGACGGCCTAGCTCATTTTGTATCCAATCCACAATCCGACAAGCGCGCCGATTCCGCTAAGAAACACTGATGAATAAGAAAACAGATTTGCATCCCACAATTCTGGTAAGAGCCCCCCAATCATAGAACCGATGAAGATTCCAAGCCAAATACGGGATCGCATGAACTTCTCTAGTTTACCGCCTTTTGCCACCGCCCCGCTCGATCCTGTCGAGAAGTCGGGCCGCCTCTTTGCGCGAAAGCATCATGCCGACATAGCCGGGTGGAATCCGCGCCGCCTGATCGGCGTCAAGCTCGTGGCCCTCGACAAACGACACGCCCTTCTCGAGGCCTGCTCAACTGGCAAGCAAACCGCCTCAAGCCGAAGAGTCACCGGCGCTTCGATGTCCTTGCACGCGTCGATGAATCACACTCTTTCTCTTTCTCTTTCTCTTTCTCTTTCTCCCTCATGTAACGCCAGCCTCGGTTGATGCACCATTTGGCGTCGCATGGGGTGTGGGCAGAGCTATGACGTACTTCGCCCATCGGCCAAAACCGATGCGCCACGAGGTGATGCCGAGGCGTTTGCGTGCGCGATCATAGGTTCGCGGTGCGATGCCGGCGCAAATCGCATCGCTTTCGACCTCGACGGCTGTGCGTTCACCGCTGGCGAGTTCGGCTCGTAGCCACGCAACTGCTACATCGATCTTTTTTGGGATTGATGCTGGCGTCTGCTGGACAAGCCTGGAGGCACCGTGCCTGCGCTGGCGAATTGGGGAGGAGTCTGATTTGGTGTCTGTCGTCGGGGAAGAGGCACCTGCGCCCTGCTGTCGGAGGCCGATCCTGTCTGGCTCGAAGCTATCGCGCTTGGAATCGAGGCTAGGCATTCCGACGGTCGAGCCCGCTCTACGACCTGGCCTCTGATTCGACTCCCTGGCGTCGTTCTCGTCGAGCCAACCATGGCGGCGCATATCTTTTGGAGATGCCTGAGGTGGCATCGCCAACGCCCAGTCGTACCAAGTCGTTTGGATCCGGCTGTTAAGCCAAGCAAAATTCCAGTCCCCCGAACCAGAGTAACAACTGCCGGCCTGGCGATCCAGGAAGCGCTCGACCACGTCAAGGCAGTGGGTGAGCGGAATGCCCCGGTTTATCCAGCTTTCCGCCGCATGGCGAAGCTCGAACGGCGGGCAGAGGTGACGCCGGCTGTACGCGCGGCCGACCCGGCCGCAGAAGGTGTCGAGGTCGGTGTCATCAATCGAGGCCATCGCTGCGGTCGCTGCAATCGGCCCAGCAGCTTCGCGGCGGGTTTGTCTGACCTCAGAGGTCGTCGTCTTCGTCATTGAACAAAAAAAGGCCATCATTGAACGAAAGCCCTCCTGACTTGATCCTCTCCCAAAGTGTCTTCCGGGTCGCAGCGGGCAAATCACCAAACCAAACCCGCATACCGCTCTCCGGAGAAATCGCGTAATACATGCGTCCAACACACTGTTCTTCTGGGCACAGCGTGTGGATACCATAGGGATCGAGGACCTGCGCCCAGGCCCAATCTACCTCCGAGGTAGCTGGTTCAATTTTGAGCCCATCTGCCGCCCGGCTCGCCAGAAAATGGTCAACGTTCATCGTGCTTCGCTCTTTCATCATCACTGTATTGTCCCTCATATTCCGTTCTCCTTTCATTAAATGGTGCCGATCCCGAGTGTAACTGGCAGTGTTGGCGGGAATCGCTGGCCCAATGTTAGCTTAGCAGATTCGAGATGAGCGTGGTATGGAGCCTCCGTTAGCGATCTATTTTAATAACGATTTTTAATACCGGTTCCTTGGCCTATTTAATCGAGGAGTTTTGCATATCCGTCTTGTTCTCTCTTCGCACTTGGCATTGCACGCTTTCCTTATTGGTGGACTCGGAATTACCGCTGTCGGCCAGCACCGGAACCTTAATTGTTTCACGTGAACTCTAGAAAGCGCTGGCATGGCGCCGCCGGCGACATCCGCCCTTTGATAGGCGTGGCACGCTCAACCCCGGCATCGGCTTGACTTTGTCCGGAACGACGCCGGCGCAGTCGCTGCGCGCGATGTCTGGGATGGGGCGGATGACGCCGGGCAGGGTTGCCGGCGAGCAGCGCCTGAAACTTTCGTTCCGGCATCCGGGCTGTCCTCTGCCATTGATGGCTTTGTTTCCTTGTGATGCCGTATTTATTGAGCGTATCCTGGTCTGACGGCACCGTACCAGTTTTTAGCCCCTTCGGAGGCCGTCCCGTAAAGCGGAGCCCCTTCTTTATGGTGTAGATCAACAGCTGCCCGCCCTTCCGTTTGGCGTGCAGTCGTATTTTACGATACAGGTGCTTGGCCTCCGCGTTGCGGGTCTGATGGCTGTGCATTTCCCAGGCCGCCGCCTTGTCGTGGATGATTTTTATCCTGGGGACCGTATCGGCTTCCTGGATTGCTTGGTCCGCGAGCACGGTCCACCGCGAGTAGAGGACGTCGATTCCTCTGTCTATGCTCTCAAAATCGGCGGCGGCGCCGAGAATGACGGAATCGGGCGGTGACATAGAGTCGGCACGCCCCGGCTCTTCTTTCGCCGTGACGACGCCTGCGGCAGTCGGCATTGTGCTTTTAGCCGCAGGCGCCGCGAGACGATCATGCATCGCTTGCGCTTGCTTGCATGGCCTCCGGTTCTTGTTAGCCGCAGGCTTCGGCTTGTGTCCGGCGACGATCTCCTTGATCTGTGCGTAGCTCAGCTTCTCGCCGGCCTGGGTCCGCTCGAAGACTTCGGTGCGAGCAGCCTCCGGAACGCTGTCCGGTGCGATAAGATAGAGGGCGCTGCGAGGCAATGTGTGCAAAATTTGCACACTCTGATCGCCGAACCGCTTATGGACGTCGAGGAGATTGTAGGCGGTCCTCCGCGACATCTTTAGGCGTCGCTCGATCCAACCCTCGAAACCGCCGTTACCGTGCTGGTAGCAGTGGAGTTCGTGGGCCTCTGCAACGAGTGCTGCGACACGCATGATCGCCGTGCCGAGCACAGTCTCGATCTCGGCCGCAATGGCCTCCAGACGCGTCTGGCGCTCCTTTTCGGGCGGCCCTCCTTCGAGGTTCACCGTCTCATAGAAGTGTAAAGCTCCTGCTCCGGCCAGCGCCGACTCAATTTCGACGTTCGAAATGGCCTCCTCACTCTCGATGCTCATGCGTCGTGTCCTCCTTCTCGGTTATGCCGACAACAGTCCGGTGCTGGATGTTGCATTCGGTCATTAGCTCGCCGTTTCGAGGGGTTGCGATGCCGATTGCTGCTAACGCTGCGGCGGCTTGCTCCCGCCTCTCCCGCGACCATGTCGACCAACATGTGCTATGCAGCCAGGCTGCACCGGGAGGCGTGGTCCCGTAGGGGAGCACGACATCGTTTGGGCGGTCCCCTCGACCGCACGTGATGCAACGGCCAGCGGGCGAAGTGACCGGGTTCTTGTTCAGCCAAGTCGCAATACAAGCCTCCAACGCCTTGGCTTCAGCGAGTTCCCGCTGTAGCCCTTCCCCTCGCTGGAAGACCTTGACGCGCTCATCAAACAGCGCCCTCCAGTCTTCGGCCGACCAGCCGATCGTGACCGACCTCAAGAGCGCGAGGATGCTGGGCTTATGATACGAGAGAGCATCAAGCACAGCTGACGGGGGTGGGGCGGTGGCCTCCAGAACTACAGCATTTCCCGGTTAATTTGAATCGGAAGGATTCACAAAGCGTTAAAGAAGAGCGAGTCTGTCTGCGTTGATTCTCCTTTGGAGGGGGCAAGGGAATGCCGAAATCCTATTCTGCTGATTTGCGCAAGCGGGTGATCGAAGTGGTTGCATCCGGGACGTCTCGGCACGAAGCGGCAGAGCTTTTCGGGATTGCGGTGAGCACAGCGGTTAAATGGTGGCAGCACTGGCGTGAAACCGGCAGCACGGCGCCAAAACCGCGCGGAGGAAGCACCTCTCGGCTGGAAGAACACACGACATTGATACTGGGACTTGTCAAGGAACAACCAGATTCCACCTTCAAGGAACTGCTCGCAGCGTTGCGTAAACGGCGAATTCGCAGCAGCCGGAGCGCGCTGTGGCGGTTCTTCGAGCGTCATGACATCACCTTTAAAAAAAAGCCTGCGTGCCGCCGAACGGCAACGGGCAGACGTGGCTCGGGCACGCCGGCGCTGGATCCGAGAGCAAGGCTTGCTTGACCCCGCCCATCTGGTCTTTATCGACGAGACGGCCGTCAGTACCAACATGGTGCGGCTCTACGGCCGTGGACCACGTGGCGAGAGGGTGATTGATGATGTGCCGCAGGGGACCTGGAAGACCATCACTTTCGTAGCCGCGCTTCGTCACGACAAGATGGTGGCACCGATGGTGTTCGATGGAGCGATGACCGGACAAATGTTCCTTGCCTATGTTGAACAATGCCTGGTGCCAACACTGAAGCGAAACGATATCGTTGTGATCGATAATCTTCGAGCCCATAAAGTCGCCGGCGTGCGAGAGGCGATCGAGACCGCGCGCGCAACCCTTCGTTATCTGCCCCAGTATTCCCCCGACCTTAACCCCATCGAGATGCCCTTCAGCAAATTCAAGAGTTACTTGCGCAAGGTCGCCGCCAGGACCGTCCCAGCATTGTATCGAGCTATTCGCTCCTTCATCCCGCGTCTCCGCCCTCGCTAATGTGCCAACTATTTCACGCATTCAGGATATGTTTCCATATGACCGGAATCCGCTTGTAGGTCATCACCATCGACTTTAATGTTGACACCCGCGGCACGAATCGCATGGAGGGCTTCGCTCGCGTTCATACCGTGCTCTCCACGGTTGCGGCCGTCTTTCACTCGGTCTGGATTGGGGAGGGGAGATTGCGTCCGCACCGTCCGTAGCGGTCTCGCTGTTGGTGGTGGGAGTCGTATTGCGGACGGTGGGAGCATTCCCCAAGTTGTTTGCTTCCGACGGACCGTCCGTACCATTGGCGACCGTCCGCGGATCGGACTCTGCGGAGACGGGGCCGCAGCTATTTTTCAACATCGGCGCGGACGTTGTGGACGGTCCCGTCCTTCGACTTTCCGGAACAGGATGGTTCGCGATGTTAGTGATGCGGATGATTCGAGTTCTAGCTCTTCCTTCGCGCTCAAATTCGATCTCGATCCCCTTCTTGCGCAAGAAGGTCGCTGCCCGGCGCAGCCGACCTGCTAGCGCCCTAGGGTTGGCCGGCCAAGTCTTCGAGTTAGCCACGCGCTCGCCTACTACGTGCGCCAGGGCGCCCAAAATTTCTGCGGCAGTTTGCGTCCACACCGTCCGCCTCGACATCATGGTGCAGATGGCGGCCGCAACGGGATCCGCGTCGATCACGCTCTCAACCGCCGCATCGCGATTGCCGGAGTACGCCGCCAAGAAAGTGCCCGCGGGCCAGAAAGCCGTCTCGCAGGCGGCAGCCCACATTGCGAAGTCCGCCATACGCGGCAGCTTCTCCAATCACCAAATCAGGGCGGCAGGCCGTGACCAGTTGATTTGCCAATGTCCATGTTACCCGTGGAACCCGATCGCCCCACCGCCAAGGCCAGATGGATCGGCACCGTCGAGGCGACCGACTCGGACGCGGCCATCAAGCAAGCGGCGGGGAATTCGGCATCGCGGACCTAAAGAAGCTGATCGCTGTGCAACGGCGTTGACGCCCGCGACGCGGCCTCCGATGGGCGGCCCATCGGTCGCTGGCCAGACCTACCGCCATAATGAAATCTTCGATTTCATTTCCTCCGTCTTGAGATCAGTGGTTGCCGCGATCTAGCATGCCGGTGCCCAGCCATTCGGACGGGTGGCCGGCCAATGCAGTCGCAGTGCAAAGGCCGGCCTGACCAGCAACATGGGAGATATCCATGTCACGGGCCGACTCTGCCCATATCACGTTCATCGATCCCGAGGAGACGGCCGCTCTCGCCGGCAGAATAACGGACTACGCCAACGCCATAACGAACGCGGCGGCTACTCACGTTAGGTCCGGCGACTTCGTTGCGGGCGGGATCGCCACGTCAAGGTTCGGCGGCTTCGGCTTCGTTGCGGGTAGCGGGATGGCTAAGTCGAGGTTGGGCGCCCTCTTCGCATGTGGGATGGCTAGGTCGAGCTCCGGCGCCTTCGTTGCGGGTGGGATAGCGCCCGTGACTCGGGGCACGCGGACCTGGATAAGGCTATACGATATGAGCCCGAAACCAATGATCGCCGCAGCGATCAACCATTTCCAAAAATTATTCATGCGCCACCTTAAGCAGGTCCGCAAATTCCCTAGCCGATCTTGCAATGCCGTGCGCTTGTCGCGGTGGAGCTAAATAGGCCGCCGCGTCAGTCAAAGAAAAACTGGTAAAGGACTGGCGAAACGTAGGCCGGCGTGATCTCGGATGATTTGGACGCGCAACTCGCAAGAGTCGACGCCGCGACGCAAACACAAACAACGCGCATGAAATCCCCCAGGCGTGCGAGTGCCGCTCAGTAGCGCGGCGTACGCGTCCCGAATTGCCCGGTGTGTAAATCGGCGTCCAACTTTGACCCCCTTCGATACCGTTACAACTCTTTGAACTTACGACAGTTTTGGGAAATCAGGTGGGGTCACGATTGGACGCCGATCGAGTTGCCCGAAAAACCCTGATTCCGCTACTGTTTCCAATCAGTTAGTGCTTAATTGGGGTGGGGCCAAAGTTGGACGCCGATTCACAGTGTGCCCGACGGAATCTGTCGGCGGCACATCCATCATCCCCATGCAGCGCCGCAGAAGGCTAACAGCAACCGCCGATTCGTACTCGGTCGGGCAGAACTGAACAGCGAGGCCGAGGTGTCGAATCTGGCGGACGATTGAAATCATCCAGCAATAGGATGAAGTGGGATCGCTTGGCTCCGGCGGGTGAAGGAAGCTCGACGGCCCATACAGCCTGTCGATGACATTGCGCCACTCCGTGTTTTCGTAATCCTCGCGACGGTCCTCAGGCGGCAGTTCAAATGCAAGCCAAGTTTCCAAGGCAGCGAGATCCGCTGTCAACGGACCAGAACAGACGAATTCGTCTTCAGAGTGAGAGTGGAGCCGGCTATGGGCGAGCCCGGGGATAGAAGAGAGCGCGCCGCCGGGCTTGCCCGTCATCCGCTCTCGGATTCCCGATCATGCCCAAGATATCCTCCAACTTCGATTTCCAAAACCCGGTTGCATACGACGGGAAAGCAAAGCGTGCGTTCCGTAACCACGCTCGCCGCCGGCTCAAGCAGCTCGCCGACGCGCTCGGCCTCTCTCCGCAAGATTATGATCTTCGATCCTACGTGGGGGGAATAGCCGTTATGTGGAATGCATTGACGGAAGGGCCGCGAATCAGTGATGAGAGCGCGGGGTTCGCGCATGGAAGCCGATCCTTCGCTGCTGCTGACTTATGTTAGCAACCAGCCACGGGCAACCGAATGGCTGAACCTGCAGGTTGCACTGCGGCGTACCCCGAACACCATTTCCGCCTATGGCCGCGGGCTCGACGATTATCTTTCCTTCTGTTCTCGCACCGGCATCAATCCCGAGCGGGCAAGTCGCAGTGATGTCGCGACGTATGTGCACGAACTGACCGTGCGTCCGCCAGCACGCGGCCGCTCGGCGGTCGGGCTCGCGAACGCGACGCTCTGTCAACGCTTGACGATTATCCGGCTCTTCTACGAACACCTCGTCGAGGAAGGGGTGCGCCCAGTAAATCCTGTCGGCCACGACTCTGCGCGCGGCGCAGCCAGACGAGCCATAGTCCAGCCTCAGCGCCGGCTGTCGTGGATTCCAAGCGAAGATGATTGGCGCGCCATCGTCAGCGCGGCACGCGACGAGCCGCTACGCAATCGTCTGATGCTCGCGCTTGCCTATGACGCAGCACTACGCCGCGAGGAGCTGTGCTTGCTCGAGACCGGCGACTTCGATCCTGCACATCGCACTCTGACGCTGCGCGCCGAAACGACGAAGACGAAACGAGCGCGGTGCCTTCCCTATTCGGCAGCGGCTGGCGAACTCTTTGCCGCGTACCTGTCGGAGCGACGGGCGTTGGCCACGACTCGCGGGCCATTGTTCCTCTCGACATCTACCCGCAACCGCGCAACGCCGATCAGCAAGTGGAGTTGGTCGAAGATCGTGCGCGCGCTCGGCCTGCGCGCTGGTGTGCCGAAACTGACGACGCACAGCTTCCGCCACCTCTGTCTCACCGATCTCGCCCGCGCCGGCTGGGACATCCACGAGATCGCCAGCTTCGCTGGACATCGCAGCCTGCAGAGCACACTGCTCTATATCCACCTCAGCGCCCGCGACTTGGCAGGCAAGTTCGCGCGCGGCATGGCCGCCATTCATGATGAGCGCATGGCGCTACTGCTCGACCGCCTGTCATGACCTACAAGGGGCACGCGAGCGCGCAGGGAAACGACGCGCCGTTCTCTTCGATCGATCAACAGTTCGACCGCACCCCCGATCTGTCCGCCTCCGAGCGCGCGATTCTCAAGCTGCTGCATCGAACTTTCGAGGCCAGCTCGAAGGTATGGCCGCCGGGCGTCAGCGCAGAGATCCAGCGCCTGACGACGCCGCTTCGCGTCACACTCGACTGGCTGCGCACGCCCCAATCGACGCAGTACGCCATCATCCATGTGCTTCTGCGCGAGATGCATCGGCGGGGTAGCGCCATTTGGGGCTGGTCCAGCGACGAATGGGTCGAGACCCTGTGCGCCAACTTTCGGTCGTTCAGGGCGCGGCATGGCCCGGGCGGAACATGTCGTCAGCATGTGCTCGCAATCGCTTACCTGTTGTGCGGGTTCGACCGGCTGGCGGAGATCGGCCGCTTTCTGCGCTACCATCTCGCCATCAAAGTGTTCGGACGCACTGCCGTCGATCAGGCGACGGACCGGGTTCTCGCGGAGATGACGAGCATCGGCTACACCGCGCATCAGCATTACGGGGTACCGCACGCGCTGCAGAGCGCTTTCCTGATCCAGCGTTCGGCGCGGCTCGATGCGATCACACCGGAGACGCTGCGGAAGGTCGCCTCAAGCCCGCAGGTGTTGATCCGACGCGCCACCGCAACGCTGTCGCATGCTTTGATGCGCATGGGCATCATCGAATGTGCCATTGACTGTCAGCCCGCGCCGGCACGAAAGCCGCAGCTGAGCTACCACGCCTCGGATGGCGTGCGGCCCGAATGGCTTGATTACTGCCAACGCTGGCGATCGACCTCGACAAGCGCGCCCGGCACGCGCGAGCATGTCTACTATCGCCTTCTCAAGTGCGGCCGTTGGCTCGCCGACAAACATCCCGACGTTGCAGGACCACCGGACATTTCGCGCGCAGTGGCGCTCGAATATGTCACTGCCGTCGACCGGATGACCATCGGCGAATGGGCGAACCCCAAAGCCAATTATGTCCAGCCCCTCGGCAATCCTCTGAAGCCGAGAGCAAAGGCCTCTCATCTGAGCGCGATGCGCCACTTCATCCGCGATCTCCAGGAGTGGGAATGGATACCGCGGCGCTTTGATCCGGCGCGAACACTGGCGTTACCCAGATCGGTGCGTGCGCTGATCGGCCCGGGCCACGTGTCGTTGCCGACGCCCAATGGGCAAAGCTCGTCTGGGCCGGCATGAATCTCGGTGCCGATGATGTTCAGACCGTCGCGCGGGGCGCTTCCAAAGCCCCGTCAGCCTATTATCCAATCGAAATGGTCCGCGCGCTCGCGCATCTCTGGCTGTTTGGCGGTTTGCGGAGCGACGAGATCCATCGCTTGCCAGTCGGCTGCATCCGTTGGCAGCGAAACGATGGAGCACAAGCTGGGGCAGCCCCGATCTGTCTGCTCGACGTCCCGGTCAACAAGACGGCGACCGCTTTCACCAAGCCTGTGGACGCCGTTCTGGGCGAGGCGGTCGAGGCTTGGCAGCGCGTGCGGCGTCCTCATCCGAAGATGCTCGACAGCAAAACCGGTGCAATGGTCGATTATCTTTTCGTCCATCGCGGCCGTCGAATTGCGCACGACTACCTCAACCGGTCGCTAATCCCGATTCTCTGTGCCAAGGCAGGCGTGCCACTGGCTGACGCACGCGGCCGCATCACGAGCCACCGGGCACGCGCAACGATCGCGTCCCAGCTCTGCAACGCCAAGGAGCCGCTGACGCTCCTTGAGCTTCAGGCTTGGCTTGGGCACGCATCGCCCGCGTCGACACAGCATTACGCTGCTGTGACACCGACCAAGCTGTTGGGCGCTGTCCAGCGCGCTGGATATTTCCAGCGCAACCTGCGCACAGTCGAAGTTCTGGTCGATCAGGATGTCGTCCGGAATGGGACAACGGTATCCCGCGAGCCATGGCGCTTCTACGATCTCGGCCATGGCTATTGCACTTACGACTTCTTCGACCAATGCCCGCACCGGATGGCCTGCGCCAAATGCGCTTTCTACGTTCCCAAGGAATCGACGCGAGCCCAGGCACTCGAGGCCAAGGTTAGCCTTGTGCGAGGGCTTCAGGAGATCCCGCTGCTCGACGAAGAGCGCGCCGCGGTCGAAGATGGTGTCGCTGCGATGACGAAACTCGCGAACGGCCTGCGCGACGTCGCCACGCCGGATGGCCGCACCCCGGCTGAGATCGCCGTTTCCCCGCAGGGCGCATCGCCCCTCAGCGAAACAACAAGAGGCTATTACCCACAATCTGAACGTGGCGGCAGACGGCGGGGACAGCAACGATCGGGCTGATGTAGCTGACGCACAAGGTGACGGGATTGTTGCCGAGGATAGTTACACTGTAACCTTGCGTCGCGGGACGGCGGAAGCGCTCCGTCGCTTTTTAGCAGCCTTGGGCTTTGGACTGGCGGGCACTTTCCGGCTGGCGCTGTGGTTCAGGTGGCTGTCGAGGTATGCGACGTGCTGGCGTCGCGGGAGCCGGTCGAGGAGCGCCTGCTCGGCGGCCGCGACCATATCCTCGATCATCTTAGTTACCGTGTAACCGTGATGGCGGGCGAGGCGTCCGAGCTGCGCCTTGGCGTGAACGCTGATGAAGAGGTGGATGCGCTCCTTGGTGCCATGCAGGCCGAGATGATGCTCGCGGTAGCGCTGCTGCTTTTCGGCCGAGGTGAGCGCCATGGTGGCTCCTGGTTTCGGTGTAACTGACAAGCATACTGGTTACACCGTAACCGATGACGAAGCAAGCCTGGCTGATTGTGTGGGGCGCGACGATTGCTCTGTGTGGCGGCGCACGCCTATCGGGCGGCCGGCGCCGAAAGAGTGAGAGAAAGGCGGGTCAGTTCGTGACGGGTTGGAGGTCGAGAGAAAGGCTCTCGGCCAGCCCGTCGCCTCGACATGGCTTCGATTCAGAAGATCACATTGAGCGCGTCGCGCGACATCCCCTTCAACAAGCGGTGCTGAGCCAATCGAATGTGCCCGGGGTGAGGGCCGGCGACGGCGGCCGTTCGGGACTGCGTTTTCATCACCAGACGGCGCAGTCCCCTGACGGGCGCGCCGTCGCCGGGATTGTGACCCGGTCAGGCTACGCCCTCCCGAGTCACAATCCCGGCGAATCCCTCTCATCCTGGTTGTCGCGTGGCAGGCTACGCCCCGCCTCCGACAGCCTATCCCCAACGCTTTCTCATGCTGATTGTCGCGCGACATCGCACGCGATTCACTCGCGCCAGAAGCGCCTCTTTACATTCCACATAAACGCCGTGTCGGGAGAGGTCACGATGCGCGCCGATCACCTGTACGTTCAGGCGTGCCAGCCCGCTACTGGTCACGATACCGGGCTCATGTTCCGGACGTGCCAAGGTCGCAAGGACTATCATGGTGGCCCCAATCACTTCGCCTCCCTCGACCTTCTGAACCGGCCCGACGACTTGGCGTGCCGCATCAGAGGGGCATGCCGAGTCTGATCTCGCTCCGCCTGATCTTGTGCAGGCGGAGCGGACAGAGCTCGCAGCCAAACCCATTGCGGCCTGATCAGGAGATCGCCCCTGTGACGCGTCCCACGCGGGCCGGCGAGGGCCAATGCCGGGGCAACGGGAATTGAACCGGCAAGCCTGTTGAGCCGAACGCGATTCCAACGCGTCGCGGCCGCCCCAGCTCGAGGGCGGCCGCATTCGCCGTGACGGGATTAAAGCCCGCGAAAGCCGTTCGTGGCGCCCTTCATTCGGGATGCGAACATGTGCAAGTCCGACAATGTGAATCTGCAGGATTACGGCCAATACATCACGAGTGCCCTGCAGACCGAAGGTGGCCATCTGTCGATCGGGCGCGGGGGCTTCATTCTGTGGTTTGGACGCGGCGCTCGCCTCAGCGGCTACGATGCGAGCATATCAAGGCGAACTGCATCGCGGCTCGCCCGCCGGTCATCGACAGCCGGATGGTCCCCTTCGAAGATATCGTGCGCCTCCCTGTCCGTGGACCGATGGCGGCGGTCGGTGAGGAGGCGAGCCCGCCGGCCCTATCATGCGCTCTCTTTCGCCCCGCTCTGTGTCGTCGCCCAAGCCTATCGCGCGGCCGGCGCCGAGGTCTTCAACCTTTCTGATCCCGCGGGGCCGGCGCCGAAAGAGTGAGAGAAAAGCGGGTCAGTTCGTGACGGGTTGGAGGTCGAGAGAAAGGCTCCCGGCCGCCCGTCGCGGAGAACATCGACATGGCTTCGGTCCAGAAGATCACGTTGAGCGCGTCGCGCGACATCCCCTTCAACAAGCTGGTGCTCAGCCAGGCCAATGTGCGCCGGGTGAAGGCCGGCGTCTCGATCGAGGAACTGGCCGACGACATCGCACGGCGCACGCTCCTGCAAAGCCTCAGCGTCCGGCCGGTGCTCGATACAGAGGGCAACGAAACCGGCATGTTCGAGGTCCCGGCGGGCGGCCGTCGGTATAGAGCGCTGGAGCTGCTGGTCAAGCAGAAGCGCATGAACAAGACCCAGCCCGTGCCTTGCGTTGTGAGGACGGGTGGCCTTCCGGAGGAGGATTCGCTTGCCGAAAACATCCAACGCGAGGCTCTGCATCCGCTCGACCAGTTTCGCGCTTTCCAGACTCTGCGCCAGAAGGGACTGAGCGAAGAGGATATTGCGGCTCGGTTTTTCGTAAGCGCTACCGTCGTCAAGCAGCGGCTGAAGCTTGCCGCAGTCTCGCCGAAACTCCTCGATGTCTACGCCGGGGACGGAATGACGCTGGACCAGCTGATGGCGTTCACGGTGACCAACGACCAAGCCCGTCAGGAACAGGTCTGGGAGCAGCTTTCCCATGGCTGCAACACCGAGCCGTACAACATCCGCCGCCACCTCACAGAGGGCGCGGTCCGCGCAACCGACAGACGGGCCCTGTTCGTCGGCGTCGACGCCTACGAGGCGGCAGGCGGTACTGCGACACGCGATCTGTTCGAACAGGACGATGGCGGCTGGCTGCAGGATCCGGCCCTGCTCGACCGTCTGGTGATCGAGAAGCTCAAGGCCGAGGCCGAAACGCTGCGAACGGAGGGCTGGAAGTGGATTTCAGTCGCTCCGGACTTTCCGTATGGCCACACCGCTGGCTTGCGCCGGCTCGACGGACATACCGTCGATCTCACTGAGGAGGAAATCGCGACCCGCAACGCGCTTGAAACCGAGCTTGAAGGCCTCGAGCAGCAGTACATGGACGCTGAAGAGGTACCCGGGCAGGTCGATCGCCGGCTCGGCGAAATCGAAACCGCGCTGGAAGCGCTCACTGACCGGCCCGTTGCCTATGATCCCGCCGAGGTCGCGTTTGCGGGCTCCTTCGTCAGCATTGACCGCGACGGCCGCCTGCGCATTGAACGCGGCTATGTCCGTCCCGAGGACGAGCCGCCAGTAGAGCCGGTGCAGGCGAGGGATCAGGAGGCTGCGCTCAATGGTAAGCCTAGCGGCACGTCCGACCGCGGAGTCATCACAGTCGGCGTCGGCGGTACACCGGAGCGAGAAGCCGAAGCCGAAGAAGACGACGGTCTCAAGCCGCTGTCGGAACGGCTCGTCGCCGAGCTGACGGCCCATCGGACCCTGGCACTGCGCGATGCGCTGGGAAACGATCCTGACACCGCCTTCACGGCTGTGTTGCACGCCCTGTGCCTTCCCGCCTTCTACCGGTTTTCGTCCGGGAGCTGTCTTGAGATTTCGGCCAAGAGCGCAAGCTTCGGCACCCAGGCGCCGGGGCTTGCCGACAGCGCATCCGCCAAGGCGATCGAGGTGCGTCATCAGCAGTGGGCCAAGCAGTTGCCCAAGGGCGAAGATGGTCTCTGGAACGCCCTCGTCGCGTTCGACGCCGACAGCCGGGCTGCCCTCTTCGCCCACTGCGCCTCGCTCAGCATCAATGCCGTGCATGAGCCGTGGAACCGCAACCCGCGGCGATTGGCACACGCCGACACGCTGGCGCGCGCCGTAAAGCTCAACGTGGCAGCAGCCGGCTGGTCGCCGACGGTCGACAATTATCTCGGCCGGGTGCCGAAGGCACGCATCCTGGAAGCCGTGCGAGAGGCCAGAGGCGACGCCTCGGCACAACTCATCGATCATCTCAAGAAGCCCGACATGGCGAGGGAGGCCGAACGGCTGCTCGCCGGCACCGGATGGGTACCCGAGCCGCTGCGCGCGCCCGACGCACAGTCTGCGGAGGTTGGGGCCGAATCCTCTGCGGAGACTCTGCCGGCGTTCCTCGCGGATGGCGAGGATAACGAGGCCGGCGGCCCAACGGCCTCCGATCCCGAGGAATCGCACGCCGTCGCTGCGGAATGATCGTCACCTGCACGGCGGATGTAGCCCGTCCCGCAATTCCGTTTCACCGAGCCTGGCCACTGCGCCGGGCTCTTCGCTTTCTGGAGGCTGACATGGTTGATTACTTCACCCACTTCTCCTGTGTGCTCGACCTGGGCACGCCGGACAACGCTGCCCGCGCGCTCGATCTCTACCCTGCTTGCATGGAACAAGCTGCCTGCGCGGGCGCGCTTGCCGGCGGCTTTCTGGTGTCAGTTCACCCTGACCAGGGCGG
>Ga0126369_10001198_pt1 | contig 17783 bp, 28 predicted proteins | sample PanSoiMetaPlot_1_FD_109646 | JGI IMG/M metagenome (GOLD analysis project Ga0126369, IMG submission 109646) | Tropical forest soil microbial communities from Panama - MetaG Plot_1 | ecosystem: Environmental > Terrestrial > Soil > Tropical forest > Bulk soil | place: Panama | collected 2016-02-17 | reverse complement strand
GCATATGCGACGCTTGCGCATGGTGGGGTGTGGCTCGGAGCCGGTCGCTCGGCCCGCCATATTGCCAAGCGACACACCTACCGCAGCGCCCGTGTCCGGCTCGCGCTCCGCATGTAACAACAACCATGAGCGAGTCGTCTCTATGCCTTCGCCGACGCAAATACGCGTGACTTGACGCGAGAGCCATATAACGCCGCCGCGTTGCTCGCCTAGAATCTTCTTGGCGCGATTTCTCATTTCGTCGCCGGGCGGAGTCAACTTTACCGGCTTGTCGCGGTCGAGATATGTACGATGTAGCCCAATGATCGTCCACTCATGGTCGCGTATCGCAGCAACCATGGCCGGCTACTCGCCGAGCATGGTGGGCTTGTCGCTGTCCGCGCTCTCGTAGCCGCGATAGCTCAGCATTGCAAAGCGGAGGTCGAAGGTCCAATCGTTGCTATAGTCGAGGCCTCGACCATGCAAATATTCCGCCGCCAACGTATCGCGAATCGGCATGTACTCCGACCATGCGATGGCTAATCGAAAGCGCAACGCGCGTTGCTCTCTTAGCTCTTGTTCCTCGCGCGCGCGTCGCGAGCGCTCTAGCCTCTCACGTTCGGCCAGCGATAGCTTCCGCGTCCCGCCGAGTATGCGGACCGCCTCAGAGAAGTTGACGCCAGCCAATTGCATAACCGCACCAAAATGATCGCCATGCTCGCCGCAACCAAAGCAATAGAAAAACCCCTTTCTGTCATCAATAAAGCAACTCGGCGTATTCTCAAGGTGGAAAGGACAAGACGCATAACCATAACCTCGACCGCTAACACGAACACCAAAGCGCGCAAACACGCTCGAAAGCGTCGTACGCGCTTTGATATCTTCGAGTTCGAGCGCGTCGTATTGCATTGTGCGGCACCATAGCTAAAACGGGAAATGGTCCATACTTCGCAAATTGCGCTCATGCATAAACCACGTACCGGATCGCAACGGGTGTTCGTCGTCGGCGACGCAATGCTTTGACTCGAACGTTTCAGCGTCTACCCACCCCGCCATCAGGAAAAGCGGCGGAGCGCTTTTCACCAACACAAGCACGTCAAACCGTTCGCGCTTGTGCCGCCATATGTCGTTTTTCCCCAACGGCCAAATCAAAAACCGATTCTCCATTGCCGTCTCTTTCACGTCGACACGATAAAAAAATAGCACGTCGTACCCACTATCGACCGACTCGCCCCAATGCACCGCAATTATAGGATTGAGACCGGCCCAAATAGCGAAGGCGCATTCCGCCATTTTTGCGACCGCTTGCAATTCAACGTCGCTTTCGGCCCCGAGACAGGACACCCGCCGCGAGGCCTCATTAAACCCCGCGTCATAGTTCGCAACCATGCGCCTTGCATGTTTGCGCGACCGCAAAATAAACATCATATCAAGGCTTATTAGATGCTTCGTAGCCATAGGACGACCATTCCGGCGTCGTATCGCGCGCAAAAAGTTCAAGACGCGTCCGCCGGTCAAAATCGGGATACATGCGCTCGATTTCCGCGCGTATCTCAACCGGCTTTGCCGAGTGATCGCCCCGCGGATAGACAAAAACCGAGTCCGGTTGATATTGCGGCCCCGGCATTTTGCCGCGTATGCCATAAAGCAAAACCTCGTGCTTATTGCGAAACACGAGACCTTGCGCGGTCCGATCTTTCACCCATACGGCGTGCGTCTTATATTCGAAGCCCCACTCGTGCATAACCATCATGGCACGCATGATATTACTCGACGTACACCACAGAAATAACGCCGCCGACTCGTGCGCAATCTCGGGAATCGTACGCTTGCCAACCTGAAACGCGATAATCTCGGCAATCGTCAACGTCGGATAATGCTGGTCTGCCGTGCGTTCGAGCCCCATGTCGCTATAAGTCTCAAACTTCCATGGCGGGTCCGCATAAATGAGAGGGAACGGTCCCCAATCGTCCGTGTTTAGCGCAACCGCCTCGGCCGCAATGGTTTGGTGGCGTTCTTTGCGTTGCGCCGCGTACCAATACGGCCGCGCACGCTCAACCAATTCGCCATAAGTGGTCAAAATTGGCGGTTCCGCTGCCTTGGAGTCGGCAAAAGCGCGCTCTAATTGTTCGACCGGCAAATCACCAATGCGCTCCGCTTCAAGCGCTCGCGACTTCACCATACCGAGGTCGGTTATCATTGATAAATAAGTTCCGCCTCGGAACTCATTTTTCCCAGGACGCCCGGCATGACCTCGCTTCGCTACCCGTAACAATCGCCCGAGCTTCCAGCGAGCGCGCATTTTCGTCTCATTAACCGGCCGAATCTCCTCAACCTGATAAAGGCCGCTTTGCCGCATAACGCCCTCTATCGCGTCTAGCTTTATCTCGATTTGCCGAACTTCCATTGGTTCGGTTGCAACCTCCAACGACTGCCGAACTTCGTCAAACCGCGAGACCTCTTGCGGCGCAACCGTCGCGATTTGCTTTGACTCGACAATCTTCGGCTCGATAATCTTCGGCGGCGGCTCGATAACCCGCGCAATACGGGGCGGCGGTACAGGCAACTTTGCCGGCCTTCCCCGCTTCTTAGGTTGCTTCGCTTGCATGGCGGCTTGGTACGCCTCCGCTATGGCTAGCTCGTCGTTGCTCGGCGGAGGCCTCTCCGCGTCCTCTAGACTCGAACCATCAGTCTGTCGCGCAAGACGCGATAGCGTCGGGCGAAACGCCTTAAACATGGCCTCGTCGCGGTCGTCTGCCATTTACCGACCTCCGAATAGCGGCATGGTCTCAACGTACGTTGGATCGAGCGAGGCGCGCAGATACGACAAAAGCCCCAAAGCGTCGCATTCGTCGACCGTCGGCTCGCCCCAACCAAGTTCCTTGACTCTGTCTTGCGTTCGAGCCTTCAACCATGCGCGCCTATGTTGCCGCGGAACCTGCTTAGGAGCTTGAACAACGCCAATAAAATGAGAGCGCCACGTGTGCGGCGGGACCTCGATAAGACGCGCGTTGCGCTCAAAGGCGACCATCACAGCGATTGAGCGAATCGCAAAAAGGCTAAGACGACTCGCAATCGAGATTTTTCCGGGAAGTATCATCGCCTCGACCGCAACAATGTCACCGGGATTGATATACTCGCGAAACCGATAATTCGCTCGCGAATACGTCGCGCCTTCGTTTCCGGTTCGAAGGTCGATTAGGTGGCTTCTAGGTTTACCGCCTTCGACCCAAGCACAACCGCAAAGTAGGCCGGGGTCGAAAGCGATAAGCATTTTCAATTCACGCCGGCCGAGCCGAACCGCACCGAACCGCGCCCTACCGGGCCATCACCTACCACGACTAGCCCTAACCGTACGCGCCTTTCCACTTCAAAACCTATGCCGCTCTACCGCGTACAGCCTCGTCGAAAGCTTCAAGCCAAGTCCGCCCTTGCGGACTTTCAAGCGGCCAAGGCGAGAGCCGCTCCGCCCCGCTCTTGCCAGCCACAAGACCGCGAGCCCGAGCTTCCGCAAGCCGGTCTTCGTCCGACATTTCGCTTTGCCCCGAAAACATTTCGAGTTGCGAATAAATCGGAATGTGCAAAGCTTTTCCGTAAGCAACCCGATGATTAAACTCGACGGTCAATTCCGGAATCGTGAACTTTCGAAGCTTTCGTATCGCGTCGAAAACTCGCAAATCTAGCCCGCGGTCCTTCCAACGCTTACGAACCGAGCGTAACGAGCCGACCGTTTCGTCTTTCTTGCGTTCCTCCGACTCGATTTCACGAGTCGCCTCTAAGATTTGTTCGGCAGACAATCCCGCCATGTTGTGGCCAATACCGGGGACCGGCTCGCCGCCGTTCCCTGTCTCTTGTGGCTTTACTTTTCGAGGTCGTCCTCGTGGCATATCAAATCTCCCTTTTATGCCGCGCGTTGTTCCTTTTCTTTCGAGTCGAGCCCCTCGTGTATGCGCTCATACAAAGACATGGTGACGCTTCGCGTTTGCTGGATATCAAAGCGATTGCCGGAGCGGAGCGCCTCGCGCCGTTCGACAAGTTGGGCGTAGAGCTTGTTATCCTTGGCGATTTGCCGGCACAAAGTTGCCGGCGCAATTTGAAGCTTCGCCGCCAGCGCGTCGATTCTCGCAACGGTAAGCGTCACGAGTTCAAGTTCTGTCGGCCGCGAGTCGAGAGCGCGCTTCGCCATGGTCCGAAGGGTCGGAAAGAAGACGGTTAACCAATATGGTACAATTTCCTCGCTCGCGTCAACAGAAAAGAGGAAATTGTCCGATTATGCGGGGTGGCCAACCCGGCTAACCTCGCGAAAATGCCGCATATCCGCAAAAAATGTGTGTTTGCGGCACCTTGAACACTTCGCCTAAATTTGCTCTCGATTCGAGGGCGCAAGAGGGGAAAGGACCCATGAACGACATTACACGAGAACGACTTCGCAAGGCCATTGAGTGGAACAACACAAACCCGAGCGCAGTCGCTCACGCGTTCGGGAAGGAGGAGCATTATTATCGAGACTTCTTAAAGGGAAAAAAGAAGACGCTCACGTCGGAGGGCCTCTCGTTCGCCGCGACATTTCTCGGCGTCGCCCTGGAATGGCTAACCGGCGATATCGAAGAGCCGAAAACCGGCCTCTCGGCGAGCAAAGATCGCCACGTCCCGCTTTACAGCGCGAAGCTTAGCGCGACAGCCGACCGGCGGTTCATTTTCGAAAACACGACGGATATTCTCTGTCCGAGCGCGCTATCGCGAGTTCGCGGAGTCTACGCCGTGCGAATGCCTGACGACTCCATGGAGCCGCGGTTCTTTGCTGGCGAGACGCTCTTCGTTGACCCTTCGCGAAGTATTAGGCCGGGCGTCTTTATCGTCGTGAAGATCAAGAACGGCGAAAGCGAGTACGCCTACATAAAACAAGTCGTCGACGAGAAGCTAACGCTTCGCCAGTTCAATCCGGAAAAAAAGTTCTCCGTTCCTCTAGACTCTGTCTTGCATGCTCATGTAATACAAATCGTCTACTCGAACTAAGACCTCCGCCTTCAAATGGCCTCCGCTAAGGAGGCCATTTTTTTGTCTCGTGTGGCCCACGTTTTGCTACGCGCGCGCGTATCAACCTCCGAGTCTTGTGATTCTCTCTAGAGCCTTTTCTAATCCTCCCTAAAGGGCCTCCGCTAAGGAGGCCCCCTTGTTTGAGCCGCTAGAGTCTTCCTAAAGTCCAACTTCACCTATCAAACCTCTTAAGAAAGAAAGTCTCCGCGCGCGCGCAATGACCCCAAGGCACGGCCGACACCGCGCCTACCGTCGCCTCGGGGTCACTTAACCTGCGAGGGAGTTCCGCCTTAAGCCGCGCGGAACTCGGAGCTACTTTGACGGCCGGACTTGCCGGAGAACAGGGGCTATGCTCTTGAAGACGACACCCCGCGGCGCTTTGTTCTCCCCCATCCATCGCGCCATTTTCTACCCCGACGGCGGACCGGTCCCCGCATGACCGTCGAGTAAACTTGCGTTCTAATTTAGTTCGTGATAGTAGCTTGCGTTATCGACACGTGCGCGGCCCGTTTCCTCCAAGATTCCCGCCGCCACGATTGAGCCCCGGCGATAGAGCGCCGGGGCTTTCATTTTGCCCATGACGACGCCGTGACGATTCATAGTCCTCGGTAGCGTGGAAATTGTCAACCCCTAACGGGGGATTTTCCTCGTTTTCTCTTGCGGTCGGGCGATTATCCGGTTATCGTTCCCCGTACCACCAAGGAAAACGTGACCATGCTAGAGCGCAAAACCGAGGCCGGCTCTATACCGGAAACGTTGCCAGACGGCGTCTATTTCAATCTTCCCGCCGAGGACTATCACCGGGACCCGGCGCTCGGAAGCGGCGATATAAGCCTACTTCTCAAACATCCGGGCGACTATTGGTGGGCGTCATGGATGAATCCGCAACAGCCGCCGGCCGAGCCGACGGCCCCGCAGCAATGGGGCTCCGCGTTTCACGCGCTAATCGTCGAGGGCGAGGAAGCCTTCGACGCCCGGTATTATCGCGGCCCGTCGCAGGACGATTACCCCGGTGTTCTCGTCCTCGCCGACGACCTTCGAAAATGGTTGAAGCTCCACGGCTACGCCGTCAGCGGCAACAAAAGCACGTTAGAAAATCGCGTGCTATCAGCCGACCCGGTTGCGCCGGTATGGAGCGAGATTGAGCGCAAGGCCGAGGTTCTCGCCGAAGGTCGCACCATTCTCGACCCGCGAGTGTTCGATAAAATTGTCTTGGCGAGCGCCTACGTCACCAAACACCCGAAGCTCGCCCGCGCTTTCACCAACGGTTATCCCGAGGTCTCGGTTTTCTGGACTCTCGGCGAAACATACGTCGAGAGCTTCGGCAATTGGCCGGTTCGCTGCAAGGCGCGAATTGATTATCTCAAGTTCCGCGGGCTTGTCGACCTCAAGTCGATACGAATGCGGCAAAAAATGAAGGAGTTTGACGTCGCAATAAACGACGCCATTTCATGGTACGGCTACGACGTGCAAGCCGCCCACTACTGCCAAGCGCGCGAGCAAATCCCCGAGTTCATTCGAACTTTTAAAACGTTTGGCGAAGTCGAATCATCTTGGTTGAAACGATATCTCGAACTCTCGGCGGAGCCATTTATTTTTTCTTGGGTTTTTTATCAAGCCGACGGCGCGCCGCTCGCACGACGTATCGATTACAACCCGAAAGCCGACTACCACTTCCACGCCGTCGCCGATATCGAGCGAGCGCTCGAACGCTATCGCCGCTACTTGTCGGTTTTTGGCGTTTCGCAATGGGTCGACGTGACCGAGCCGAGAACGCTCACGAGCGAAGACCTACGAACCCGGCTCGCGGCAATCGTATAAGGGAGGCAATCTATGCCAAAAGCGGCGGAAGCTAACGAAGTCGCCCGTTCTCTAAATACGCTCGCTTCGCTAATTAGAACAAAATTACAAGAAGCGGAACAAGCCGCCGAGGCGGCAACGCGACCTTATTGGGAAGAAATCGGCAAATTGCTGCTAGAGGCTAAAGAGCAATTTAACACACGCGCCGATTTTGAAGAATGGACCAAGCGACAATTTAGTTTCGGCGCGAGACAAGCGCAAATCTATATACAATTGGTCGGGGCCGAAACGATTGGAGGCCGGCGTCCAATAGCAAAAGGAAACACACTATCCGACGCATTGCGTTCAGTGGGCAAATCGCCGCGTGGTCACCATGGCTTAGATGCACGGGAATGGATCAAGCCAATTGATGACATTGCCGACCGCGCACGCCGCGAAGCCGAGCGCATCCGCGAAGCCGAATTGACTCGCCAGCAAGAGCGCGACGCCGAGCGACAACTCGCGCTGCGTCTTATCGATATTGGCTACAAGGTGCTCGCGAAGGAATTGCACCCCGACGCTGGCGGATCAAAAGATGCAATGGCGCGACTCCATGTGGTTCGCGACCGATTGCGCGCACACGCTTAAAATATGGAGCAAATAAAATGAACGAACTTCAACGAACACGTTCCGAACCCACAATCGTAAAAACTGACGCCGGCAAGGAACGAACGTCGACGGGACGTTGGTCGCTTCCGGCAGTAGCTAAACACGTTGCGGCACACCCTGAAACGATGTTTGACCATAAACAGTTAGCTCGACTTGGGCATGGTTCGGCTATGCCGAAGCTAGCCGAAGCCGCACGCCACAACATTCGCCTTATTGCAAACTTTTTAGAAGCCAAAGAAACCCTAACCGTTATCGAGTTTAAGGGACGCAAGATTTACGCAATCCAGGTTTTTAATCGAAATAATGAATATCACCAACAACTAATGGCAAATGAGATAGGGCGTCGCAAAGTTAGGGCGGACGGCTCGGCGGAAAAGCTTGAAAAATTATTGCAAATCTTGCCGCCGGCTCCCGAACCAAATCCAGAGGCCACCCATGAACCGGAGCCCGATAAGAACCGGAACTAGGTCCGGCGCACGCCAACGCACCACGACCCACCGCTACGCGGTAGGCAAGGCAATAAACCGGGAGGCGACAAAATGCGGAAGTGGGTCGAGGACAAAGTAACTCGCGCCGTCGAATGGGTTTGGCATTTCTTGCCGGACCGTTGCGAAATGGACGATTGCGAGCGGCACGGCGTACGCGGCAACGAAAATCGGATTATCATGCACGGCAAGCCGACGCTCGTTTGCGACGATTGCCACCAACGAATCCTTTGGGAACGGCAACGCGCGAGACGCGAGCATGAGCGTCGCTAATCCCCTATCGCTGGAACGTGAGCGCATGGCGCGAACCGCGCGCACCATGTCAATCGCTCACGAGTACGCAGCCGGCGAGCCGCTCTATAAAATCATGCGGCGTTACAACATCGCCGCCGGAACCATTTGCAACATTGCGCGCAAGTTCGGGATTCTCAAACGCAACGGATGCATGAGCGACGTTCGCGAGCGCGTGGGCGAAATGTATCGCGCCGGTTCGAAGCTCGCCGATATCGTGAAGGAAACCGGTGTCGACCGTAAGACCATTTGGGTAATCGCCCGCGAGGCGGGCCTACCGCTACGGCGCGCGCCGAACGGACAGGGGCAACGCCATGCGAAAACCGCCGCCGCCAAAGGGGTGGGACAATATCCAACCGACGGACACCTCGCCGACAGCGCTTCGCAAGGTAATCGAACAAATGGACCCCGACCACATCGCGGAACAAAAGAAAAGGGAGCGAGAAAACGAACGCGAGACGAAATAGCAAGCGCGCGGAGCCGGTAGTAATGGCAGGAAGGGCAGGGCCGGGCACGCCTCGGCGAGTCTAGGCTTGTCCTGTAGGGCTAAGGCAAGGCGTGGCAAGGCCCGGCCCGCACGCTTGTTACGTTTGAAAAAATGGAGCGAGAGAATGAACGAGAAAGCGAACGAGGCCAAAAAGGAACCTAGAGCCATGGTTCCGGCATTGCCGGCCAACATGATGCCAACAGCCGGCGGCGGGCTAAGTTTTCTACCGCGTTCCTTTACCGAAGTCCGCTTATTGGCCCAAGACCTCGCTAATAGTGGCCCCGGCGTCCGAAAAGACTTTCGCAACAACGTCTCTCTATGTGTCGTCGTAATAATGGATGCTCTTCATTGGGGCATGTTGCCAACGTCAGTAATTCGAAAATCATATTGCGTTCAAGACACAGTTTGTTACGAAGCACAATTAATCCACGCCGTTATCAATACTCGCGCCGGCCTCGTCGACGACCTCGAAGTTACATACGAAGGCGAAGGAGCCGAACGTCGCTGCAAAGTCGTCGGCACGCTTGACCGCGGCAAGCGAAAACCGCGCGAGTATCTAAGCCCAATGGTCAAGGACATAAAGGTCAAGAATAGCCCGCTATGGCAGAGCGATCTCGATCAGCAATTACACTATTTCAGTGTACGCAATTGGGCGCGTAAATGGTGCCCCGAGGTTATCCTCGGCGTTTACACGAGGGAGGAAATACAAAGCGGCGAGATATCGGCCGAAGACCGCGCCGCGGCTATCGAGCTTAAGGCCTCGTCCGTCGACGTGCTCGACGACGACGCCATTATCGACCCGAACGAGCCGCCGCCATCGGCCCCGATTGCCGCGCGATACTCATACGCCCTCGAACAATGCCGCATGGAGGCCGAGCTTTACCCAGTGCAAATGCGGTTCTCGAAGGAGATTGAGGCAATCGAAAAGGACGAAGACAAGCAACCGCTCCGCGATTTGCTCAAGATGCATATGCGCCGGCTCCGCGGCGAAATCTCGTACGACGAGGCTATGAAGTTTTCGCGGTCATTTCGTGAGGCCGCGTAGCCATGGGAGCGCTCTCGACAACGGACGAGGCTAAGGCCCGTAAGTCACGACAAGAACGGCGGGAGGCCGCCCCCGCCATACCGCCGACGTCGTGGCAATCCGGGGTGGGTAGCGAGCGGTTGACCACGAGGGCGCTCCCGCCATGATGATAACGCTAGACGACTTCCGCCTCGTTCTGCGCGCCTTGAGTTCGCTCGACCGGCCGGACCTCCAGGACGTCGGCATGTTCCTGCAAAGCGATAATTGGAAGTACCCCTCCGGTTCCTCCAACTACGAATGGTCGCGCTTTTGCGACGACCCGATAGCGTACCTGACAAACGCCAGCGACGAAGACGCCGAGCGAATCTTCATGGCCGTAATGCGCAAGGCCTTTCGCAAACTCTAGGAGGGGGATTCCTTTCGCCGCAGCCGCGACGGCAACGGGCGGAAACAAGGTAGCGCTCCGGCCCTCCTAGGGGCATCCATGAACCGGCGAAGCGTTACAAGCCGTCAATAGGGGTTCGGAACATGGCGAGCAACCTGGAAAAGGCCCGTTGCGCCGAGCGCGAGGTTCAATTGCGCAAGAGGGTCTATCCGCGCCGAGTTCTCGACGGGCACATGAGACACGCGGACGCAAAACGAGAGATTGATCTAATGGAAGAAATCGCGGCCGACTATCGCGCCGCTTACGAGCGAGAACCATTGCCGCTCTTCGAGAAATGACCATGCGCCAGCGAGACCCGCGCGACAAAGATTCGAAGTACCTCGGCTTTATCCGGAGCTTGCCGTGTATCGCCTGCGAGCGTGATCCGAGCGGCGAGGCCGCCCACGTGCGAGGCAACTTCAACGTTGGCGGCGAACGGCCGTTCGGCAAGGGCGAGCGCCCGCACGACCGGCGCGCCGTGCCGCTTTGCGGTTGGTGCCATCGGGAATCGCCCGACGCACAACACAGAGTCGGCGAGCGTAGCTTTTGGCTGCGTCGCGGTATCAACCCAATCTTGCTCGCCGCCGCGCTCTACTCAAATCGCGAAAGCTTCGAGGTCGCACGCGAAATTGTACTCCGTTCACGAGGAGGACTCCGGTGATTGCCTTCATGGCCACTATCCAATGCGTTCGCGAGGCCATAATCGACGGCCGCCCACAAATCGTTATCGACTTTGTCGACCGCGACGGCCGCGCCTTTAGCTTTCCCCTGTCACGCGAAGACGCGCGCGCATTAACCCGCGCCTATGGTCCTCACCCATTGGTCGAGGAGTTCTTCCGACGCGGGAGCGGCCTACAATAACGGCCAAACGAAAATGAGCGATATCGTCGCAGTAGCGATGGCGATACACAGAACCTTTGCCGCTCGCTCCAAGCGCCCGCGACATTGGTACGATATCACGCCGCAGGAACGTATGCCGTTCCTCGAAGAAGCGCGCGCGGCAATCGAGACAATGCGCTCCCGCGCCAGCCTAAACCCATGCTCCCGTTGCGGCGGAACCGGTATCGAGCCCGACGAATGAACGACGTTACAATCGAAGCCCCGACTATCGACCTCCCGTATATACTCCGCCGGCCGAACCAAATCGGAGCGCTCGCGAAGCTAACCCTTGTCGACCACAAAGACGACGGCGACGCGCTCAAACGCTGGCGCCTTACCGGCTCGCCAATGATTATCGAGCTAGGCCGCAAGCTCTTTCCCGCCGCCCGCGCCAACCAAGTCAAAAGCATTACGTGGCCGGCAATTCAACCGCTCTTCGGCGACCTCCTAATGCTCTTGCACCGACACCCGGTCGAGGTCGGCCCCTCGGCCCGCAATCTATGGGAAGAACAATACGCGGAAGAGCTTCGGCAATGGGAACTTCGCAACCTGCCCAAAGTCGCGGCCCGATCACTCGGCGACCTCTTTATCGGAACCCTAAAGCCGTTCCAGGAAGAAGACGTCGACGCCATGGTTACAGCGCGCCGGATGTTAAATGGCGACGATCTAGGCCTCGGTAAGACGCCGCAAGGCCTAGCCGCTATCGACCGCGTCAACGAATACCCCGCCGTCGTCGTCTGTCAATCTCACGTGCTAAGACATTGGCAACGCAAAATCCCCGAGTTCATGCGAACAACCGGCGACGGGAAAAAGCTCGCTTGGGCGACCCTATCGGGCTTCCGCCCAAAAGAGACGCCAAAGGCCGACCTCTATCTTTTGCACTACCTCACGCTATGGGCGTGGGAAGGCTTCTTACGCGCCCGCAATATCAAGACCGTTATCTTCGACGAGGTCCAAGAGCTTCGCCACCCGGGAACACGCAAGCACGACGCCGCAAGCGCCCTATCGCGCAACGCCCGCAATTGTTGGGGCTTATCCGGAACACCGTTCTATAATCGCGGGCCGGAGATTTACGACGTCATCAACTCAATCTCGCGCGGCGCGCTCGGAACAAGAGACAACTTCCTCTCAACATGGTGCGTAATCGACGACAGCGGGCACTACCTCGTCGAGGACCCGCAAGCGCTCGGCCAGTACCTTCGCGACCGCAACCTATTGATACGCCGTCTCAAGGACGATCCGGAGCTTAAGCTACAAATCCCCGAGGTGCCGATTATTGCCGAGCCTATCGACGCCGATAACGGTATCTTTGCCGAGCTTATCAAGCGAGCCGCACGCCTTGCCAAACAAGCCTACGCCACTAACGACCCGTTCGACCGCGGACGCATGGAAGCCGAGGCAATTGCACAAACACGCCTCGCGACCGGTATCGCCAAGTCCCCCGCCGCCATTGCGTTCATTCGCGCCCTGCAAGAGGCCGGCGAGCCGACCATGGTCTTTAGCCACCACCACGCTGTACACGACGCAATAGCCGACGCGCTCGCCGGCTTTAAGCCGGTCCGCATTACCGGTAAGGAAACAATCGCGCAAAAAGACAAATCGCAAGAGGCATTCTGCAAAGGCGAAACTAACCTCGTCTTAATCGCGCTCCGCGCCGCAACCGGCCTCGACGGCTTCCAAGAGCGCGCAACCGTTATCGTCATTCCCGAGCTAGATTGGTCCCCGCAAGTCATCAAACAAGCCCGCGACCGCGTCCGACGAATGGGCCTCAAACACCGCGCTATGCTCTATCTGCTTTACTGCGACCTCGGAACCGACCCGTACATGCTTCTAACCAACGCGATAAAGGAAAAACAATTTTCCGGCATGATGCACGACCCCGAAATTACCGACGAGGATATCGCCGCCGCCAAAGGCGAAGCCGACAAGCATATGCGATCAATCCTAAACATGCTGCGGAGCCAATAGAATGGGCAATATCGACATTGTCATCATCGAGCGCGACGGCAAACGGCCCTCCAAGTTTTGCGTATACGAGCTAGCCGAAGACGACCTCGTCGAATGGAGAACCCGTGTCGGAATACGGCGCGGCCGCGTCCTCGAAATACGCGAAACCACAGATAGCGGCGCAACACGTAACCGCCCCGTCCGGGTCCAACTTGTAAACAGGGAGAACGTGCCCGACGGAAACGAGTTCACGCTAGGGCGATACGCATTCGTCGCAGTCTACGACCGCCGCGGCACACGAAAACAACCAAAATAGGAGCAACGATTATGCGATACAAAATTACGGCAATCGTCGAAATCGACCGAGTCGGCGACAGCCTCAAAGCCATAGCGCCGTTCGCCGACGAAACGCCAGACATTACAAAAATCGAAGACGGCAAAGCCGAGCGAAAGCCGCCGACAATATCCCCAACGTCACAAACCCGCGGCGGAAAGGCAATCCTCGCTTGGATGGCGCCCACCAACGTTTACGGTACAAAAGACCTCGAAACAGCCCTCAGCGACGCCGGCATGAAACGGACAAGCGTGTCCTCTATCATGTCCGGCCTAGTGCGCGAGGGAAAAGTCAATAAGCTCGGCCGCAATCAATTTCAAATCGCCCCGACAAACGAGGCCACGCTATGAGCATGTCGCTAAACCGCGTCGAGCTTATCGGCAACCTCGGAGCCGACCCCGAAATTAAAAAGCTCCAAGACGGCCGCTCAATCGTCAACCTCCGGCTGGCGACAAGCGAAAATTGGACGGATCGCAACAGCGGCGAAAAACGCGAGCGTACCGAATGGCACCGCGTCGTAATCTTCAACGACGGCCTCGCAAAAATCGCCGAAACACTCCTCCAAAAGGGAACGCGCATCTTCGTCGAGGGCCAACTACAGACACGAAAATGGACGGATCAATCCGGCCAAGAACGCTACATGACCGAGGTCGTCCTCCAATTCAATTCGCGCATGATTGTCCTTGCCGGCGGCAAGCCGCGCGAGGATTCGACCCGGCCGACGGGCGACCCACAAGGCCGCCGGGACGATTTAGACGACGAAATTCCGTTCTAGGCCGGCGAGGAATGAGGGAGGAAAACCCCCTTGACACGCGGGGAAATCGGTAGGAGGCTAGCCTCGTTCAAACGCCAACCAAATGTCAAGGGAGACACACCAATGGCACGAACACCGAAAGCCGCGTCAAAAATGACGCGCGTTGAAGTCGAGGCCGAAGCTCCGCCAGAGGACGCAATCATGCGGAGCCGCGGCGGCATCCTCACGCTTCCGAACATCAAAACCCAAGTTGTTACCGTGCTGATAATCGGAACCGCCCCGCTAATCGTCCATAAGTTCAGCGAGAAAATGAGAAAACGCATTCTCGCCAAGCACATGGGCGATGTGATTGAAGACCGCGAACCGAAGGACCCGCAAGCCAACTTTGAAGCCGCTCGATATCGCCTAACAGACGGTACCGACGGAATCCCGGCCGGCGGCTTAAAGGCTTGTTTTGTTTCAGCAACCGGAAGAGATAGCGGCATTGCCACGACCAAAGCAAAAGGAGCTTTCCGTGTCGCGGCCGACGACCCCGCAACAAACCTTTGTCGTGTTCTTTCGCCACATGCTCCACGAATGCGAGAGGACGTTGTTCGTAATGACAGCGGCGTCGTAGACATTCGCCATCGGCCGGAATTTTTCCCGTGGTGTTGCCTCGTAAGAGTTCAATTTCTTCCGGCTTTTGCGAGCGCAAAGAGAGTGTTAGCCGCAATTCAAATGGCCGGTTTTCGAGTCGGACTTTGCGAATGGAGGCCGAGTTCGCCGAAAAGTTTGTCGGGGTCTTTCGGAACTTTTCGCTTAGCTCGCCCCGACGAAATGGCGGCTTTTGAAGATGGACTCCCGGCACTTTGGAAGCTTATCGAACGCGAAGGCGTCGAGGAATTTATCGAAGACGTTCGCGAAGCCGCATAACCGGCAATGCAATGGCGGGGCTTGGCTTGAACGCGACCAGCAATGCCCCGCACCGGTTCGGAATGGCAGTAGAGGCACGGACTGGCGAGCCGAGCGGAGGCATGGCCCGCTTTGTCGGGGCCGGATAAGCGCGTCGCCTCGATACGAAATGGAATGGAAGGCTTCGCAAAGGCTAGCATCGGCCGGAAGGCAAAGGTTCGCATGGGCGCGGGTCGAATCGGAATGGCCGGAACGTTTGGCAATGCCACGGAATGTTCGGTTCAGGTAAGCGTCGGAAGGGCCGGGCCGGAACGTTTAGCCGAGCATTGCAAAGCCGCGGCGCGATATGAAACGGCCGGAGCGCAACGTATGGCAATGCCGCGCCGCGCTTCGGCAAGCACAGGAAAGGAAAGTCGTGGTTTGTCCCGGCCAGCATTGTCGGGGCCGGAAAGGTCGGCCGCGACGAGGCAAGCGCAGCAACGCCTTGGCAAGGATTGCCTTGGCCGAAGCGCAGAGGAAAGGCATGTCTCGGAACGGCTCGCCTTGTTAGGGCCGGAACGCAAAGGCGAGCAATGTTTAGCCAAGCTCGCGCAATGGCGGGGCTAGTAACTGGCGGGAGCTTTAGATGCGTAATTGGTCGGAACGGGCGCGACTCGCCTTCAAATTAGGGCCTATGGCTCGTTTCCGTTTGCGCGCGGAGATACTGTTAGAAAGCGCAAACGAAGGCGCTATACCGATCACGCCCGACGAACGGGAAAGGTTGGAACGTATCTGTATAGCGCCGACAACCGACGACGAAGCGTTCCTCGGTAGTTTCGACCGGCACCTCGGGGGCTAATGCGAATACCGAAGAGCCGAGCTTCGCATAGCATCGGACGACGCGGGAGGGCGTGGAATGGCCGGAAAGGATAGGCTCGGGAGGGCGGGGCAAGACGCGGAAGGGCCGAAGAGGCACGACGGGGAAGGCCAAGTTTCGGAATGCCCCGGCGAGGCCGGAAGGGAATGGTTCGGCCTGTTAGGGCCGGGTTGGGCCGGACAAGTATTGGCCAGCCTAGGCCGGAATGGTTTGGCCGGGCCGGACAAGGCCCGCCTAGACGTGCGACGGCGTGGTTCGGCTGGAGCGCTTAGCAAGGCCGAGGCGCGGCAAGGCAAGCAAAGGCCGACGAGGCGTGGAATGCGTAGGCGCGTTTAGCGAGGTATCGGCGCGGCGTGCTTTGGCCGACTAGCCGCGTGAGGTAACGGTAAGGCGGGCGCTGGCGTGTCTCGCAATGGAAGGGCCGGAAGGCAAAGGCAACGCTTGTTTGGTCCGGCCCCGTCTTGGTTCGTAAATGTTTTGGCCGGAGGGTCGCGCAATGCAATGGCAAGTTCCGTACCGAACCGCCGCGGCCGGTCGTGTCTCGCAATGGCCGGAAAGGAAAGCTTTGGTAAGTACCGCAACGTTGGGTACCGGCTTGTACGGGCCGGCATGGAATGGAGAAAGCTAAACCAAACCAAGGGAGATTAGACATGAATACCGAACAAACCGACCAAAGCGCGCGAGATACCGAGTTGCAAAAGCGTGCCAAGGCGGAAAATATCGCGACTAGTATCCGGGAGTTTTTCGAGTTCGACAACGAACCGGAACCGTCTGAAGTCCTAGACCATATCAACGACGAGTTCCCCAACGTCGAACCCGAAGTAAAAGCGCTCGGTATCGAAAACGCGCTAGAAGAACAATCCGACCTCGCTAGACAATACGAGGCACGAGCCGACCTATTAGCTAACGCGCTTGAACTTATTAGCGACGAGGACGAGGGCGACGACGAATAGACCCGCAAAGTCGAGAAATGGAGCGGCCGGAGTGGCGAGACGTGGCGCGGCAAGGAGCGGACAGGCGAGTCGCGGCCGGATTGTTCCGGCTTGCACGGCCGCGGTTGGCTAGGTTAGGCGCGCATGGGCCGGAACGGCAAGGCATGACAAGGCGAGGCGAGTAACGCAATGGCCGTATCGCAAGGGCTAGGTTCGGTCGGCAACGACGGGGTTGGGCCGGAGAGTCGCGGATAGCATGGCTCCGGTTTGCGTAGGCGAGAAGTGGCCGGAAAGGCGAGCGGAGCAAAGGAGGGGCGTGGCCAGCCCCGAACCGGACAGGACGGGCCGGAAGGTCTCGCGGAGCAATGGAACGACGAGGCAAGCCGAGCAAAGGCCGGAATGGCGAGGCGAGATTAGGATAGTCGCGCATGGGCGTGCAACGGCCGAAGAGCTAAGACGAGTTCTGACGTGAAGTTGTCGAGCCGCGGCCGGAGTGGTTAGCAATGTATCGGATCGCAAAGCCGTGGCGTGGTCTGGAGCGGCCGAAGTGTCTCGCAATGGCTGGCCGGCGAAGGCATAGGCGCGGGTTGTCGAGCAATGGCCGAAGTGGAATGCCTCGTCGCGCGACGCCGTGGGAAGGTTGGCAAAGCTACGGCCGCAAAGGCGCGGCGTGGTGTGCGGCGGAAAGCCAAGAGCCGGCCGGGAATGGCGGGAGCGGTTAGGCCCGACGTGGCGCGAGTCGGCTCGCAAGCGAAGGCCGCGCAACGCAATGGCAGAAAGGCTAGGCCTCGTTCTGCATAGTACGGGTTCGCAACGGAACGTCTCGGTAGGGCGCGACGTGTTAAGGCCGGAGCGGTTCGCAACGTAAAGCAAGGCGTCGCTTTGCCTTGCGCTGAAATGGAACGGCGGGAGTGGTGCGCAAGCGTTCGCCTCGTAGCGGAAGGCAACGACAAGTTCCGTATCGGCTGGAAAGTCGCGGACGGGCGCGTATGGTACTGGCGGGAAAATGGCGAGG
>Ga0126369_10001197_pt1 | contig 17803 bp, 24 predicted proteins | sample PanSoiMetaPlot_1_FD_109646 | JGI IMG/M metagenome (GOLD analysis project Ga0126369, IMG submission 109646) | Tropical forest soil microbial communities from Panama - MetaG Plot_1 | ecosystem: Environmental > Terrestrial > Soil > Tropical forest > Bulk soil | place: Panama | collected 2016-02-17 | reverse complement strand
CCGCCGCGGGCCACGTGCTCGACCGAGCGGGAGATGACGCCGGCGTGCTGCGGCGAGAGGTCGCCGCGCTCGAAGGCGGCCCGGGTGGCCGGCATCGAGGGCAGCCGGCGTGCCAGGCGGACCTGGGCGTGGGCGGCGCTGGAGCTGATGTGGAGGTGGTAGGAGAGCCAGGTGGCGCAGGCCAGGCCCATGGTCAGCTCGCCCGCCTCCTGAGCCTGCTCGGCGGCCGCGTCCACCGCGCCGATGGTGCGCGTGACCGCGGCGTCGATCCGGTTGCGCTGGCGGAGGGCGACGCTCAACAGCTCGGTCAGCTGGGGGATGGAGAGCCCCTCGTCGCAGGCGGCGCCGAGGGCGGCGACGATCTGCCGGGCTCCGGCCTCGACGAGTTCGGCGAGCTCTGTTCCGCGCGTGGGCATGTGCTCACCGTAGGCCGTCGCCGGCCCATCGCCAACCCAACCCGTTAAGACCAGCTAGACGGTTAGGCTGCCGAGGCGATGAAAATACGGAGACTCGGTTTCGGCCGGACCTCCCGGGCCGCGCCCTACGGTCCGGCCAGCACCTTGGGGCCCTGGTGCAGCGGGTTCCCGTTGTCGGGCTCGAGCGTCACCCCGAGGTGCGGATAGCGGGCGAGGTCGGCCGCCGTCTCCCACCGCACCGTGACCGGTCCCGTGCCGCCCGTGACGAAGCTGCCCACCGAGACCCGGTTCTGCCGCTGGAGCGTGTCGTCCCCGGCCACCAGCCAGCACGTGTAGAAGAAGCCGGGCGGGGGCGCCGGCAGGCCCCGCACCGTGAGCTCGATGCTCTTCCCGCCCGGCGCGCTGCGGATCGTCGCGTCGCCCGAGGCCGCGCTGCCGGTCGCCGAGACCAGGTGGATGCTCGCGACCGCCGGCGCCGGCGGGGCGACCGAGCCCCCGGGCGCCAGCCCACGACCGAGCCCGATCCCACCCGCGAACGCCAGCACGACGGCGGCGGCGGCCGCCGCCGCCCACGCAAACCGCCGCGGTGCCGACCGCGTGCGCACGACGCGCGGACGCCGGCCGGCGGCCCGCCCCGGCTCGGCGGCGACCGCGGCCATCACCCGCGACTCCAGGCCGGCCGGAACCTCGACCGGGTCCGGGGCACGTGCCAGCAGGTCCGGCACGCCGCGCAGCTCCTCGAGCTCGCTCCGGCATCGAGCGCAGGTCGCCAGGTGCGCCGCGAACGCCTCCCGCTCGCGGGCGTCCAGGGTGCCCAGCAGGTAGCCGGCCACGTCGACGTGCGGTGCGCCGGGATCCAGCTCAGCCATCGATGCCTCTCTCTTCTACCGCACGCCGGAACGCGCGGAGCGCGTGGTACGAGCGCGACTTGACGGTGCCGAGCGAGATCCCGAGCTGCCTCGCGATCTCCGCCTGCGTGAGGTCGGACCGGTACGAGAGCTCCAGCACCTGCCGGTGGCTGTCGCTCAGCGAGTCCAGCGCGTCCCCGATCACCACCTGGAGGAGCACCTGGTCGAACTCCGTCTCCGGGCTCACCACCGGCTCGGACTCCGGCTCGAACGGACGCGAGGACGGCCGGCGCCACAGGTCGATGGCCAGGCGCCGCGCGATGGCGAAGAGGAAGGCCGCTACGGTGCCTCGCTGCGGATCGAACCGGTCCGCCGTCCTCCAGACCCTCACGAAGGTCTCCTGCACCAGTTCCTCTGCGAGGCCCCGGTCGCCGTGCAGGCGCAGCCCGAGCCCGTAGAGCCGGCGCTCGTAGCGCCGGTAGAGCTCCGGCAGCGCGTGGTCGCGGTCGCCATGGCCGACGGCGACCAGCAGGTCGGCGTCGTCCCGGTCCGCAGCCGGCGTCTCAGATCGCGCATCGCCCCGGCGCCAGAACATGGAGATCAGGACCGGGATGTTTCCACAGATGCCGGCTCGCTGTCAGCGATGATCGGATGCGCAATTCGAGAGGGATACGGGGCGAGGCCGCCGGACGGTTCACGCCGGCGGTCGAGCCGTATGGTGAGGGCATCATGACGATCGAGTCAGCGGGTCCGGAGACCGCGGTTACGCGATATCTGGTCGAGGAATCGGTGGCGACGATCACGCTCGATCGCCCGGAGCGGCACAACGCCTGGACGAGCGCGATGGGCGAGCAGTACTTCGACCACCTGGAGCGCGCCGCGGGCGACCCGGACGTGCGCGCGATCGTCGTCACCGGGGCCGGGACGAGCTTCTGTCCCGGGCTCGACATGGGCGGGCTGGCCGCCGTCGCGACCGCGGGGGCGGCGGAGGGCGGCACCCGGCCGCAGACGTTCCCGCTCGGCATCCCCAAGCCGGTCGTCGCCGCGATCAACGGCGCCTGCGCCGGGATCGGCCTCTCCCTCGCGCTGATGTGCGACATCCGGTTCGCGGCGGCCGGCGCCAAGCTGACCACCTCGTTCGCGCGGCGCGGCCTGGTGGCCGAGCACGGCACGTCGTGGATCCTGCCGCGGCTGGTGGGGACCTCGCGAGCGCTCGACCTGCTGCTCTCCGGCCGGGTCGTCCTGGCGGAGGAGGCGCGCGAGCTCGGCCTGGTCAACTTCGTCGTGCCCCGGGACCAGGTCCTGCAGGCGGCGCTGGACTACGCTCGCGACCTCGCCCGGAACGCCTCGCCGGCGTCCATGAGCGTCATCAAGCGCCAGGTCCTGCGCCACCTGGACCTCTCCCTCGACGAGGCGCTGGCCGACTCCAACGCGCTCATGGCCGAGTCCCTGCGGCGCCCCGACGTCGCGGAGGGCGTGGCCAGCTTCGTCGAGCGGCGCCCGCCACGGTTCGAGCCGCTCAGCTAGCCGACGGCGGCTCGGGCGGACGGTTGAAGACAGGGGGGCGCTTCTCGCGGAACGCCCGGGCGCCCTCCCGGGCGTCCGGGTGGTGGTCCGAGATCGCGGTCCGCAGGGCGATGTCCTCCAGCGCCTGCGCCATCGGCAGCTCCGCCGCGGCGTAGAGGGACCGCTTGAGCAGCCGCATCGCCACCTGCGGCCCCTCCGCCAGCTCGCGCGCCAGGTCCAGGGCGCGCTCCAGCAGCTCGCCCGGCTCGACGACCTCGTGCACCAGTCCCAGCTCCAGCGCCTCGGCCGCGGTCGCGATGCGCCGGCGCATCAGGAAGTCCATCGCGCGGGCCACGCCCATGAGCTGCACGAGCAGGTACTGCCCGCCCTCGTCCGGGAGCAGCCCGAACCGCAGGGTCGCGCTGCCCAGCCGGGCGTCGCTCGACGCGAAGCGGAAGTCGCAGGCGAGCGCCAGCGACAGGCCGGTCTGGATCGCGTAGCCGTTGATGGCGGCGATCGTCAGCTTGTCCAGGTTCCTCACCGCGACGTTCACGGACTGCGAGATCGTGCGGAGCGCGTCGTAGGTGCCGATCGGCGTCCCGTGCCCGCCGGGCAGGGGTGGGGTCAGCTCGGGCTCGGCCGACTGGTAGCCGCCCGACAGGTCGTCCCCCGCGCAGAACGCGCGGCCGGTCCCTGTGAACACCAGCACCCGGACTGCGTCGTCCATCTGCGCCTGCTGGACCGTCTCCAGCAGGTCACGTTTCATCCCCTGCGTCATGCCGTTCAGCCGGTCCGGCTGGTTGAACGTGACCAGTGCGATCCCCGGGTCCCTGAGCTCGACGTCGAAACCGCGACCGCCGCGTACATACCTCATGCCGGAGACAATGCAGCGAAAGGAGGACGAGATGGACGAGGTCGTTCGATACACAGTGGACGGGGCGGTGGCGACGATCACGCTGAACCGGCCGCAGCACATGAACACGATGAGCAGGGAGCTGCTGGACGGGACGATAGTGGCGCTGGAGGCTGCGGCCGACGACGACGGGGTTCGCGCCGTCATCCTGACCGGCACCGGCCGCGCGTTCTGCGCCGGCGGCGACCTCCAGGGCTTCGCGCAGCGCGAGCCGGCCGGTGACGGCGCCACGCCCGGTGGGCCACGGAGCCTGGAGGCGGACATCCGCCGCCTTCGCGGATACATGCGGTCGTCGCAGCTGCTGCGGGACATGCCCAAGGTGACCTTCGCGGCGATCAACGGGGCCTGCGCAGGCGCCGGGCTCGCGTGGGCGTGCGCAGCCGACATCCGGTACTGCGCCGAGACGGCCGTGTTCAACACGGCGTTCATGACGGCCGGCCTGTCCGGCGACTTCGGTGGGACGTGGACGCTGCCCCGCATCGTCGGGCCGGCCAGGGCGCGGGAGCTCTACCTCCTGGCCGAGAAGTTCCGGGCACCCGACGCCGAGCGCATCGGACTGGTGTCGGCGGTGCTCCCCGACGACGAGCTGATGCCGTTCGTGCGCGGGAAGGCCGAACGGATCGCGGGGTTTGCGCCGCTGACGGTTCGGGCGATCAAGGCGAACCTCAACGACGCGCTCGACGTGAGCTTCCCGGCGATGCTCGACCGCGAGGCGGACCGTCACACCCGCTGCGGGCGGACCGAGGACGCCAGGGAGGCCGCCAGGGCGTTCCTGGAGAAGCGACCGCCGGTCTTCCGCGGTCGCTGAGCGGCGAACGGTCATTTGTCCCAGCGCCGGGTAGTACACCTGCCCCTGCCCCTGCCGCGGTCAGCGGATCACACTCTCCTCAGCATGGACGAATCGGGCCGCTCGCCCAGTCCGCTGTACACCCTGGCCAGCCACGCGCCTGAACCGGTGCGGGGGCCCCTCCAGCGCGCGGCCGCCCGGGCGGCGTCCATCAACGTGGCGTGGCCGGTGCTCGTCGTCGTGGCGCTGGCCGCGCTCGGCCTGGTCCTCGGCACGAAGCTCGGAGGGATCGACGCGGCGACCGCGGAGGCGCTCGGCGCCGAGTGCCTGGTCGTGGTCCTCTTCGTCATCGCGCTCTGGGACCTGCTGGTAAGGTGGGGGCAGATCACGGAGCTGCCGCTCCTGACCGGCCCCGGGCCCCAGGTACTGGGCCGCCGGCTGCTCAGGCACGTGGGACCGCCCCTCTTCCTGGCGGTGGGGATCGTTCTCGGGCACTGGTTCTGGACATGACGATCCCGAAGGTGAACCTCACGCAGATCGGCCTGGCCGTGCTCTTCGCGGCCGGCCTGGTCTCCCTGCTGGCCCTCCTGCTGGCGGGGCTCGGAGTGATCGGCACCTACACCGTGCACCAGTGCATCACCGGGGCCGTGAGCGGGCCGCCGAAGCAGCCGGCGCCGCCGCCGTTCGACCCGCCCCTCCTGGGCTGGAGCGGCCTCGTCATCCTGGTCTGTGGCCTGGGCTTCGTCGCCGGCGACGTGTGGGGCTACCTGCGGGCCGCCGGTCACGCGCAGGCCGGTCCCACGAGCGGGCTGGCGAGCACGGGCCTGCAGCTCCTCCTGGTCGGGCTCTTCGGGTTCGGCGTGGCCGCGCTCGCGTACGAGACGTACGCCGTCTCCGGCGTGGCGGCCAACCCCGACCGCTGGCCGATCACGTATTACGTCCGGTGCGCCTACGTGTCCGTCAGCGCCCAGACGCTGCTGGGGGCATTCGTGGTGTCGACCCTCGTCGGCCACTGGCTCGGCTACCAGGCCAGGGTGGAGCTGAAGGAGGACTGATGGAGGCGCGGGTCCACCTGGTGGTCGCTCTCCTGGGCGCCGTCGTGCTCTTGCCGGTCCTCGTGGCCGCCGCGTACGACCTGGTGCTCGAGCGCAGGGGCGAGTCGCTCGGCCTCCACCTCGCGCGCTGGTCCCGGCGCTACCCGTTCTTCGCCGCGGCGCTGATCCTCCTGCTGGGCGCCATGCTGGCGCACTTCTTCACAGCGTTCCCGACCACGTAGCCACGCGCTCGCGGTAGAGGGGGAGCATCCGGTCGAAGGTCTCCTGGAACTCGCGGCTCGCGCCCTCGCAGGCCGCGGCCAGCATGTGCAGGTGCGCGTCCCAGCCGGCGGCGTAGCCGGCCAGGCGGTCCGTCTCGAGCCGCGTGTGCGTCAGCACGAGCATGGTCTGACCTCCCTGCGGTGTGAGCTCGTAGCGCACCACCGACCGCTCACCGCCGGCGTCCCACGTGTACTCGAGCACCCGCTCCGGCTCCCAGCGCGTCACCTCGCCGCGCTGGACCTCGCCGGTCTCCCAGACCAGCTCGAGGCGGCCGCCCGGCCGGGGCTCCACCTCCCCGTCGGTGAGCCAGGCGGCCATCCCGTCGCGCTCGGAGAGGAACCACCAGATGCGTGCGACGGGAGCGGGCAGGACCCGCACGAACTGGACGGATCCGCCGTCCACGATCATGCCCATCTCGTCACTCGTGCTCATGTGCTCCTGCCTCCTTCTGCAGTCGCTGGTCCAGCGCGTCGAGCCGCGCCGACCAGAACCGGCGGTAGCGCGCCAACCACGCCTCGAGCTCGTCGAGGCCGCTGGCTTCGAGCGCGTAGATCCGCCGCTGCGCAGCACCTCGGACGGTGACGAGGCCGCTCTCCCGGAGCACCTTCAGGTGCTGTGAGACCGCGGGCCGGCTGATCCGGAACCGGGAGGCGATGTCGCCCGCCGACAGTTCGCCGCCGGTCAGCATCTCCACGATCTGCCGCCGCGTCGGGTCGGCGAGCGCGCTCAGCGCCTTCATCCGACCGTATTTAAACGACTTCTTACGTAGCCGTCAACTGAAATACGACTTCGGCCGTCACGGCTGACTCGACGCCGCCGCGGCGCGCTCGCCGCGCTCCAGGCGGGCGCTCAGTGCGGCCACCGTCAGCCAGGCCGCCGCCGAGGCGATGACGGTGACCGGGACGATGTCCAGGCCCGCCTTCCCCACCAGCAGCGCGGCGAAGATCAGCGGCGAGATGAGCAGCCGCGTCTGCGCCGCCATGGCCGCCGCGGTGCCGACCGCGACCGCGACGGTCGGGGACATGCCGAACAGGACGATCGCGAACGACGCCGTGTTCACGCCGAGGAACAGGGCCGGGAAGATCGGGCCGCCGCGGTAGCCGCAGCCCAGGCTCACGGCGTAGGCCAGGGCCTTGGCCACGAGCAGGAGGACGAGGAGCTTGACGGATCCCGCGGCGACCAGGGCGGGGATCGACGACTGGCCCGAGAACAGCACGTCCTGTGAGTTCGCCCCGAGGAGCGCCGCCACCTCCGCGATGCCGCCGACCACCAGGCCGCCCCCGAGCAGCAGCGCCGGCATCCCCACCCGCCCCCGCAGGGCGTCCACACCGGCGCCGAGTCGGTGAACCGCCGTGATGAGGAGCGCGCCCACGACACCGACGACAAGCGCGATCAGCAGGTCGGGAAGGTGGATGCCGGTATACGGGGGCAGGCCGGGCACGATCAGGCCTGGTTCGTTCAGCCCACCCCACGACCCGAAACCGATGAAGATCAGGTAGCCGATCCCCGCGGCCACCAGCCCCGGCAGCAGGGTTCGCGGCAGCGCGGCGCCCAGGCCCACGCCCGCCTCGGTCATCAGCGTGCCGGCGACGATGGGGCCACCGAAGAGGGCCGAGAGCGCCGACATCGAGCCGGCTGCGGAGATCACAGCCCCGCCGCGCTGGCGGAGCCGGAGCAGGCGGACGGCCGCCATGCCGGTGACGGATCCCAGCGCGATCACCGGCGCCTCGGGCCCCAGCACCGCCCCGAAGCCCAGGGTGCCCAGGGCCGCCAGCACCACCCCGGGCGCGTTGGCGATCGGCGTCGGCCGGGGGCTGAGTCCCTCCAGCGGCTGCTCCCCGCCATCACCGGGCAGGAACCTCCGCGCGCCCAGGACGATGGCGGCGCCCACCACCGGGAGACCGAGCACGAAGTACCAGGGCGGCGCCGACGCCCCGGCCTCGCCGGGCAGGTCGTGCCACAGCCACTGCTCCGCGTAGTGGACGAGCGCGAGGAAGCCTGCCGCGACGAGCGCGGCGGGGATCCCGATGACGGCGGCGATCAGGACGAGGCGCAGGTAGGCCGTGCCCGAAGGCCGGTCTCCGCGATCGCCCGCTCCGTCAGCCGGCGTAGCCGCGGATCCGGTTCCGGTTGCCGTAGCCGCCGCCAGACCACCCGATCAGGTCGATGACGAACCCGATCGCGACGAGCGCCCAGGCGGAGGCGGTGTTGAGGGAACCCAGCGGCGCCGCGATCACGTACGCCAGCGTGGTCCAGGGCAGGAGCAGGAAGCCGAGCACCGGCCAGATGAACATGTTGTGGAAGGCCACCTGCCAGCGCGCCGGCTGCAGCAGCCACCAGACCAGGATCGCGGCGCGCGGGCCCAGCAGGAACAGCGAGGTCAACAGGCAGCACACACCCGCAGCCTCAACGGGCGAGCCTCCCGGCGACGGGCGACGAGGTGCAGCGGCTAGACGAAACGCTCTGACAGGGCCTGCGGGGCGCCCAACGCCGGCGTGTACGTGCCCCTGCTGCACGCGCTGCGCCCGGCGGACCGGCTGCTGCCCTGCGCCGTTCAGCTGGCGCTGCTCGCGGCGTGCTGCGCAGCCGGCGCCGCAACCGCCCGGCTGCTGGCCGCCGGGGCTGCCGCTCGACCGTCTGCGCCGGCTGACGCCGGCGGCCTACCTCGCGATCGGCGGCGCCGTCGTCCCGGGAGTCGGCGTTCCGGGAGAGTGAGAGAGTTCTGTCTAACGTGCCTGCGGCGGCGGCGGTCGAGCCCTCCGGCCGTCGCGCACGCTGGCGCCGGAGGTGACACTGCCATGCAGGAACAGGCACCGCTCCAGGCGGTGGTTGCGGCGTTTCCGACCGAGGAGGGTGCGTCCAACGCCCTCAAACAGCTGCGGGACGTGGACAAGGACCTGATCGGTATCAAGCAGGCCGCGGTGATCATCAGGAACACCGAGGGCAAGCTCGAGATCAAGGAGTCCCATCACGTCGGCCGCGGCGCCGTCCTGGGCGGCCTGGCCGGCGCGGTGGTTGGCCTCGTCACCGGACCGGTCGGCTGGGTGGCCGTCGGCGGCGCGGCCATCGGTGCGCTCGCGGCGCGGCTCCGGGACTCCGGCTTCCCGGACGCGCGGCTCAAGGAGCTCGGCGAGGCCCTCACTCCGGGCACGTCCGCGTTGATCGCGATCATCGAGCACCGCTGGGTGACCGAGCTGGAGAAGCAGCTGCAGGCCGAGGGCGTGAAGTACACGATCCAGGAAGTCAAGGCCGACATCGCCAATCAGCTGGAAGAGGCGAAGGCTCCGACGACGTGAGCCCGCCCGCGGAGCGGGTTCTTGGCTGGCGAATCTGGAGGCTCCGCGACCGGAGCCTCCATTCGCTTGTCATCGACTACCGCTGGGTGCCGGGAGAGAACCGGGCCGCCTGCATGCCCTTCGAGCGGGCGCCATGCTCCCAGTCGCCCGGGCAGCACTGCAACTGCGGGTTCTGGGCCGCGTGGAGCCCGAGGCAGGCGCTGAGCCGGACGTGCGCGACGGTCGAGCCACCATGGCAGGTGCTCGGTCTGGTCGCCATGTCGGGGGCGGTCGTCGGGCACGGCGCGGACGGGCTGCGGGCGGAGCGCGCGACGCTGCGCTGCCTGTGCGCGGACCGGCCGTGGGCGTGGCTGCCTCCGGTGGACGAGAGCGGTTGGGGCGACGAACTGCGGTCGGTGGCGGCCGACTACGACGTGCCGCTGCTGTCACTGTCGAACGCCGAGAGCCTCCGCCTGAGCGAGGAGTCCGGCCCTCACAACTTTTTGTCTACGACTCCGGCCCGGCCGGTGATCGGCGCAGCGGGACGAGCGGCTAGATAGGTGCCGAGTGGCGGCGGCCTGCCTCGGACGGGCGCCGCCGGTGAAGACCGAGTCCAAGGAGGGATCGATGGTTTCCTTCGCTGACAGCTCGCTGGCGACTCCCTGGTGGCTGGTGCTCCTGGAGGGCATCGCCGGGCTGCTGATCGGCATCCTGCTCCTGACGGAGCCCGGTGCCACCCTGTTCACGATCGTCGTCTTCCTGGGCGTGTACTGGCTGGTCATCGGCGTCCTCGACCTGGTGATGCTGTTCGTGGATCGGACGCAATGGGGCTGGAAGCTCTTCTCGGGGATCGTCGGGATCGCCGCCGGCCTCGTCGTCGTGCGCCATCCCTGGTGGGCGACGGCGCTGATCCCGACCACGCTCGTCTGGATCATCGGCATCTTCGGCATCGTGATCGGCATCGCCACGTTCATCCGCGCGTTCATGGGCGGCGGCTGGGCGTCCGCCATCCTGGGAGTGATCAGCATCGTCTTCGGCGCCCTGCTCTTGACCAACACGGTCGAGTCCACCGTCGTCCTGCTGTACCTGGTCGGGATCTGGGCGATCATCGGCGGGCTCTTCGCGATCGTCGGTTCGTTCTGGCTGCGCGGCAGGCAGCACGACGCGGCCCGGGCCGCGAGTCAGCCGTTCGCGACGGCGTAGGCTGCGGACCACCCGGAGCCGAATAGCGACCGGAGGGGACGCGGTTCCAGTGCCAGAACAGTGGAGACCACGACGGTCGCGATCGTGCATGGGAGTCCGCCGGTGCGGGATGGCCTGGCCGTGCTGCTGGGACGCCGGCCCGACCTGCGGATCGTGGGCGCGCACGCGACCCTCGCCGCGGCCGCGGGCGATGCGGCCGCCGTCGTGCTCTGCGACCTGGCAGCCGCCCGGGCCGACAGCGCGCTGGCTGGTGGGCTGGGGCGGCTGCTCGTCTTCAACGTGGCGGACGAGGACCGATCCATCATCGACTGTGTGCAGGTCGGCGCCTACGGGTGCGTGCTCCAGGACGCCGGGCTGGACGAGCTGGTCGCGAGCATCCACGCCGTCGCGGCGGGCGTCACGCCCTGCTCGACGCGCGTCGTCGACTCCCTCTTCCGCTACGTCGCCGGCCTCCGGGACGAGCGCCACCCCGTCCTCGCGCCCTCCCTCACCGGCCGGGAGGAGGAGGTCCTTCGGTTGGTGGCCCTGGGGATGAGCAACCGCGAGATCGCGGAGCGCCTCGGCCTGCGCACGCAGACGGTCAAGAACCACGTCCGCCGCGTCTACGAGAAGCTGGACGTGCACAGCCGCCTGGAGCTGATCGGCTCGCTGCGGGCTCCGCGCTGATTCCCGAACCGCTCGCGCGGACCAGTGTGCGGATCCCGGGCCGCGGGAAGCGCTCTGCGGAACCGCTGGTACTGGTACCGCGGTGACTCGCGGGCCTGCCGGCGGCCGTCTAGCCTGCGGCCCATGCAGACGAGCGCGATTCGCGACGTGGACGCCGGGGCCTTCGATGCGGAGGTGCTGCGGGCGGAGGGGCCGGTCCTGGTCGACTTCTGGGCCGAGTGGTGCCCGCCGTGCCGGATGCTCGATCCTGTCCTCGAAGACCTGGCGGCTGCCCTCGACGGCCGGCTGACCATCCGACGGCTCGACGCCGACCGGGACCCCCAGGTCTGCGCCCGCTGCGGCGTACTGGGCATGCCGACCCTGATCCTGTTCGCGGGCGGCGAGGCGGTGGACCGGCTGGTCGGCTTCTCGAGCGCCGGGCGCGTTCGGCGATGGGTCGCGGGCGCGCTGGGATCGGGCGAGTCCGAGTCCTGAGCGGCCGGGGGCGCGGCCCCGGTCAGCGCCGGGGCGCGGCGGCCGCCCGCCCTGCGCGCCACGCGTCGCGCGCGACCAGCCAGTCGGCCCTGGTCACGTCGAACAGCACCTCGTCGACGTAGCGGCCGTCCTTGACGTCGGTCCACCGCAGCCGGCCGGCCGGGCGATAGCCCTGCTTCGCGAGCGCGGCCGCCGAGCGGGTGTTGGTCTCGTCGACCTCGGACATCAGCACGTGCAGGTGGAGGCGGTCGAAGCAGTATTCCAGCAGCAGGTGCTTGGCCTCGGTCCCGTACCCCTGGCCCCGGAGGTCGGCCGGGCCGAGCCAGCTGGCGGTCTCGCCCGTCCGGTCCAGCCAGTCGATGTCCACCACGCCGACATGGCCGATGAAGCGGTCACCGTCCCTGAGACAGACCGCGAGCCAGACGGCGTGCGGGGGGCGCTGCTTGTACAGCTCGGCGATGAATCGCTCGTGCTCGAGTGGGCTCGTCGGGATCCGCCTGCGCCACATGAACGTGTCGGTCTCGGCCGCGTCGAGCTGGGCGATGAGCTCGGCGTCGCCGGCCTCCATGGCCCGCAGGTACAGGCGATCGCCGACCATGACCGGGCTACGCATCGCGCACCTCCCAGCGCGGATTGAGCGCCTGGTACAGGAGGCAGTCCACGCGCGTTCCCGGCCGGGCGAACCACTCTCGGAGCCGCCCGTTCCGGACCATGCCCAGCGCCTCCGCGGCGGCGATGCTGGCCGGCTGGTCGGCGGCGATCTCCGCGGTCACGGTCATCAGCTCGCTCTCGTCGCGGAGCCAGTGGACCAGGAGCCCGAGCGCCTCGGCGCGGAGCACGTCGCGGTCGTCCCGCCACGGCGCCATCGCGAAGGCCAGGCGGCACGTGCGCTGCCAGTCGTGACTGGTCACCCGCGCGCTGCCGACCATCTCGTCGTCCTCGCCCAGCGCGATCGCCAGCCGGCGCGCCGACCGCAGCCACCACGGCCCCTCGTGCTCCCGCTCGAGCGCCGCCTCGGCACTGGTGGCGTTGACCGGGAACGTCTCGTCGAGCCACGCGGCGCCGCGCTCCTTGTCCCCCTCCACCATCGCTCGAAGGTAGACGCGGGGACCGCGCAGGTAGACGGGTCGCAGGTCATGCAAGGGCCTGAGCGTAACATCGGCCGTGGGAGGTGGGAGATGGCCGCGGACAGCATTTCCGCCCTGCTCGACGGCGCGGCGAGCGGCGGCGGACGGGTGACGTTCCTGGGTGGCGACCGGGTGGACACGACGTTCGGCGACCTGTGGGCGCGCGCCGAGCACGCCGCCGCGTACTTCCTCGACAGCGCTGGCGCGGGCGGAGTCGTCGCCGTCCTGATGGAGACCTCCCCGGACTGCCTCGTCACCTTCCTGGGTGCGGTGCGGGCCGGTCTCACGGTGCTCTCGCTGCCCTACCCGGCCAGAGGCGCCGCCATGGACGAGTACGGCCGCTTCCTCGCGGACGTCGGCGAGCGGGGCGGCGTCCGGGTGGCGGCGCTGCCGGCGCCGTTCGCCGGCCTCCTCCCGCCGGGGAACGCGCGGGTGGCGACCCACCAGGAGTGTGCGGGCCACGCCCGCCGCGCCGACATCGTCGAGCCGGGCGAGCTCGTCCAGTTCTCCTCGGGCAGCACGGGCAGGCCTCGGGGCGTGCGGCTGAGCGCCGCCGCGGTCGCGGCCAACGTGACCGCGACGCTGGACCGGCTCGGGCCCGCGGCGGCCATGATGGGCTGCTCCTGGCTGCCGCTGTCGCACGACATGGGGCTGATCGGGATGTGCCTCACGGTGCTGGTCTCGACCGGAGCCCCGTGGGACGCCAGGGGTCTGGCGCTCATGGCCCCAGACCGGTTCATCCGCAGGCCGCCGGTCTGGCTGGAGGCCTGCTCCGAACTGGGCGCCACACTGACCTGCTCGCCCAACTTCGGCCTCGACCTGGTGCTGCGCCACGCCGGCCTGCTCCCGGCCAGCACCGACCTGCGTCCGCTGGGAGTGCTGATCGTGGGCTCCGAGCCGATCCGTCCGTCGACGCTGCGCCGGTTCGCGGCGGCGATGGCGCCTATCGGCTTCGAGGAGCGGGCCCTCTGCCCCGCCTACGGGATGGCCGAGGCCACCCTGGCCGTCAGCATGGTCGGGCCCGAGGAGCGCTGGCACGCGCTCCCGGCCCCGGACAACGGGCCGGAGGTGGTCTCCTGCGGTCCCCCGCTCCGCGGCGTCCAGGTACGGGCGCCGGACGCCGCGCAGGGGAGCGGCACGATCGCGATCCGCGGCGAGACGCTGCTGCACGGCTATCTGGGCGAGCCTGAGCCGGCGCTTCGCGACGGCTGGCTCGAGACCAGCGACCTCGGCTTCCTGGCCGGCCGCGAGCTGTTCGTGGTGGGCCGTGCCGACGACGTGATCGTCGTCGCCGGCCGGAAGCTCTACCCGGAGGCGCTGGAGCTCACGGTCGAGGCGCACCCGGCACTGCGCGCCGGCAACTGCGCGGCCATCCCCGATGACTCGGGCGGCTACGTCGTCGTCGCGGAGCGGATCCGGTCGGAGCCGCCGCCGGACCTCGACGAGGTGTGCCGCTGGGCGCGCCGGGAGCTGGCCACGCGGCATGGCGTCGCGCCCGCGGCGGTCACGATCGTCAGTCCGGGCACGCTGCCCAAGACGCCCAGCGGCAAGCTGCAGCGGCAGCGCCTGCGCCTGCTCCGCAGCCGCTCCGAGCTGTCGGTCGAGGCGGACCTGCGCTTCGGCCGCGAGGCTGGCGGCGGTTGACACCTCCTGGCACCCGAATGAGAATGGGAGGCTCGCTGTGTTGGGGATGAAGAGGGTGGCATGAGGCTGCGGATCTCCGGCGCGCTGCTGCGATTCACCGACTACCGAAGCGTGATCGACGTCGACGCGGGCACGGTCGAGGCCGCGCTGCTCCAGCTGGCGGACGCGCACGCGCCGTTCCGGAAGGTGCTGCTCGACCGCTCCGGGCGGATCCGGGCCACGCACAAGATCTTCCTCAACGGCGAGCAGCTCGCGCCGGACCAGCTGGCGCGTCCTGCCGGCGCCTCCGACCAGGTCGACCTCATCACGGCGATCTCGGGAGGCTGAGCGGCCCCGCCGTGCGCAGGTGGTACTCGTACCGGGTGCCGGCGGACACCAGCCTCTTCACCCCGCTCCACCTGCAGCCAGCGGCCGTCTGCCGGCTGGCCTTCGGCGCGGCCGCCGAATGGCTGCGTCGCCACGCCGTCAGTCACCGCGCGCTCGTCGCCGAGCACCGCACGGGACTCGTGCTCTGGGCCGTCCAGCTCCTGACCGGCGACCCGATCACGTTCTTCGACGCGGACCAGCTGGACGTCGAGGTCACGGGGAGGGTCAGGGGTGGCGGCAGCCAGTTCGAGTGCGAGGTCGCGATCGGGCCCGCCACAGGCGAGCGGACCCGGCTCCACGCCTGCCTCGTGCCGCTCCGGCTGGAGGATGACGGGGCACTGCTCGGCACGCCCGCCGCGCTCGGCCCGGCGGTGATGGACCGGTTCCTCGCGGACGAGGTCGACCAGCGGCCTCACCGGTCACCGGTGCCCAGGCTGCGGGCCGAGATCACCGCAAGGGCAAGGCCGCTGGCGCGGGCGCGGACGCCGTTCGTCGTCCACCGTCACCAGTGCGAGATCGCGGACCAGTGGTTCTGGGCCGAGGCGGTCGCCCTCGGCGAGCGCGGCCGCGAGGAGCTCGTCATTGCCGGCGCCGATGGCCTCCCGCTCCTCCGGCAGGCCATGCGCGTGCCGCTGCAGCGGCTCGACATCCTCTTTCAGCGCCCGTACTTCCTCTTCGACGAAGGGACGGTGGCGTCGACCGCGTACGAGTGGTACGGCGGGCTCGCGTTCGTCCACGAGTTCCTCGACGCCGGCGATGAGGGCGCGCGCCGCCCCCGGGCGGTGGCAATCGAGCAGTTCCCTGGCGAGTCTCCCTCGTGATGCTCGGGGCCGCGCACCGGTCCGCAGCGGAGCTGGAGCTCGCGCTGGGCGACCCGCTCGATCCCGCGGCGCGCGTCTCGCTGGGGGCACTGCTCGAGGCGGACGAGCGGGAGGAGCCACCGGCGGCCGCGTTCGACGCCCTGCGCGACTGGGGGTTCCACGCCCACCTGGTGCCGGAGGAGTGCGGTGGGCGGCTCACCTCCTTCGACGAGCTGCTGGCACTGGTCCGCGTGGTCTCGCGACGCGACCTCGTGCTCACGACCGGGCTGGGGTCCACGCTGCTGTCGGCGATCCCGATCTGGATCTGGGGCAGCGGCGACCAGCGCAGGTGGCTGGCCGCGCGTCTCCGCGACAGCGGGGCCTTCGGATGCTTCGCGGTGTCGGAGCGCGACGCCGGCAGCGACTTCCGCGCCACGTCCACGACCGCCGCGCAGGACTGCGGCGGCTACACCCTGCGGGGCGAGAAGTGGCTCATCGGCAACGCCAGCCGGTGCGCGTACGCAGTGGTGCTGGCCCGGTGCGGCCGGTCCCTCTCGCTCTTCCTCGCCGTCCCGGACGAGCTGACGCCGGGCACGTTCCGGCGCCTGCCCCGGATCAGGACGGTCGGCCTTCGGGGGCACGACCTGGGCGGGATGGCGTTCGAGGGCTGCGCCCTCCCGGAGACCGCGCTGCTGGAACCGGCCGGCCGGGGCATGGAGATGGCGCTCACCGCGCTGCAGTACACCCGGACGATGATCGCCGGCATGGCGCTGGGCGCGGCCGACACCGCCCTGCGCATCGCCGTCGGATGGGCCCGGACGCGAACACTGTATGGACGCCCGATCCTCGCCATCCCCGCGGTCCGCGACCTGCTCCTCGGCGGCTTCCTGGACATCCTGACGGGCGAGTGCGTCGCGCTGGTCGCGGCGCGCGCCCTGACGCTTGCGCCCCGCCGCACGAGCCTGTGGGCCGCTGTCGCCAAGTACCTCGTGCCACACCTGTGCGAGCGCGCGACCCGGGACGCGGGTTCCGTCCTGAGCGCCCGGTCCTACCTGCGCGAGGGCGTCGCAGGCGGCGCGTTCCAGAAGGTGGCGAGGGACGTCGCCATCACGAGCATCTTCGAGGGCACCGAGCTCGTCCAGCTGGCGCTGATCGCCTCGCAGCTGCGCCAGCTGGCGGCAGCGGGCCAGCTCTTCGCTCCCGGCGAACGCGGCGATATCGCGCGCCTGTGCCGCCTGGACGCGCCGGCGCCTCGCTGGGAGCCACGCGCTACTCAGCTCCGGATCGGCGACCCGGGCGGCGACGAGCTCGTGGACTGCCTGCTGGGCGGAGAACCGGACGGCTGGCCTGACTGCGAGCGCCCGGTGGCCGCGGAGCTGCGGGCTCACCGCGACGCGCTGCGCGGCGAGGCCCTCGCGCTTCGAGCCGGCCTGGCCGCCCGCCCCGCCGCCGAACCCGACCTGGAGACAGCGCGCCGGTACTGCCTCGTGCATGCCGCCGCCTGCTGCCTCGAGGTCTGGCGCCACAGCCGGGGGCTGCTGGGAGACGAGGCCGCCGCGGGCGCCTGGCTCGCGCTCTGCCTCGCCCGGCTTCGCGATCGCCTGGGGGGCGCGCCGGCCGCGCCGGCCGGTCTGACGGCGGATGCGTGCGCGTGGATGCTGCGCGAGTTCGAGGACGGGGAGCTCTTCTCGATTGCCCCGTTCGCGCTCGCGACGGCCACAGCGGAGGAGAGCCCATGCGGACCGAGATCCTGACGGTCGAGCTGCAGGCCGCGTTCGCCAGGTATCTCGGCGTGCCGCCGGCGGCCGTCGACGCGAACGAGCCGATCGCGCTGCTCGGACTGGACTCGCTGACCACCGCCCAGCTCGCCCTGGACATCGAAGAGCGCGTCGGCGTCAGCGTCTTCCTGAACGAGCTCACCGGGGACGAGACGATCGCCCAGCTCGCGGCGATGGCCGCCGCGGAAGCCTGATGGCCGGGCCCATCCCGGACTGCGGCGCCGGGCGGGTGGAGCGCCTGACCATGGAGGCGCGGCTGCGCTTCGGCCGCTGGATCGACGAGCGGGTCAACCCCGGGTCGGACGCGCGCGACCGGGCGGCGGCACCGCTTTCCCGCGCGCTCGTGCGGGAGGCGGCCGAGATCGGCCTCCTCGACTTCGCCCTTCCCGCCGAGACGGGCGGCCAGGCCAGGGACAAGTTCGAGTGGGGCATCGTCCTGGAGGAGGTCGCCCGGCTGTGCCGGGACTCCGGGCTGACGCCCGTGGTCGACATGAACGCCGGCGTCGCCGAGGTGCTGGTCGCGTCGGGGAACGCCGCGCTGGTCGAGCGCTACGCGGTTCCGATGGCCAGGGGCGCCCGCATCGGGATGCCGGCCGCCTACGAGGGCCGCGACCCCTTCGACTACCAGACCACCGCGCGGGAGGTGGACGGGGGGTGGGTGCTGGACGGCGGCAAGCCGTTCGT
>Ga0126369_10001196_pt1 | contig 17830 bp, 13 predicted proteins | sample PanSoiMetaPlot_1_FD_109646 | JGI IMG/M metagenome (GOLD analysis project Ga0126369, IMG submission 109646) | Tropical forest soil microbial communities from Panama - MetaG Plot_1 | ecosystem: Environmental > Terrestrial > Soil > Tropical forest > Bulk soil | place: Panama | collected 2016-02-17 | reverse complement strand
GACGCGCATGACAGAGGAATATCAATACAAGGGGACACAGTTTCTCTATGGGTTTTTGTAGACCAGTGAATACGTGATTCTGTATTTCCGATAAACCGCATTGTGCGTTCCGTGTAAGCCATTTGTATTCATGCGGTTAAATATTTATCTCAATGGCAGATAAATTGCCACATAGCATGGCGTAGCCCTGCCCAAAAGGTTCAATTCCTGGGGATTGAGCTCCAGGTTTTCCGTCCGGCTTGGAATATCCTTAATAAGGCGCGTAGGCAAATCCTGCGAAACGTTTAGTTAGTTGAAATTGAGGCTTCGTTCTGAGGTTGTCCTTAGGAGGGGTGGTTGCTCCATGGCAACGATAGCGGAACTGGGCGGGCATTTCAGGATTGAGAGAACGCGGTTTAGCCGCGTGGGGGAGAAAAAAGCTAATGAACAGGCAGATGTACTTTTTGTTGGTTGGAGTTCTGTTGTTGAGTTTGGGGAGCAGCAACGCATTTGGGCAGGCCACAGCCAGCGCAACGATCCAGGGAACAATCACCGACAAGTCAGGGGCGGTGGTGACTGGCGCCGAAGTCGTGGCGAAGAACAAAGCCACGGACACATCGCGAACGACGTCCAGCGATGAGACTGGTTCATACCGGTTCGAGTTGCTGCCTGCGGGCACTTATACGGTGACCGTCACGAAGGCGGGATTCGGACCCGTCGCTCAGACCATCGAAATCCTGATCGGGCAGACCGCTACTGTCAGTGCGGAGTTGAAGCCTGGCGCCGCCAGCGAACTGATCGAGGTCACCAGCGATGCACCCGTTTTGGATTTGCAAAAAACGGATGTGAGCCAGAACATCACACCAAAGGAAGTCCAGGAGCTCCCTATGGTCGGCCGCGATGTGGCCAACCTTGCATATCTTGCGCCCGGCGTTAAGGCGACGGACTCTTATGACCCCACGAAGAATCGCTACGCCATTCTTTCCGTCAACGGGGACGGAGGGCGCAACGTCAACGTGACCGTCAATGGCGTCGATAATAAGGACAATACGGTTGGCGGCCCGGTGATGCAGCTTCCCCTAGAAGCCGTGCAAGAATTCCAGATCAGCACGCAACGCTTCTCAGCCGTGAACGGACGCTCCGAAGGCGCCGCCATTAATATGATTACCAAGTCAGGCACGAACCTCCTGCATGGTTCGATCTTCGGGTACTTCCGCGACACTAATCTGAATGCCGATGAGAAGGACCCCACTGGCGTCGGCCCAACGGCTTTGTACCCGAACGGCACGATTCCCACTCACCCGGACTATACACGCCAGCAGTTTGGAGGTTCTTTGGGAGGGCCATTTAAAAAGGACAAGCTCTTTGGTTTCTTTGCTCTCGAACGGGAACGCGAACACCAAGCACAAACAGTTGACAAAAAATCTTTCGATGAGCTGACCATTGCAAAGGCGAATGGATTTGCAGATCAGCCATCGGCTACGATCCCACGACCATTTTTTGAGTGGCGTTACAACGGCCGGCTGGACTGGGTTATCAACAGCAAGAACACGGCTTATCTCAGCTACACCTCACAGGTCAATGACAGCCTGAACGACCAATCAGACGCTACCATGGATCTGACGGAAGGCAACTTCACCAAGAATCATTTAATCGTGAGCAATTTCACTCTGAACTCGAATCTTTCCAATACCACGATTAACCAATTTACCTTCGGCTATCAGTATTGGAACAACCTCATTGATAGCAGCCTCCGTGCCCCGAACGTCATATTCCCCAACGCCTCGTTCGGTACCAATACCAACGTTCCTCAGCAGTCCTTCCAGAAGAAGTGGCAGTTCAAGGATGACGTCTCAAAGATCGTGGGTCGCCACACCTTCGAAGCAGGCGTAGACTTTATCAATAACCCTGTTGAAGGCGGCTTCTTTGAGTTCAACCCCACGCTTCTAATTCGCTTTGGAGCAAACCCCAGCGATGTCCTGGCGAATCCTTCAACGTATCCACAAGGGTTTGCCACCCCAGGCTTGGTTACAGAAATGTCCATCGCCAACGGCAACCCGTACTTCCTGGTGGCTACCAAGCAGCTAGGTCTCTACGGCCAGGACAATTGGAAGGTCAACAATCGGCTGACACTCAACTTGGGCCTTCGCTGGGACAAAGACTACAACATGATTGGCCTGTCGGATATGAGGAACAGCCGGACATACCAGGAATTGGTTGCCCTGAATAGCCCAATCACAAATCCCTTCGTCAGCAGACTCCCGCATGACGATAACAAGGATTTCAGCCCGCGCGTCGGCTTCGCCTACGATTTGACCGGCCACGGGAAGCATGTGTTGCGAGGGGGCTACGGCCTGTACTTCGGGAATGTGTTTCAAAACATCCCCTTGTTCATGGAGCAGCAAGCCAACGCTACCATTTTTCAAACCTTGTTCGACCTCACAGACCCGGCCAATGACATCGTCCCGGGGACCAACATACCGCTTGGCCAATGGCGTTATGGCGTCGACCCCATGCCCACGATTGCAGCTCCGTCCTCACAGCTGAACCCTTTCAGTACTGGCCGTTTGATGGATCCCAACTATCGCAACCCCATGACGGAAGAATTCAATGGCGGTTATAGCTTGGCCGTGAATGCAAACACAGCCTTCGAGGTTGAGTACACCCACGTACTTGGGCTTCATGAAAACAAGACCATCAACATCGATCAGAGGGTGCCCCTGAATGGAAGTTGCTGCACTCGACCTCTCCATGCGGCATTTGCGGCCTCGAATCCTCCCTTGCCGGAATTGGGGAGTGTTCGCGACGAGCAATCGATCGGGCGTTCACACTATGACGGCGTGAACTTCAGCTTCCGCCAGCGCATGAGCCATCGCTTCCAGGTCTCGGCGAATTACACGTTGGCATGGGCATATTCCTATGACGGCGGAGGTGGGTCCTTCCGCAACTATCCGAGAGACGCGTATGCTCCCTTTGCGCCTTACGAGTGGGGCCCCTCGCCCAATGATGAACGCCACCACGTAACCGTGAGTGGTATCGTCGATCTGCCAAAGGGGTTCCAACTTTCGCCCATCATGCAGTTCGGTTCGGCACGTCCTTACAACCTGACTAATTCATCGAACACGCTGAACACCGGTGGTGGCACGGCCACTGCTGTGGTGGTTCCAACAAGCGATCCAACGAATTGGTTCGCGTTTGCAGGCAATAACACCGGGGCCCAGAACTGCTTCTACGGGTTGCACGGTGTCACACAGGGATGCACGATAGCGAAGTATGATCCACTTCGTGGAGACCCGTTCTTCGAACTTGATATGCGCCTGGCCAAGAATATCAAGTTCGGTGATCGCATGAACCTACAATTGCTCGCGCAGGCATTCAACCTGACCAATCGCGCCAACTACGGCAATAACTTTGGCAATAGCATCGCCTCGGCTTCTGCTTTTGGTAATCCGCAAGGCTTCATCGCTCCCGCCAGCACCATCATTCCACACGCGCTTTGGGGTGAGTTGGGAGCTCGGTTTACGTTCTAAGCCGCAATTCATATTGTGAGGGCTGGCTCCACACGAGTCAGCCTTCCTCTTTTGATACGCGTGCGGACTAGGAAGTCTTGATTGGGTAATAGTACCGGTTTCGCCAATTGTTTTCCCACTAGGTTTGGAGGATGCTGGTGCGCGAAAGTCGAGGCGAGAGGTACACCTCGGTGGATGGATCAGTATGCACTGGGTGTTGATTCCGATTGCTGCAGTCATTGTAATCTCTCTTTACGGATTGTTCCGTTGGGCTTCCGCGGCTCCTGAGATCGATGAGGGGCACGCCAGAGTGCATTTTCGCGCCGAGCAAGAGTGGCGAGGTCTGCGGCGCTCGGGGATTGACGCGGCGTCCCACCGGCAGCAGTGACGAGTCCGAAGTGCTCCCAAATCTCCACAATTGCGACGCCAATTCCACCGAGCATCTTGTCCTTTAACCTGCACAAAATGAACAGGTTAGATTGACTTTTCTCAGATCATTACCGGTTATCCTACGAGTTAACTGTCCCTTGGGAATGCATCGGATGTACTATTGGTGGCTGCCAACCTTTCTTCCAGACTTGCCGCAGGCCAAATCCCCGTTGTTTGGACTATGAGACATTGCAGGAGGGTGCGATGGGTAAGTTTTCTCGGACCTGGCAACTGGTCAAACAGAGCTTTGTCATTCTGCGCTCCGACAAGCAGTTAATGCTGTTTCCCATCCTTTCGGCGATCAGTTGTCTGATTGTCACTGCGATTATCGCCACGGGAGGAACGCTGCTGATGATGCCTTCGATTGCCTTGGCAGCGGCCAGCGGCGAACGGTTCCAACCGAACCACTCGCCGTTGTTTCTGGTGGGCATGTTTACGATGTACGTGGCCAACTACTTCATTATCGTGTTCTTTAACGTGGCGCTCGTGGGCGTGGCCAACAGCCGCTTGATGGGCGGCAACTGGACCTTCCGCGACGGCATGGAGCTGGCCTGGGCGCGCAAAGAGACGATTCTTCAGTGGGCATTTGTCGCCGCCACGGTGGGCATGATTCTGCGTACTCTGGAAGAGCGCATGGGCTTAATCGGACGCATCGTCATGCGCATCATTGGCATTGCGTGGACGTTGGCCTGCTACTTTGTTGTGCCAGTGCTGGCGTTTGAAGACCTGTCGCCGGTTGCCGCGGTAAAGCGCTCCTCCAAGCTCTTCCGCGATACCTGGGGCGAGAAAGTCATCGGTGGGTTGAGCTTCAGCCTGGTTTCTTTGGTGTTGATGCTGCCGGGATTTGGCCTGTGGTTTGTTGCCATAGTTCTTGGCGGAATCAAGGGTCTCCTTGGCGGCTTCGCCTTGTTGATCCTGTACATCCTGATGCTTTCCGTGATGATGTCGGCGGTGCAAGGCATCTTCAACGCAGCCCTTTACCGTTACGCGTGTTTCAAGCAGGTTCCCGCGGCGTTCGATGCGGACTTGGTCAAGTCGGCCTGGGCTGCAAAGACCTAGCGATATCGGCCAGGGAAACCTACGAATAAAGCGGTCGGACGGGCCTGTCCTGCCAAACCCCGCCCGCTCGAACAACTTGTAACGCGCGCGGCGCCCGGTACGTCTCATGCCCAAGCGCGTGTGTTGGCTGCTAATCGAAGTGGCCAGGCAAGAGGCGGAATCGCTCCACCCCCTGGAGCATCCGCATGTCGGCCTGGCCACTATTTTTGAAATTCACTGCGCACCGCGAAAAGGGTAAGATAAATCAGCAAAGTACCGAATTCCTGGAATATCGAGATGATTCGTCTTCCGCGAGAGCGAATTCTAGGCGGCATCAGTAACTCGGGAACCGCCACGCTCGGGCCGCTGGAATTGGAATTGATGCAGATTCTTTGGGCGCACGGAGAATGCAACGTCCGCGAAGTCGTGCGCCGGCTCGATCGCCTGCTCGCCTACACCACGGTGATGACCACCCTTGACCGTCTCTACAAAAAAGGCTTTCTCGAGCGCCGCATGCAGGATCGCGCCTTTGTTTACTCTCCGCGGTTCTCCCGGGAAGAATGGGAACGCCTGCGGGCAGAAAGCCTTGTCGCCGGATGGTTTGCCGGCCCGCGGCCTTCGCGCGAGCTGTTATTCTCTTCGTTTCTCGACGCCGTCGGGGAACACGATGCCAAGCTCTTGGACGAATTGGAGAGAAAGATTCGCCGGAAGCGCCTCGAAATGCGGCGACGGGAGCGCTCATGAACGCGGCTTACTTGTTCCGATTGGTATGCCTGAGCCTAGCCTCGTTCTTCCTGGTCAATGGCATCGCGGGTGCGGTAACAATGATGTTCTCCAACGCTGCGATTCGAATCGCCGAGACGATGAAGCCCCGCTCCGCCGCACGTTTTCTGTTTATTCTGCGTATGCTTCCTGCAATCCTTGGACTGTCGGCAGTGCTTGGGCTTTGCATCCCGAGTTACCTCTGGCTCGAGCCACAGATTGCTTCAGAACGTGTGGGTTTGGCCTGTCTGCTGCTGGCGGCGCTCGCAGCAATTGGGTGCTTCCGCTCCCTGGTGCGCACGGCGGGTGCTATCAGGGCATCGGCGCGCCTCAGGAGCGAGTGGAGATATTCAGGGAACAGGGTTCTGCTGAAAGAGAGAGTGGCACCAGGCATTTCCGATGAAATGGTCACGGTCGTCAGGAACAATGAACCGCTCCTGGCTTTGAGCGGTTTCTTCCGGCCGCGCGTAATAGTTTCTCGCAGCGTGCTAGCGGAGCTGCCGATAGAACAGCTGGAAGTCGCCGTGCTGCACGAAATAGCCCACCGCAATTCGTGTGACAACCTCAAGCGACTCTTCCTTGTTCTCAGCCCGGAGTTCTTCCCCTTTGCCAATGGCTTTGCGGCGATTGAAAAGACGTGGGCAAAAATCTCTGAATGGGCGGCGGACGACGAAGCGGTGGAGAGGAATTCTCACCGGGCTCTTTCTCTTGCGACAGCCCTTCTGCGCGTCGCTCGAATGGGCGCCCGCCCGCAGCTCTCGATACTGCAAACTTCTTTGCTTCCCGTGGATCATGATCTTGCAGCTCGCGTTAACCGATTGTTATGCTTGGACCAGGTTCCCCTTGAGAAGCTTCCACACGTCCCGTCCCGCGCCATCCTCCACAGCCTGTGCTTTGCTGCTTGCGCACTGATGCTCGTGGGTGTTCCTGCGACTCTCGCCTCCGTGCACCGTTTGCTCGAGCTCTTTCTCCATTAAGTGAAACGGCTAACCGAGTTTGCGATTTTGGAGTGATTCCGCCGTACCGTACTACGACCTGTGGTAGTAGACGCTCGCATTCCGTAGCCTGTCAATAATCATGAGCAGACAATCGCGGCACTTGACAAGCTGCCGCCAGACCAGGCTCGTCCTTATATTGTTTCTTGTGTTTTTCCCGGTGACCCTCCGGGCGCAAAATCCCCATGGTGCACTCCGCGGAATTGTGCAAGACAGCGGTGGGGGCCGCGTGCCGGGCGCAAGGGTTGTAGTGCAAGCGACGGACTCATCCTTCCAACGCGAAACTACATCAGATGAACGCGGAGAATTTCGCTTCGAAGGCTTGGAAGCAGGTCCCTATCACGTGACCGTGCAGGCCAAAGGATTTTCAGATGCAGGCTCGGTGGTGAGAGTCGCTGTCAGTTCAACACGCGAGCTCACAGTTACAATGAAGCCACAACCCGTGCAACAAACGATTACGCTGGACGGCGGGGAACGGGAGTCCATCGCGACGCAGCCGATAGACACGGAAAGCGCGGTGCATCAGACGATTATCACTTCCCGGGACCTTAACACCATTCCTCTGGCTGCCCGCAGCTTCGCGAACATCGCCTATCTAGCCCCGGGCACGGAGCCGCTGGAGCCCTCGGATCCCACGAAGGCGCGAATCACCGCCGTTTCGACGGGCGGGAGCTCGGGCTTGAACAATGACTTGTCCGTGGACGGCGCAGACAATACGGACGATTGGATCGGGGGATTCCTGCAAAATTTTTCTCCTGAGGCGGTTGAGGAGTTTTCCATACGCACAGCCCAGGAAGATGCCGAAACGGGCCGTACCACGGCAGCGTCTGTGGTCATCACCACCAAGAAAGGCACGAATTTCTGGCATGGGTCAGCGGGCATTTATGGCCGCGCTTCGGCATTAAACGCGCGGTTTCCTATTGACAATCCCGCGCCAGATCCCAAGCAGCCATTCTCCCGGCAAAACTACGTTGGAACGTTCGGCGGACCTCTGGTGAGGGAAAAGCTCTGGCTATTCTCATCCTTCGAATACGTCCATGAAAACGCCAGCATCGCCTACAGCCCCACCAGCCAGTCAGAGTTCAACGCGCTGGCCCAATTGGCTGCCGCGGGTGCGATCCAGGACGCCGCCGCAGGTGTCAGCATCAGCTCGATTGCCGTCCCAAAGAACGTGTCGGTTCCATTCCGAGATTACCTTGCGAATCTGCGTCTGGACTTGGCCCAGTCGGACCAAACCCACTGGTTCCTTAGGGTTTCTACCGACAGTTACCTGACGCGGAACTCCATGGTGCAACAAGCGGCGCTGCCTTCCACCGGCGCGACCTCGCATAACAATTACCTGAATCTGGTGTTGAGCAACCAGGAGGTCTTTAACCAATACTGGCTGGCATCCTTCCTCTTCAATCTCAGCGGGTTGCACTTGACCAACACTCGCAATGCAAATCTCGGTTTTGCGCTGGATTTTCCTTTTACTTCCACGCGAAGTACCATCTCCGGACTGGAGACCTTTGGCGACAATCAGTTCGTCACGCCCATCACCGCATTCCCCGTATTGCGGAATCAGGAAAAATATCAGTTGCGGTACGACGTGAGCCATGCACGCCACGCTCATGTCTCGCGTTTTGGCTTGAACCTGATTCATGAGCCTGTAATGAGTGGCGCACTTGCCGCCACGGCTGAAACTGTCCTCTCGTACATGAATGATCCGAGTTTCTACGCGGCGAATCCCTCGCAGTTTTATTTCAATCTGAGTTGCGTCCCACCTGTGCCCTCCGATGTGGATTGCGCAGCGACTCCAGCTGGGGATGGCAGCTTTTCGCAAGACGTTCAGCGCCTTGGCTTGTACGCCCAGGATTCCTGGCACGTGACGCAAAGCCTGACGCTGAATTATGGCTTGCGATACGACACAACCTTTGGCCTCTTCAAGGCCTCCGGGCACGACCAGAGCCTTAATCCTGCGCTGGCGGGCAACGGAATCATTTCAGGAATACCTCACGATTACCGCAAGGGCTTGGCACCGCGTTTGGGCATCGCTTATTCGCCTGGCGTGTCGTCTAGAACTGTTCTTCGCGGAGGGGTTGGTCTTTACTTCAATGACCTCGCCCAGAACGGCTGGGTGGAGGCATTCACGGCAGTCAACAAATTCAACGTACAGAATGCCTCAGGCCCGCCATCGCTGATCGACCCCAACTATCACACGCCTTATGCTTTGCACGCGACTGGGGGAATGCAACACGCCTTCACTGCTAACTGGACTGTAAGCGCGGACTGGATGCTCGAAACCGGCATGCATGGTTACCGGCGATATGACTATTCGAACGTTTCCGTTTTTCGCAGCGACAACCGGTCGAGCTACAACGCGCTGCTGCTGCATTTGCAGGGGCACATTGCGAATCGGCTTGACCTGGTGGGGAACTATACGCTTTCGACCGCGAAGACCTGGGGATGCGAGGTCGGCGAGCTTTTCGACTACGTTAACGGCGTGTGCGATCCGTTCAACGCGTTTGCTCCCGGAGATTACGGCCCTTCGGGAGAGGACGTGCGTCACCGGTTAGTGCTCGCGGGAACCGTCCGGGCTCCGGCTGGATTTGACGTGACGTTCCTGTCGCAAGCTGAGACGGCGCGCCCGATCACCTTAGCTACCCCGGTGGGCAACCGCGTGGTGATCAACGGCGTAAAATCAACTCTGGATCAATTCCGGGGGACACCGTTTGTCCAAGTTGATCTGCGTGTGAGTAGGCCTGCAAAACTCCACGACCGCTGGACGCTTACGCCATTCATCGAATTCTTCAATGTTTTCAACCGCAGCAACCCGGGAAACAACTATGTCGGCGACATCAGCGCACTGCCAACGCCGGTCAACGATCTTGCTAACGTCACTTCGATCTGCTTGAATCCGCCGGCCTGCACGCAGAACCGCGCTGTTACGAGCGGCAATCAATTGCTTGTTCCCGCGGGCGCGCTTGGGGATTTCTTCGGCCCCGGCACCACAGTTGGCATTCCCTTCGCCGCTCAGATTGGGATCAAATTCACCTTTTGAAGCCCGGAACCGTCTGGGTTCAGCACGGTGCGTCCCTTCCCACCGGTCACGCTGCTTGGTGGTATAGTCTCCGGAAACAAGCGAGTGTGAAGGAGAAGTAACCCATGTTTCGCCTAACCCTCCCTGCTTTCCTTCTATTTCTCCTGTGCTTTCAGGCGGTAGCCCAAGAAAGCTCCGATCCCGTGGCCCAGGCCCTCGCGCAGGGTGACCTCTACCTATCCAAGCACAAATATGAGCTAGCCCTGGACGCTTATCAGAGGGCAGACAAGCTTTCACATCACACCTCAGCGCCGGCGTATCTGAAGATTGCGACGATCGAGAAGAAAGCTGGTGCTTTTTCGTTCGCATTGGATGATGCGAAAAAGGCCATCAAAGCTGCCGGCGGAGATAGAGCACTGAACATTAAAGTCTTGCAGTTCCGCGCAAGCCTGCTGGCACAGATGGCCGGCAAACCAACGGACAAGAAACTAAGAGAAGCCGAAGGCGAGTTACGACAGGCTTTGGCGCTCGATCCAACCAATGCCTTGACGCATCTCGATCTCGGCATGATTCTCCTTCGGCAGGAACGTGATGCGGAGGGTATCCCGGAATTGCATACTTATATCGCCTCGCGGGAAGCTATTCCCGAGACTGTGGCCGAAGCGCGGATGGTCATTGCCAATCCCATTCGCGCGCGCATGCCATTCGCGCCGAGATTCTCCTTCATCACGCAGGACAAACAGAGCATTTCGAATGCCTCGCTTCGCGGGAAGGTCGTACTGCTGGATTTCTGGGGTACCTGGTGCCCGCCTTGCCGCGAGTCGGTGCCCATTCTCCGCGACCTGAACAAAAAGTATTCCGGGAAGGCATTCCAGTTGGTGGGCGTCAGCTCGGACGACGACGAGGAGGTCTGGAAAACTTTCATTCAGGCGCAGCGTATGGACTGGCCGGACTACATCGATCTCACGGACGAAGTGCAGAAGGCGTTCAAAATCGATTCTTACCCTACGTTCATTGTTCTCGATAAAGACGGAGTCATCCGTTTCCGGCAATCTGGCGTGGGAGAAACCACGGTGGGCGAACTCACTGACGCCATCAATAAAGCTCTGAAGCATGAATCGGATCCGAAACTTGCAGCGGTTGCCGCTGCAGAGTCGTCATCGGACGCAGCTGCGGCGCCTGCGGCTGCCATCACGGCGATAGCTGCCTCCAGTTCATCTGCTTCCGCGGTCCGCCCTTTTAACGAAGGCTCGAAGGCCGACTCGGCCGCAAAGTCTACGGATATCGAAGCCGGCGCCATTTCGGGAAACACCTACAAGAACGCGGCGCTGGGAATGACTTTTCAGTTTCCTCAAAGCTTGGTCCCAGCCGGCGCAGACGCCTTGCGGGCGGTCAACGAACGCCGTGAAGCTGCAGCCAAGGCAGCGCTCCTTCAGCAGCATCCAGAGCTTGCGAATTCTCCAAATATCTCGATGCCTAAGACGGTTTTCTACGCCTCACGCAAGGGTCTGTGGGATGGCCAGCACGTGGATATCCCTTCGATTCGAATCAACGCCGGGTCATCACGCCTGGACGCTGTAAGTCTGGACACCTTCCAGCGGATGGTTGAGAAAATGTCCGCCGCCTCAGGGCTGAAGCTCACGGGCCCTCCAGTGGAATTCCGTGTGAATAAGCATCCTTTCGTGCGTGCCGATTTCGATCACAGCGTCGGCGCGGTTCATATGTACCAGTCGATGGTGCAGACCATTGCCGGGGACTATCTACTTACCGTCGAAATCTATGCCTATTCCGCGGCCGAACTGCAGCAAGTCGCCGCATGTCTTCAAACTATGGCCATTTCAGACGAGGACCTCTGAGCTAGCCTCCGCAGTCGCGTGAATGAGCACCAGGACCACGCGTTGCGACTCGCCTCGCGGATGCTATCCTTAGATGAGAGCGTAGGGAGCTTCTAACCAATCATGTTTGAGAACCTGACAGAGAAGCTGCAACGAGCCTTCAAGAACCTGCGCGGGCAAGGCAAGTTGACCGAAGAGCACCTGGACGCTGCCCTGGGCGAAATACGCGAAGCGTTACTAGAAGGCGATGTCAACGTAGGCGTGGCTGACGAGTTGCTGTCCAACATCCGCAAACAAGCCATTGGCAGCGAAGTGATGCTGCAACTCTCCCCAGACCAGCAGGTCGTCAAAGTAGTGCGCGACGAATTGACCGCGCTACTGGGCAAGCACGCGAAGCCGCTCTTCGCATCGCGGCCGCCTTCGGTGTGGATGATCGTAGGCCTGCAAGGTTCCGGCAAAACGACTACGACGGGAAAACTGGCGAAATGGCTTTCGCAACACGGCCACCGCCCCATCGTTGTGTCCACGGACGTATACCGGCCTGCCGCGCGCGAGCAGTTGACCCAGGTAGCCAAGGCGATTGGCACAGCGATCTGGCCCGGAGCGGGTACAGACAAGCCGCTCGAAATCGTGAAAGGGGCGATTAAGGAAGCAAAGCTTTCAGCGAGCGACGTGATTCTAGTCGACACCGCCGGCCGCCTGCACATTGACGACGAGTTGATGAACGAGCTGGGAATGCTGAAAAAAGAGCTGCAGCCCAGCGAAATCCTGTTCATCGCGGACGCCATGATCGGTCAGGATGCCGTGCGCTCCGCCGGGGAATTCCACAGGCGGCTGGGGCTTACCGGAGTGATTCTGACTAAGCTTGACGGCGACGCACGCGGCGGCGCGGCGCTGAGCATCGCCAAAGTCTCCGGCGCGCCGGTAAAGTTCGTCGGGCTCGGCGAAAAATATGATGCGCTAGAGGGATTTTATCCGGAGCGGATTGTCTCGCGCGTTTTGGGAATGGGCGACATTCTGTCTCTGATCGAGCGCGCCGAACAAGCGGTGGATCGCAAAGCGGCCGAAGAGCTGGAACGCAAGCTTCGCAAGTCAGAGTTTACGCTGGAGGATTTCCGGGATCAGCTCCGGCAGGTGCGCAAAATGGGGCCGCTTGAGCAAATCGTAGACATGTTGCCGAAGATGGGCCCGCTCGCGAATTTGCCCAAAGACGCCAACGTGGACGAGAAAAAACTCAAGCAGGTGGAAGCGATAATCAACTCGATGACCAATGAAGAGCGGCGCGACCACAACGTCATTGACGGCAAGCGTCGCAAGCGCATCGCGAAAGGCAGCGGCACCACTGTCCAGGACGTCAATACCGTCCTCAAGCAGTACCTTCAAATGCGCACCATGATGAAGCAGTATGGTGGCATGATGGCGCGCAACAAAATGAAAGGCCTGGGCAAACTCTCAGGATTGTCCTGACCAGGGAAACGTGCCAGCCGCGATCGACTCGTTCACTTACCAGTGAACAAAGACATATCCGCTACTTGCAGCGAAAATTTTTCGGGGTCGAGGTCGACGCGGTTGGACAGGATGATGACGGTAAGATGATCGTCGAGGAAACGCTCGATCACGGTACGGAAACCCATCGTACTTCCCGTGTGCCACATGCGGCGGTGGGCATTGTAGGGATCGAGGAACCAGCCAAATCCGTAGGAAACGGGCTTGCCGGGATGGAGATTGTCATCGTTCGCTTCGGTAGGCCAGTGGGGTTCCGAACCGTCCTTAAGCTTTACGGGGGTTAGCGCTGGCTGCATCTCTTTTTCATTGAGCAAGCTGTGATTTCGCAGAGCATCGTCCCACTTTGCGAGATCTTCCAGATTCGAATAGATCCCGCCGTCACCCAGGGTTGCCGAGGTTGCGCTCTGGTCAGTTTCTTTCAACGAATCATTTTCCCTGGAGTGACCGAGCGCGCGATTCGACACTTCGTTTACCCCTTTCTGGTAGACGATGGTGTGATCCATCTTGAGCGGCGCAAAAATGCGCTCGCGCAAAAATTGTCCATAGGGCTTTCCCGACGCTTTGCCGACGATGAGGCCTAAAACGACATAACCCGAGTTGCTGTACGACCAACTTGTTCCCGGCGCGAATTTTCCGGCCTTTTCCTTCTTGAGCAGCTCCAAAACCTCGGTGTCTTGAATCTGTTTTTCTGGCGACCACAGAGGGCCGTTCGCTTTCTCCGCTCGTTCCATCAGATCTTCGTAATCCGGCAGCCCCGAAACATGATTGAGGAGGTCTCGGACGGTGATCGATTTTCCATAGCCTGGGAAATCAGCAAGGATTTCAGGAAGCGTTTCATTGTAGCGGAGTCTGCCATCGTGCACTAAAAGCATGATGGCCATGGCCGTGAATTGTTTGGTGAAAGAAGCCAGGCGAAAACTTGTCTGCGCATCGATTCTTGACTTTGCGCGTAGATCGCGAACGCCGTAACCGCTTTCGAACACGGTCTTGCCGTTCTGGCGCACCAAGACCGCAAGGCCGGGCGCGTCCGGCGAAGTCACAGTGGAGAAAAGCGCGTCGATCTTCCTTTCCAGTGAGCCTTCCGGCGATTGGGCTTGCGATCGACTTGGCGCGCCTAAGGCGAGAAGAGCTAGAGCAAAACAAAAGAAGATCCGGGCCAATGGGCCTCCTTGAACAAGCCCGAAGGATACCACGAGGGCCACTTCATCCCTCCTCCTTCCAAGTCGTGCGTTTTCTCTGACTCGGTCCGTACAGTTTTCGCTACCGCACTGCCCCTCTCACGTCTACTTCCTTCTATCGTAATTATAGGACTCCGAAAGCAGCTCACACTTCCACCAATCAGGAGACCGGCCATGACAAGCACACTGAGAACGCTTTTTCCTGTATTCGTTTTCATTTTCTTCCTGCTGCCGGCCAGCGTATTTTGCACCCCAATTCCCCAAGGCAGTCCACAGGAAGCCGCACCCGCGAATCATCCGGCTCAGGCGCAGGTTGCACTCGCACCAGGGCAAGTTGGCGTAATGATTTCTCCGTTTACGTTTGCCGTCTGAGACACAGGAACGTGGAAAAAGAATATGCGCTCACATTGATCGCCGGTGGCGGACCGGGGGCGGATATTTCAGCAGACGGGAGAATAACTGCCTTCACCAAGGGTGCGGCGCGACGCAACTTTTTGATCTGGAACAGAAGAAACCCATTGCGGTGCTTGCTTCGCCGGATGCCTGGCCGGGGAATCAGCTATCAGCCTGGATGGTACGGTCATAGTTCAAGGGGCAAGGGAAGGGGTCCGGCTGTGGAGGCTCCCTGTCTTGAGAGCTGGTTCGAACTGATTTCGAAACGGTTCTCGGCATAGGTCTCTTAATCGTCTCCCAAATACCGTGCTATTTTAGGTGGGCACCAATACCGCACAGGACAATTCCCTCGACGGTTACCCCTCAGTTGCGTTAGAGTTTAGGGACGAAGCGGGGAGAATACGGAATAAGGCTTGGGGATGGCCGGAATTGAGGGTAGAGATGATTCTGGGGGAACGACTGCGCACGGTGCGGGAGCAAAAGGAGTTATCGCAAGGGGACATCGAGAAGCGTTCCGGCCTCTTGCGTTGCTACATTTCCCGCGTGGAGAACGGACATACCGTACCGGCAGTGGAGACACTTGAAAAACTTGCGCGCGCATTGGAAGTTCCGATGTATGAGCTCTTGTATGAAGGGGAAGAACCGCCCAAAGCCCAAGTGACCGGGGGCAAAGCAGGACAAAAACTATGGGGCGCGGCTGGAAAGGACGCGCGGTATTTGAGAAAGCTGCAGCAATGCCTCTCCCGCATGAGCGACGAGGACAGAAATCTCCTTCTGTTTACTGTAGCTAAAATGGGCAAGACCAAGAGGCGTGAAAGGAGTCAGTAAACAGCAAGCTTAATCTTTAAACCCAGCCCAATTCTGTGCTACAAGTGGTGCAGAGTCAGTTGCGCCTGCCTTCGGGCTCTTGGATCTGCCGCCAAGCCCTCAATACCTCAGCCACGGTCCACGCTTGTGCGATACACCCGCGCGGCGTAAAGGGAGCGTCCCCTTCATAGATTTCGCTGAGCGTTCCTAGGCCATCGGAAAAGATCTGCGTTCCTAGCGGTTCGAGAAAGCTCTGCGCAGCTTTGCGGTCGCCGTAAACGTGCAAGTGAGCGAGCACAAAGGGACCTATCAACCAACCCCATACGGTTCCCTGATGATAAGCGCCATCGCGCTCGCGAGGGCCGCCACTATAATGCCCCTGGTATCCGGGTTCGTTTTGAGCAAGGCTGCGCAGGCCATGCGACGTAAGCAAGCGGCGCGCGCAAACATCCACGACGGCCTTTTGTTGTTCCGGAGGAAGAGGACTCTCCGGTAGCGACACCGCAAGAATTTGGTTCGGACGGAGAGAGGCATCATTGCCGAGGCGTGGGTCATCGATCACGTCGTAGCAGAAGCCCGCTGCAGCGTTCCAGAATTTCGAAAAACTTCCCTGAACCATGGCCGCCATTTTCTGAAAAGGCTCAGCGGATTTTTCAGCGAGCGGTGCAAGCTTCACCATGGTCTTCAATGCGTTGAACCAAAGCGCGTTCACCTCCACAGGCTTGCCGATGCGAGGCGTGACGACCCAATCCCCAACCTTCGCATCCATCCACGTAAGTTGCACGCCCTCTTCGCCGGCATACAGAAGGCCGTCCTCGTCCACATGAATGTTGTACCGAGTGCCTTTGAGATGGGCATCGATGATTTGAGCGAGGGTTGGAAACAACTTCACCACGGCTTCCCTGTCACTGGTTGTTTCGAAGTATTGGCGGACAGCCTCGAAGTACCACAGAGCTGCATCCACGGTGTTGTATTCCGGCTTTCCACCCGCATCGGGAAAATTGTTTGGCAACATTCCGCGGTCCACATATCGGGAAAAGGCAAAGAGGATCTTCTTGGCGATTTCGGGGCGACCGGTTGTCAGCGTGAGCCCGGGAAGTGCAATCATGGTGTCGCGTCCCCAATCGCCAAACCAGTGATAGCCCGCGATGATGGATCTTCCTTCCGATTCTTCCGGTAAACTCCTCTTTACCACAAACTGGTCAGCTGCAAGAATGAGTTGGCAAATCCAGCAGGGAGCGGACGAAGCACCTTGAGGATCGCTTTCCTGCCATTGTGAGGATAGGTTTCTTTCTCGTTCGACGTGCTCGGCAAGCCCTCGCGCGCCATCTAATTCCGCACGAGCGTTGGTGGTGAGCACAAACGTGGCGCTCTTGCCGACAGGAAGTTCCAGACTTGCAGTCGCAACTAACAGATGATCGTCACGATCGTCCAAGCCGCGGTATTTCTCGAGCGGCAGGAAGAAATCTCGATACCAATCGTGCCTTGGTTCGAGTTGGGAATCGGCGCTCAGCAGATAGAAGGGAATCGCGCCCTCGTAGGCTGCGATTCGCACTCCTTGCTCGACAGACGCAATCTTCATCTGCCAGTTCGCAGCATGCGTGGTGGAATGAAAGTCGCGATAATTAACAAGCGCTTTGATCACAAGGTGAATAGTTCTACCTCCTCTGAGAAGGGAGTATTGAACGTACGTGGTATTCTCGCCGTGTTTCATCCAGATGCGCTTTTCGAGCAGCGCGTCCGCAAGCCCATACGCCCATACAGGAGTGGTCCCCTCCAACCGGAAACTCTCGATGTTCAGATAGCCTTGGGGTTCGACGGTGCCGCTGGCCCAGCGGTTTGTCGCGAGCAGGTAATCCCGGCCGTCAAAGTTCGCGGTTTCATCCAACTTGGCGACTAGCTGAGTTCGTCCGACAGGCGGATTTAAGGCCGCGACCAAGAGACCATGATAACGGCGCGTCAAATTACCGCTAACCGTTCCGGAGGCATAACCGCCTATTCCGTTCGTGAGCAGCCATTCTCGCTGCTCGGCAATTTCGAGAGAGCCGCAAATCCCTCGGCCGAATTCAATGTTTGTCTTACAAAGAGCGGTCATGACTTTCGTGGCATAATCTTTTTCATGAAAAAGCAACCTGTCCGAACAACGGTTGATATCCCAACTTCGTGATACCGCAAGCTTAAGGCCTAGGCTGCCGCGCAGGGGCGATCTGTTCGCGAGTTAATTCTGTTGGGTGTGCGAGTCACGTTTGCAAAAGGCAAGCGTCCTCACACCGGAAGAGTTAAGTTTCCTTTGATCGTGTCAGACGGCCCAAAAGGTCAATCAAACGCAACGCCTACTCCTTCGAACAAAGGAAGTTGGAAGCGTCGTCGGTGCTACCCG
>Ga0126369_10001195_pt1 | contig 17836 bp, 17 predicted proteins | sample PanSoiMetaPlot_1_FD_109646 | JGI IMG/M metagenome (GOLD analysis project Ga0126369, IMG submission 109646) | Tropical forest soil microbial communities from Panama - MetaG Plot_1 | ecosystem: Environmental > Terrestrial > Soil > Tropical forest > Bulk soil | place: Panama | collected 2016-02-17 | reverse complement strand
TGGCCCAGGATGTATTGCTCGATCGCCTTGCGTAATCCCTCGTCGTCCAGGCCGGCCGTCACACAAGTCGCAGCCTTCCTCACCTCGTCGCTGGCTTGTCCCATGGCGATGGAGTAGCCGCTCTTGCGGAACATCAAAGTGTCATTGGGCATGTCGCCGATGGTACAAATCTCACCGGCCGGGATCTTCAGTAGCTCGCTTAAGGCGGCTACGACGGAACCCTTGTTTGCCTCCGGGTGGGTCACGTCGAGGTAGTAAGGCTGAGAACGTGCCGCTGAAACGCTGGGATGGACGTCCCGAGAGGTGTTGGTCTGATTTGTGCGCACGCCCTGCGCAAACTGCCGTTGTATTTCCCGCTCGACGCTCGCCACCAGGGGATAGTCGTCGCTGACCCCAACCACCTTGGCCACCCCACGGGCAAGCGCCACGTCGAAGTTGTCGACCACGATGGGAGGAAACTGGACAGTGCGTTCCTCCTTTTCACGGTGTGGCGCGTTCCAGTTGCGCAGGTACCAGTCCACGCCGGCATAAACCCACACGTCCAGACCAAAGCCGGCAATGGCGTCGATCACGCCTTTGGCGATGCCAGCGTCGAGTGTGCGGGCGGTGAGGACGTCGAACGTGTTGGCGTCAACCATCATTCCGCCGTTGAACGCAGCGATCGGCGCGGATAACTTGACTTTTTCGGCGATCATTTTCATGCCTCGTGGCGGACGGCCGCTTGTGACGGCGAATTTCACTTTGGCGGCCTCTAAGTTTTCGATCGCGCCAGCCGCGCGCTCAGTAATCCGTTTTTGGCTATCAACCAGCGTACCGTCCACGTCGGCCAAAAGCAGAGAGATCTTTTCTTTTTTCAAGTTCATGACTGTACTCCTCCGAAAAAACGCATACAGAATCGGTTTTCGTTTGTGTGCTATCGAGGAAGATAGGGTGACTCTGTCCCCCGATCCCCCTGGGAACTAATTAAGCCGCTTGCGCAGTTCGCCTGACCCGTCCTTGTCCCCGATCCTCGGAACAACGTGGCGCAGTGGCGCGGAACAGCAGCAAGGCCCAACTTCATGGCGAGTGCATCGAAGTCGAGGTTCCCGGCGGGGCTGTCTCGGTATCCTCATGGCTCAAGATGATCCGTTTACCGCGTTTCCGTGTCAGGACGTTCCACCCCCAATCCACAAAGGTCGCGCTCTTTTGTTCGGCTCCGTTGATGAGCAACAGGTGCACTCCCAACCACGCCAACCAGGCTACAGTCCCCGTCATGGTGTTACCGGTGGGTAACTCGACCACGGCAGCGCCGCGGCCCACTTGAGCCATGAATCCTTTATCGAAATACTCGAATGGCTCGACTTGTTTGCCCTCCAGCAGCCGTCTAATAGTCTTGCCAACATGATGTCCGGCCTGCAGGGCGGTAGCACCGAGCGCAGGCAGCAATTTGCCAGTCTTGCCGTCAGTCATGGCAGCTATGTCACCGATAGCGAAGACACCGGGATGGTCCTTTAGTTGTAGGTCAGAACCAACCGGAATGCGGCCGCCATGCACCAGTTCCACACCCAATGAGCTCACAATCGGGTTGGCCAGAAGGCCGGCTGCCCAGATCAGCGTCCGCGTCTTGACTGTCCCAGTCGAGAGCTGAATGCTATCCGGACCGATCTTGCTCACGCCAGTGCCGGTGTGCACTTCTACACCACGTTCCTCCAGCGCTTTTTGGGCGTAGGCTCGGAGTTTGGGCACGAAAGGCGCTAAAAGATACGGCGCGTGCTCGTAAAGGAACACTTTCGCCTTGTCCAGCGGCAGGTTTGGGTAATCCTTCGCAAGCTCGACATGCAGCAGTTCTGACACAGCGCCGGCTATCTCAACACCCGTTGGTCCACCGCCGACAACGCAGAAGGTCAGCGCTCCGTCGTCTACAAGAGCCGGATTTTTGTCAACTGCTTCAAAGGTCTTGAGGATGTGCTCCTTGAGCCGAAGCGCATCATCCATTGTGTAAAGCGGGAACGCATGTTGGTCCGCACCCGGCGTGTTAAAGAAGTTCACTACTGTCCCCAAAGCCAGAATCAGGTAATCGTAATGGAATGGGTCAACACCTTCCGCCATAACTTCCTTCTTGGCCAAATCGACGCCGCTGACCACGGCTTGATGGAAAGCAATGTTTTTTCGGCCGTGCAGCAGCTCCCGGATGGGAAAACCGACTTCCCCGGGCGCCAATTCGTCAGTCGCCACCTGGTAAAGCAGCGGCTGAAAGGTGTGATAGTCGTGCTTGTCGATTATCGTGATTTTGACATCGGCGTCGGATAGACTTTTGAGGGCGCCGATGCCACCGAACCCGGCACCCAGAATCACCACATGAGGCTGATCAGGCATGATTTTCGATTCCTTTCTGCGAGGAAAATTACAGACCGGGGCTGCTATGCATGATGCCGCCGTCGGCAAAGATAGTCGTCGCCGTGATGTAGCTGGCGCCCTCGCCGGCCAGGAATGCGACCACGCTGCCGATTTCCTCCGGCTGAGCCATGCGACCCAGCGGGATGGCGGCGTTGAGTTTCTGCATCAGCGCAGGATCTTTCATCGTCGAAAGATTGATGGGAGTCATCACTGCACCGGGACCGACGCCGACGACGAGGATCTTATGCGGCGCAAGTTCGATCCCTGCTGTGCGCGTAAGCATGCGCATCCCGCCCTTAGACAGGCAGTAGGCGGTATTGCCGGGCATCGGCCAATCCTCGTGCACCGAGGTGATATTTATGATGCGGCCACCGTCGCCCTGCTTGATCATCTGTCTGGCGGCGAGTTGGATACCGAAAAACGCGCTCTTGAGGTTAATGGCGAGGACCTTATCGTATTGTTCTTCTGTCGTATCCAGCACGGAAGTGCGTGTCTCGACGCCGGCATTATTGACCATGATGTCGAGGCGGCTAAAGTTCTTAACCGCGGCGTCGATCAGCCTTTGCAGCTCGGCGACTTTGCTCACGTCCGCCTTCACGCCGATGGCCTGATCCCCTAGGCCCACAACCTGCCTCTCCAAAGCTTCGGTGGCTTCAGGATGGCAGACATAGTCGATTACAATGTTCGCCTTGTTTGGCCAGTTCAAGGACGATGGACTGACCAATCCCGCTGTTCCCTCCGGTCACGATAGCGATTTTTCCTTTTAGATTCACGAATGTTTACTCCTCTATCTTTTGATTGTTGGCGGTCATTTGCGAAGACCTCTCGAAGATGCCTGTCGCTCTGAACAATTACTCCGTTAAGTTTGACAACCCGGCCGGGTCGCTCCGCCTTCGAGGTTGGCAATGATATTTCTTCGAGCTATCGAGGTCTGCTTTACATTGATCGACGTAATCGGCGCTTTCTGGATCGCATCGATAGCCAGCGCGCGGATCGTATTGATCGCCAGTTGGCCAGTTTTGTAGCCTGAGATACATTTTTTGTTTTCTATTCCTTTCTTGCGTCAACCGAAGCGACTTTGCCCAAGCGCCGCAGGTGCCGCGGGGCTTGACTGAATTCGGCGGCGAGGAATGTCTGGACAAGATCCCAGGCAACCGCGGGTCCGACGGTTCGTCCGCCCATGCAAAGGATGTTCATGTGGTCATCCTCGACGCCTTGCCTGGCCGAGAAATGATCGTGGATCAGCGCAGCGCGAATCCCCGAAATCTTATTTGCGCAGACAGACGCGCCAACGCCGCTACCACAGATAGCCAGACCGCGATCCACTTTCCCAGCTACCAACGCTTGGCCGAGAGGAATGACGAAATCGGGATAATCGTCGTCGGGAGTCAAGCTGTGAGCACCGAAATCAACGACCTCATGGCCGGCCGCACGAAGTTGTGCAACCAGTTCCTCTTTCAACCCAAATCCGCCGTGATCTGTGGCAATTCCTAAGCGCATATAGTTATCTTTCTTCTCGGGCCAGCTTGGTCGTCGCTGCTTGCAGCCGTTTCATGGCTGCAAACACGCCGTCGTTAGTGCCAAAGATTGCTGATCCGGCTACAAGCACGCTGGCGCCTGCTTCTACTCCCAGCGGGGCCGTCTCCGGGTCAATGCCGCCATCAAGCTCCAATTCACAGCCGGGATTGGTCTGCTCAATCATCTGACGCACGCGCCGGACTTTGGGCAACGCTGTGTGGAGAAAATGCTGGTGCCCGAAGCCAGGGTTGACAGTCATGACCAGCACCAGGTTCACCTCCGGCAGAATTTCCTCCAACACAATAGCGGGGGTTGCCGGATTGATGACCACCCCGACGCGTCTGCCCAGTGCCTTAATGCGCTGGAGTGTTCGGTGCAAATTGTTGTTGCCTTCCCAATGGACGAGAAATGAATCGGAACCGGCCTCTACGAACTCGTCGAGAAAAAAGTCGGGATCTGAAATCATCAGATGTGTCTCCAGCGGAAGATGCGTTATCTGACGCAGCGACTGTACGATGGGAGCGCCGAACGAAATGTTCGGCACAAAGTGTCCATCCATCACATCTACGTGGATGCGGCTGGCTCCGGCCACCTCTGCCTGAGAGACCTGCTCACCGAGTCGAGCAAAGTTAGCAGCAAGGATAGATGGAGCCAGTTGGACTGCGCCTTCTGCAATTTTCGAGTTATTCTCTTGTGGTTTCAAGAAAGGCGCTTCCATGATGTGTTCGAGGAGTACAACCGATTTAAGACGCTTTCAGCGTTCCCGGCGCTTCCCGGTGCGGACAACATTTTGTTAGTGCGACGCCAGCGCCAGTTGCCCCCGGTGCTGCCGGGCAGGTTCATCGATCTCTTATCATGGTCAACTCAAGTGTTGGACGCTTCAAAGATGCTCTGAATCGTTGCATCCAGCACGGCATTAAACTCCGCATCGGATTGCTGGACCGACAACCCTTCCACCAGCGCCCGCGAGAAGCTCGCCACGACGCCGTGATTCCTGCGGAGGCGGTTGTCGCCTTCTTTCTGCGAATATCCCCCAGACAGCGCAACCACCTTCAGAACCTTCGGATGTCTGACGCAATCGGCATAAAAGTCCTCTTGCTCCGGTAGCGTGATCTTGAGCATGGCCAACTGACCCGCCGGCAGTTTATTCAGCTCTTCAAGAATGGCCGCTTTAAGCAATGTCTCGGCCTTGGCCTTTTCCGGACAGTGAATATCCACTTCCGGCTCGACGATCGGCACAAGCCCCGCCGCGAGAATCTGCGCCGCCACCTCGAACTGCTGGCTGACAATTGCCTTGATGCCGGCAGAGTTGGCCCGGTTGATGACGGAGCGCATTTTGGTTCCGAAGATGCCCTTCGCGACGGCCTTGTTGAGCAGGGCACCCAGCTCCGGTATCGGCTTCATCAAATGGACGCCGTCCTTCTCTTCGGAAAGGCCCTTGTCCACTTTCAGGAAGGGCACAACGCGCTTTACGTTCCAGAGATAGTCCGCGGTCGGCCGTTCCTCGATGTCCCTGTCCATTGTGCCCTCGAACAGGATCGCGCCGAAAATTCGGTCGCCGTTAAAGTTGGGGCTGGTCATGATGCGCTCTCGCATCTGATGCACGAGCGCAAACATCTCCTCCTCGTTGGACCACGCGCTTTCCTTAATTCCGTAAGCACCCAGCGCCTTGGGCGTACTGCCACCGCTTTGGTCCAGCGCGGCAATGAAGCCGGGCTGCGTCTTGATTTTTCGCTGCTGTTGTTCCTTCGTGCTAGGCGTGTTCATAAAGTGTCTCTCATTTTCCGGTGGTTGATTGAGCAGTTGTTGAAGCCTTCAACCCGCCAAGGCGTCCCGCCTCGTTAGAATCCTTCAAAGGCAAAACCACCAGCCCAGTTAACTCACAGAGGCCCGAATAAAACTTAATTTGTCTACAACATGTTTTGCCTTTCAAGGATTCGAGCTCGACGAGACCGCGAGGTTCAGCCACTCCGTGACTTCATTTTCGCCTTCGTAGGTACCTTTGGGCTAATCCATGGCCCATCGGAGCCGATAAGCCGCTCAGCTTCCTCGGGTCCCCATGTGCCTGGCGCGTATCCATACAGTGGCGTGACGTTGTCGAGGATCGGCTCGACAACGCGCCATTGCGCATCCACGAAGTCCTCGCGCGCGAAAAGCTCGTTGTTCCCCTTGAACGCATCGCCGAGCAGACGCTGGTACGGCGGCATGTCCTCTTCAGCCTGCTCAGTGAGGATCAACTCGACGTCCTTCCCAACCATGGGTTCGCCGGGCACTTTGACGCGCACCCCCAGACCGATGGTTATGTCCGGACTGATGCGCATCCGCAGATGCCCGGAAGCGCTGGGCACGATTTCCCCAAAAACCTCTCGTGGCGGCCTTTTAAACTCGACGATGATCTCGGTCGCAGTTACCGGCAGTTCCTTCCCGGCCCGGATATAGACAGGCACATCGGCCCATCGCCAGGTGTCGATCGTTAGCCTGAGCGCTACGAAGGTCTCGACGGTTGAACGAGGCTTCACGCCCGGCACCTCATGATAGCCGGCGTATTGTCCTCGCACGACGTGCTCGGGATCCAGTGGCCGGACCGCCTTCAACAGACTCACCTTCTGGTCGCGCCTCGCTTCGCAGTCCTCGCCCGTGGGCGGGTTCATGGTGAGGTTGGCCAGCACCTGCAGCATATGGTTCTGAACCACGTCGCGAATAGCGCCAGTTTCATCATAGAACTTTCCGCGATCCAGCACGCCGAAAGCCTCCGCCATCGTAATCTGGATATTGCGCACGTAGCTGCGATTCAAGATAGGCTCAAACATCGGATTGACAAACCTCGTATAGATGATGTTCTGCACCGGTTCCTTGCCAAGATAGTGGTCGATCCGGAAGATGCTCTCCTCGGGAAAGTACTGGTGCAGGACCCGATTTAGTTCGAGCGCGGTCGCCCGGTTGTGACCAAAAGGTTTTTCGATCACCAGAGAGGCATTGGCGGCGCAGCCCGATTTCGCGAGCCCTCCGGCGACGACGGCAAACAGGCTGGGTGGAATCGCCAGGTAATGAAGAGGATGTTTTGCGTCGCCCAACTCCTTGCGGAGTCGAACAAAAGTCGCCTGCTCATTGTAATCGCCATCCACGTAGTGCAGTAGGTTCGCCAGCTTTTGAAACGATTCCGGATCTACTCCGCCATGCTCGTCCAGGCTGGCCTTGGCCCGATTTCTTAGATCATCCAGAGTCCAGGCTGACTTGGCTACACCGACGATCGGGACGTTGATCCCCTCATCGCGAACCAGGCGCAGCAGCGACGGGAAGATCTGCTTATAGGCCAAGTCGCCGCTGGCTCCAAAGAAAACAATAGCATCTGATTCCTGATTGCTCATCTCAATCCCTCCAGACTCGTCGCCGCAGGCTTCTCGACCTGACTGCCGAATTCATCGCGCATGGCCGACATGAGTTGGTTGTAAACAACACACTCAGGGCCCGCTTTGTTGAGGCGTACAACCAAATTCCCGCCACTGCTGATCCGTCCCGATCCGATCATTTCGAGTTGCATAGCTACCTTCCTTTCCTACGATTTATCCGCTTAACAGAGAACGCTTAATTGGTGCGTCTTAGCGTTCCTGCCGAGGTGCGAGCGAAAATTGTCCGCCGGTGAAACAATGACCGCTCCGGCACCTATCTCACAAAGTCTCACGATTGAATCCCAATCCGGAACGCTGCATTGAAGTCCTCGCCAGGCTCGATAACCCGCAACCCTTGACCACTTGTGAGCGCGCTGGTACGCGCAGTCATTGGCTCGAGCGCGACGAAGTCCTTGCCCTTTGGCGCGAAAACCTGCGCATATCTGTAGTTCTCAAGAAACTCCAGTGTAATCCGACGATCGACCCCTGACAGCGAGAACCTTGGACGTTCATCGAGCACAATGAAGCCAGCGTCGAGGTTCAGTTCACCAAGCGAAGTATCAACCCGTTCAAAAGGTTCCTCTTTACCGGTGGGGATTCCGCGGTCGTTGAGTACGAGTTTGCGCATGGCTGGCAGCTCTAGTCGCCACTCGGCGCGCGGGCAGCCGGGAATTCCAAAATATGGATGGAACCCGAAGCTCACCGGCACTGGATCGTCCGCAATAACTGCCGTCTCGATCGTTAAACTGTCCGCACGAAGCGTTGCGGTCATCTCCACCTTGTGGCGGAACGGAAACAGTGCGAGCAATTCCGGACGCGTCCATTCCAGCCGGGCTGTAAGGACGTCGCGCTTCGCCGCGATCACATCCCACGCAAGCAAAGCCCACTTGACGCCGTGAATTGACAGACCGCGTTCGTCGCAATGTAACAGCGGTGACGAGGGATCAAACGTAACGTCCCTCCCGGCGACTCGATAGCGCGAACTCGCTAACCGGTTGGCCCATGGATACAAGAGCGGAATGCCGGCTGTGCTGCCCTTGGCAGCGGCAGCTTCAAGATTCTCCAACCGCCGCAGGAGTTCCTCCCCCCGGTGTCGGAACGAAGCGCCGAGCATGCCTTGACCTGGCAGAAAAATCGCCTCCAACTCGCCCGCGACAAGTCTGTTCCCGACGTCGGTCATGTTCTATTTTCTGCCAAGTAGTTCTTTTACTGTTGCCACGACCCGGTCGGGCTCGAACCCGAATTTCTTTTGCAGTTCCTTTAGCGGGGCCGACGCTCCGAAAGTCCGCATGCCGATAACACGCCCCCCATCACCGACGTACCGTTCCCAGCCAAATGTCGAGGCCTCCTCGATTGCGATGCGCGCTTTCACGTCCGGCGGCAACACGCTGTCCCGGTATTCCTTTGGCTGGTGGTCGAAGATGTCCCATGACGGCATCGAGACCACGCGCGATCGAATGCCTTCGGCGACCAGTTCCTCGTGCGCCTGGACGGCAAGGCTGACTTCGCTGCCGGAAGCGATGAGGATAAGCTCTGGATTCTTGTCGGGAGCATCGGCGAGGACGTACGCTCCTTTGGCGACACCGGCGGCTGACGCGTATTTGGTGCGATCCAATGTCGGCAACGGCTGCCGCGATAAGGCCAGTACCACAGGCTCGTGGCGCAGTTGCATGATGTACCGATAGGCTTCAACGACTTCGTTAGCGTCGCCAGGCCGGAGCGTGACGAGGCCCGGAATCGCGCGGAACGAGGCAAGGTGCTCTACCGGCTGGTGCGTCGGTCCGTCTTCGCCGTCGCCCATCGCGTCGTGCGTGAAGATAAAGATCGTCGGTAGCTCCATCAACGCCGAGAGCCGGATCGCGGGCCGGGCGTAGTCGCTGAAAATGAAAAACGTCGAGCCGTACCCGCGGATCTTGGACAACGACAACCCGTTCACAGTCGCTCCCATAGCGTGTTCGCGGATACCGTAATGCAGGTTCTTGCCGCCCGGAGTGTCGGCCTGAAAATTACCGGCGCCCGCGTATGTCAACGTGGTCTTGTTCGACGGTCCGAGATCAGCTGAGCCGCCGAGCAACCACGGAATGTTCTGCGCCAGCACGTTCAGCGTCTTGCCGGAAGCCTCGCGTCCAGCGATCCCTTTCGGGTCGGCAGGGAACGATGGCAGATTGCGATCCCAACCTGCCGGAAGTTCTCGGCGCTGCATTTGCTCGATCTCTTCCGCCAGATCCGGGTACTTGTCCCGATACGACGCGAGGAGCTTCGTCCAGTCTTGATGCGCCTTTGCGCCGCGTTGACCGATTCCGGCCGCGAAGTAATCGTACACGCCGTCCGGCACGAGAAACTGTGCGTCTTCCGGCCAGCCATAATCGCGCTTGGTGAGTTTGACTTCCTCTACCCCGAGCGGTTCGCCGTGCGCGGCGGATGTGTCCTGCTTGTGGGGGGAGCCGTAGCCGATGTGGCTGTCGAGCACGATAAATGTGGGGCGGCCCTTCGTTTTCTGGAATAGGGCGATCGCATGCTCGATGCGCTCGATGTCGTTGGCGTCACCAACGCGTAGGACGTTCCAGCCGTAGGCGAGAAACCGGGCGGCGACATCCTCCGTGAAGGCGATCTTGGTGTTGCCTTCGATAGTGATGTGGTTGTTGTCCCAAACCCAGCAAAGGCTATCCAGACCGAGGTGACCGGCCAGGGAGGCGGCTTCCGACGCGATCCCTTCCATCATGCAGCCGTCGCCGCAAACGGCGTAGATGTTGTAGTTGAAAATTTCGAAGCCCGCTTTGTTGTATCGGTTAGCGAGCCATTTCTTGGCAATGGCCATCCCGACGCTGGTAGCGACGCCCTGACCGAGCGGGCCGGTGGTGGTCTCAACGCCGGAGACCCAATGATATTCCGGATGACCCGGGGCCCGGCTGTCGATCTGGCGGAAGCGTCGGATGTCATCGAGTGAAACGGAGGGGTGACCGAGCTTTTCGTAGTCAGCATCGACCGCCTGCGTCTTGGTGAGGTGCAGGACCGACCAAAGCAACATCGAGGCGTGACCGTTCGAAAGTACGAAGCGATCGCGATTTGGCCAGATCGGATCTTGCGGGTCGAAATTCATAACCCGGTTCCAGATCGTGTAAACCAGCGGCGCAAGCGCCATTGGCGTGCCGGGATGGCCGGACTTGGCGGCTTGCACCGCGTCAATCGAGAGGGTGCGGATAGTATTGATAGCGAGTTGAACCATTTCGTTGTCAGTCATGGAATTCTCCTTTCTGGTTCGAGTGGCGACTCCAACGCGGGTAAATTCGTTCGTTACAGTTTCGCCGCTGCCGCTCGGTCGGCCAGCACCAACGCGTTTTCCTGGTGGACGCGACCAGCCGGAATTGAAGCATCGGCCGCCCGCAAACGGGGCAACATGGCGACTTTCTGGGCCCCGGTCACCACCCAGAGAATGCGCCGCGAGCGATTGAGTATTGGATAGGTCAACGTCATGCGTCGCCGCTTCATGTAGACACCGCTTAACGCGACATCTCGGTCGACTACGCCCAAAACAGGATCATTGGGAACGAGAGAGGCAGTGTGGCCGTCCGGTCCGAGTCCGAGGTGAGCTAGGTCGAGTACCGGCGGGGTGCCGGCAATCTGCGCGAGTGTGTGCGCATACCTGAGCGCGGCGCCTTCGATGTCGGCCTCTTCCACCGCCATGGCATGGATTTGTTCCTCCGCTAACGGCGAATGTTCGAGCAAACTCTCACGCAAGTGGGTGAGGTTACGGTCGGGATCACCAGCCGGGGCGATGCGTTCGTCCACTTGCACCAAATGCACACCTTTCCAAGGCACATTTTCACTAGCAAGCGCCCGCAGCATTTGCCACGGCGTGTGACCGCCACTGACGGCCATTATGAAACGGCCGCGCGCGGCCACGGCATCCCGCGCCTCAGCCGCGATGATTTTGGCCGCCTCCTTGGCAACCGCATCAGCATCGTCGAGTACTTGAATCCTCATAACAAGTCGTTGGGTTAGCAGGATTACCCGTTGGTGTTATCTTCCCGCAGGATACGTGACACCCTTATTTTGCGGTTTTCTCCAAGTGTCCACCAAAACCAAAGCGCATCGCCGAGAGTAGCTTGTCCTGATAGTCGGCCTCGCCACGAGAGGCAAATCGCTCATAGAGAGCGGTCGTCAAAACCGGCACTGGCACACCTTCATCAATTGCCGCCTTAATTGTCCAGCGACCTTCCCCGGAGTCGGAGACACGGCCTGCGAACTCTGCAAGGTTGGTGTCTTTGATCAGTGCGCCAGCCGTCAGGTCCAGTAACCAGGAGGCAATAACACTTCCGCGTCGCCACACTTCAGCGATCTCGTCAAGGTCCAGGTCATATTGATAATGTTGCGGGTCCCGCAACGGCGTTGTCTCGGCATCAATTTCGCCCTGCTTCTTGCCGATGTTCGCGTCGCGCAGCACTCCGATTCCCTCGGCATAGGCGGCCATGATGCCATACTCGATGCCGTTATGAACCATCTTCACAAAGTGACCGGCACCATTCGCGCCGCAATGCAAATAGCCGTTTTCGGCGGTGCCTCGATTTTTCGGGCGGTCCGGCGTACGCGGGATTTCGCCAATTCCGGGGGCCAGCGTAGCAAATATGGGATCGAGACGCTGCACCACGTCTTTGTCACCGCCAATCATCATGCAATAGCCGCGCTCCAAGCCCCAGACGCCGCCGCTCGTGCCCACATCGACATAATGAATTTTCTTGGGCGCGAGTTCTTTTGCGCGCCGGATGTCGTCCACATAATAGGAGTTGCCGCCGTCGATGAGAACGTCACCGGCTTCGACCAGCGGAACGAGGTCTGCAATGGTTTTGTCGACGACTGCGGCCGGTACCATCAGCCACAGGGCGCGCGGCTTCTGCAATTTCTTCGCCAGGTCGGCGAGCGACGTTGCGCCCACTGCTTTTTCCTTCACCATTTCGTCGACCGCCTGCTCCGACCGATCATAGACCACGCATTGGTGGCCGTTCCTGATTAGCCGCCGCACCATGTTGGAGCCCATCCGTCCGAGTCCGATCATGCCGAGTTGCATTGTTGTATTCCTTCCTTTTTTGGGTTAGTTCGCTGCCGAATCATCTCGCACACGCGCTCGATCTTCGGCGACATATCGGCAGCGGTTTGTCGAAGCCGATGTTCCTCATGCCGAGCCTTTCATTTTCCGGTAGCGCCGGATCAGGTTGTTTGTTGAGCTATCGTGGTTCAATTCAGATTCAGTCTTGCTCTCGAGCTCTGGGATGATCCGCTGGGCCAGAGCTTTCCCGAGTTCGACGCCCCATTGATCGAATGAGTTGATGTCCCAGATCGCGCCCTGCGTGAATACGCTATGCTCATAGAGAGCAACGAGTTTACCGAGTGTCTCGGGCGTGAGCCGCTCCGCCAAGATCGTATTCGACGGACGGTTGCCCTCGAAGACGCGATGTGGCAACAGTGCGGCTGCCGTACCCTCGGCTTTCACCTGCTCGGGCGTCTTGCCAAACGCAAGTGCCTCGGTCTGTGCAAATACGTTCGCGAGCAGCATGTCGTGGTGCCGGCCAAGCGGTGTGAGTGCGTGGGCGAACGCGATGAAGTCAGACGGTATCAGTCGCGTGCCCTGATGAATCAACTGGTAAAACGAGTGCTGCCCGTTCGTGCCGGGCTCCCCCCAGTAGATCGGGCCGGTATCGTAGCTCACCGCCTCACCGTCAAGCGTCACGTGCTTGCCGTTGCTTTCCATGGTCAATTGCTGCAGATAGGCCGGAAACCGCTTTAGGTAATTCTCGTACGGCAGCACCGCTACTGTCTGGGCGCCGAAGAAGTTGTTGTACCAGACTGAAAGCAGCCCCATAAGCACCGGCAGGTTCTTCTCGAGTGGAGCGCTGCGGAAGTGTTCATCCATCTCGTGGAAACCACCAAGCATCGCGCGGAAGTTGTCCGGGCCGATGGCGATCATCGTGGAAAGACCAATCGCCGAGTCCATCGAGTACCGGCCGCCCACCCAATCCCAGAACCCGAACATGTTCGCCGTGTCAATCCCAAATGCGGAGACCTTCTCCGCGTTGGTCGAGACGGCGACAAAGTGCTTTGCCACGGCCTTGATATCGCCGCCGAGTCCTCCGAGCGACCAGTCGCGTGCACTTTGCGCGTTAGTCATCGTCTCTAGCGTCGTGAAGGTCTTTGACGACACGATGAAGAGCGTCTCCGCCGGATCGAGGTCGCGTGTTGCTTCGACGAAATCGATGCCGTCGACGTTTGAGACGAACCGAAAGGTCATCGAACGCTCGCTATAATGCCGGAGCGCTTCGTACGCCATCACCGGACCAAGGTCGGAGCCGCCGATGCCGATGTTGATCACATTCTTGATGCGCTTGCCAGAATAACCTTTCCATTCGCCGCTGCGGACCCGGTTGGCAAAGGCGGCCATCTTGTCGAGCACCGCATGGACTTCCGGTACGACGTCCTTGCCATCCACTACGATGGTCTCATTTGCCGGCGCACGCAGGGCTACGTGCAGTACGGCGCGATCTTCCGTGGCATTGATCTTCTCCCCACGAAACATCGCGTTGGCGCGCTCGTGCAAGGCGGACTCCTCCGCCAGTTGCAAGAGGAGTCTGACAGTCTCGTCGGTTACGCGATTCTTGGAGTAATCCAGGAAAAGGCCCACCGCCTCAACGGTGAGACGCTCGCCACGTTTGGGGTCAGCAGCGAAGAGGTCGCGCAGATGGACTCCCTGGACCTTCTTGTGATGGGTAGCAAGGGCCTCCCAAGCGGGCCGTTTGGTCAGTGATCTAGCTGGTGTAGTCATATTCACCTAGGTCTTTGCGAGTGGTTATGGTTTCAAGTTTCCGAGTTTGCCGGCTGTTGCCGCCAAGCCCTCTGCCGCCGGCGGCTGGTAATTCTCCCATAAGCGAAAACCTCCGAGGAATGCATTGGCGTTATCTCCCGCGCAACAGCCCTTTGGCAGCTTCTTCAGTTTCTTGACATTGCCGCCTCCCAGCACGACTTGGTCGGGTTCGAGCGCAGCGACTAGGCACTCGACCGCATCGGCGACGTTTTGCTGCCATTTCTTCTCGCCATGCTTCATTAACCCGCGCAGGCCGATATAGTCCTCATAGGTCGCCTTCTTGTAGGGAAGGTGGCCGAGTTCCATCGCCTCGACGACGCCATCCACAATGAACGTGGTGCCTAGACCGGTTCCCAAACCGAGGAAAAGCATTTTGCCCCCCGTGTAACTTCCCAGCGCCTGCATCGCCGCGTCGTTAATAACCTTGACCGGACATTTGAAGGCGGCTTCAAAATTGAAGCCAACCCACCCCTTCGCAAGGTTATGGGGCTCACTTATCGGCCGATTATGTTGGACTGGCCCTGGGTAGCCGATGGACACCACGTCATAGCTCCAGTCCTGGGCGAGTTTTTTGACTCCAGCGACCATTAGATCCGGAGTTAGTTTGGGACCGGACTCAAACTCCAGGCGCTCTTTCTGCCCCGTGGCGAGAATCTTCACGTGGGTTCCGCCGATATCGATGGCGAGCACGTTCATCGTTCAGTCCCCTTTGCTCAAGTCTTTAGGCCGCTTTCTTCAAAGCGTCACTCTTCGACGCAATCACCCCCATAAGTTCGTTCCAGGACTTAACAAACGATTTGGCGCCTTCGTCCTGGAGTTGGGCCGCCAAAGTGTCAATGTTGATCCCTGCTTTCGCGAACTGAGCCAACACGGTTTCGCAGTCGCCCCCGTCCGCTGCCATGATTGTGCCCAGTTCGCCGTGGTCGGCAAGTGCCTTTAACGTGGCCTCCGGCATCGTATTCACGGTGAAAGGTGCGGCGAGCGCTTTGACGTACATCACGTCGGAGGCTTTGGGGTCCTTGGTACCCGTGCTGGCCCAAAGGAGGCGTTGGGGCCCAGCTCCGGCGTTGTAGACGCGTTGCCAACGAGGCGACGTCAGCAAGTCGCGATACGCCTTGTACGTGCGCTGGGCGACCGCGATACCGAGCCGGTCGTTTAACTCTTTGGGCACTTTGCCTGCGACCGCTACGTCCCAGCGGCTCACGAACACCGAAGCCACGGAGCCAACCGAGGGGTTCAGCCCGGCGGCGATGCGCCGCTCGATGCCGCGCAAAAACGCTTCCGCGGCGGCAATGTAATGTTCCCGCGAGAACAGCAGCGTGACGTTGATGGGCACGCCCGCAAAAATCGACTCCTCAATGGCAGGCAGACCTTCCTTCGTTCCAGGAATTTTGATGAACAGATTGGGCGGCCCGGCGCGGCCGTGGAGGTCTTTGGCGGCGGCGAGCGTACTGGCAGTATCGTGGGCGAGCAGCGGCGAAACTTCCAACGACGTCCAGCCGTCCACGCCGTTGGTCCTGTCGTGGATGGGTCTGAAAATATCGGCCGCGCGCGTGATGTCCTCAAGCGCCAATTCGAAGAAGAGTGCTTCGCCTGACCTGCCCTGTTTGAGCTTCTCGCGGATTGCCGAATCATAGGCCGTGCTGTTCTTTATCGCGTGGTCAAAGATCGTTGGGTTTGACGTCAAGCCTGTCACTGATAGGTCAGCGACGTATTGTTTGAGTGTACCAGTGTTGAGCAGGTCCCGGGTGATGTTGTCGAGCCATATACTTTGGCCCAGGTTATGGAGTAATTGAGTGGCTTTCATTTGCGCTTTAATTTTCGTCCGCGTCAAAGCTGTTGCCCGAGCAGATCGTTGGAGTGCAGGCCTGTCGTTGAACCGCCGCCCTCGGCCCAGAAGGCGGTCACGACCTTGGTGTCGCCCTTCCCAATGACATCAACGAACGCCTTGGTGTTATTCAAAATGGATTCTTTGCCATCCGTCTGCTGATCCGCTCCGCTAACAGGCAGTAAGCTTGACTGGAAAAACGCCACAGCCAGGATTGCAAAGAACATCGATTTCATCAAAATGTTCCAGGTACACGGTGCCTACCGTAATTTCCGTAAGCCGGCGGGGGATTTCACCATAAGTCTTCTGAGTTGGTTCGTCAAGGTTGGCCAAACTTCGACCCTCCGACAAGACTGTGAATAACCTCTAGACGCCTCGATGAACGATAAATAACCGACGCTATTTTAGTTTAGTCTAGCCCCAAAATAAGCGCATCCCGAATGCAACTTTACGAACTTTCGGTGCGGCCAGGCAATTTCCTGGAAAATTGTGCAAATCAGCAATCCATACCAGGATTTAAGATTCCAGGCCAGTGCGCTCATGACCATGTAGGCCCAGTTACTGACTAAGTCCTCTACCGACATCCGCATGGCGTTAATGCCGTTCTTGAGTTGCTCGATGACATTTTCCTGATCGCAACGCTCGTTGGCCAGAGCCACGATCTGCTGAGCGCGATAATCGGTGTGGTTAGTGATGTAGAAAAAGTATTTAATGTCTTCAAAGAGCACGCGTTCCCCTTTCTGGACGCTGATGTTTTTGCGCACCACCACCAGCCGCGCCCGCACTTGAGTGGCTGATAGTCGAATTCCGCGACACTTTCGCCTACCAGCTTTTTGTTCATATACCCCTTAAAGCGGTGGCAATTTCATAGCGAGCTAGACGCTCAAGCGGCTTCCAGGCCTCTTGCGCCAGTCGGACTACTTTAGGATGAGCATCCATGCCAAAGATAAATACTGTCTGGCTAAGGAGAAAGCGCCATACCCGCTTTGCACTCTAGCAATCGTGCCGTCGACATCAATAAAAGCTTGTGAGAGGAAACCCCGAGGCTGCTCTTTCCAGACCCGCCTTCGCGTAGCATTGGTTGCTTCCATGAGCCCCACAACCGCCTCTTGATCGAAGCGCCGTGTAAAATCTCCGCTGGTTGTCGGATCAGGAATGCGCTCCAGCTCCCAGTCCATCCAAGAAAGCTTCATCGTTGCGACGCAACTCGATGTCTTGCAGCCGCAGCCCGTCCAGCAGGGAGTTATAGGCCAAATTCAACACGTGGTCGCTCTCGTGATAGGGCAGATGTCTCTTAAGCAACTGCAGCCGCGCATCAATCCACTCACACTCTAGATTTTGCTTTCCATCCCATTCAGGGTTGTTAAAAGTGTTTGCATCGCGCGATGGAATACAAAGAAGATGAAAGCCAGCTTGTTATTCAGTACTGGTAGGTTCTCGGGCTTAGCCCTGACGGTCTTCGTGTTTGCGAGCCTCCTAGCCTCTGACACCGCGGGTAATCTTTACGCGCAGCAATAACAGTTTCAATTCGCCGGCAGTCTTGTTCAGCGTACGACCTCCTGTGGTCAAACAGGTTCAAATCGCGCTTCGGCACCGTGGCTACTATGCTGGTGCCGTCGATGGGTTTGTGGGATATGCAATGCAAATCGCAATTCAAAGGTTCCAGCTGGATCATTGCCAACGAGTAGCACCGCTGATCACTCGCCAGCTGTTGGTATCACTCGGCATCGAACGGGAGGGCAAATCGACAGCGAGCCGTGTAGGCAGACCCCCAACGGTTGACTGACTCGGCTGGCAAACCCGATTGAGCATCGGCTTCGACGAATTGAAACATTTCGCCGCCTACTATGCGGGCGTTTATTCCTACAACGA
>Ga0126369_10001194_pt1 | contig 17860 bp, 12 predicted proteins | sample PanSoiMetaPlot_1_FD_109646 | JGI IMG/M metagenome (GOLD analysis project Ga0126369, IMG submission 109646) | Tropical forest soil microbial communities from Panama - MetaG Plot_1 | ecosystem: Environmental > Terrestrial > Soil > Tropical forest > Bulk soil | place: Panama | collected 2016-02-17 | reverse complement strand
CCGTGGCCGCCGCCGTGCCCATCTCCGGGCTGACCGCCTGGCAGGGCCTGTTCGACCACGCAGAGCTCAAGACCGGCCAGACCCTCCTGATCCACGGCGCCGCGGGAGGCGTCGGGTCGATCGCGGTGCAACTCGCCCACGAGCTGGGCGCCCGCGTGATCGGCACCGGTCGTGCCGCGGACCGGGAGGCTGCGCTCGGGCTGGGTGCGGACGCTTTCGTGGACCTGCAGGCCGACCGGCTGGAGGAGGTGGGCGAGGTCGACGTGGTGTTCGATGTAATCGGGGGCGAGGTCCTCGAACGCTCGGCCCCGCTGGTGCGCTCCGGCGGAACGTTGGTCACGACCGTCGGCCCGCCGCAGGTGCGGCCCGCCGCCGGCCGGGCGATCTTCTTCGTCGTCGAGCCAGACCGGTTCCGGCTGGCGGACCTCGCCCAGCGGGTGCGGTCCGGGCGGCTGAAGCCGATCATCGGGGCCGTACGGCCGCTCGCCGAGGTGCCGTCCGCGTTCGCGCCCGACCGCCGGGTCTCCGGCAAGACGATCATCCGGGTCACGGAAGGCGGATAGCGGAAGGCTGACAGCCGATCGGCCAGCGGGCCGGTCCGGGCGGCCTGCTCAAACAGGTGACTGGCGCTTCGGGCTCGCTGATCGACCGTGATTCGACCATGAGCGGGCCACTCCTGGCGGGGATTGCCAGTGTGGATCGGCCAAGAACAGGCGCTATCCGGTCGCGAGGTGTTCAAGGGCGGCGGCCATGCTCGGACGGCCGTCGGCTGCGGAGGTCGTCCAGGTGACGAACTTCGTCGGTTCCATGAATGGCCTGAGCGAGGTCATCACCTGCACGTGCGGAGGAGTGCGCATGAACGCCCGGAGCGCGGTGTCGTCTGTCCAGACCGACAGGGTCCAATAGTCACGGGCCAGGGGCTTGGCCCGCAGCGTGTAGCCGATCAGGCCCTCAACAGTGGCCAGCTGCTTGCGCACCGCCGAAACTGCCCGGAAGAACCGCACCGTTGCGGTGATCCGCTTAAGCGGCAGATGGGACGCCATGACCAGGTAGCCCGTTCCGGGTTCCATCTCTGCGCGGGCTGTCCAGGGCAGATCAGGCACGGCTCCGAACCTATCAGCGGGACCAACCAGGCAGCCGCGGCGGCCCGAGCAGCGTCCCCGGTCATCGGCCAAATACTGTTCGCCGGCATGGTCTGATGATGTCGCTCGAGCCAAGCGTGCCGCGCCCGCCAGCTGACACGGTGCTGAGCCGGTGGCCAATGCGTTGTGGAGGGCCCGACGTGCAGCCGCTCTAGCGGACTCTAATCGGACAACGGCACTCAGGTCACGAACCCTGGATATCCCAGGCGGAGCGCGTCGAACCTGGCGGCGAGCTGGTCCACGTAGCCCGAGGGTGTGCCGCCGTCGGGCAGCGGGAGGCCGGCCTCGCTGCGCCACAGGGCATCGCCCAGGGCGGTGCGGACGTGCCAGGCCATGGCGCGGCGCAGGTCGAGGGTCTGGCCCGTGCGGGCGGCGTAGGACCTGGCGGTGGCGGTGAGCAGGGCGACGCCTGGCCCCAGGGCGGGAACGTAACGCAGGTCATACTCGGCTTCGGCCGCGCCGCTGGTCTCCAGGTCGACAACCACGCGGAGCCGGCGGCGGTCCTGGTCCCAGACCTGGTTGTAGCCGTGCAGGTCGCCGTGGACGAACACCTCGCTGCCCGGGCGGGCTAGCACCTGGTCGGCCCAGTCGCACCACCGGCGGACCAGGTCGGCCTGGCCCGGGCGGATCCAGGTGCCCAGCCGGGCTCGCAGCTCGCCGGTGGTGGCTTGCGGCCCCGGGTCCGGCGGGCCGACCAGACCGAGCGCGGCCTGCACGCGCGTCATGGTGGCGGGCCGGTGCAGGGCCGCAAGGAACGCGGCTAGCTCCGCGCCGATCCGCCGGACCTGCCCACCGGTGGACGCGCTGACCAGGTCATAGGACAGCGGCCCGCCCACTACCAGAGCGACCACCAGGTGCACCGGGTCGTGGCCCACTGCGACCAGGCGGGGAAGGCGCAGCCCGGGCTGGCCGCCCAGGGCGCCCAGCACTCGGGCCTCATGCCACAAGCGCCGGGCGGTGGGAGCGGACAGCGCGAACTTGGCCAGGAACCGGCCGCTCGCGACCGCGCTGCCCGACGACCATTCCGGGTTCGCATCCAGCCCGCCGCGCAAGACCAGATCACCCTCGGCCAACGCCGGAGCGCTGCTCGACAGCGTCCTGCGGACCGCCTCAGCCGACCACTCACCCAGCCAGCTCAGCCCGCTCACGACGCCAAGTATCAGCGAACCGGGCCGCCGCACACTCCCGCGCCTCCCATTCGGGTACGGACCGCGCGGCTTCGGCGTCCCACTCGGCGATGGCGGTGGCGAGCCGGGTGCAGTTCTCGGCATGGCCGATCTCGTCGTGGCAGCACGGGAATCGGGATGCTGGAGTGTTGGTGCTGGCCACAATGCGGCCGGGGGTGACTTCTGCGACGATCGTGCTGTGCGCCCGACCGTGCTGATTGTTGACGATCACGACAGTTTCCGGGAGTCGGCGCGGGCGCTGCTGGAGGCGGAAGGGTTCGCCGTAGTGGGGGACGCCGCAGACGGTGCGGGAGCCGTGGCCGCGGCGGCACGGCTGCGCCCGGATGTGGTGTTGCTGGATATCCAGCTTCCGGATGTGGACGGGTTCGTGGTGGCCCGTCGGCTGGCGGCCGGCCCTGACCCGCCGCGGGTGGTGCTGATCTCCAGCCGTGAGGCGGTCGCTTACGGGCCGCGCATGGACACGGCGCCGGTGTGCGGGTTCCTGGCGAAGCGGGAGCTATCGGGTGCCGCGCTGGCCGCGTTGGTCGGCTGAAACCGCGGGCCGCCGGGCGCGGTTGGTGTTGTGGCCAGCCGCTGCGGTGGTAGGCGTGGCGGCCGAGTGGCGCCTGTACGGGTGGGCGGATCCCGGCGGCTGGGCCCCTGACCTGCTGACTGGCTGGGCGATGATCGGGTGCGGGCTGGCCGGGTGGGCGCGTCGGCCGGGCAGCCGGTCCGGTGGGCTACTGGCGGCGGCTGGTTTTGCCTGGTTCGTGCCGGATTTCGGCGCGGCGGGCGTGGGCCCGCTGAGCTGGCTCGCCGCGCATGCGTTGTACCTGCATCGTGGCCCACTGGTGCAGCTGGTCTTGACCTACCCGCAGGGGCGGGTCCGCGGCCGGGTGGAAGGCGCCACGGTAGTCGCGGGGTATGCGGCCGCCGTCGTGGCCCCCGGGTGGGGCAGCCAGGCAGGTACCGTCGCACTGGCCGCCTGCCTGGTCACGGTCGCGGCCATCAGGTACGTGCGTGCCGCCGGAGCCGAGCGCCGGATGCGCCGGTCGGCGCTGCAGGCCACGGTGCTGTTCGCGGCCGGTGCCGCCGCGGTCGCGCTGCTTCGCTTTGCCGTGCCCGGCCCGGCCGCGGAGACAGTGACACTGCTGGCCTATGAGGTGATGCTGTGCGCCCTGGCGGCCGGCCTGCTGGCCGGGCTGCTGCGCTGGCCGTGGGACCGCGCCGAGGTCGCCGATCTGGTTGTCGAGCTCGGTGAGACCCGGTCGGGCGCGCTGCGTGACGAGCTGGCGCGTGCGCTGGGCGACCCGAGCCTGCAGGTGGGCTACTGGCTGCCGGAATCGGCCATGTTCGTCGACGCAGCGGGGCGGCCGCTGGCTGTGCCCGGCCTGGCATCTGGCCGGTCGGCGACGGTGGTCGAGCGCGATGGCCAGCCGCTGGCCATCCTGATTCATGACCCGGCGGTGCTGGGGGACCCCGGGCTGGTGGAGGCTGTCGCGTCGGCGGCCAGGCTGGGCGCAGCCAACGCGCGCCTGCAGGCCGAGGTCCGCGCACGCCTGGCCGAGATCGCCGCGTCCCGCCGGCGGATCCTTGCGGCCGCGGATGAGGAACGCGGCCGGCTGGAACACCGGCTTCGTGACGGCGCGCAGTGGCGGCTCGGCGAGCTGGCGCAGGCCCTGCGGCTGGCCCGCGAGTCAGCCACTGGGCCGGGCACGGCGGGACGCATCGCCCGGGCCGAGCTCCAGCTCACCCGCACACGAGAGGACCTGGGACGGCTGGCGCGCGGCCTGCACCCACGCCAGCTCTCCGAGCGAGGACTGGCGGCAGCGCTCGCCGCCCTCGCGCAGGACTTCCCGCTCCACCTGGACCTGGCGGTCCCAGCGGCCGAAACCTCGCCGACCGTGGCGGCGTGCGCGTACTTCATCTGCTGCGAGGCGCTGGCGAACGTGGCTAAACACGCGTCGGCATCCAGGGTCCAGATCTCGGTAGCCACCAAGGCCAGCGGGATCATAGTCGAGGTGACCGATGACGGCGCCGGCGGCGCCGACCCCGAGGGGAGGGGAATCCGGGGGCTGTCCGACCGGGTCGAGACCCTCGGCGGGACGCTCACCGTGGCCAGCGCTCCCGGCCAGGGAACCCGCCTGACCGCCGTGATACCCGACAGCACCGGCCCGCTTTGACCACGTTCGGGCCGGTGCCGTGGAGGGCGAGGCGTTACTGCCGGGCGGCGCAACCAGCCGGGATAGCCAGTGCCCGACCGGGCGGGGTTGTCTTCTTCAGCGCCTGGATCTGCCGGATGAACGCGCCGGTCTGCGGGTCGGCTTCCAGGCTGCGGTAGAGCGGGGTGAACGCCCGGCGCAGGGCGGCCAGGTCCGCTGGGGTGGCGGTGGCGAACCGGGCACGCAGCGCGCACGCCTGCCGAATAGAGGAGTCGTTCTGGCCCGATACGAGGCTGACCGAGTTGGCGGCGGCTTGCTGGGCGGCCAGCCGTATCCAGGCGCGCTGCTGGGGGGTCAGGGAGGCGAGCCTGGCCGGGTTGGCGAACAGCACGTCAAACTGCGGCCACAGGGTCACGTTCGCGGTCACGTACGCGCCAGGCACCACCACGTCATGCAGGTATCGGCGGACGTCGAACTCGAACCCCTGGATGCGGCCGGTGGCCAGGTCGTGGGTGCGGTTCGGGCCGAAGGCCACCGCCGGGGTAGCGCCCAGGGCGCGGATCGCCTGCTGCTGGAGACCCGAGGGGTTGGTGCCGATGGACAGGCCTCGCCAGTCGGCCGGGCCTAGCAGGGGCCTGCGCACCGCAACGGGATGGCGGAGCGCGTCGCCCATGACAGCCAGCCCGGTCACATGCGCCCGGCTCAGCCCGGCCAGCATCCGCGCCGGGATGGTGGTCTTCAGCACGGCGCTCTCCAGCGGGTAGCTGTCGATGAGCATCGGCGCCGACAGCGCCCGGAACGCCGGAACGCCGATGGTGTCGAAAGTCCGACTGGCGGTCCAGCCCAGGTCCACTTGGCCGGCGGCGGTGGCGCGCACTACCTGCGCCTCGGCGCCGGGTGCGTAAAGGCCCCACTGGTTGATGACCTTGATCTGGACTTTCCCGCGAGACAGTGCGTAGACCCGGCGGATGAAGTCCGCCACCGGCGCGGCGTCAGATGGGTTCGAGGCGGTGCTGGCCATCTGCAGCACCACCGGGCCGCCCGCCGGCCCGCCAGCCTTGTCACCGCCACCAGAGGCACTGCACCCAGCGCCGGCCGCGGCCGCCACGGCCAGCGTTAGCAGGGCGATTGCTTTCTTGAGTTTCATGTCAGGCTCCCGACAGGGTGATGTGCAGCCTGAGGATGGACCCGTCCGTCGCGAGCGCGAACACCTCGCCGTGCAGGCCGAACACCGGTGACCGGAGCAGAGAGTAGCGCGTGCCCGGCCACTGCGCGATCAGCCGGTGCGCCCGGTCGAAGACCAGCGTCGGCCCGGTGGGCTGCGGCCCGCAACCCGACACGTACGTGTCCCCTACCGCATCGACCGTGGCCTCGCACGCCCCTGCGCCAGTGGAACTGGTTGGGAAATTGGGCGAGAACGCGTCCACCTCGTGGCCGCTGGAATCGACGTAGACGACTTTCTGCACGTCGTCATTCACCATCACGATCCGGCCGTGGGCGTCGATCATCGTGAAGTGATGGTGGCCGACCAGATCAGGGGCGCCGGATGCGCCGCCGATCTGCCAGATGAGCTTCCCGCTTGCCGAGAACTTGGAGACGGTGTCAGCAGTGTCATCGACGACGTACACGTTGCCCGCGTTGTCAACCGCCAGGTCGAACGGGTGTATGAACTGGCCCTTCCCGCTGCCGTAGCTGCCGAACTGGCGCACGAACCGTCCTTGCGGTGTGAACACCTGGATCCGGGCGTTGCCGCTGTCCACCACGTACACCATGCCATCCGAGCCGACCGCAATCTTCCCGTGGATATCGGTCGGGGTGGCCGACTCGAACGAGATGAACTTGAACTCGCCGGGGCCGGACCCGGGCTTGCCCCAGCGCCGCAGCACCTTCCCGGCAGGAGAGATCACGCTCACCCGCTGGCTCACGTCGGTGACGTACAGGTTGCCGTCCGGGCCAATCGCCAGCGCATCCGGGTGGTTCAGCCCGAGCGAGGCCGCGCTGTAGCGGGCGGTGATGGTGAACGGGCTCGGCAGCGCCCGCGAGCTCGCGGCGGCCGGGCTGGATGTCGTGCCTGTTGCGGTGGCCGCGGTCCCGGCGCAGCCAGCCGCCAGGAGGCCCAGGCCGGCTACGGCCGTAGCAGCAGCCACGCGGGTAGTGATTCTTTCCATGGTTCCTCCAGTGTGCCGAAGGTCACCATGGACGGTAAGGCGCCGGAAACCAAGAAACACCGGGGCTGGCCCCAGGACAGGACTGTGGCCAGCACGGAAATCTCCCGGTCGTCGCGATGTCACAATCAAGTCATGCAACGCGCGGTGCCCCCGCCCGCCGCCCCGGCGCGCCTGGCCGTTGCACGGCGCCTAGCCGTGCCGGGCCGCTTGGCTGTACTGGCGCGCATCACCGCCGGGATCGGCGGGACCGCTGTGGCCGTCGGCGCGCTGGCCGTCGCCCGGGGGCCCGGACGGGCAACCACCTACGCGGGGAGTTCAGCCGCCGGGGCGGCGCTGACCGTGTGCGCGGGGCTGGGCCTGATGGCCGCCGGGCTGGTGATCAGCCTGGCCCGCCGGCCGGCCCGGACCGGGGACCTGGCACTGGGGGCGGGGCTGTGCTGGTTCGCGCCGGTGTGGGTGGCCTGGCAAGACGGGCCGCCGCTGATCCCCAGCGCCGCCATGGTGGCTGCGGGCTTCACGTTCCCGCTGATCGTCCACCTAGTGCTCACCTGCCCCACCGGCCGGGTCGGGTCGGCGCCTGCCCGTGTGCTGGTGGCCACCGTCTACGGCGAGGCGCTGTTCACCGCGGCCGTCCTCGCTCTGTTCCGGGACCCCTACTTCGACCCGGGCTGCCGGGCTAACTGCAATGTCAACATCTTCCTCGTCCGCTCGCTGCCGTCGCTGGCCCGCGCCGTGCAGGCTTGGGACCGCTGGTTCACCGCCTCCGCCGCGCTCGCCCTGATTGCGGTGTGCGCGGCGCGGCTGGCGCGGGCCTCGGCACCCGCGCGACAGCGGCTGCTGCCGGTCCACGTCCCGGCGGCCGTTTTCGCCGTAGCGGTGATCGCACGCGCGGCTGTGCTGCAGCGCACCATCGTCGAGTACCCGTTCAGCCCGGCCCTGTTCACGATCTTCGCGGCCGCCAGTGCCGCACTCATCTTGCTGGCCGGCGGGCTGATGTCCGGGGTTGCCCGTGCCCGGGCCGAGCGCCGCGCGGTCGCCCGGATCGCGGCCAGCATGGACGAGGCACCCGCGCCCGGCACCCTGCAGTCCGCGCTGGCCGCGGCGCTTCGCGACCCGGGGCTGCAGGTCGCGTACTGGCTCCCCGGCCAGCAGCGCTACGCCGGCGCCGGCGGTCAGGGGGTCCCCGAACCTGCCGCCGCCCCAGGCGGCCGGGTGACCCGGCTGACCAGGGATGGGCGCACCATCGCCACAATCTCGCATTCGGAGGCGGTGCCCGGGATCGAAGCCCAGATCGGGCCGGCCATCCGGCTTGGCCTGGAGAACGAACGGCTGCAAGCCGAGCTGCTCGCCCAGCTCGAGGAACTCCGCGCCTCCCGCGCCCGGATCGTGGCGACCGCCGACGCCGAACGCCGCGGGCTGGAACGCAACCTGCACGATGGCGCCCAGCAGCGCCTGCTAGCCCTGTCCTACGACATCCGGCTCGCCCGCGCCGCCGCCCAGCAAGACGGGGACACCCCGGCCGAGATGGCCCTCGCCCGGGCGACCGACCACGCGCAATGCGTTCTGGAAGAATTGCGGGACCTGGCCCACGGGATCTACCCCTCCGTGCTAACCCAGGCCGGCATCGGGCCTGCGCTCGCGACACTCGCCGACACCGCCCCGCTGCCCATCCAGATCCTCCACCCCGGGCACCAGCGGTATCCGGAAGCGGCCGAGGCAGCCGCCTACTTCACTGTGGCCGAGGCCATCGGCGACGCGGCCCGCCGCGGCGCCAGCGACGCCACCGTCAGTATCACCAGCGAGGACGCGTGGCTGGTGGTCACGGTCACCGACAACGGGCCCGGCGACGCCGCACTCATGGTGGCGGCCGCCGACCGGGTCGGCGCGCTGGGCGGCAGCCTGTCCACCGGGCCGGGCCTGTGCCGGGCGGAGATCCCATGCGCGTCGTCGTAGCCGAGGACGTGATGCTCACCCGCGAGGGCATCACACGGCTGCTCGCCGACGCCGGCGTTGACGTGACCGCCGCAGTCGGCGACGCCGCCGCCCTGCTGCGCGCGGTCGGCTCAACCCAGCCCGACGCCGCCATCATCGACATCCGCATGCCCCCCACCCACACCGATGAGGGCCTGGCCGCTGCCCTGCAGATCCGCGCCCAGCACCCCGAAGTCGCGGTGCTGATCCTGTCCCAGTACATCGAGCCGCACTACGCACTGCAGCTGCTCGAAGACCATCCGGGACGGACCGGCTACCTGCTCAAAGAACGCGTCTACGACGTCGGCAACCTGCTCGATGCGCTGCGCCGCCTCGCTGACGGAGAAACAGTCGTCGATCCGACGATCGTCGCCCGGCTCTTCGCGCGCAAGCGCCGCGCCGATCCCCTCGATCAGCTCACCGAACGCGAGCGCGAGGTGCTCGCACTCGTGGCCGAAGGGCTGTCCAACCGGGCCACCGCCGCCCGCCTCTTCGTCACCGAGCGGACCGTCGAAGCCCACGTCAACCAGATCTTCCAGAAGCTCGGCCTCAGCATCGACGCTGATTCCCATCGGCGGGTGCTCGCCGTCCTCGCCCACCTGCGCGGTACAACCTGACCCGCCTGCCATTGCAGCCGCCGTGTGTCTGCTCACGATGCGAAGGCGATGGCTTCCACTGAGTCCCCATCACGGTCCTTGTCAGGGATGATCAGGGGAGTGCGAACACTCGGGATGGCTACCGGCGCCGTGACGGTGGGGGTCGCCCTCCTGGCCGTCGGCTGCACGGCGAGCGGTGGCGCACCGAGCAAGCAGCCAGTCCGGCCGCCTCGCGGGCGCTGCCGGTGCCGTTCACAGTCACGGCCCGCTACGCCGCGAAGATCCTCGGGCTGAGCCATCCCGACGCGCTCGCGATCGGCCCGGATGGCAACTTGTACGTGACCGACCTGAGCCAGCGGGTCACCGTGATCTCGCCTGCGGGGAAGGTGTTGCGGCGGTGGGGGAAGCCCGGGTCCGGCCCCGGCGAGTTCAACTTCATCGCCTTCGACCCCAACATCCCGGACGATATCCACGGGAAGATCGCGGTTGGCCCTCGTGGCATGGTGTATGTGGCGGATAGCGGGAACAGCCGGGTCCAGGTGTTCACGCTCCAGGGCCGGTTCGTACGCCAGTTCGGCAGCTTCGGGAGCGGGAAGGGACAGTTCCTTCACGCATCCGACCTGGTTGTCGACAGGGCGGGCAATGTCTATGTCGCCGACGAGCAGGCGCTGACCGTCACCAAGTTCTCCCCGGCCGGGCAGGTCATCTGGCAGATCGGCAGCCCGTCCGGCAACGCGGACCTCATCGGCCACCACCACCTAGCGGCCATCGACGGGCACGGCAGGCTCGTCATGGTGAACGATGACCTGCAGAAAGTCATCTACGTCGATACCAGCGGCCACGAGGTGGATGCCTTTTCACCGCACTTCCCGGCCAACTTCCCGATCGGAGGGGCGTGCGAGGTCACCGTTGATGCTGTTGGCGACACGTACGTGAGCGGCTGCGGTCCGGGCCCGACGTTGGTCTTCGACCGGGCGCACCAGCTGATGGCGAAATGGCCCGGTACGCCGTACTCACTGCTCAGATCACCTGTCTTCGGCCCGCACGGCGAGGTTTTCGCCATCGCAAGGGACGGGACCATCCTCCGGTTGCGCATCGCCGTGCCGGGAGCCTGACAGGCAGCTAACGAAGGCAGCTTTCCCTGCTCACGCCGGGTCGGCAGCCTCTGTCGACAGCGCGGAGCCCTCCATATCGTCGTGCCGCCGGCGGCGGCCTCGCCTCGAGCCGCGCGGCCGCCGAATCGCACGCATTCATGGCACCCAGGATCTGCGGTCGCACAGTACGCGAAAGGCCGTGCTGGCACGTAGTTGAGACCGTGGCTAGCACGGTGCCGCTGGCGTGCATGCCGCATCTAGCCTGAGCCGCGAACGCATCCAGCGGCAGCGGGAGGACCAATGCGCAAGCCAGCAAGTGCGCCGTTGCGGGCGGGCAGCCTGCGGGCCGCCGCTGGCCTCGCGGCAGCCAGCGGACCGGCTCATGTAGACCGATGGCATCCACATGACCGGCGAGGCTTCAGGCTAAGGCATACCCGGGGGTTCGTGACAAGGACGGCTCTTACCCTGCTCGCAGCGGCCGCCGCAACCGCCGGGTGCGCCTCGAACAGCTCGACCCGTCTACCATCGGGAACGTCCCCCAGTCCCGTGACCACGCCAACGCCGACCGCGGCTACAGGCCTCATCGGGCGATGGGAACGAGTTATAACATGCCACCTTCTGGTGAGCGAACTCGACAAGGCCGGTCTCGCGCCGCTGGCGCCGTACGTCTGGCTGGGGCAGACGTCATCAACCGGCCTGACCAGCTTCGCTACAGGGAGTCCGACGCCGACCAGAGCCCACCCGTGCACCGGCGCCCTCAGCAGAGAGCACTCCCATTTCTTCAGCCAATCCGGACAGTTCGGCTCGCTGGACTGGCTCGGCGGGCAGGTCGACAACAGCCCATACCGAATCATCAACAACAACACCGTCTACATCGGCAGTCCCCCCATCGCGGCGACATTCCACTACCGCATCCTGCACGGCGACACGCTCATGCTGTCTCCCGTGCTTACCAATGCCATGCTTCGCCAAGCGCTCGCGCATCCGCAGAAATTCAGCGCGGCACTCTGGGCGGTGTCGGTCGCCTACGCAGGGTCCACCTGGAAGCGCGTCCCGTGCCAAAACTGGTGCTAGTAGCCCCGCTTGTCGGCGTAGTCGCGTGGCTCGACCCGGCTGGCCAGCGCGCATACTCGGCCGCCGGCCACGTCCGGCAGGTCCAGGACCGGGCGCCGATGTCGATCGCGACCGAGTCGCGGTCACGTTCGAAGTAGGCGAGCTGGCGCGCCCGCCGACCAGCAGCGACTCAGCCGACTCGGACCTGCGTCCAAACGGCAGAGGCGGCCGGCCTCTCATCCGCCGGGCGTCGCCGCCATCGCCTCGTCCTCCGGGTCCTCGCGCGAGGCAATCAGCGGCGCAAGCGCCTGACTCGACGGGTGGGTCAGCGTGAGGCGAGCCTGGGCGCTCTGGAGCAGCGAGGGTGAAGCCGACAGCGTCGTGAGTGCTTCGAGGAAGTCATCCCCGGCGATCCGCAGCAGGGTGCTCGGAGCCCGCGCGGTGACCGTCGCCGTGCGTGGTATGCGCCCCAGCAGTCCGATCTCGCCGGCATAGCTGCCCGGACCCAGCGTACGCAACCTCACGGGCGCCGCGCCCGCCTCTCCGACGGCTGACACGTCCAGTTCGCCCTCGGTCAGCACGTAGAAGGCGTCGGCCCGGTCTCCTTCGGCCATGATCGTCGTCCCCGCCGCGACGGTGATCTCCTGCGCAGACTGCGCCAGTGCCTCCAGGCTGGACCGCGACGCGTTCCTGAACAGGTCTAGCCGCTCCAGGATCGCTACCCGGGGCGCGATGGCCGCTGCCGTGCGGGCCGCGACCCGGTCAGCACGCAGCAGGGGCGGCAGCGCCGCTAGGCACGCCACCGGAATGCCCGCCCCGACGATGATCAACGCCGGGTGTAGGCCAGCGCGGAGGATGGCCGGGGTCACGAGCGCGCCCAGCGAGAGCGCTCCGTAAGCGAGGGCGAAGAAGGCCCCGAAGACCCGGGCGACCATGTCCTTGGACACTGCGCGCTGCAAGGCCGTGATCGCGAGGGTGTCGACGATGAGCGTGGCGGCGCCGCGCACCACTTCGATCGCGAAGCCGGCCGCGGGCTGCCGGACGAACACCAGCAGAACGGTCGGCAAGCAATAGAACACCATGCCGCCGAAGATCGCCGGGGCCAGGCGGGCTCGCGCCGCCAGCCGGTTGAGTATTCCTGCACCGAGGACGCCTCCGGCCCCCAGCCCGGCCAGCAGGTACCCGTACCCGGAGGCTCCCGTGCCGAGCTGGAACCGCGAGATCGGAATGAACAGGACCATGTCGGTCCCCGCCACGAAGCTGACGATCACGCTGAACGCGACGAACGTCGCCGCGCGACCCGACCTCGCGACCGCGCGGAAACCGTCGGCAACCTGCCGCAGCGGCCCGGCTTGGCCGCCGGCGGTCACGTCGGCCGGCCGGCTGCGTACCGTCATCCTCGGCAGCCAGGCCGCGGCCGCTCCGAAGGACAGCGCGTTGACCGCGATCGCCAGCGCAGGGCCGCCCGCAAGCAACAGTCCTGCGCCGATCGCCGGACCTAGGAAGACCACCAGGTTGTCGATCGTGGCGTTCAGCCCGTTCGCCGCGGCCAGGTCCTCCTCGCCGACCACTTGCGGCAGCAGGGCTGCGACCGCCGGGTTATAAGGGCTTACCACGATGGCCGTGAGCACCCCTAGCGCCACGTCGAGTGCCGCTGGAGCCGACCGCCACGCGGCGATCGCCAGGCCGGCCTGGACCAGCAGCGCGGCCACGTTCAGCCAGATCATCAGGGACACCCGCTCGAAGCGCTCCGCGACGACGCCGCCGTAGCCACTGAACACGATGGAGGGCAAGTACCGGGCCATGGTGCCGGCCGCCACCCATGCGGCCGAATGAGTCAGGTCATAGAGCAGCACAACCAGTGCCGCGTTGTAAGCCCAGGAACCGCTCGCCGAGACGAGTTGGCTTCCCAGCAGCCGGCGCAGGTCAGGCGAGCGAAGCGCCGACCGGTAGCCCGCGCCCCCCGTGGTCTTGCGTGCCATCGCGCTTCCCGTCGGGATCGTCCAATGGGCAGCTAGATTAACGAATCGGCTGTTTGTCCGCTAGATCGCCGACGGAGCAGTTTGCGGTGGGATGCCTCACCGAAGGGCGACTTCTACATCGCGCTTGATGAGATCACCGCCAGTTTCGCGGTCGCTGCACTCCCCGTCATGGAGGCCTTCGATGGCCTCACGATGACGATGTGACGGGAGCGGAAGCCTGCATGGGACGGGTCCCACTGGTCACTCGCTGCAGCCACGACTTAGCTTCTAGCCGATCGAAGATCGCGGCCGCTTCCGCGGCGATCCGGTCCGCCTGCTTGGCTGGTCCTTCTTGCCGCAGCCATTCCGCATGCTCGGTCAGCGTCGTCGCGACCCAGACCGGCATGTCGAGTTCGGCGAACATCGCCGCGGCCGACTCGAACATCGACTCGGCGATGTCCCGCTCCTGGCCACGGACCGCCAGCCGTGCGCGTGCCCGCGCCTCGATCGCGCGCAAGCTCGGAGTGATCTCGCCGGGCCGTAGGCATTCGATGGCTGCGAGGATCTCCTGCACCTTCGGCAGGGCATCGGTGTCGAAGGCGGTGTCGAGGCCTATGTCGACCCCCATCTTGAACATGGGCCCATCGGGGCCGATCCGCCTGCCCAGCGCGATCGCCTCATCGGCGGCTGCGAGGGCACGGTTCAGGTCGCCCTCCGCCCTGAGCACTACCGCGCGGCCGACCGCGTAGGCAGCCCGCTCCTGCACAGCTTCGGAAGACCCGAACCTGGCGCACACCGACAGCACGTGCCGGGCTCCCGGCAGGTTTCCCCGCGCGGCATGGATGGCCGGGAGAGCTAGGACCGGTCCAACCAGATCGCCCCTAGCCAGGTCGGCTTCCGGGATCTCGGCGGCGCTCTGCAGAGCTTCATTCCACCGCCCGCTCACAAACAAGGGGAACATCCGCTCACAGAGCAGCGGGACTTCCCAGAACCGGTTGCCGACCCGGCGGGCAAGGGCGATTCCCTCCTGGTACTTCTCCAGCGACTCTTCGTGGCGGTCGCGGCGGGACAGCATCTCGGCCAGGTTCACGTACGCCCGCAGCGCGGCTGAGGACAGGTCGTGGTCGACGGCGATCGCGAGGGCATGCCGGAGCAGGGCGACGTTCTCCTCAACGCGACTCTGGACCAGGCCGACGGCAGCCTTGGTGTTGAGCGCCTGGGAGATCACTTCCGTCAGCGCTAGCGGCTCGGCGGTGTCCAGCGCCGTTTCCAGGCGGCTCCGGGCGGTGTTCGTGTTGCCGCTAAAGAAATGGAGCCGGCCCAGGGTAGCCGCGAGCGTCGCCAGGTCCTTCCCGGGCTCGTCCTGCGACAGCACAGCGAACGCCTGCTCCATTCGGTCGATGCCCGCGGTCAGGCGGCCCTCCTCGTAGTCGAGTTCACCCAGGCGGGCGGCGAGGCGGGCGGTCGCCCTCACGTCCTCGCGTGCCTGGAACGCCTCCGTCGCGGCATCGTAATGAGCTCTCGCTTCGCCGAGGCTGCCCGCCAGGTGCGCGGCCTGACCTGCACGTTCGAGGAGCCGCGCCCGGGCGAGTTGATCGTCCTCGAGACCTGCGGCCTGCTCGAAGTATCGTTGCGCCTCGCCGTTGGCGCCCAGCGACCCGGCGCGGTCCCCGGCCTGCGTCAGCGTTTCCCGCGCACGGCCCTGGATCTTCGGCGCATCGGGCGCGTGCGGCGCCGCCGCGTACGCCTCCAGATAGTGGGAGGCGAGGATCTCCGCGATCTCGCCCTCATCTTCGGCCCATGCCGACGCCAGGTACTCGGCCGCCGCGAGGTGCTTCAGCTTCCGCTCCTGCTTCGGCAGCCGCTCATACCCCACGAGCCGGACCAGGTCCTGGAGGAATCCGTACTGCCCGCGTTCTGGTGAACGGGGGTCGGCTTGCACGGAGAGGATCTCCTTGCGCACCAGCGAAGCAAGCAATGGAAGCAGCGCTTCTTGCCCCATCTCAGCCACCCGCGCCAGCCCCGGCACGGTGAACATCTTGCCGAGGACCGATGCGTTCTGGACGACGCTGCGCTCGGCCGGCGTCAGGTTATCGAGCCGCGCTCCGATCAGGGCATGAAGCGTCTCGGGAACCTCAAGCGCCGGCAAAGCCTCCGGCACGCGATACGTCGCACCGTCGCGGATGAGGACGCCGCGGTCGATCAGCATCCGCACCGTTTCGACCGCGTATAGCGGTACCCCCTCCGCGCGCTGCAAGATGCCCTCTCGAAGCTGCGCGGGAAGTCCGGGAACCAGCCCGGCGAGAAGCTCCGCCATGGCGTCGGCCGACAGGGCCCCGAGCGAGAGCGATGTGAAGTTCCGGCTCCCGGACCCCCAGTCCGGCCGCTTCTCCGCGAGCTCCGGCCGTGCCAGCGCCAGGATGAAGATGGGATGATCGCGCGACCACTGGAGGACGTGCTCGATGAAGTCCAGCAGCCCGCCGTCCGCCCACTGCAGGTCTTCGAACGCCAGCACGACGGGCTCGCGCGCGCTCAGCCGTTCGAAGAACAGGCGCCAGGCGGCGAAGAGGCTGTCGCGCTCATGCGTCTTCTGCTCGTCGGCGCCGATCAACTGGACGAGACGCTGCTCGGCCCACCGGCGCTCGTCCTCGTCGGCGAAATAATCGGCCAGCGTGCGCGCGAGTTTGGCCCGGGCAGCGGCTTGCTCGTCATCCTCTGCAATCCCAGCGCGGGACTTGACCATCTCGCTCAGGGCCCAGTAGGCGACGCCCTGGCCGTAGGCGAGGCACCGGCCGCGGTGCCACAGCACCGTCTCGGCCAGTCCGTCGATATATTTGAAGAACTCCCAGGCAAGGCGGCTCTTGCCGATCCCGGCGATCCCGGTGATGGAAACCAGCCGGGCCTTCCCCTCGCCTGCGGACGCGTGGAACATCTCCTTGACCAGCCGGAGCTCGCGATCCCGCCCGACGAACGGGGCCTCAAGCCCTTCGGTCCGCAGTGCGCCACCAATGCCCCCGATGACCCGCAGCGCCCGCCACAACTGGACCGGCTCCGCCTTCCCTTTCAGCTCGCGGAGCCCGGCATCCTCGTAGGCGACGGCCGCCTCGGCCGATCGTCTCGTGGTTTCGCCCACGAACACCGAGCCAGGTTCGGCCACCGACTGGATCCGGCTGGCCGTGTTCACCAGGTCGCCGGCCACCATGCCCTGGCCCGCCGCGCCGAGATTGACCGCGGCCTCCCCGGTGAGCACCCCTGCCCGCGCCTTGAGGCCCGGAGCGCCGATCTCCTGCCCGAGCGCAGAGACAGCGTCGACTAGGTCGAGCGCGGCCCGGACAGCTCGCTCGGCGTCATCTTCGTTTGCCACTGGCGTACCCCACACCGCCATGACCGCGTCCCCGATGAATTTCTCCACGAGCCCGCCGTAACGCTCGATGAGCGAGCGGCTGGTGTCGAAGTACCGGGCAAGCAACTCCCGGACCTCCTCGGAATCGCGTGACTCCGACAGCGCAGTGAACCCGACCAGGTCGGCGAAGAGAACCGAGACCAGCCGGCGCTCCGCCGTCGGCGCCGGGTGGGGCGCGGGCTCCTGAGCGGGCGGAGCGGAGGTGCCGGGCTTGGGAGCCACGGCGAGCGCATGGCCGCACTCGCCGCAGAACTTCTGGCCGGGGGGACTCGGCGTCCCGCATGAGGGGCAGGCGAGCGCAAGCGCGGTACCGCACTCGCCGCAAAACTTCTGGCCGGAAGGGCTCTCGGCCGAACACCGTGGGCAGATCATCTTGTCGCGAAGGGTACAGTCCGCGAGGAGCGACTGAGAAGCTGGGTAAGCCACGGCACCGCGGAGCACAGGCAGTGCGTGAGGAATGGCCGCGGGGAGGGGCGGGCCCAGAAGGTCAGCTGTCCTGGTGCTCGCCGGAGCCTTCTGGTCTCTACGATAAGGCGCCGGGCAGGTGCCTGTCCTACGGCGACGGCGTGGCGTGATAGTCGCTTGCCGAGATCATCCGGCAGCGGCTGTCCATCGCCGAGGAAGACCCGGCCGACATCGCAGCGGGCAAACTGACTGCCGGGCTGGACCGGTTCGTCAGCGACCCCCGAAGAGCGGGACCGGGACTTTTCCCACCGCAGCGGGGCGCGCTAACCCACGGCGCGGCGGCTCTCGCGGTCACCGGACCACTGTTATCGCGCTGGACTCAGCCCTGTGCCTGCCGCTTCGCGTTGTACTGGTTGATGGCCGCGAGGAGGGCCAGACCGGCGGCCTCCACGACGTCCGTGGACGACGCCCGGACCGCAACCCGGCGGCCCGGCAGCTCCACATCGAGCTCGACCTCCCCGACCGCCTCGCTGCCCGGGCCGATTGAGTAGGCCCGGAACGCGACGACCCGCGCCTCCACACCGGTTGCCTGTGAGATCGAGTGGCACACGGCGTCGATGAGCCCGGTGCCGGAACCCTCAGCGTGCACCTGTTCCTCAGCCCGGGAGAGCTTCACGTTGGCGCGCGGCCCGTCCTGCGTGCCCCCGGAGTACGTTATGTCGTCGAGCTGCCAGCCGGT